>JABAOD010010227.1_pt1 | contig 11021 bp, 11 predicted proteins | sample 7062151 | NCBI WGS metagenome assembly JABAOD01 (sample SAMN14538626, study PRJNA623070) | marine sediment metagenome | biome: marine biome [ENVO:00000428]; feature: marine pelagic biome [ENVO:01000023]; material: deep marine sediment [ENVO:00002113] | place: India: Gulf of Khambhat ...
GATGCGGGGACGGCTCACCGGCGCCGCGATGAGCATCTCGAGCTTGCCGTCCCTGTTGCTCGCCATCGGTGCGATATGAAACATGCCGCCGATCCACGGACCGTTACTGAAAGCTGCCAGCGTCGCGGGCCCGTTCCACGAAAAGTCGCCTGCCGATATTTCCAGCCGGGGAGTCGCAATGCCATCGAGCATGGCGCGGAAGATAGCCAGCAGGTAGACGATATCGCCGATCGGCAGTCGGTAAGATCGCGCAAGGCGCGTCACCTTGGCATCGAATCCAATCCCGGCGCCGTTGGCAAAATAACGGTCGTTCATGATGCCCACATCGATCGTCCTGATGTGTTGCCCGGTGCGCAGCCGATCGGCCAGCAGCTCTGCCGCATGCTCCCAATTGAGCGGAATATCGCAGGCTTTCGCGAAGTCGTTACCGGTGCCGGTCGGCACGAGACCGAGGGATGCGTTGCGTTCCGAGGCCATAATGCCGTTTACGGCTTCGTAAACGCTGCCGTCACCGCCGGCGACAACGATTCGGGATGCGCCGTTGTCGACCGCGGCAAGAACGCGCGTCTCCAGGTCCCCGATATCACTGCTGGTGTGCAGCTCGACCTGTGCGCCGCTGCCCTGGATGAGTTCCAGGATCCGCCGCATGCGCCGCCCGGCACGACCGCGACCCGCCGTGGGATTGAGAAACAAATGGACGGGCTCTACGGACATGTCTGGCACAGCGGGCTGTCGATAGCCGATGCTACAATGCTCGCGACGGTCATCGCAAAACGGATGTGCACATGCTGGAGCTCGGCGTTAAATTTCTGATCAGCTATTTCATCGGTTCCCTGATGGGCGCGATGGTCGTCGGCAAGCTTCGCGGTGGCGTCGATATCCGCACGATGGGAAGCGGTAATGCAGGAGGCACGAATGCACTCCGCACGCAGGGTTTTGCATTCGCGCTTGCGGTCGTTGTGATCGACGTGGGTAAGGGCGTCGTTGGCGCCGGCGTCGTGCCGGGACTCGATATTCCGTTCGTTCCGACGGATCCGGAAATCTCGCGAACCTGGCTGACAATCAGCTGCGCCGCCGCGGCAGTCTGCGGCCATGTCTGGCCCATTTACCATGGATTTCGCGGTGGCAAGGGTGGGGCGACGCTGATCGGTACGCTGATCATTCTCGCGCCGAAGCTGATTTTCATCGTGCTGCTGGTATTCGCCGTCGTGCTGGTATTCACCGGCTACGTGGGCCTGTCCACGATGACCGCCGCCACGGCGTTGCCGATATGGCTCGGCGTAACGCGCCTTCCGCAAGACCAGCCGCTGTTTATTTATGCAACGGTCATGGCGCTGTTCATCATTTACTGCCACCGGGCCAATATCAGCCGCATGCGCCAGGGCAACGAAAACCGCAATACGAAAGTCATGCTGTTTAGAAAGCGCGGAACCTCCAGTAACGACAGTGCTTGATTCCGACGCCATTCTTGCCGACGTCGATGAGGTAACGCGTTCACAGGTTATGGCGCTCGACGTGTTTGACGAGATTGCCTCGACCAACAGCTACCTGATGGATGAGCCGGGTCCGCCGCCGGGCAGGCTGCACATCGCCGCAACGACGAATCAAACGGCCGGTCGCGGACGTCAGGGCAGGCGCTGGCTGGCCCCGCCCGGTGCAGGGCTGTGTCTTTCGATCGCGTACACGGTCGCCGGCCGCACCGACAATTTGTCCGCGCTGACGCTCGCGATCGGTATTGGCGCGATCGAGTCGCTGGAGGATGTGAACGTGCAGGGCGTTCGAATCAAGTGGCCCAACGACCTGATTGCCGGCGAGGCAAAGCTCGGTGGAATTCTCACCGAGGCGAAGACCCACAAAGACGGAAGCGTTACCGTGGTCATTGGCGTCGGGCTGAACCTCGATCTTGGGCGTGGTCTCGACCTGGGCGACGAAGCGAAGCGCGCAATGCCGGTGACGGACCTCAATAGCATAGCCGCATCGATGCCGGCGCCCGAGAAACTCAGCTGCTAGGCTGATCAACCGGCTGCATGCCGCGATCACGAACTTTGAAACGGCGGGCTTCGGTTATTTCGCGGAGGAATGGGCGAAGCATGACTGGCTGCTGGGTCGCGAGTTGCTGGTCGATACAGCGTCAGAACAGCTTCGCGGTACGGGTGCCGGTATCGCCCACGACGGTGCGCTGCTTGTTGATGTCGGCGCTGCCGTTCTGCGACGGGTTACGGCCGGAACGATCGTGACTGCTTCACATCATGGTGCCTCGGCGCCCACCTGATCGGAGTCGGCGACAGGCGCATCGTTATTGACCGGCAGGGATCCGGCGCGCATCCTTGTGGTGCAATCGAAAAGGTCGTACGCGCAAAGTGAAAAACCTGCTGTTACTTTTGCTACTCGCTAACCTGCTTTATCTGTTGTGGTGGCTCTTTGACGAGCCAACGCCGCAGCCCGGCGTGGCTATTATCAGTGAAGCGGATTTCGGACCGCCGCTCGAGATTGTCCCGGGCAGCGAGTCGATCGGTGTGGCAAGCGTTGGAGCGATTCTCGGGTCCGGCGACGCATCCGACCTGGAGGCCGTTGTCGGCCGCTCGTGTGTTTCTATCGGGCCATTCATGGATGAGGAGGAGGCGTCTACCGCCCAGGATTTCTATTCTGGCGAGGATCTGTTGACGAACGCGAGGGAAGTCGAGGAAGAGGTTTTCGTCGGTCACTGGGTGCAGATCAGAAATGTCGAGGACGAAGCTGCTGGAGGCTCGATCCTCGATTCGCTGGCCGATGGTGGCCTCGACGAGGCGTACCTGGTGCGCACGGAAGAAGAGGGTCTGAAAATCTCGCTGGGCGTTTTTGATGACGTGGAGGGAGCCGAAAAGATCGAGCTGGAGGCGCGTTCGCTGGGTTTTGCGGCTGATATTTCGCCTCGCATGGCGGAGCGGCCGGTCCGTTACGTCGACATCGCATTACCACCTGGAATGGGGGCGGGATTGATTGTAGAGCGTTATGGCGAGGATCGGGTCCGGCTTCGTGATGAAGCGACTTGCCCGTGAAATTCGAGTGCCCCGCACTTGTCAGATCCTGTCGAAAAGCTAATAATCGCTGCCCTCGCGATTCAGACGTGAACATTTTCAGCCGGCATAGCTCAGCTGGTAGAGCAACTGATTTGTAATCAGTAGGTCCCGNNTGGTGCCGGCACCAATTTTTCTAAGGATTTTCTAAGGCCGTTCTAAGAAAGTCCTATTTCACGGCCCGTAGACGCCGGGCGCGGTTGTAACGGCGCATGAGACCGAGGCCGGTTTCGTGGTCGGAGTCCGCCTTCGCTCGCAGGTCATGGAACGTCCAGGACACCTCGAGCCTTCGCATAGCCGATTGGATCGCGGACATGCTCCATGGCTTCCCACTGCGGTTGGTAAACACCCAGTCGGAGTTCGAGCGCTCAAGCTCTTTCCGCACCAGCTTCCGGAGGCTGTCCGTCCACTGACGTATTTCGTGCTTGCCGTCCTTCGATTGCCATACCTTAATGCCGTCAACCGTTATCTGGTCGCGCCTGATCGACCGCAAGTCCTTTTGTCGGAATCCAGTCAGGTAGGCGGCCCATAAAAGCCGCCGGAGCGACACGTGCGCTTTGCGCAGTGCCTGCCGCAGTTCCTTGTCGGTTACAGCCCGCGTTCGGGGCCTCTCGGTGTTTCGCCGGACCCCGTAGCAAGGGTTCCCGCTGCAGGCGCGAATCCGCATGCCGTGGTTAAAGACGCTGGACAAACAGGCTATTTCACGGTTGCCGGCTGGCCCATGGCCTTTGTTTTCCCGAAGTTCGAGGTAAACGGCGATGTCCTGTGACGTGACGTCATCAGGCCGCATATGCCCGAAAGTAGGGCGGAGCTGGCGCTTTATGATGTTGGCGTAGTCACGCTGTGTGGCCATTGCTTTCTTCGGGAGGCGATTCGCAATGAAATCGTCCATCACACTCGAAAGTGTGCCAGCGCCCTTCGACAATATCTTCCATAGCTCGCGATGCAGTTCCTCTTCCGGCGCATCAATTCGGCAAAGGCGCGTCCACTTGTTCTTGCGAACGTAATACAGGGACGGACCTTTTGGATAAACGTTATTCGGCAACTTTTTCATTGGTAGTTGGGCCTTGTAGGTCTGTCCCGCATTAGTGCCTCATTATAGGCATATTCAGAAGTTGTCGGACGACCGTCGGCGTCCGGCATCCAGGATATTCCACGCTGCTGACACCAGCGCTTTACAGCCGACGGCTTTGTGCGATTCGCGATTCTTGCCAGTTCCTCGAACGGAATCAACACGGAAACGGTCCTTAGCGTGCCGACGGTGTCGGTTCGAGAACTGGCCGCCCGGAATTGAGTGGCCCGCGTACGCCGTTCGGCCGAACCCACGGACCATCCAATCGTTCGATCCAGCCGTCGTGTTCCAGGCTCGTGATCATGAGGCGCACCGTCAGCCAGTGTCGGTAGCGCGTGCTATTTGAGAATTGCCCGGTGCGTTCCGCCAGATACCAGCGCAAGTGCTTCAGGCGCCATTGGCCGGGACCGACGTGCCAGCGCCGCCAGATCGTTGTGGCAATGTGCCTGGCACGCACCAGGTGATGCCGGACGGTGCCGCGTCTTGATCCCGGCAACCGCTTCGCCAATAGTGCTTTGGCCTGCCGTGCCGCCGCCCATTGATTGTCCGCCCGGTTCATCGGACACCGCCGATGTAGGCTGCGACGACATCGCTGCGTGCATGGCCCAGTTCCTGGGCGATGGTGTTTCGTGCGGCTCGATCGGTACTGCGATCGGTTATTCGCCGACCGGCGATAACCGGTGCGACTGACCCGGTAATACTGCGATAGCGTTCGCACGCATATGCGGCTCGAAGGTCGTGCAGCTTCTTTAGGTTGTAGTCGTCCCGAACGCCGGCCCAGACATGATGGACGTAGGTATTCCACTGCCGCCACGAAAGCTCGGAGGGAATCAGATTCCGACCGGTACCTTGTGCTTTCGCTGCTCGTACCAGGCAACCCATGCCTGTTTTTGAGACAGGCACCCAGCGATCAACGCGATGACCCCGACCGCCCTTGGTGCCGGCGGTGATGTTAACCGCCCCTTGTTTCCTTGCCTGACGCAATGCAGCCCTGGCATCGAGCATCGAGGCTTCGCGCAGTCGCAGACCCAACGCACGAGCGAGCTCGACCACTGACGCAATGCGCTCGTGGCCATGCTGTCGGAGCTGATCCGCGCACTGGCGCACCGCCTGTCGGTCGAGACCCGCCGGCGCTTTTATTCGAACATGCGACCGCTTGCCAACGAGGGCGGCTGGCGCAACCCGAATTCGTCGATCGCCGCGCATGGACTCAAGGACGACGTTAACGCTGGAGAGCAGGTTCTGTGCGTACGACACGGACATGGTATTGGCGGTTACTTTGTCTGCCAGACACTTTCCGTACGTATTCACTATCCTGCGATCGACCCTTCGCGCGTCGCGAATGCCGCGGTCACTTCGACACCACGCCACAAATTGTCGCCAGCGCTCGGTGTGACCGGCGACGGTCCCGTACCGCCCGTTGCCATACCGAATTCTCAGTGCCTGTTTGCCCGCCCAGTCCATCTGTTTGCCGTAACCAAAATTACGGCGTCCTGTCATCTTCATCATCGTTCCGTACTCCTTCGGTTTCCTGTTGCTGTTGAGTGATAAACCGCGTTTGGCTGGCGGTCACAGCGTGTGGTCCTCATTGCGAGGCCGAGGGGGTGGCGGCGAACGCCACCGGAGTCGATCACCGAACCTCGACACCCGATAACGACCGACAAACGGCTGCGGAATGGGTGGGGCTGCGCCAGTCATTCCGTCGACTGGCCGCCGGGCAGGGTGTTATGAGGGTTTTGCAGCGTGCAGATAACGGCAAAAGCCCAGGCTCGGCGCGGGATTGCGCCAGCTTACGGTCGCCCGTCTCTGTGCAGCGCCGGGGCGCTCACAAAGACGGGCGTAGCTGATTGCAACAAAATGTCGGTCCGACTAATTGCTGCGTCATGCATCCGGCATGACAGTGGCAACGACGGCTTGACGACGGTTGCAGTGCCTAAGAGTTGCATCAGGAACTGGCCTAAAGGCCAGAGAGTAGATGCAAGGGCTGCCGATCAAGAGTGATACAGACAGCTGGATGTCGACGAGGAGATCAACGGTTTTCACCGCGGCGCTAGTCCTGTGATCCCTGTTAGCGTTGGGTGCTCCAACAAATTAGAGCGGGTGTCGTTGATAGTCCGCAACGACGACGGTGTTGATGCGAGGACTTTATCGCGTGTCCGAGGGATAAACTAGCGGAAACGGGGGCACGATTTCTGCCCCCGTTTCCGCGGAATTTCCCAAGACAAGATACAGAGTCGGGCGATGTTGTGACCGATAGTGAAGATCATCTTTCGCGGTGACGGTGGCTGTCGGTGCTGGAAGGTGCTGCTCTTCCGCCAGCGGGCATAAAGTCCGCTGGCTTATGAACCGCCAGTACGGTGACCACCGATTGCGCCCGGTTGTTGCTCGCAGGAAAGCCGCAAGTCTGGGCAAAATGTGCGAGCCCGGAGTTAGCACTCGTAACAGAGGAAAGACGGGGTCACAACTCGCCGCTGCTATCGAGAGTCAGGTATCACCGTTACCAGCTGCTCGAACGGCAAGTTTCCATGCGCTTAATCAGGCAGAAATCGGCCAGAAGGAGCCGCTGGCTTACGTTTTTCGAACGCCTGCTTTCGGGAAATCAGGTGCATTGGCAGCTTGGGAAGCTGATGTTCTACCATTGAACTACACCCGCTTTTCAGGGAGTTACGTCTCACTTGCGCTCAGGTGAGCATAAAAGTGAGAGTACTTGGATTCTAAGCGATTCTCGTTGGCAGACAGAAGGATTTTGAGGCCCCCCATGACTTCAATAGTCTTGCGCTTCCTCTGATCGAAATGCGGAATGGCCTACGAGGGCAGATCGGTAAACATCTGCTTCGCGCGGGTAGTTGCGAAGTCAATAAAGACCCTGAGTGCTTTGGGAACATGCCGATTGCCAAGACGAAGCATCGAAAGGGTTTCGATCGGCAGTTTCCAATCAGTCATCACCTCGACGAGTTTTCCTGACGACACCAGGTCCGCGCGAACGATGGGTGGCAAGTCGCCAATGCCGGTCCCGTCTGCGAGAGATCGAGCAAGTCCTGCGTAGTCGTTCATGGCAAGTACCGGCCTCACTTCGACCGTTTCGGTCGCTTCACCCCGCGAGAACGACCATCGGTGCCCTGCGACGGATGTGCCAAAAGCAAGTACGCGGTGAGCAGGAAGGTCCTGCGGATGCATCAGCGGATCGTGTCGCGCGATGTACTCAGGGCTGGCCACAAGCTGACGACGATATTTCAACAATGGCGTGGCGACGAGCGCCGAATCTTTCAGCTCGCCCACTCGCAGGGCCAGGTCGATGCCTTCGGTCAGATGATCAACAAAGCGCTGCGTGACCATTACCTGTACGGATACCTGCGGATAGGTCGACTGAAACGCGGACAGGATGGGAGCGAGCAGACTGTCCGAAATACTGGGTGGCGCGGAGATACTGATACGCCCTCGTACCTCGGCGAGCCGGTTGGAAACCATCGCGTCTATCGCCTCGGCAGTTTCGACGCTGCGCTGGGCTTCATAAAGCACGTCGACACCGATATCGGTGAGCCGTAGCTTCCGGGTGGATCGTTCGATCAGTTGAACGCCGAGGCTGTCCTCGAGGTCGGCAACCTTTCGCGAGACCGTGGATATCGGCATATCCAGGCGTCTTGCTGCTGCTGAAAAGCTGAGCGCTTCCGCGACCCGCGTAAAGATGGCCAGCGCATTGAGATCAAACTTTATTTTTCCATTCATGGGAAAGTTATTCCACAAATAACCTGCTAATACAATATCTGGAAACACTCTATCTTCTCTTCATGGCAATCCTGCCTCCGAACGAACAAGGAATCTCGCTATGAAGAACATCGCTTTGACAACAATGGCCGTTGGAGCCGCACTCGTGGCCTCTTACCCGGCATCGGCAGAAGACACCGACACAAGCGCTATCCAGAATGTGCTGTCGGTATACGAAATGGCACTGAATGCGCAGGACACCGACACGATCGTTGGGCTTTACGCGGACGATGGCGTATTCATGCCGCAGCACAGTCAGCCGCAGGTTGGCGTTGACAACATTCGCACGGCCTATGACAACGTGTTCATTGCCATCACACTCGACATTGAATTCACAATCGATGAAATCGGCGTGCTTTCGGACGACTGGGCATTTGCCCGCACGCGCTCCGAGGGAACCGTGCGCATCAATGCCACCGGTGATTCCGGTCCCGAGAGCAACCAGGAACTGTTCCTGTTCCAGCGCACTGATGGCAAGACCTGGACAATTGCACGATATATCTTTTCAACCACCAATCCGCCGCGCGGTTAATGCAGAAGTAAAGGGAGACAGAACCATGTTTGATCGTATTCTTCATTATGCCGACGCCCCGGCCAGAGCCTGCATGGCAGCCATTTTCGTGCTCTCGGGCGTATCGAAGATCGGTGCGTTCGAGGCCACGCAAGGCTACATGGCAGCATTCGGTTTACCCGGCGCATTGCTCGGCCCGACCATTGCATTCGAAATCCTCGCCGGCGCCGCAGTGCTACTCGGTATTGGCGCGCGCTACGCAGCCTTCTTGCTGGCCGGCTTCTCGATTGTCACGGCGCTGATATTTCACCGCGACTTTGGTGACCAGATTCAACAGATCATGTTCCTGAAAAACGTTGCGATGGCCGGCGGACTTTTGCTCCTTGCTAAATATGGGTCGACTTCGCTCTCGCTCGAACGGCTTTTCTCCGCTCGACAGGAGACAGTTCGGTGACCCGCGAAATGTTGGCCGCAGTGATTTACGAAGCCGGTGGGCCGGAGGTGCTCAAGCTCGAGCATCGTCCGGTCCCCGAGCCCACACCGGGCGAAGTGTTGATCCGCGTACGAGCATTCGGATTGAATCGATCCGAGCTTTTTACCCGCCAAGGCCATTCGCCAAATGTCGCTTTTCCCCGGATCCTGGGTATTGAAGCGGTTGGAGAAGTCGCCGCGGCGCCTGGAGGAGAATTTGCAGAAGGTGACACCGTCGCTACGGCGATGGGCGGCATGGGACGACAATTCGACGGAGGCTACGCAGAATTCACCGCGGTTCCTGCCCACCACATCCAGAAAATCGACACGACACTTGATTGGCAGGTACTGGGAGCAATCCCGGAAATGCTCCAAACAGCTTGGGGCGCGTTGTTTAGATCGCTGAAGCTGGAGCGAGGTGACACGCTCCTGATCCGCGGCGGAACGACTTCAGTCGGTCTGGCGGCAGCCGCTATCGCAAGGCGCCATGGCGCTACTGTTGCCGCAACGACCCGCAAACTTGAAAGCGAAACCATGCTGCGCGAGAACGGCGCGAATCACGTTTTTATTGATGACGGCGAGATTGCGGACTATGTGCGAACAGTCTTTCCGTGTGGCGTAAACAAGGTGCTCGAACTTATCGGCACGTCGACCCTGAAAGATTCCCTGAAAGCCACTCGTACAGGGGGCATTGTTTCAATGACGGGCATGGTCGGTAATTCATGGTCGTTTGAAGAATTCAGTCCAATGGCAGTCATTCCAACGGCTGTGAGCCTGACGACATATTCGGGAGGAACTGAGGACTTCATGCGAACGCCTCTACAGGATCTAGTGCGAGATATCGAGTTAGGCGTCCTGAAACCGAGGATCGGAAAGGTCTTCAGCCTCAAAGAGATCGTGGAAGCTCATCGAACGATGGAATACAACACTGCTGGTGGCAAGATCGTAGTGTTGACTTAGGTAAGAACCAGTCAACGTAAACCCGAGCCGCGATCTTGGCGGTCGAAGAATACAGGCCGAAACCACAGCTCATACACTGGTTATATTGTGAGAGTAAAACTGAGCATACTCAGAAAGTCCACAGGACTCAGTTGGTTACTTTGGGGTGATCTAACTCTTTGAAACCGGTGTTCAAAGGAACTTCAAAATCAAGCGTTTACACGAGTGCCCAACTCAGCGACTCCGATTGGAAAGCTGATGTTCTACCATTGAACTACACCCGCTTATCAGGTAGTTAGCTCTCAACTGTAGCTTAGTGAGCATAAAAGTGAGAGTACTTGGATTCTAAGCGATTCTCGGCCGCGAAGAGAAGAGTTCGTCTGGCAGCGATCCGACGACGTCTTGATTTGCCTGAATCTTTGATACGTGATCTAACTATACGCAACTCAATCACGCCGAACTGGTCGCGACGAGCTATGGCTGTGGATTACCTTCCATTCGCCTTCCACTCTCCGGAAGAGATACGTCTGGTAGCCGCGATTGTGAATTCGGCGCTGGTCCTTCTTCACCAGTGCCTTTACTTCCACGTCCGCGACGGCCCACGCGAAATCGCGTTCAATATGAGTCTCGATGTTGGTGAGAGATAAGTCCAGACCTTCCAAGGCGTCACCTTCTGGTTCGACATGGTGCTCAACGAGATCGGTCAGTCCTTCATTCTGCCCTCCGGATTCGATGTAGCGAGCACCCGGAAAGTCGAGAAAGTGCTTACGGAACGGCGTGCCATCGGCATCTTCCCAACCGGCCTCGACCGCGCTGATGATCGCAATGAGGTCCGCTGCATCGCTATCGGCCTTTGCACCCGTCGTCAGCAATAAAGCTGGCAGCAATACGATCATTCGCAGCATGCACTGCGAGACTGAAAGTCTTCTATTCATCTTTTCACCTTGGCCATGGGTTCCACCAATTCCTCGAGCTTTGTGCGCTGCTCCTTGTCACTTGCAGGTGCTTTGGCAGCATCCGCGCAGGTTGGCGAATGGTCCTCTAAATAACTCGCTCGGCACGCCAAGCCTACGATACTTCTGAATCAAACGCAGCGATGATCGGGCATGGGCCGGCAGTCCCTTCCTCGCACTCTCTCGCCAACCGGTTCAGACTGGCGCGAGCTCGTTGTAGCTGCTCAATTTCCCGATCAAGTGCCGCAATCCGG
>JABAOD010019804.1_pt1 | contig 11021 bp, 9 predicted proteins | sample 7062151 | NCBI WGS metagenome assembly JABAOD01 (sample SAMN14538626, study PRJNA623070) | marine sediment metagenome | biome: marine biome [ENVO:00000428]; feature: marine pelagic biome [ENVO:01000023]; material: deep marine sediment [ENVO:00002113] | place: India: Gulf of Khambhat ...
CGCTGGAGAAGGGCGTGGCATTCATCGAGCGCTGGCAGGGCAGGAACAGCCGCATCACGCCGATCTTCGGCCCGCACGCCAACTACACGCTGGACGCCGAGCAGCTCAAGGCGACGCGCGACGCCGCGATGCAGCTCGGCGTGCCGATCAGCATCCACCTGTCCGAGTCGCCCTTCGAGGTGCAGTACTCGCAGGACACCTACGGCATGACCAGCATCGACCTGCTCGAGCACATCGGTTTCTTCGAAGGCCCGACGATCGCCGCGCACGTCGTCTGGCCGATGGAGGACGAGGTACCGATTCTCGCCGAGCGCAAGGTGGGCGTCATCCACAACCCGACCTCGAACATGAAGATCGCATCCGGCATCGCGCCGATCACCGAGATGCTGGAGGCCGGCGTGCGCGTCGGCATCGGCACCGACGGCGCGGCCAGCAACAACGATCTCGACCTGTGGGAGGAGATGCGCCTGGCCGCGTTCCTGCAGAAGGTGGATCGCATGGATCCGGAAGTGATGTCGGCAGAGACGGTGCTGACGATGGCCACGCGCGGCGGCGCCACGGCAATCGGCCTCGGTGACGTTACCGGTTCGCTCGAGGTCGGCAAGCGGGCCGACCTGATCCAGGTCGGCTTCGACGACGTGCACCACGTGCCGACCTACGACGTGGTCTCGCACCTCGTCTACGTGACCGACGAGCAGGACGTCGACTCGGTCGTCGTCGACGGCAGAGTACTGATGAAGGCGGGCGAAGTACTGTCCGTCGACACGGTACGGGTCGCGGCCGAGGCCAGGGCGCTGGCATCACGGATTCGCGACGCGCTCGCCGAGAGGAACGCGGCGCAGCAGGCGCCCTGATGCGCGCCATTCAGGACCAGCTGCGCGGCAATCACTGCTTCGGCTGCGGCGCAAACAACCCCAAGGGCCTGCACATCAAGAGCCACTGGCACGGCGACGAGTGCGTCTGCCGCTACAGGCCGAGACCTGAGCACTGCGCCGGCCCGCTGCACTATGTTTACGGCGGCCTGATCGCCAGCCTGATCGACTGCCACAGCTGCAACGCGGCCATGTCCAACTACTATCGCCTCGAAGGTCGCGAGATCGGCTCGGACCCGGAGATCTGGTGCGTGACGGGACGCCTGACCGTCGACTATCGCGCCCCGACACCGATCGATCAGGAAATCGAGATACGCGCACGCGTCGCCGAGGCCGGCGAGCGCAAAACCATCATGAAGACGCGGGTCTTTTCGGGCGATACGCTGACAGCCGAAGGCGAGGTCATCGCCGTGCGCGTCCCGCCCTCCTGGCGCGATCCCTGATGGGGACAGTTTACTTAAATTGCCACAGCAATTAAGTAAACTGTCCCCGTGATCCTTGTTCGAATGCCCTGACAAAAAAGCCCGCCGGATGGCGGGCTTCTGCGTTGATGCATTATTGCTCAGGCGCCGGCGCGTCGCCGCATCGCCAGGCCGACCAAGCCCAGGCCAAGCAGCGCAAGCGTGCCAGGCTCGGGGATATCGTGAACGGCCCTTACGAACATCGAAATGTGCGAGATCGAGTCCTTGCCGGCGATCGCAAGAACCGTGTCGGAGCTGCTTATCAGCTGGTCGACTGTCGGCGTGTACCAGAGAACCGTCCCGGCCGTCTTGACTGCAACCGCGTACAGCTCGTAGCCGGTGCCCGTTAGATCCCAGATAAGATCGGCAGTGGCCGGTGTCGTTAGGGTGTAGTTCTCCATCGTGTACGTGCCGCCGCTGATCAGTCCCGCCCCCGGACTTTCGAAGTCTGGGATGTCGTCGAACTTGTAGTCGAAGAGCGCGTCGCACAGACCGTAGTCCGAACATAGTTCGGCAGCGTTGTTCGAAGGGTTACCCTGGTCGTCGGTCTCGCCGAGTGGAATCAGGTCTGCGCTGGCTGTCGACGCCAGTACGCAACCGGCGGCGAGGAGTAAGAGCACCTGGAGTGCTTTCATTTGAGGATTTCCTGTCAATCGCAACGGCCAAGGCGTTGCCCCTTCAGGGAGACGATTCGTACCCCCTCACCCGGCAGCAAGCACGTTTCGTGCCAATTATGTTAACTCCATGTTTTATATATAGTTGATGATCGCGGGGCGATTCATGTAGACGAAATATGTAAAAAACGTCGACGATCTGTCGGCCGGCGGGACCGGCCTCCGGGCACAGTCTACTTATCGGCCGCAGCAATTAAGTAAACTGTCCCCATTACTTCGCTGCGGCTTGCTGCTCGTGCCAGAAGCGCGTCCGCTCGGTGACAAACGCATGTATCGCGTCGCTCTCTGCCTTGCTGAAGATCGGAGCGAACGCGGGCATGCCCTTGTCCTTCAACATTCCGCCCAGAACGATCGCGTCCCACTTTTCGTGTGTCTCGGCGCTCGAATAACGCAGGTCCGGCAGCACACCCCCGCCGACGGCCCCGGTGCCATGGCAGATGCCGCAGCGCTCGTGGTAGAGGTCCTTGCCCACCGCCCATTGCGTCGCGTCAGCATCGCTGGCCGGCGGCTCCGGAATCGCCGCCGCGACTTTCTGCACGACCGGCAGCGACCGCTGCCCTTCGAGACTGAAAGCCAGTATGCGGCTGCGGTTTTCCTGGCCGAGCATAGCGGCACCCTTTCCGCCCAGCAGTGCGAATACGGAGCCCCAGCCGGCGGCAACCGAGACGTATTGACGACCTTCGACTGAATAGCTGATCGGCGCGGCGACGATGCCGGTCTGTGCGGGGAACTGCCACAGGCGCTTGCCGCTGGCGGCGTCATAGGCGGCGAACTCGCCGATCGAGCTGCCCTGGAACACGAGCTCGCCCGCCGTCGCGAGCACGCCGCCGTTCCACGGTCCGGCGTGCTGGTAACGCCAGACCTCCCGCTGTGCGACCGGGTCCCACGCGACCAGCTGGCCCTTCACCGTCTTCAGGATTTCGGCCGTGGCGTCCGGATCGTCGGGCAGCTGCAGCGACTCGAACTCGACGCCGCCGTTCCAGAAGCCTTCGGTGAACTCGAAGTCCGGCTCCACCGAGTATGGCAGCGCGATATCCTGCGAGGGCAGGAACACGAGGCGGGACGTCGGGCTGTACGCCATCGGGTGCCAGTTGTGTCCGCCGAGGCCGACCGGCGCGACCATCACCGGCGTCTCGCCGTAGCGCGCCTCGGGATTCTCGATCGGTCGGCCTGTCGCTTTGTCGATGCCAGACGCCCACAGCACGGTGACGAAAGGCTCGGCCGAGATCAGGTCGCCAGTCCTGCGATCCAGCACGTAAAAGAAACCGTTCTTCGGCGCCTGCATCAGNNTCGCCCGGCGTCGTCTGGTAGTGCCAGACGTACTCGCCGGTGGCCGGCCGCAGCGCGACGATCGACGACAGGAACAGGTTGTCGCCGCCGCCCGGGCTGCGCACCTCCTGGTTCCACGGCGAGCCGTTGCCGACGCCGACGTACAGCAGGTCGAGCTCCGGGTCGTAGGCCATCGAGTCCCAGACGGTGCCGCCGCCACCGTAGCGCCACCATTCGCCGGTCCACGTCTCCGCTGCCTTCTCCAGCACGTCGCTCTCGAAACCGTCTTCCGGGTTACCCGGTACCGTGTAGAACCGCCACTGCATCTCGCCGCTTTCGGCATCGTAGGCGCTGGCGTAACCGCGAACGCCGTAGTCGGCGCCGCCGTTACCGATGATGACCAGGCCGTCGACAACGCGCGGGGCACCGGTAATCGTGTAGGGAGGCTGGCGGTTAATCGTATCGGCGCGCCAGCGCTCTTCGCCTGTTGCGGCATCGAGCGCGACGAGATAACCGTCCAGCGTGCCGACGAAAACGCTGTCGCCCCAGGCGGCCACGCCGCGATTGACGACATCGCAGCACGCATACTGTCCCCAGGCTTTCGGCACTTCGGGGTCGTAGCGCCACAGCTCCTTGCCGGTCGCCGCGTCAAGCGCGTAGACGATGCTCCAGGACCCCGTGACGTACATCCGGCCATCGACGACGATCGGTGTCGCCTCCATGCCGCGGCGGGTCGGCACGTCGAAGTACCAGGCCAGGCCGAGACCGGCAACGTTGTCGCGATTGATCTCGTCGAGCGGGCTGAAGCGCTGTTCGTCGTAGGTTCGTCCGTGGGTCAGCCAGTTAGCCGCGTCCGCGTCGGCTGCCAGCAGCCGCTCTCGCGTTACAACGCCTCTCGGCGCTTTCGAGGCTGCCGGCGCAGCGGCAGGCGCATCATCGCTTTTTCCGCAGGCGGCAAGCAAGGCGCCCGCCAGGATCAGAATAATGATTTTACGGGCGACCATAGTCGCATCCCTGATTCTTTTGATTAGAGAAAGCTCGTGCCGTAATCCAGCTTCGGCAGCCCGAGATGACTCGCGATGGACTGACCGATGTCCGCAAAGGTATCACGACGCCCCAGCGAACCTGGCTCGAGGCCGGCGCCGCAGGCGAGCACCGGGATGTGCTCGCGGGTGTGATCGCTGCCCTCCCAGGTCGGGTCGCAGCCGTGGTCCGCGCACAGCACGAGCAGGTCGTCCTCCCGCATCCGGTCCATCAGCTCCGGCAGGCGCCCGTCGAAATACTCGAGCGCCTCGGCATAGCCGTCGACGTCGCGCCGGTGCCCGTACAGCATGTCGAAGTCGACGAAGTTGGTGAAGATGATGCACTGCTCCGCCGCTTCATCCATTGCCGCCAGCGTGGCGTCGAAAAGGGCGGCATTGCCGCTCGCCTTGATTTTCTTCGTGATGCCCTGGTGCGCGTAGATGTCGGCGATCTTGCCGATACTGATGACTTCGCCCCCCTTCTCCACGAGCTTGTCGAGCACGGTCGGTGCGTGCGGCGGCGTCGTCAGGTCGCGGCGGTTGCCGGTGCGCACGTAGGTATCCGGACCGTCGCCGACGAACGGCCGGGCGATGACGCGGCCGATACGGTAGTCGTCGACGAGTTCACGGGCGATGTCACACAGCGCGTAGAGCCGCTCGAGTCCGAATGCGTCCTCGTGACAGGCGATCTGGAACACGCTGTCGGCCGAGGTATAGACAATCGGCTTGCCGCTGCGCACGTGCTCGTCGCCGAGTTCCCTGATGATCGTCGTGCCCGACGCATGGCAGTTGCCGATCACGCCCGGCAGGTCCGCGCGCTCGATCAGCGTATCGAGCAGCGCTTTTGGGAACGTGTCTGTCTTGCCGGTGAAGTAGCCCCAGTCGAACAAGACGGGCACGCCGGCAATCTCCCAGTGTCCGCTCGGCGTGTCCTTGCCGCTGGACAGCTCGGCCGCGTGCCCATAGGCCCCGATCACTTCGACATCGGAATCGACGCCGTGCGGGAATTGCCCGGTGCTCTCGCGGCTCGCATGGTAGAGGCCCAGTTGCGCGAGATTCGGCAAGCGCAGCGGCGTGCCCGACGCGGCGCGCACCCGGGCAATGCTGCCCAGCGTGTCGGAGCCGGCGTCGCCGAACTTATCCGCGTCCGCCGTCGCACCGATGCCGAACGAGTCCAGTACCAGGATAATTGCTCTCGCCATAAAGCCGAAGCCCCCTACTGCAGTGAGAAGAAAAAGCCCGCCAGTGACGCATTCAACAGGTTGACCAGTGTACCCGCTATGACCGCCTTGAGCCCGAGTCGTGCGATGTCGTGGCGCCGCGAGGGCACGACCGCGCCGAGACCGCCAAGCAAAATCGCGATGGACGCGAGATTGGCGAAGCCGCATAGCGCGAAGGTCACCACTAGCTGCGTGTAAGGCGACAGCGTCTCCTTCACCTGTACGAAGCTGACGTAGGCATAGAACTCGTTGATCACCAGCTTCTGGCCGATCAGGCTGCCGGCCTGCTGGGCCTCGGTCCACGGCACGCCGAGCAGGAAAGCGATCGGGGCAAACACCTTGCCCAGGATCCACTGCAGCGTCAGCCCCTCGAACCCGAACCAGCCGCCGATGCCTGACAGCACGCCGTTCAGCAGGTAGATCAACCCGACGAAAGCCACCAGCATCGCGCCGACGGCCAGGGCGACCTGCATGCCGATCATCGCGCCGTTGCCGATGGCCTCGAAAATATTCACCGGCCGGTCCGCCTCGGCCAGCGTCTCGACCTCCGGGCGTTCGGCGCGTGATTCGGTCTCGGGCAACAGGATCTTCGCCATCATCAGGCCGCCCGGCGCCGCCATGAAGCTGGCCGTGATCAGGTATTTGAGTTCGACGCCCATCTGCGCGTAGCCCATCATGACCGCGCCGGCAATCGTGGCGCAGCCGCCGGTCATTACGGCAAACAGTTCCGATTGCGTCATCCCGGCAAGGTAGGGTTTCACGACCAAAGGCGCGTCGGTGTGGCCGACAAAGATGTTGGAGACGGCCGAAACGGACTCGGCATGGCTCGTTTGCAGCAGCCGGTGCAGCCAGCCGCCGAATACGCCGACGACGCGCTGCATGATGCCGAGGTAGTACAGCACCGACATCAGCGCCGCGAAGAACACGATGATCGGCAGCACGTTGAACGCGATCGTGAACCCGAGCGATCGCCTGATCTCTGTGCCGAACACGAAGGCGACACCATCGTTACCGTAGTCAATGACGCTCTGCACGCCGCGTACGATGTTATCCAGGATCACGCCGCCGACAGGCACGTAGAAAACAAAAGCGGCAATCGCGAGCTGAACGAGAAAAGCCGTGCCGATCGTGCGGGCATTGATCGCGGAGCGGGCATTCGACAGCAGGACGGCAAGCGTGAAAATCGTTACCACGCCAACGAGGCTCATGATTGTCTGCATACCTGCCCTGCCCGGGTTGCCGCACGGGACCTGCCGGCGGCCCCGAAATCGCCTGACTATACCGGTCGTGGGACAGGACGGCGACCGATGCTGAGCCGGCTACAGCCCGATGTCTTCCCGGACGCGCCGCTCGGCCTTCCTGAGGTCCGACTGCAATTTGTCCAGCTCTTCCTGCAGCGGGCTCGTCATCATGGCCGTTTCGGCCCTGAGGTCCATCCGGGGTATCTCGGCAAGAATATCGGCAGGCGTCGCCGCCGGCTCGGGCGTTTTCGTGACGTTGACGATTGCGATGACCGCCACGGCAGCGGCGACCCCGGTCAGGCTGCTCGCCCACCACAAAGCCGGACGCCACGTCTTTGGCACGCTCACCCTGTCTTCGTCTATGGGCGTTACGCCGCGCAGAGACGCCGCGATGCGATCATCGAGTTCGTCAGAGACCTGTACCTGGATGCGCTCCGCATCCTGTCGCAGTTGCCTGGCAAGTTTATCCATAGGCTTCACTCTTTTCCGCTGTGCCGCTCAACGTATTCTCGAGAACGCGCCGGCCGCGCATCAGGTTGACCTTGGTCCACGAGGCCGACCGGTCGAGCGACCTCGCGATATCGTTGATCGACATGTCCTCGGCGTAGCGCAGCCACATCGCCGTGTAGACGTCGTCATTCAACAGCCGGCGCGCGCTGACCCAGAGATTTTCCGTTTGCGAATCGCTGATGCACCGCTGCAGGGGATCGCTCTCTTCATCACGCAAATCGCCGACCCGGTCTCCCAGTGGGACGACTTCGCTACGCTGAAGCCCTGCGGCGTTGCGAATCGCGATGCGGTACAGCCAGGTGCTGAAGCGCCAGCGCGCATCGTAGGACCGGATATAACGGAAGGCGTTGATCATCGTATCCTGCAGCGCGTCTTCCGCGTCGGCGAAGCTGGCGCAGCGCCCCAGCAGGAAGCGCAGGAGCCGCTGCTGATAGCTGCGCGCGAGTTCCGCGAAAGCCTCCGCGGAACCCGCCTGGGCGGCTTGCACCAGTTGTCGCTCAGTCCTCAAGGGCGGACACGACCGTCTCCGGGTCCAGCATCAGCGCGATCTTGAGTCGCGTGCCCTCAACGTCGACCGTCGTGCTCGCCAACGTCGACTTGAGGTCCGGGTCGATATCTTCGTTGAAAGCCTGCAGGCTGATGACGCCGCGGACGATGCTGGCCATGGCATTGGCCATCTCGGCCTCGTTCGTCAGCAGCTGCGCCTCGAAGCCCAGCTTGTCGCCGAGGTCCGCCAGCAGCAGCGCGATCTGGCGCGTATTGCGCAGGATATTCGAATCCCAGTCGCCGTCGTCGTCCAGTTCCTCGGCATTGACCCCCGCCTGCACCAGGCCACGATCGGCGCGCAGCACGAACAGGGCGTCTTTCTCCGGCTTACCGGCATCGATCCTGCCGTTGCTGGCCAGCAGCGACTTCATCTGCCGCTCGCTGCCGGTCACCACGACCTTGTTCTTGAGCGCGAAGCTCAGGTAAGCCGCCTCGTCCAGCGAGCCGATTTCAACGTCGTGGTCGTGTTCGCCATCGTCGTCGTCGTTGAAGAAGTAATAGGTCTTGCCCGAGGATTCGAAAGTCTGCAGGTTGCCGGCCGAGTGGGCCGTCGCCAGCGCCAGCACCTTGTCGCGGGTCTCCTGGCTGATGGCCCCCTCGATCAGGACGACCGGCCCGTCGCCGGCGTTCGAGAACGCCGTCATTCGCGAGGTCTCCTTGCCGACGTCGATGCCGGTCTCGGCCAGTATCTCCCGGAATATCTCGGCATCCATCCAGTCGTACAGGTGGCGGCCGGCCTTGCCGTCCCGCATGGCGTCCAGGTCGGCGTGGAAATACCAGGTTGCCGTCGCCGGCAGGTTCGGCATTTCCGCCAGCGCCGGCAGCGCCAGCAACAGTGCGGCGGCGGTGATCGTAAGGTTACGCATCGAAATTGCCCTCGTTCGGTGATCGAATACCCGCTTATAGGGCCGGGATTCCGGTTTGGTTACAGATCGGCACCAGATTCCCCGTCGCGGCTCGTCAGGTAGCTGACGCCGTAGGTCAGGAGCATGCCGGCCAGGAAGCCGGGAATCGCCTCGTACAGTCCGTGGAAGTCCGCCTTGAACCAGGTCAGCCAGGCGACGCTGGTAACGAACCCGCCGAGCACGCCCGCCAGCACGCCGGCCCAGGTGGTCCGGCGGTAATACAGCAGCCCGATGATCGCCGGCCCGAAAGCCGAACCCAGCCCGGACCAGGAGGCCAGCACGAAGTCGAAGATCACGCGCGGCTCCTGGACGGCGAGCAGCACCGCGATGACGCCGATGACGATCGTCACGGCCTTGCCGTAGTTGGACAGCGTGCTGTCGCCGGCGCGGCTGCCCATGATCTTCTGGTAGGTGTCGCGGACGACCGCCGAGGACGACAGCAACAACAGCGAGTCGACGGTCGACATGATGGCCGACAGCACGACGACCAGCAGCATGCCGGAGATGATCGGCGGGAACAGGTTGCTCGAAATCACCGGGAAAATGGTCTCGGCATCTTCGAGGCCCGGGTACAGCGCACGCCCGGCGACGCCTGCGGTAACCGCGCCGGCAGTAAATATCAGGAGCAGCGCAACCGACATGATGCGGGCCTTGCGAATCTCGCCGTCATCGCGAGCCGACATGTAGCGCACGAGCAACTGCGGCACACCGAGAAACGGCAACCCTATGGCGATAAAACTCGCGATGCCAATCCAGGCATAGCCACTGGAGAACGAAAACAGGCTCAGCAGCTTCGGGTCCTGGTAGGACAGCGAACTTATGACTTCGGCAGGACCGCCGGCCGCGATGATGGCGGCAAGCGGCACAACGATGAGCCCAAGCAACATCAATACGCCCTGCACGACGTCCGTGTAGGAAACGGCTTTGTAGCCGCCGACGAAGGTGTAACCGATGATGAAGACCGCGCCGACGACGACGCCGGTCCTGTATTCCATGCCGAGGAAACCGCTGAATGCCTTGCCTGACGAAACCATCTGCGCCGTCACATAGGTGGTTACCATGACGACGATGATCAGGACGGCGGTCGCACGAACGAGGTGCCATTTGTCGGCGAATTTCGCGGCGAGCACATCCGGCACAGTGATCGAGTCGGTCTCGTCGCTCAAACGCTTCAGGCGCCGGGATATCAGCCACCACGACAGCGCTATTCCGCCGATCTCACCGACGACGATCCAGTAGGCCTGCACGCCGACGGCATAACCCATGCCGGACAGGCCCAGCAGCAGCCAGCCGCTTTCACCCGTCGCATTCGTGCTGAATGCGACTACCCAGTACGGCAGCTTCTTGCCGGCCAGGTAGTAACCCGACAGCGTGTGTGTCTCGCGGCGGCTCCAGATCGCAAGCGCGAACAGGATGCCAAGGTAAACGATGAGTACGGTAACTGTCGTGGACATCGGGTGTATGACCTAGTTGTTAATGGAACCGATCGGCGAACCCGGCGGTGCGGCTGCCGGCGCAATGCCATGAATCAATTGCGGGTCGTCTCTCAGACGCGCTATCTCGGCGCGCGCGAAGCGATAATGCGCCTGCCAGACGGGCTCGCGCGAAGACCGCTTGCCGAGCCACGTATCGAGCTGCCGCACGGCATCCAGCGCCAGGGCGCGAACGTCGACGTCTGCCTCGACATCAAACGCCAGTCGCAGCATGCCGTAAAGCACCTGCATATTGGTCTGACGCTGTATCGCGCCATCATCACCGCCTCGCGGTTTTGCGTACCAGCTCGCGTCCAGCAGCGCGCCGGTAACCGCATCGAAGCCCGGTGCCCCCGCGCGAGCCATGCGCGCTGCCCGCTTCGAATCCAGGAGTACAGCCAGCGTCAGCGCCACCGCACTTCGCGCCGGCGCAATGCTATCGAACGTGATACCGGTAGCCGAATTGAAAGTCTCGCGCGTCCTCGGGTTGTTCGGAACGCGTGGCGGAATGAGCGCTGCGAGCTCAGGTGGCAACCGCAGCACTGCAGGATCAAGGGTTGCGACCAGGGCATCCAGCGCTCGCTGCTGCTCCGCCACCGCGACCGGCCGCGGAGCCGGCTGACCGTCACCGCGCAACGTGTAGTCGAAGTATTGCCCGCCGATCAGCTTGCCCACCGCCTGGATCTGGAATCGATGCAGCAGGTAAAGCGGCACGAGCGCCTCCTCGAGCATGGCAATCGGCCTGCCGTTGCGAACGTTGTTGGCCGAGAAACGCTCGAGACCCATTCGACGCACGGCCAGCAGGTGATCGAGCTCTGCGATCGCATCG
>JABAOD010012103.1_pt1 | contig 11009 bp, 8 predicted proteins | sample 7062151 | NCBI WGS metagenome assembly JABAOD01 (sample SAMN14538626, study PRJNA623070) | marine sediment metagenome | biome: marine biome [ENVO:00000428]; feature: marine pelagic biome [ENVO:01000023]; material: deep marine sediment [ENVO:00002113] | place: India: Gulf of Khambhat ...
GCCTATTCCCGCGACGAAGCAAAAATGACCCTGGTCTCGGTCGCTGACCGCCCGGGCATCGCCGCCGCCATTTTTGGCCCGCTGTCCGAGGCCGGTGTGAATGTCGACATGATCATTCAGAACATCTCGGAAGAGGGTCGTACCGACATGACCTTCTCGGTACCCGTCAATCAGGTTGAACGTGCCAAACAGGCGATGGAAGAAGCCAAATCGTCTGGTTCGATCAACTTCCACGGTCTTGTCGCGGACGAAGACGTCGCCAAAGTCTCGGTTGTTGGGATCGGCATGCGCAGCCACGCGGGTGTTGCGGCTAAAATGTTCGAGGCCCTGTCCGCAGAAGGTGTGAACATCAAGGTCATTGCAACCTCCGAGATCAAAATTTCCGTGCTGATCGACCGGAAATATATGGAACTTGCGGTGCAAGCACTCCATGATGCCTTTGAATTGGAAAAAGCATCTTGATTTAGGGGGCTTATGCCCGACGCAACGGAAAGTAACAGCCGCAAGCTGCTGCAGCGCTTGCGCGACACCCTTGCCGAGGCCGGTGCAGGGCAGGAGCGGCTTGACCGGATCACCCACCTGATCGCGGATTCGATGGGGACCGAAGTGTGCTCTATCTACCTGTTCCGTGATGACGAAACGCTGGAACTTTGTGCAACCGAAGGCTTGAAGGCCGAGTCGGTACACAAGACTCGGCTTCGTGTGGGCGAAGGTCTTGTGGGCCGCGTTGCCAAGACCTCCACGGCAGTGAACACTGCCGATGCGCCCTCGGAAAAGGGCTTCCGCTATATGCCGGAAACCGGTGAAGAGATTTACTCTTCGTTCCTTGGCGTGCCAATCCAGCGGCTTGGCGAAGGGCTGGGCGTGCTGGTCGTGCAATCGAAAACCGCCCGCCAGTTCTCCGACGACGAGGTCTATGCGCTGGAAGTCGTTGCGATGGTTCTGGCCGAGATGACCGAGTTGGGCGCTTTTGTCGGCGAGGGCGCAGCGCTGGCCAAACTGCACCAGAATCCCGTGATGTTCCACGGAGGCGTCGGGCAAGAGGGCGTCGCCATTGGCCACGTCTGGCTGCACGAACCCCGCGTTGTCGTAACCAATCCGGTCGCCGATGACCCCCACGCTGAATTTACCCGTCTGCACGAGGCCGTCGATCAGCTCCGCGTATCGGTTGACGATATGCTGTCGGATGCGCAATCGGGCGACAAGGAGCAGATGCAGGTCCTTGAAGCCTATCGCATGTTTGCCAATTCCAAGGGCTGGATGCGCCGCATGGAAGAGGACATTGCCCGCGGCCTGTCCGCAGAAGCCGCGGTCGAAAAGGAACAGTCGCAGGCCCGCACCCGAATGGAGCAGGTCCCCGACCCCTATCTGCGCGAACGGCTGCACGATCTGGATGATCTTTCGAACCGTCTCCTGCGCATCCTGACCGGCCAGGGCAGCGAAACCGGTGCCGAGATGCCAACCGATCCGATCCTGATCGCCCGCAATATCGGACCCGGAGAGCTGCTGGCCTACGGACGCGGCCTGCGTGGTATCGTTCTCGAGGAAGGCTCGGTGGGTAGCCATGCGGCCATCGTCGCCCGGGCACTGGCCATTCCGCTGATTATCCACGCCGAGCGCATTACGACAGAGGCCTTGAACGGCGACCCGATCCTTGTTGATGGCGAACAGGGCATAGTCCACCTGCGACCCGAAGATTCTGTCTCGACCGCTTTCCGCGACAAGATGGCGATGCGGACCAAGGCGATGGAACGCTATGCCTCGATCCGAGAAAAACCTGCGCAGACCACCGACGGCACCTGTGTGCACTTGATGATGAATGCCGGTCTGATGGCCGACCTACCCTCGCTCGAGGGATCAGGAGCAGAAGGCGTCGGCCTGTTCCGGACCGAGCTGCAGTTCCTGATCCGCAACCAGATGCCTCGGCGCGGCGAACTTGCCGCGATCTATTCCCGCGTAATGGATGCAGCTGGCGACAAGCGAGTAGTCTTCCGCACTTTGGATATCGGTTCGGACAAGGTCCTGCCCTACATGCGCCCTCAGGAAGAGCCGAACCCCGCGCTTGGCTGGCGAGCGATCCGTGTTGGGCTTGATATGCCCGGTGTGATGCGGATGCAGTTGCAGGCGCTTTTGCGCGCGGCCAAGGGGCGCCCTCTGTCTGTGATGTTCCCCTTTATCGCACAATTCGAGGAATTCATTACTGCCCGTGACTATCTTCTGCGGGAAATTGAACGGGAAGAGAAACTGGGCCACCCGCTGCCATCCGACATCAAAATCGGCACGATGCTAGAGACCCCATCGATCGCCTTTGCGCCCAGACAGTTCTTTGAACTGGCGGATTTCATCTCGATCGGCGGAAACGACCTGAAGCAGTTCTTCTTCGCCGCCGACCGCGAAAACGAGCGCGTTCGCCGCCGCTATGACACTCTGAATGTCAGCTTCCTGAAGTTCCTCGAACAGATCGCCGATCGCTGCCGCGACACCGAAACCCCGCTGTCCTTCTGCGGCGAGGATGCGGGGCGGCCAATCGAAGCTTCGTGCTTTGCCGCCATCGGCATCCACACGTTGTCCATGCGCCCCGCCTCGATTGGACCGGTCAAACACCTGCTGCGCCGCGTTGACCTGAAAGAGCTGAAAGCGGTGATCGACAGCTCTGCCGCAGATGGCCGTCAGTCCACTCGTCCGGCGGTGATGGATTACATGGCCTCTGTGGTGAACTCGAACAACGGTTAGAACGTTATTTCCACTTGATGGAACAGCCCATCGAGGGCACCTGATCCGCTGGCCCTCGCCCGGTTTCGGCCACTTGTTTCATCGCCTCGAACAGGTCCCGACGTAAATCCGACGGCCCCGGCTGCGCGCGCGAGGCATCCAGACGCCCGCGATACTGCAAACCACCGTCTGCATTGAACCCGAAGAAATCGGGCGTACACACCGCGTCATAGGAGCGGGCGACCGACTGGTCTTCGTCATGCAGATAGGGGAAAGGGAAGCCCTTCGCCTCGGCCATCTTCACCATATTGTCGAACCCGTCCGCCGGGTAAGTCACCGCGTCGTTGGAACAGATCGCCGCCACACCGACCCCCATCGACTGCAACTCCTTGGCGTCGCGAATAATCCTGTCGATGACCGCCAGCACATAGGGGCAGTGGTTGCAGATGAACACGACCAAAGTGCCTTTCGGCCCCGCGATATCTGCCAGACGATAGGTCTTGCCGTCGGTCGCGGGAAGCTCGAACTCCGGGGCGGGCCAGTCGAAATCACAAACGGGGGGAACAGCGGCCATTCAATCGTCCTTTCGGTTTTCAACGGAATGATAGGCGGAGGAGGCCAGAAGGAAAGCGGTTTTCAGCCTGCAACGCTGGCCTTTTCAACCTCGCCGTCGACGCCTTTCCACGCACCCTCGACCAATTCGTAGCCAAGAACCCGTTCGGGGTTCGTGGGCGGCGGCATCACAAGCCCTGCCAGCTTAGAAAACCCGAACCGGGCATAGTAAGGCGCATCGCCGACAAGGATCACCCGTGTCCAGCCCAACTCTCTCGCGCGCGCTAGACTGTCTTGCATCAGCACCGCACCCAACCCTTCACCCTGATGGGTGGGGTGCACCGCGATCGGCCCCAGCAACAACGCCTGCCTCTTGCCAACCCGCACCGGCCAATAGCGGATCGCTCCGGCGACGACACCCAGCTCATCGCGCGCCACAAGGGAAAGCCCGGCGACCGGTTCGACCCCGTCACGCAAGCGATACGACGACAGGGCCTCACGCCCCGGCGCAAAGCAGAGGTCGTAGAGCGCCTCGACCTCCCACCAATCTTCCGGCTGTTCCTGATGAAGCGTAATCACGCGCTGCTCTTTTTACCTTCCTCTGGAATTGGGCGTAGCATGGGGTTAGGTCTTGGGCAAACCCGAAAGGATGCCGATGTTCTACCGCCCCGAAGATGGCCATGGCCTGCCGCACAATCCGTTCAACGCCATCGTCGCCCCGCGCCCTATCGGCTGGATCTCGACGAGGGGGGCGGATGGTTCGGAAAACCTTGCCCCCTATTCCTTTTTCAACGCGGTGGCCTATACCCCGCCACAGGTCATGTTCGCCTCAACCGGCGCCAAAGCTGACCGCGACGGCACCAAGGACAGCGTGACCAACATCCGCGACACCGGTGTCTTCTGCGTGAACCTCGTGGAATATGCCCTGAAAGACGCCATGAACCAGACCTCTGGCCCATGGTCGCGCGAAGTGGACGAGTTCACCGATGCCGGGCTGGAGCGCAGCGAGTGCGCCACCATCCCCTGTTCACGCGTCACCGCCGCCCCTGCCTCCCTGGAGTGCCGCCTGACCCAAGTCGTGCCCCTCAAAGGAAAAGCCAACTTCCTGGTTCTCGGCGAAGTCACCGGCATCCACATTCGCGACAACATCCTGACGAATGGGATGATCGACCCCACGACCTATGCGCCACTGGCCCGCATGGGTTATCGGGACTACGCGAAAGTCGAGGAGGTGTTTTCGATGAACAGGCCGGGTCAGAGTTAAGACTGGGGGCTTTCAGCCGTTAAACCTTAGCCTTCCATCGACGACGGCCCGTCGATGCATAGGCCAGAGTGAAACACTCTTCGGAACAGCATTTGTGCCCTAACCGAAACGATCCGCATATTTATTAAGCGGGTCGTTCAAATATAACTTCCCTATCAGCAGACAACGAATTGACGGTTATCCGCCACGGCCCGCCGGGTCACGCCCGCTGTCGTCGTCATCGCTATCATCGTCGTCCTGATCTGGCGGAGGAAATCACGCTGTTGAGATTGACATGCGCTAGTCCCTAAAATGACTGGCGCGATCCTCTAACTCCTCCCCAAACGCTCATACACAGGTCATATGCACATCATATGCAGGTCATACCCCTATTTCAGCCGGATTTGCCCTGTCTCTTCGGTGATCTCCCCGATCACGTGGAACCCCTCACCGGCAGGCACCCGACCCTCTGGCACCGCTGCCAGTAGCCCGCCAGCCGTCTGCGGATCGGCAAGGAGTGCCACCCTCGGGTCGCTCAGATCGTGGCCTGTCAGGACCTGAGCGTTGGCGTCAAACAAGCTCGACCTGATGCCCTTTGCCAGCAGTTCCTCGGCTCCCTGCAGAACCGGAACCGCGCCCAGATTGATCTGCGCGCCAACGCCAGAGGCTTCCAGCATTCCCATCAGGTGCCCGGCCAGCCCATAACCCGTCACGTCGGTCATCGCATGGGCCACAGGGGCCAGCGTGGCAGAGGCATCAGCGGCCCGCTCCAGCATGTGGTCGAAAGCTGCCGCGACCACGGCGCCGGGGGCTTTGCCCTGCATCTCGGCGGCCAAAATAACCCCTGTTCCCAAAGGCTTGGTCAGCACCAGCATATCCCCCGGCTGCGCTCCGCCCAATGTCAGCACCCGGCCTGAATGGGTACCAGTGACGGTCAGACCGACGGCCATTTCGGCCCCGATAGAGGTGTGCCCCCCAACCAATTCCGCTCCCATGCCGGAAAATTCAGCGGTCAGCGCTTCGGTCATTTCACGCAGGGTTTCGGCCTGCATGCGGTCGCGCATCTGGGGCAGAGTAATTTGCGCGACGGCGCTTTCGGGCTCGGCTCCACTGGCCCAAATGTCCCCCATCGCATGGATCGCCGCGACGCGGGCCAGCAACGCAGGATCAAGTGTAAACGCCCGAAACTGGTCGGTAGAGATCACGCGGGATTCACTCAGTTGCGCGGCATCATCGCCACCGACACCGCCCAAACCGTCGCGCAGAACCCCAGCTCCCGGTTTGGCCGCGCAGCCCCCACAAAGCGGCGGCTGCCCCTCGATAAGTTCGCGCACACCTGCCGCCAAGTCACGCGGCAAAGGGATGGGGGACATGACCGGCAACTCTTTGAATTTCAGCATGAATTTCTGGTCGATCTGATCTTTCCATCGCCACAACCAGTCGCCCTCCAACCGCAAACCAAGCTTGTCTGCAACCGCATGTTTTCGCCCGGTAGAGATGAGTTTGAGATAGTCCCGTTGCGGCTTGTATTCCGATGGCTGACCAACTCCCAGTGCCGCTCGAAGGTTATTAAACAAGACAGGAGCCTGTCGCACCGCGAAAACCCCCGCCTTGGGACGCGGATCGAACGCCATATGCGCGCAGTCTCCGGCGGCGAAGATCCGGTCATCGTTCGAACTGCGCATCTGGGCGGTAATGTCGATGAACCCTTTGGTCAGCGCCAGCCCCGTCCCCACTAGCCAGCCCTGCGGCTTGGCACCGGCGGCCCCGATGACCATACCTGCACGAAGTTGCTCACCATCCTGAAACACTACGCCGTCAGCGGCGACCTCGACGACTGAGACATTGGTCCGAAGCGTCACTCCCTGCGCTTTTAACTGTGCCAACAAGGCCTCGCGGGCCCCATTTCCGATATCAGGCAGGGCCGCGGCGGCGGCTTCGCACAGGGTTACCTCTGCTGTCACCCCGGCTTGGTTCAGACGGTGCCGCGCGGCAAGGGCAAGCTCGACCCCTGCAACACCAGCGCCGATGATTGCGACATCCCCAGCCGCTCCGGAACCGGCGTCGGCCACGTGGGCCTCCCACCTTTCGGCAAAAGCTCCAAGCGGCTTGGCTGGCACGGCGTGGTCCGTGAACCCCGGCAATGACGGTAAATCCGAGGTAATCCCAATGTCGATCGAGGCGATATCGTAGAACACATCCGGTCGCCCGGAAACAGTGATCCGACGGGCCTCGCGGTCTATGCCAGAGGCCCGCCCAAGGATCACCCGGGCACCTGCGAAACGGGCAAGCTTTACAAGGTCGATGTCGAGTTCGTCGCGACCATAATGCCCGGCGACCATCCCCGGCAGCATCCCCGAATAGGGTGCCGTAGGCCCCGGGTTGATCACAGTCAACCGCACCCCCGGCAATGGGTTCATCCCCCACATCCGCAGCACAAGCGCATGGGTGTGACCGCCGCCAATCAGAACAAGGTCCCGGGTCAGGGGAAGGGGTGCTTGCATGGATCACTCCGCCAATTCGTTCCGTCAGCCCTAGCGCAGCTTTTACGTACTTGAAATGTCCGTTGGCAGAAAAGTGACGCCTAATACCCAGTCATCTCAAGGTATCCTCGTCCATTATGCGAACCGCTCACCTTCACAGGTCCTTCCCAGTAAGGGATGAGTGTTGCCATCCAAGAGTTGGGGTTCAGAGCTGTGACCTCGACTGATACCCCCTCGGCCGCCAGATCGACACGCCATCGCGTGGGCAATTTTCGTCCGGCGACGGTGCTTTGTTCGATCGGCGTCAGAACCACCGCGCCCCCGTCGTAGGGCGTCACCCGGCCATCACGTCCAATCCATGTCGCTACGGCAAAAATCTTGTCGCCCTCGCGTACCCGTCCTGCCATCAACTTGTCGCCCGTTTCAAAGGACAACCCCACCCAATCCCAGCCGAATTGTTCGGATGACAATGGCTGACTGTACCATTCCCGGTCGAGCCACGCCTCTCCGGCCACCGCCACAGGGCCGTCGGGCAGTTCGAGCGTACCCGAGACCGCGTAGGCAGGTTGCGAGTAGTAATGACTAGCCTGCCCACCCGAGGATTTCACCGAATACCCATTGTCACCGTGCAAAACCAAAGGCGTCTCAGCAGTCAGTTCCAGCTCATAACTGAACCCCGCACCCGAGGCGGTTAGCATCACGTTTGACACATCACGTCCGGCCATTTGCCAATCATCGATCCAGACCTGAAATGGCACGGCCTGTGCACCAGCTTGCCCGATACCGCCACGCGCGAGTTTTTGGGCGACGTAATGCGCATCGGAAGAGGTGAGCGCAGCATTACCCATCCACATTTGCGGAGTTTCCCACCCCGCCCCGCTCTGATCTGGCGACAGGGCCGAGCGGAACAGGGTCCATTGCACGCCATAGTCTCGGCCATTCTCGTCCACCAAATTGGCGGTGACGTACCACCACTCGATCCGAAACTCGGGATGAGGCCCGTGATCCTGCGGAAACTGCATTTCGTAATTTCGATCCGGCAGCGCAAATCCTTCAGCCTCGGCGCCAAGCCCCGCAAACCCCTGTGCTTTCGCCAAGGCGCCGATCATCAGCAAGGCGCAGGTCGCGAGAAGGCTCTTAACGCTCATTTGCAAAGACCTTCAGCAATTCCGACGGGGGGATACGGGCCAGCCGCCACGCCGGCCACGCCGCAGCCGCAGCGGCGACCACTAGCGCAAGCAGGCCAAGTCCCATCCATTGTCCGGGGAACAGGAACATCGGGAGCTGCCAGCCAAAGGCAGCCACATTGACAACGTTTAACAGCACCCATGACAAGGCCAGCCCCAGAGGCACTGCGCTTACCATTACCAACGATGCCAGAAACACTGCACGCGCCAATTCGGCCAGAGCTAGCCGCCTCCGTGTCAGCCCCATGGCCCAGACCGGGGCAAGTTGCGGTAAGCGCATGCCGGACAGAGTCAGAAGACTCGTCAGAAGTGCAAACCCTGCCACGGCCATGGTCAGAATGTTCAATGCTGCAGTCACGGTGAAGGTGCGCTCGAACACCTCGAGCGATGCTCTCTTTATCCCGGCTTGGTTTATGATTTGCCTCTCAGGCAAGCCAAAGTCATTGATCAGTTTGCCCCGCAAGTCGGCAGCGCGCTCCGGCGCCACCCGTATCGCGTGTCGAAGTCGCGGCACCTCGGGGAACAACTCTAGCAGACGATCATTAGCGACATAGACCTGCGCCAGCGGGTTACCGTAGTCCCCATATACCCCGGCAACCACCAACTCTTGGGCTCTTGGCAGGGTCAGGCGATCTCCGGGCGAAAGCCCCTCGCGTCGAGCCAGTTGTTCGTTGACCAGCACGTGGTCGCCCTTCGCCAACTTGTCCCATGGGTCTTGCAGCGTCTTTAGAAGCGTCCAGTTGCGGCGATAGGTGTCGTGATCCTGTACACCGAATAGCTCTGCCGGGGCACCAAACAGGGTGATATCCACATGCCAGATCGGCAGAACATCCACCCCTCTATCGGCCAACCAGCCACGAAGGGCATCACCCTCGGCCTGCGTCCGGGCGGTGGCATAGAGTTCCGAGGAAAGGCGTTGATCCAGCCATCCCACAAACGTCTGCCGGAAGCTCGACACCATTGTGCCGACACCAATATTGGCCGACAGGGCGAGAAGCAACGCCATCAGCGCCAGGGACACACCGGGCAATTGCTGTTGGGTATCGGCCCAGAACCATTCTGTGCCAACTTTCCGCGCGCGGGCCGCCAGACCCGGCAGCAAAAGTCCCAACCCAACAGGCAATAACAGTGCGCCACCCAACAGAAGCGCCCCAAGTGCGGCGAAACCAGCGACAAGATCATCGGCGAGGATCACAAGCGCGCCGCATACCAGAAGCAAGGCAATCCCCGCGAAGGCTTGCGCCCTCAGCCCTCGGGCCGAGGCGCGCATCCACGCGCGCGGCTGCGCGGGGGCCAGAAGAGGCAAATGCACCAGCCGCCACAGGCTTTGTCCCGCAGCCAGAAACGCACCGCTTACTGCAAGAGCCAGACCGCCCAGCCACCAGATCGGTTGCAAGCTGAGACTTCCGGCGACAGGAGCACCGTAGAGCCCGCGAAGGGTGGCCGAGACATCCGGCAAGAGAAGGTTGGCCACAAGGAACCCAAGCACCACACCGACAGCACCAGCCAAGAGCGACAGCACCAACAACTCGGCAAGAAGCCAACCAATCAGTCCGCGTAGCGACACACCGATTGCGCGCAGGGTTCGGAACATGGCGCGGCGTTGCTCGAAAGCCAGACCAACCGCGCCATGGACGATGAACATTCCAACAACAAAGGACAGAAGGCCGAAGGCGGTGAGGTTAAGGTGAAAACTGTCGGTCAACTGCGCCACGTCGCCGGCTTCCCGAGGCGGCAGCAGCGCCAGACCATCCGGCAAATCACTTTCCCTGACTACAAATCCCTCGGGCAGCACCAGATGAGACAGGCTATCCTCTGCCTGTAAAATCCGCTGTGCCTGACCGATGTCCAGCACAACGACACCGGGGATCATCCCGTCCGTGGCATGAAGCTCGGGTAGTGGGGCCAGTCCGGACAGTTTCAACGCTGTCTGAGGATGCGCAAAGCCCACGGCACCCTGCAGAAACGGCAATAGCCCCCCTGGCTCTACCGTCGGCGAGGGTGCCGCCCCGGAAGGGGCCGAGACCGGATCGATACCGATCACGCGCACCGATCCCACCTCCGTTCGAACCGTCCCTTCCAATATCGGCGACACCGGAACGCCTTGCCGCCGCAGCGCGACGAACACGGCGTGAGGAATTCCTCGCCCGTCTTCTGAAACGACCCGGCCAAGCCTGTCTTGCCCGAGCATTGCGGCAGCCCGCGCATAGCTGGCCCGTGCCTCGGCATTGATCGCCTGCACTCCCGAGAAAAGGGCGGTCGCCATGGCAAGACCCAGCAACAGGCTTGCAAGTTGCACCTTGTGCCGCAGCCAATGCGACAGGAGCGCCCTGAGGATAATCATTCCAGCTGTCCGGCGTGCAGATGCACCCGCCGATCCAATCGGGCCGAAAGCCTGTCGGAATGCGTAACCATCAGAAGCCCTGCACCGCTTTCTGCGACAAGCTCCAACAACAGGTCGACGACCTTATCGCCAGTGTCTTCATCAAGGTTGCCTGTGGGCTCGTCAGCCAAGATCAATGGCGGCCCGGCAGCCAGAGCCCGACCGATTGCGACCCGTTGCTGTTGTCCGCCGGAAAGTTCTTCGGGGTAGCGTTCAAGCAGATCGAAAAGACCCAGGCGTTCCGCTAAGGCCTCGCCCCGCAAGAACCCAAACCGCCCTGCCAGACGCGCTTGAAACGACAGGTTTCCTGCAACAGTGAGCGACGGAACGAGGTTGAACTGCTGGAACACCAACCCGATCTTGTCGCGCCTCAAGGCTGCGCGGGCGGTATCGCCCATCTCGCCAATGGACTGGCCGTCAATGACCACCCGCCCTTGATCAGGCGCATC
>JABAOD010000742.1_pt2 | contig 11007 bp, 10 predicted proteins | sample 7062151 | NCBI WGS metagenome assembly JABAOD01 (sample SAMN14538626, study PRJNA623070) | marine sediment metagenome | biome: marine biome [ENVO:00000428]; feature: marine pelagic biome [ENVO:01000023]; material: deep marine sediment [ENVO:00002113] | place: India: Gulf of Khambhat ...
ACTGTGCCAGCAGCATGCCGACGACCTCGTCACGCCCGGCCAGTTCCTCGACCGGCCTGCGGGGAAGGTGCTCGGCGAGCCGGTACCGGAGGTCGGCGAGGGCGGCGTCGGGCAGGGGGGACCGAACTGTTATCGACCCGCCGCCGTCCTGCGACGCGACGTAGGGCACGCCTCCCGGGGCGACCCGCCAGTAGCCGTGTTGGTCGACGACGTTGACCGGGTCGGCGCCCCAGCGGGAGAATCGGCTCGTGGCCATGGCGAGGTCGAGCGGGGATTCGGAGCGCCAGCGGACGGTCGCCATCAGGCCGTCGACTGTATCGTCGTCCTGCGAGGGAGGCCGCCATCGACCCGCAGACGTGGCACCACGGGATCATCGCCGCCTGGTGGGGCGAGTTCAACGACGAGTTCCGCTCGCACGAGATTCCTTACTTCCAGGCATTCATCGCCGACGGAGGGCAGCCGGCGCTCGACGCCGGCTGCGGCACCGGCCGGCTGCTGCGCCCCTACCTGCGGGCCGGGCTCGACGTGGACGGCGCCGACGTCTCGGCTGACATGATCGCCGTTTGCCGTCGGAAGGCGGCCGCCGAGGGCCTGGCCCCGCACCTGTACGTGCAGCCCATGCACGAGCTCGACTTGCCGCGTCGATACCGGACCATCTTCGTGTGCGGCTCGTTCGGACTCGGCAGCGACCGCGCCCGGGACGCCGCAGCCCTGGGCCGTTTCCGCGAGCACCTCGAGCCGGGCGGCACGCTGCTCGTCGACATCGAGGTGCCCTACGCCGACCCCCACCAGTGGCAGTACTGGCCGGCCGCCGCGCGGGCCACGCTGCCCGAGGCGAAGAGGCCGCCCGGCGGGCGGCGCCGCGCCGGCGACGGCTCCGAGTATGCGCTCGGCTCCCGGATCGTTGCGCTCGACCCCCTCTCCCAGCACGTCACGATGGAGATGCGAGCCGAGCGCTGGCGGGACGGGGAGCTGGAGGCGGCCGAGGAGCACACGCTCGACATCGGCCTGTACTTCATGCCCGAGATGCTGCTGATGCTGGAGCGGGCGGGCTTCTCCGAGGTCGAGGTGCACGGCGAGCACCAGCGGCGCCCGCCTCGGCCTGCGGACGATTTCCTCGTGTTCGTCGCGCGCCGGTAGCCGGCTTCAGCCGGCGGCCGCCAGGATGACGGCCGCCGTCTGGGCGCCGTTCTCCTGCGGGTCGATGACGTCGCCGTGGTTGGCGCTTGGGATCAGATACAGCCCGACTTCCCTGCCGGCGGCGGCGAGGGTCTCGGCGAATTGGGCCGAAAACACCGGCAACACCGCCAGGTCGGTCCGGCCGTGCACCAGAAAGGCGGCGGTCCCCGGGCTCCCGCCGGCGTGGGTGGCCGGATCCCCCGCCGCCCAGGCGTCAGGCGAGGCGGCGGGGCCGCCGCCGAAGAACGCCCGCAGCTCCGGAACCAGCGAGAACTTCTCCATGTCGTACGGACCGGCGATCCCCACCCACGCCGATGGGGCGGCGGGGGGGCCGTCGCCGGCGCACCGGGCTTCGAGGCTGTCTCCCCCGAAGGCCGCCACCGCCGTGACGTGGGCGCCCGCCGAGTAGCCGGCCAGGACGAGGCGGCCGGGGTCGGCGCCCCAGGAAGCGCCGCGGGAGGCGGCGAGGCGCACGGCACAGGCCGCATCGGCGAAGGCCTCCGGCGCCCGCAGGCGGTACGTGCCGTTCAGCACCACCGCTCCCCGGGCCGCCAGATCCTCGGCCAGGGGCGCCGTGGACGCCGGGTCCGCAGAGTCCCAGGCCCCGCCCGGCATGAGCACCACCAGGGGCCACGCGCTCCCGGTGTCGGGCCGGTAGACGTCCAAGGTGAGCCCGTCCGAGTAGGGGACGTCACGTTCGACGACGACGCTGTGCGAGGGAGGCGGAGGCTCGGGCAGGTCCGGACGCGCCACCGCAGCCGCGTTCGATGCGGTGGGCGGCGCCGGTGCGGCCGGCGAGGAGCCTCCGCAGGCGGCCGTCAGCAGCGCCAGGGCGACGAGAGCGATGCGGGCCCGCACCCGGCCGATTGTACGGCCGCGGCGGCTCTCGGCGGCACCGGCGTCGCCGTGGCCCGGCCTCGATAGGCTCGGCGGGTGACGCGCGCTGCCTTGGTGTTGGTGATCGTCGTCGTGGCGGCCGCAGGCGCCTGCGACGATGCGGACCGGCCGCCGCCCCCGCCGACGGTCCCCGAGACGATTCCTGCCCCGGAAGAGGTCGAGACCTGCGCGGATCTGGTCGACGCCGCGCTGGGGATTCTCCAGGGCCAGCTCGACGCGCTGGCGGGCGGAGGCGGCGAGGCCCTCATCGACCCGGCTGCGCCGCCTCCGGCGGCGCTGGCCGACCTCGAGCCCGCGTCCGCCGAGCTGGCGCAGCGGGCCGCCGAACGATGCGCCCCGGGTGAGCTGGCCCGGCTGCTGGAGCCGCGGGCGGCGGAGCTGCGGGCCGTGGGGCCGGTGGCGAGCCGCTACCGGGACCTGCTGCTCGAGCGCATCGGCGGGTAGCGGGCCGCCGCCGGAGGACCTGGCCGCCGTCAGAGGACCTGGTCGCCGAGCTCCGCCGCGGCAGCCGCGTCGACGATCCAGGTCACGTCCCCGGCCCCGGCCGCCACCAACCGGGCCGGCAACGGCTGCTGGTCCCTGAGCACGGCGGCCACCGCCTCGGCTTTGGCGGCGCCGGTCACCAGGAACATGATGTGCCGGGCCGCCCACAGCAAGGGCAGCGTGGCGGTCAGGCGCCACGCCGCCTTCGCCCCGACCCAGGTGGCGATGAAGCGCCGCTGGCGTTCCTCGAGGGCCGGGCTGCCCGGGAACAGCGACGCGGTATGGCCGTCGTCGCCCATCCCGAGCAGCACGACGTCGGGCGACCAGTCGGGCATGAGGCTGCCCAGGGTGGCCTCGTAGGACGCCGCCGCCTCACCCGGGTCGCCGACGTCCCACGGTACGGGATGGAACTCGGCGGGTACGTGATCGAGCAGGGCCTGGCGCGCCATGCGGGCGTTGGACTCCGGGTGGTCGGGCGGCACCCAGCGCTCGTCGCCCAGAAAGGCGTCGACGCGCCGCCACGGGACCTCCTCCTCCCGGAGCCGGAGGTAGGTCGTGCGCGGCGTCCCGCCGCCGGCCAGGCCCAGGGTCGCCCGGCCGCGCTCCGCCGCCTCGGAGAGGCGCCTCGCCACCGCCGCCGACGCCAGCTCGGCAACCCCGTCGGGGTCCGCCACCACGCGCACGTCCATGCCGTAACGATAGGCCGGGCCCCCCTTGGCCCGGGATCGCCACGGGTTACCCTGCGGACTCCCGAGCCCGGAGGTGCGGCGATGTCGGTGTTGAAGCCTTTCCTTGACGTGCTGACGGGCCCCGGCGGGACGTTCGAGGTCGCCGTCGAGGAGGTGCACGGCAACCCCGTCCGCACCTACGTCAACCGCCTCCCGAACCTGCGCGACTTCGTCGCCGTCGGCCGCAACCACGGGGACGCGGAGTTCCTGGTCGAGGCGGGCACCCGCCTCACGTTCGGAGAGACGTTCGACCGGGCCCAGCGCCTCGCCGCGACGCTGCACGACCGCTTCGGCGTCGGACCGGGAGACCGGGTCGGGGTCGTGGGCGCCAACGCCGCCGACTGGGTGGTGTCGTACTGGGCAGGGGTCGTGCTCAATGCCGTCGTCGTGCCGTTCAACGCGTGGTGGACGGCCGAGGAGCTGGAGTTCGGCCTCGACGACTCCGGAACCTCGTTCGTGCTGTGCGATCCGCGACGAGCCGAGGTCGTCGCCAAGGCGTCCTTTCCACCGCACCGCACGATCGTGTGGGGCGAGGGCGACCTGCCGCCGGGGGCGCACCGGCTCGACGACGCGCTCGCCGCCACTCCGGCCCCGCTGGACGTGGTCCCGGCCCGGGGCGAGGACGAGCCGGCGGTGATCTTCTACACGTCCGGGACCACCGGACGACCCAAGGGCTCCGCCAACACCCACCGCAACATCGTCAGCAACTTCCTGAATGCGGCGGCATTCACGACGGCTGCGGCGCTGGCGGCGGGCGAGCAGCCCATCGGCACCGGCGAGCAGGACGCCGACCTGTGCGTGCATTCCGCTGTTCCACGCCACCGCCAACCTCGCCGTGCTCACGCCGTTCGTCTACGCCGGCAACAAGCTGGTGTTCATGCCGCCCGGCAAGTTCGACCCGGACCGGGCAGGCCGGGTCATCCAGGAGGAGCGGGTCACCCGCTTCGGCGGCGTCCCCACGATCGTGGCCCGCATCCTCGATTCGGGGGCGCCGCAGCGGTACGACTTCTCGTCGGTGAAGATGATCTCCTATGGGGGCGCACCGGCTTCGCCGGCGCTGCTGGCCAGGGTCGCGGAAGCGTTTCCCTCGATCAAAGAGCGGATCATCCAGGGGTACGGGCTGACGGAGACGTCGGCCATCGCCACGATCAACGCCGGGGCCGACTATCTGCAGCGCCCCGACTCGGTCGGCATCCCGGCGCCGATCGTGGAGCTGCGGATCGCCGGCCCCGGGGGCGAGCCGCTGCCGGCCGGCGAGGTGGGCGAGGTGTGGATCCGGGGCGCCAACGTCATCCCCGGCTACTGGAACCGGCCCCGGGTCAACGCGGAGACCTTCACCGAAGGGTTCCTGCACACCGGCGACGTCGGCTACCTCGACGAGGACGGCTTCCTCTACATCACCGACCGGGCCAAGGACATGGTCATCAGGGGCGGGGAGAACGTCTACTGCGCCGAGGTCGAAGCCGTGCTCGAAGGCCACGCCGGGGTGCGCGAGGTGGCGGTGGTGGGCAGCCCCCACCCCGAGTGGGGCGAGGAGGTCAAAGCGGTCGTCGTCGTCCGCCGGGGCGCCGAGCCGGAGCCGCAGGACCTGGCCATCTACGCCGCCGAGCACCTGGCGCGGTTCAAGGTGCCGACCGTGTGGGAGCTGCGCACCGAGCCGCTGCCTCGCAACCCGGCCGGCAAGGTGCTGAAGGCGCCGCTGCGCGGCGGACACTCGGCGACGTTCGCCGTGGGTGAGGAAACCGACTCGGCGCTGTGACCAGGCGGCTCCGCGTCGAGTGGCGTCCCGGCGAGAAGGTCACCGCCCGCCTGGCGATGCCCCCGGAGCCCGCCGGGACCGGCGTGCTGCTCGCCCACGGCGCCGGCGCCGGGCAGGACCATCCATTCCTGACGACGATCCGCGACGGCCTGGCGGCGGCCGGGTATCCGGTGCTGACCTTCGACTACCCCTACCGGGAGGCCGGCAGGCGGCGGCCGGACCGCCCCGAGGTCCTGATCGCCGCCCACCGGGCGGCGGCGGCGCGGCTGCGCTCCTACTGCGACCGGATCGTGCTGGCGGGCAAGTCGATGGGCGGGCGGATCGGCTCCCATCTCGCCGCGGAAGGGGAAGACGCGGCCGCGCTCGTGTACTACGGATACCCGCTGGTGGCGCCCGGGAAGCGGGCGCCGCGGGACACCGGGCATCTCGACGCGATCGCCGCCCCGATGCTGTTCCTGGCGGGCACCCGCGATCCCCTGTGCCCCCTCGCCGCGCTGCTGGCGCTGGTCGGGCGCCTCGAGTGGGCGGAGGCGGCCCTCATCGAGGGCGGCGACCATTCATTCCGCGTCCCCAAGCGCAGCGGGCTCTCGTACGACGACGTCCTGGGCGCGCTGGTGACGATGACGGTGGACTGGCTGGCCTGACCCGACTCCCGCCCCGCGGTGTGGAGCAGGTCTCCCTCAGCTCTCGCGGCGGCCGGGGCGGTAGTAGCGCCCGGAGAGGATGGTCCGGCCGCGCGTCTCCAGCAGCCAGGTCGACCCCTTCTCCCACACCAGGCCGGCATCGAGCTCGGCGCCGGCGGCGGCGGCGGCGCCGATGAGGTCGGCGATGTTGTCGCCGTGGGTGCAGAGGACCGCCGCCTGCCCGGCCAGCTCGCCGACGAGCTGGAAGGCCGGGTGGACCGGCGCCCGGTCGGCGAGACGCGGTTCGGGCTCCGGCTCCATCCCCAAAGCCTGCGCCAGGGGCGCGACGCTCTGCACGCAGCGGACGAACGGGCTGGTCATCACCCTGGTCACCGGCAGTTCACTCAGGAGCTCGGTGGCCGCCGCCACCTCGGCGTGACCGGGACCGCACACGGGGCGCACCGCGTCGGGGCCGTCCCACTCCGCCCGCACGCCGGCGTAGGCGTGGCGCACCAGGTACAGGCGACCCCGGTCGGGGCCCGCCAGGCGGCGCGCCGCCCACGCGAGCACGTTGCGATCCCTGCGGTAGGTGACGAGCCTCATCGCATCGACCGCGTCCAGCCAGCGCAGCTCGTCGACCTCGTCGTTGGGAGAGAAGCGGCCGGCGCCGGCCTCCACGAGCCAGTAGTGCACGATCTTCTCCCGGTCGCCGACCCCGTATGCCACGGCGCCCAGCTCGGGGCCGAGGCTGGGGGCGAAGCCGGTTTCCTCGGCGACCTCGCGCGCGGCGGCGTCCGGCGCCGGCTCCCCCTCGTCGGCCTTGCCCTTCGGCAGGGTCCAGTCGGTGTAGCGGGGCCGGTGCACCAGCGCGAACAGCGGCCCTGATTCGGTGAGCCGGTAGACCGCGCCCCCGGCCGCGAGGATCTCCGGCGGCATTCCTCAGGGCCGCGCCCGCTCGAGCGCCAGCTCCTGGAACCGCTCCTGGGCGTTGAGGCCGACCTCCGTGGGCACCTTCTGCCAGGTCCCGTCCGGCTGCAGCGACCACGCCAGCACGTCGTCGGCGAGGTTGACCTCGAGTATCTCCTCGAGGCGGTCCTGCAGGGCGCGGTCCTCGACGGGGACGAGCGCCTCGACCCTGCCACTCAGATTGCGGGGCATGAGGTCCGACGAGCCCAGGTAGTAGGCGGCCTTGCCTTCGGGCCGGCCGAAGCGGAAGATCCGGGAGTGCTCCAGGAAGCGCCCGACGAGCGAGCGGACCCTGATGTGCTCCGACATGCCCGGCACCCCGGGGCGCAGGCCGCAGATGCCGCGCACGATGAGGTCGATGTCGACGCCGGCCTCCGATGCCTCGTACAGCGCGTCGATCATCTGGGTGTCGAGCAAGTGGTTGACCTTGATCACGATCCGGCCCTCTTCGCCCTTCTTCGCCTCCTGGCGGACGCGCTTCATCAGCTTGGTGCGGAGGGCCGTCGGCGCCACCAGCAGCTTGCGGTAGTTGTCTCTGGTGCCGCCGCCGGTGAGGACGTTGAACAGCTCCGAGAGGTCGTCGCCCACCGCCGGCTTGGCGGTGAACAGCCCGAGGTCCTCGTAGATGCGAGCGGTCTTGGGGTTGTAGTTGCCGGTGCCGATGTGCGAGTAGCGCCGCAGCTCCGATCCCTCCTTGCGGACGACGAGCGAGAGCTTGGCGTGGGTCTTGAGGCCCATGACGCCGTACACGACGTGGACGCCTGCCTCCTCCAGCAGGCGCGCCCACCGGATGTTGGCCTGCTCGTCGAAGCGGGCCTTCAGCTCGACCAGCACCACGACCTGCTTGCCTGACTGTGCCGCGGCGATCAGCGAGCGCACCACGGCCTCCTCACCCCCGAGGGCGGGGTCGTCCGGCAACGATGTCCGGTACAGCGTCTGCTTGATCGCGAGCACGTCGGGGTCCTGGGCGGCCGTTGCCAGGAACGCGCCCGCCGAAGTGGCGAACGAGTCATAAGGCAGGTGGACGAGGACGTCACCCCTGCGCATGGTCTCGAAGAAATCGGGTGGCTCGCCGCCGATCTCGGTGAGGCGAACCTGCGTCGTCGGCACCCACGGCGGGTCCTTGAGATCGGATCGGGGGAGCGCCAGCAGTGTCGCCAGGCCGCCCAGTTCCAGCGGCGCCTCCGTGAAGTACACGTCGGCCTCTTCCAGCCGCAGCTCCCGCATCAGCAGCCGCAGCGCGGCGTCGGAGATGTCGGGATGCGCCTCCAGCCGGACCGCCCGTGAGAAGCGGTGCCGCATCTGGAGGACGGTCTCCATGGCGGCCAGGAGGTCGTCGGCCTCCTCCTCCTCGACGGCCAGGTCGGCGTTGCGGGTGACCCGGAACGGGTGATGAGCCTCGACTTCGAGCCCCGGGAAGAGCCGGTCGAGGTGGGTGGCGATCACCTGCTCCAGGGGCACGAACCGCACCCCGTCGGGGAGGACGATGAACCGGGGCAGGATCGGCGGGACCTTGACCCGCGCGAACTGCGTGGTCCCCGTGGCGGGGTTGCGGACCAGCACCGCCAGGTTCAGCGACAGGTTGGAGATGTACGGGAACGGGTGCGCCGGGTCCACCGCCAGCGGAGTGAGCACCGGGAACACCTGCTGGTCGAAGATCTGGTCCAGCTGGTCCCGGTCCTCCTCGGAGAGCTCGTCGAGGTTGGCGAGGCGGATGCCCTCCGCTTCGAGACCGGGAAGCAGGTCCTTCACGACCAGCCGGTCGATGCGCTCCTTGAGCGTCTCGGTGCGGGGCCTGATCGCCTGGAGCTGCTCCTGGGCGGTCATGCCGTCTGCGGCGGTGGCGGCGACGCCCGCCAGCACCTGCTCCTTGAGCCCGGCGACCCGCACCTGGAAGAACTCGTCGAGGTTCGACGCGACGATCGCCACGAACTTGACGCGCTCCAGCAGCGGCACCTCGGCGTTCTCGGCCAGGGCCAGCACCCGCTCCTGGAAGTCGAGCAGCGACAGCTCGCGGTTGTAGTAGCGGTCTCCCGGTGGAGCGTCCATGGGAACGATGATGTTACGAACGGCCCGGTCGCGCAACCCGGCGGGCCGGGCGCCGGTGGCGCCGGGACCATCGTCCCTACCCGCAGGGGGCCGCCCGACGTACGGTCGGGGCGTGGCCCTGGTCCTGTCGTACGACGCCGTGGGAGCGCTGGTCGGGGAGCTGCGGGCGGCCGGCCGCCGAGTCATCGCGCCCGTACGGCGCGGCGGGGCGATCGTCCTCGACGAGATCGAGTCCCTCGCCGACCTCCCCGCCGGGTGGGCGGCCGACCAGGACGGCGGGAGCTACCGGCTGCGGAGGCTCGACCGGCCGGAGATCTTCGGTCACGCGACGCCGGCCATGCCGTGGAAACGCTGGCTGTACCCGGAGCGGACGCTGCTGATGCGGGCGGTTCGGCGTGACGGGGGGCTCGAGATCGAGCCCCCCGTCCCCGACGGCCCGCCGGCGGCGCTGTTCGGGATCCGCTCCTGCGACGTGGCGGCCCTCGGCATCCTGGACCGGGTGTTCCTGGATCCTGCCGACCCGGGCTATGCGGCAGCTCGGGCCGGGACCCTGGTCGTCGCTGCCGCATGCGGGCGGCCGGAAGGCACCTGCTTCTGCGTGTCGATGGGGACCGGCCCCGCCCCCACCACGGGCTACGACATCGCGCTCACGGAGCTCTGCACGGATGGGCGCCATGAGTTCGTCGCCGTGGCCGGAAGCGAAGCAGGCGCCGCCCTGCTGGACCGCATCCCGTCCCGGGAGGCCACCGCCGCCGACATGGCGGCGGTCGACGATCTCGTCTCGGCAGCTGCGGGCCGCATGGGGCGCAGGCTCGACGCGACCCACCCGACCGCGGCCGCCGGCCACTTGGACCACCCGCAGTGGGATGACGTCGCCCGCCGCTGCCTGGCGTGCGCCAACTGCACGATGGTGTGCCCCACCTGCTTCTGCAGCACCACCGAGGACACGACCGACCTGGCGGGCGCCGTCGCCGAGCGGTGGCGAACGTGGGACTCGTGCTTCACCCTCGACTTCTCGTACATGGGAGGGGCGCCCGTGCGCGCCTCGACCCGGTCCCGATACCGCCAGTGGCTGCTGCACAAGCTGGTCACCTGGCACGACCAGTTCGGCACCTCGGGCTGCGTCGGCTGCGGGCGGTGCATCACCTGGTGCCCGGTCGGCATCGACCTGACGGCTGAGATCGCCGCCCTGGCCCGCGACCCTGGAGCCAGCCCATGATCAAGAACATCCACCAACTGCTCGGAGAGCATCCCCTCTTCCACGACTTCCATCCCGACCTGCTCGACCTGATGGCCGGCTGCGGTCGGAACGTTCGGTTCGAGGCAGGCGACCGGGTGGTGAGCGAAGGCGCCGAGGCGGACCAGTTCTACCTGGTTCGGAGTGGCAAGGTGGCGCTCGAGGTGGCCGTGCCGGGCCGCGGCGCGGTGGTCATCGAGACGCTCGGTCCCGGCGAGGTGGTGGGCGTGTCCTGGCCCTTCCCACCGTACCGCTGGGCGTTCGACGCCGTCGCCGTCGACCCCACGTCGGCCATCTCCATGGACGCAGCGTGCCTGCGCGCCAAGTGCGAGGAGGACCACAAGCTGGGGTACCAGGTGTTCAGCCGGTTCGCCCAGCTCATGCGCGACCGCCTCCAGGCGACGCGCCTCCAGCTCCTCGATGTCTACGGGAACCATGCCGGCTGACGTCCCGCTCTCCAATGGGCTCCCGCCCATGGTGCCGCTGCGGTACCGGGTGGCGGCCCGCCGCCGGGAGCTGGCGGACACGGTCACGCTCGACCTCGTCCCCGTCGCCGGCGCCATCCGGCCACCCGAGCCCGGGCAGTTCGACATGCTGTGGGCGTTTGGCGTGGGCGAGGTGCCGATCTCGGTGAGCGGCCTCGACGGAGACGGCGGGCCCATCGCGCACACGGTCAGGGCGGTCGGGGCCGTCACGAGGGCGCTCTGCGCCGCAGAGCCCGGCGACGTCGTCGGGGTGCGCGGACCCTACGGCGAGGGCTGGCACGTCGACCGGGCGGCGGGCGGCGACCTGCTCATCGTCGCCGGCGGCTTGGGGCTGGCACCGGTGCGCCCGGCGATGGTGGAGGCGCTCGCCAACCGCCACCGTTTCGGTCGCATCGTGCTGCTGGTCGGTGCCCGCGACCCCGGGTCGCTCCTGTTCCGGGACGAGCTCGAGCAGTGGCGCGGGCGCTTCGACATCGACGTCGAGGTCACGGTCGACGCCGCGGCGCCTTCCTGGCGCGGAGACGTGGGTGTCGTGACGAAGCTCCTCGGCCGGGCCCCGGTGGACCCGGCCCGGACCACGGCGCTGGTGTGCGGGCCGGAG
>JABAOD010017556.1_pt1 | contig 11005 bp, 8 predicted proteins | sample 7062151 | NCBI WGS metagenome assembly JABAOD01 (sample SAMN14538626, study PRJNA623070) | marine sediment metagenome | biome: marine biome [ENVO:00000428]; feature: marine pelagic biome [ENVO:01000023]; material: deep marine sediment [ENVO:00002113] | place: India: Gulf of Khambhat ...
GCGTCGTTGTCGAGCTCGCCGTCGAAGCGCCGCAGGTGAGCGGTGACGTCGATCCGCGCCGGCCCGATGGCGGTCCCCGCCGCCAGGGCCGCGCGCCCCGAGCTGCCCTCGCCGCCCTCCAGCCGCAGGGCGACGCCGTCAACCGGGCCCGAGATCACCTGGATCACACCGCCCAGCGCATCGCTGCCGTAGAGGGCGCTGAAGGGACCGCGGGCCACCTCCACCCGCTCCACCCCCTCGGTGGGCAGGAAGGCCCAGTTGAAGCCGCCGAAGAAGGGATCGTTGAGCTCGATCCCGTTCCAGAGCACAAGGGTCTGATCCGACTCGGTGCCGCGGCTGAACAGCGACGCGGACTGGCCGGGGGAGCCGGAGCGCACTACCGTCAGACCGGCCACCGTGGAGAGCAGATCGGCCACGGCGGGCGCCTTTCGGGCTTCGATCTCCTCGCCTTCGAGGACATCGACGCTGGCCGGCAGCTCTTCCCGCTCCTCGCGGTCGAGGGCTGCGGTCACGACCACCGAATCTTCGATGGTGGGTAGTGCGGTCTGGGACAGGGCCGGGATCGCGCCCCCGAGGATCCCGAGGATGGGCAGGACGTAACGCATCGCCTGCTCCTTTCATCGTTAGAGCGACGCCTCGTCGCGGCAGGTCTCCTGGCTTCCGGATCCGTCTACACCCGAGCCTTCCCACGCGCGCGACCACCCTGGCGGGCAATCGGCTTCGCGCAGTGGCGTTCTCCGGGTTCGTCCCCGGTCACAGTGGCGGGGGCCGCGCCGGTATCTCACCGGCTTCCCTGCCGGGCCTTCTTCGGCCCGGACCCTATTCAACTTAGGGTCGCCGCGACGTCGCGGTTGTCAAAGAAACGGACCCCGAAAGGGGGCCCGTGAAGATCGCGCGTTCAGGCGGCCGTCAGCGCCGCGGCTGAAGGACGCCGGGCTCGGTCGAGATCGTTGACCCGGACGCCACCGGAAACGTGGTCTGCCCCGAAGTGTAGACCGCGCCGGCGGGGAGACCGCCCATGCCCGCGTCCTCGACATTCACGAACTGCCGGACGCTGAAGTCCTGCGGCCGATCGCGCTGCTGGAAGTAGTTCAGCAGCCGGGCGGCCGAATCCTGCTCCACGGGTGCCGGCCGGGAGGCGTCGTTGGGCGCCCAGCCGAGGGCGATCGTCTGGGTGTCCAGCATCGTCCCGAAACCCTTCGACTCGACGTCGGATGAGATGCTGGCCACCAGCTCCTTGGGCAGGGCGACCCAGTTGCCGACGTCGGTCAGCAGCAAAATCTTCCCCTCGAAGGTCGGATCCTGTTTGGGCTGGTAGCGGGTCTCGAAAACCGCGCCGTTGGTCAGGGTCACCGAGAAGGTGGCTGCCTGCGCCGGCAGGACGGCGACCAGCGCCACCAGGACGGCGGCCGTGCAGAGAGGGCGGATGCTGTTCATGTTCCTACCTCCATCGCGTGCCTCCCCGAACCGACGGCGAGAGTATAGCAGCCGCCGACCGGTGCCATTGCCTACTCTTCCACAGTCGGCCCGAACCTGGCAGGGACAGGCTATGAGGCCGCCCGCGCGCCGAGATAGGCGGCCACCCGCTCGCCCTCGCGGCGTCGCAGGTTCAGGCAGTCGCGCACCTGGTCCGCCACCTTGGCGAGGTTGGCGTCGGTGCCGTCCACGATGTGCTCCGGCTCGCTGAAGAACGCCCGCCCCGACTCCAGCCGCTCTTCGGAGCAGCCGCCGGCGGCGAAGGGGAGGAATGCGGCGAACATCTCGGGCAGACGCGAGGTCAGATTCCGGTAGTTGGCCCGCAGCCACTCGAAGGAGCGGTCGCGGGTCGCCTCGCTCTCGCCGCCGCCGCCCGGAATGGTGAACAGCTCGTTGGGCCGCAGCGGTCCCTCCAGGGTGTAGGCCAGCGCCGCCTCGCGCAGCTCGGGGCGGGTGAAGGAGGCCAGGCCGGAGAGGAAGCGGGCGCGATCGACCGGATCGAGGGCCGACTCGAAGCTCTTCCTGTAGGCCTCGAAGAGCTCGCGGTCGCCGTCCAGAGCGGCGATGCGCAGGGCTGCGGCGGCTAGCGACGGGTCGACCGAGACCGGATCCTTGAGGTAGCGATCGGCCAGGCCGCGAGCGAAGCTGCGGATCTCCGGATCGCGTCCCTGGTCGCCCAGCCACTCCATCAGCCGCGAGCGCAGGACCGAAACCGTTTCCTCCTCGCCCTCTCGGCGCTCCCGCCCGAAGCGCTCCAGCACCGGCCGCAGCGTCGACCGCACGTAGGCGGCGAATTGATCCCGCAGCCCGTCGGGCACGAACGCCAGCTCGACCCTGCCGAGGCCGGTAAGCACCGCCGAGACCACCTCCGGCTCCGGGTCGCCGGCGAAGGCGTTGAGGATGCGCAGGTAGTCGCCGCCGCCGATCTTGCCGGCGTAGAGCAGGGCCGCGGCGTTGCCCAGAAAAGCGATCCGCTCCGGCGCCGTGAGCAGCTCGGCCGAGCGCTCGGACAAGTCAAGCAGCATCGGCCGCGGCAGGCTCCAGCGGTAGTAGCCGTAGGCGCCATCGTCGGGGAAGACCCAGGACACGGCCCCGCCCGTCTCCACCCTCGCTGCCTCGCCGTCGAGAAGCAGGGTTCGGGTCTCGGTTCTCTCGCCGTCCGACCAGCGCAGGCGCAGCGGCAGGGTCCAGACCTGCTGCGACGCTTCCACCCCGTGATTCAGGAACCGCCGCTGGGTGACCGTCAGCACCCCCCCGGCGTCGCTGCCGACCTCGATGAGCGGCAGGCCCGGCTGGTCCAGAAAGCTGGCCAGCACCATCTCCGTGTCGCGCTCCGCGGCCTCCGAGAGCGCTCTCCAGAGATCCGCGCCCTCGGCATTGCCCCAGGCATGCTTCTCGATGTAGGAGAGCACGCCGCGGCGGAAGATCTCGGGGCCGAGCCACTGCTCCACCATGCCCAGCACCGTCTCGCCCTTGCCGTAGGCGAGCCCCAGGTCCTCCAGGATGTCGCCGAGGGAGTCCACCGTCCGGCGCACCGGCGTGGTCGAGGGACGCGCGTCCTGCGCCATCAGGGAATCGTTGGAGCGCCGCTGCCCGAGCCCGCTCTGGAATCGCGGGTAGAGCCGTGCAGTGATCTTCTGACCCAGCCAGGTGGCGAACGACTCGTTCAGCCACAGGTCGTCCCACCAGCGCATCGTGACCAGGTCGCCGAACCACATGTGCGCCAGCTCGTGGGCGGTGATGACGGCCAGGCCGCGGCGCTGCGCGATCGAGGCGCGGCGGGAGTCGAGCAGCAGGATCTGGGCGGCGAAGGTGATCGCGCCCGGGTTCTCCATCGCCCCCGGCCAGTACTCGGGAATGGCGATCAGGTCGAGCTTGGCGTAGGGATAGGGACGTCCGAAGTACTCCTCCATCGCCTCCAGGATCGGCGGCGCCATCGCGGCCGCGATACCGCCCAGGTGGCTCTGGCCGCTGACCGTCACGATCCGGCCCGGCACCGAGAGCCCGGGGATCGGCGCCGTCTCCAGCGGCCCGCTGGCGATCGCCAGCAGGTACGAGGGCATCGGCGGGGTGCGGGCGAAGACCAGGGTCTTCCAGCCCTCCGACTCCTGCACCGACTCGATCGGCGTGTTGGTCACCGCCAGGTGCGCGACCGGAACCCGCAGGGTGAGCTGCCAAGGAATCTTGTACGAGGGCTCGTCCCAGCAGGGGAAGGCCTTGCGCGCGTCGATCGCCATGAATTGGGTGAAGAGGTAGTGCCGCCCCTGGTTCTCCATCCGGTAGAGGCCCACCGCTCTGGTGTTGTAGGCGTTCTGGAAGTCGATCTCGAGCTCGTAGTCGCCCGGCTCGAGGGGCCGCTCCGGAGTGGCGGTGACCGTGCCCTCGATTCCGCGCTCGATCTCGAGCCCGATCGCGCCGCCGGCGCCGGTCAGCTCGATCCGCTCGAGCTCCTGGCCCTCGGCGTGGAAGCGGAAGCTCTCCACCGCCTCCGTCACCCGCAGCTCGACGCGGGTGGAGCCGCGGTAGTCGGGCCGGTCGGCGTCGAGCTCCAGCTTCACCTCCTGAAAAACGGGCGCCGCCCGGGGGTCGAGGCGCGGGCTCGCGGCCCGGGCCGACTGCAAGGGCACTACGACGACGGCAAGCAGCGAAAGCGCGGCGAGGCGCGGAATCCTGAACCTCATGGCGTCTCCTCTCTGCATGGGGGAACTGCTGATCCAGGCGCCGATCATACCCGGCGGCCGCGGTCGCGTAACATCGACCGCATGCCTGAAGGTCCGCTCGGTGAGCATCTCTTCACCTTCGCGGTGGTGACCGACTCGCACGTCAACGAGGCGGAGGACCGCTCGGTCTCACCCTACGCCTCCAACCGGCTGGCCAACGGCCGCTTCCGCTATGTCGTCCGCGCCCTGAACCGGCACCATCCGGCCTTCACCGTGCATCTCGGCGACCTGGTCAATCCGCTCCCCGAGCTGGAGACCTACGAGCCCGCGGCGGAGAACTTCAAGGCGATCGCCGCCGAGCTGCGCTCGCCGCTCCACCTGCTGCCCGGCAACCACTGCGTCGGCGACAAGCCGGTCGGCTGGGTGCCGGTGCCGAGAGTCTCCGAGGTCTCCCTGGACCGCTTCGAGCGGCTCTTCGGCCCCCAATACTTCTCCTTCGACCGCGGCCCCTGCCATTTCGCGGCTCTCGACTCCCTGCTCGTGAACTCGGGATTCGAGCGCGAGCGGGCCCAGCGCGCCTGGCTCGAGGAGGACCTCAAGCGCGCGGCCGGCGCCGGGCAGCGCATCTTCGCGCTCATGCACTACCCGCCCTTCGTAACTTCGTCGGACGAGCTCGGAAGCTACGACAACCTCGACGAGCCGGGCCGCTCCTGGCTGCTGGAGCTGCTCGAGCGCCACCGCGTCGAGGCCGTCTACAGCGGCCACGTGCACAACTACTTCTACAACCGCCACGCCGGCACCGACCTCTACACCCTGCCCGCCACCAGCTTCGTGCGCCAGGACTACGCCGACGTCTTCCGCGCCCCGCCGGAGGACGGCGAGGGGGGCCGCGACGACGGGGCCAAGCTGGGCTACTGCCTGGTCAAGGTCTACGAGCGCGGCCACGTGAATCATCTGGTGCGGACCCACGGGCGCACCCTGGCGCCGGACGAGCAGCTCCCTCATCCAGACGTCGAGGCGCCGCACGCGCGCGAAGGAGAGCTGGCGCCGCTCGGCGTCGAGCTGCGCGAGAACTGGCTCGCCCGCGCGGCGCTGCGCCCCAACAACTCGGTGAGCCCCTTCACCCGCCGCGAGGCCCGCAACGACTGGGCGCTCCTGGCGCTCGAGGAGATGGGGATCTCGCGAGTGCGGCTCTCGCTCCAGGAGCTGGTCAAGGAAGATGTGGTGGAGCGGCTGCGGCCGCTCGGCGAGCTCGGATACGTCTTCACCGTCTACTCCCACGGCCTCCCCGAGGACGAGGACTACCGCACCGTGCGCCGGCACCGGCGGCTGCTGGCGGCCTGGGAGCTGATCCTGCGGCCGGAGGACCTGGAGCAGGCGGCCGGCGGCCTCGCCAAGCTGGCGCGCAGCCTGCCCACGGACGACATGCTGCCCTGCTACCTGAGCGAGATCCGCGACATCAGCCGGGCCGCGGTCGACGACGCCAACGTCAAGCATGAGGCCAACTACGGCTTCCAGCCGGGCGAGGTGGAGAGGATCTCGGAGCTCTGCCGATCGGCTCCGATCCGCGAGACCTTCGCCGGCCTGGTCTTCCGCCTGCGCCGGCGCGGCGGGCCGCTGGCCTCGCCCTGGGAGGCGGTGCGGGAGATCGGCCGGCTGGGCCGCACGTCGGGCATGCGCCACCAGCTCCACGCCCTCTTCAGCGGCAACCTCACCGCCGATCGCCTGGTCGACGACCTCGACACCGCCGGGCGGGTGGCCGAGTGCGCCTTCGCGGCGGCCCTCCAGGGCAACGTGGACGTCGTCTTCGACACCTTCGAGGACGTGGACCGCGGCTACTTCGTGCGCAATGGCCTGGTCGACGGCCGCTACAACCCGCGCCTCGCCGCCCGCGTCCTCCGGCGCCTCAACGCCGCCCTCTACCGCCACCCCGGAGCGGGCGCCGTGGAGGGCGTCGTCCGCGAGCTTCCCGGCGGACGGGTGCTGGCCGCCCGGAGGGCAGATCACCTCTTCGTCCTGGTCCTGCCGAGCGCGCCCTTCGAGCTGCGCTCGATCGAGGTCCCCGCGGGTGCGCCCTGCGAGGAGCTGACCACCGTCGATCTCGCCGACGGCGCCACCGCCACGATCTCGGTCGAGAGCGACGGCCCGTGCCTCCGGCTGTCCTCGGCGCTCGCGGTCGAGACCCCTCACCTGGCCCTCGCTGCGCTCGAACGCTAGCCCGGCTCAGAAGCTGGGCCCGAAACGGATCTGCACCGCGTCGAAACGGTCCCCCGGCAGGGGGTCGAGGTTGCGGGCCCAGATGAGACGCAGCGGCACCCCCAGCTTCGGAAGTGTGAGGCGCAGCTCGGCCCCGGCGCTCGAGCGCAGTCGCGAAAGCGAGGTCGATCGCCCTTCGGTCCAGACGTCGCCGGCATCGGCGAAGAGCACCAGGTCGAGCGCACCGGCGAGCGGCAGCCGCAGCTCCGCCCCGGTCTCGAAGTAGCGCGTCCCGCCGATCCGGAACCCCAGCTCGTCGAGCGCCGGCGAGCCGTCCGCTTCCCGCACCGCGATCGAGCGGGTGGCGAAGCCGCGCAGGCTTCCCGGCCCGCCCAGGAAGAAGGTCTCGAGCGGCGAGAGCGTCTCGCCGGCGGGGGAGTCGATCCAGCCCGCCTCGAAGCGGAGCGCCGTCGACGCCCCGAAGGCGCGCCGGCCGAGGGGGCGGAAGAGCGCCAGGCCGAGGCGCGGCCGCCAGAAGCGGTTGTCGCCCCCGAGCGCCCCGCCCGCCACTTCGAGCGAGGCCCAGGCGCGCAGGCCGCTCCTGGGATCGAGCGGGTCGTCCCGGCTGTCGTAGATCCAGAGCGAGCGCAGCGAGGAGCTCTGACGGCGGCTCAGCTCTTCGAGCACGACGCCCTCCTCGGTTCGTGATCGCCGGTCCTCGAGCTCGGAGCGGGTGTAGATGAGGCGCAGCGACTGCCGCCGGCCGAGGAACCGGGCCCAGCTCAGGGAGCCGCCCTGCTCCTCGCGCTCCTGGCGCTGGTCGGACGCGGCCTCGAAGTCGGTGTCGCGCTCGAAGAGCTCGAAGCCGAGGCTCTGCGGCCGGTCCAGAAACCAGGGGACCGAGTAGAAGAGCTCCCAGCCGTCCTGCGGTCCACCGGTCTGGAGACGCACGCCCGCCGCCTCGCCGCGGCCCAGAAAGTTGGGGGTCTCGAGGGAGAGGTGCGCCGAGAGGCCGTCGCTTTTGCTCCAGCCGCCGCCGAAGCCGGTCTGGAAGGGATCCACCTCGCGCCCCACGAGGGTCACGTCCACGGCTCCGCTCTCGCCCGCCGGGCCTTCGATCTTCACGGGGTCCTCGTCGTCGAAATCGAACAGCCCCTGCCGCTCGGCCCGGGCCAGGCCTTCGCGCAGCGCCACCAGATCGAGAACCTCGCCCTCATCGATCCCAACCGCGCGGCGCAGCACCTTCTCCCGGGTGCGCGTGTTGCCTTCGATCTCGAGCCTGCCGAGCCGGAGCTGCTCGCCTTCGGTGACGCTCAGGACCAGGTCGGCCTCCTGGCCTGGCCGCTCGACCGTCACCCAGGAGACCCTCGTCGCCGGGCGCCCGTCGGCGCGGTAGAGGTCGCGCACTGACTCGGCCCAGGCCTCGGCGTCCGATGCCCGGAGCCAGCCGCCTCTGCGCCCTTCGAAGCGCTCGATCAGCCGCAGGTCGCCGAAGATCCGATTGCCGCGAACGGTAAGACCGCCGAGATTCCAGCGCCCACCTTCCCGGATCGGCACCGTGAGACGCGAGCCCGACGCCTCCGGCTCGCCCACCTCGACGTCCTTGAAGCCCTGGTCGCGGTAGAAGGCGGTCAGTGCCGCCAGCTCCCCCTCGTCCCGTCTGCGCGCCCGCTTCAGCACCCGCCTAAGGCGCGCATCGTCGAAGGTTTTGCTGCCCCGGAAGTCGATCCGCGCCACTGCGACCTCGTCGATTCCGGGGCGCGCCTCGGGGGCGTCGGGCGGCGCTGCTTCGGCCTGCGCGTCGGCCTGAGCTCCAGCCCCGTCACCGGCCTGGCCCGAGGCCTCACCGCTCGCCGCCGCAGGGTCGGCCAGGAAGAGCAGTCCCGTGGCCAGCAGCAGTGCTCTCGAATCTGGAGATCGCACCCGGCGCTCCTCGCGCGAATGCCGAGCAAGATGGGTGCCGGAGGCTGCTTTCGCGGCTCCGCTTCAGACGCTTCCGCGTGGCACAACCCACTCGGCCGGCTGTCCGGTCACCTGGGCGATCAGGTCGTAGTCGCCATCGTAGTGGAGCACCGTGAGGCCGGCCGACTCGGCGGCCGCGGCGATCACGAGGTCGGGGATCGAGACGCGATGTCGACCCCGCTTGGCCAGCTCGGCCTGAATGGCGATGGCGCGTTCAAAGATCTGGTCGCTCAGCGAGACCTGCCGATAGGCGAGCGCCCTGCGCAGGCGGATCTCGGCGTGCTCTTCGGGGCCCCGGGCGCTGTAGAGAACCTCGAGGTCGATGATGGCGCAGGTCGCGGCTTCGCCGGCCTCGATGATCGGCGCGAGACGCTCGCGGACCGGGCTCAGCGGCATCCGCGCCAGGGCGCTGGTATCGATCAGATACCGCGCCTTCACGACCGCCAGGCCCCGCCCATCACATCGGGCCGGTCCAGGTCCATGCCCCGCATGGTCTCGAGCGCCTCTATCTCCTCCCGGCGGGCCTCGGCGCTCACCACCTCACGGAAGGCCTTCTCCACGGTCTCTTTGACGGTTTTTGTGCCGAGGATCTTCCGAACCGCCTCCAGCAGCTCTTCATTGATCTCGACGCTGGTCTTTCGTATGGTCACCTTGATATCCGATACGGGATCCAAGGATATCAGATTGTTGGGCAGACTGATATCCACGAAACCGCCTCTGGAGATCCGCAGGCAGCAGTCGGAAGGGGCGCCCCTCTTGCGAGCGCACCGCAGACTGGCAGGTAAGATCATGGTCTCCTTCGCCGATTCGAGCCGAAGCCGATGAGCCGCCTGCCGAGTCCCCAGAGCCGTGCGACCAGGGCGGGGGCGCGACGAGGCCGAGCGGCGGCCCTCTCCATCCCGGCCATCGCGCTCGTAACGCTCGCTCTGGTGGCGACAACGGCAGCCGCGCGGTCCGAGCCGCTCCGCAACCTGGTCCTGGTCACCATCGACACCCTGCGCGCCGACCATCTCGGGCTCCACGGCTATCCGCGTCCTACCTCGCCCTTCCTGGATCTCCTGGCCAGCCGATCGGCGGTCTTCGAGAACGCCTTCGCCTCCACCTCCTACACCGCTCCCGCCCATGCCTCGCTCTTTACCTCCCTCCAGCCCGTGCAGCACGGCCTGCTGATCAACGGCCACACCCTGGACACCGCGATCCCGACCCTCGCCTCGCTCTTGCGCGAGCGGGGCTCTCGAACCGCCGCCTTCACCAGCGTGAGCTTCCTCGCCGGCCTCGGAACCGGCTTCGAGGAGCTCGATCTGCCGCTCGATCCGGCGGCCACCTATCGCCCTGCGGATCGCACTGTCGATGCGGCCCTCGAGTGGCATCGGCGGAGATCCGAAGAACCCGACGAGCGCTCCGCCGACCGGCCCTTTTTTCTCTGGATCCACCTCTACGATGTCCACCAGTACGGCGTCAGGGCCCCGGTACGCGAGCGGTATCTGGAACGGATGCGGCGCGACTCGGAGGAGCGAGGGGAGAAGATCCGAGCCTTCCTCGAGAGCGAGCATGGGATCGCCGGCAGCCACCGTCCGAAGCTCCTCGAGCGCTACGACCGCTACGACGCCCAGATCGCCTTCGTGGACGAGCAGCTCGAGCGCCTCTTCGCTGCGCTGGAGAAGGACACCGCCGGCGAGACGCTCTGGATCATCACTTCCGACCACGGAGAGGGCCTCGGGAATCATCGATTCTGGGGACACGGACGCTATATCTGGAACGAGCATCTGCGGGTGCCGCTGATCCTCTACGCCGGCGAGCGGCGCTGGGCACCGAGCCGGGTCGAAGCGCTGGTCCGCCACGTCGACCTGCTTCCCACGATCGTGGAGCTACTGGGGGTTCCGCTTGACAGGGATGCGCTCCGGCTTGAAGGGCACTCCCTCGTTCCCCTGCTCGAAGACCGAGACGCTTCCGTGCCGATCGACTTCGCCTTCGCCCAGCGCCGGCCCAAAGGATCGAGGACGCGCTGGGAGCCCGGAGTCGTCATCGCGGCCCAGGACCTTCGCTTCAAGTACATCCTGCACTCGGAAGGCCCCGACGAGCTCTACGATCTCGCCTCCGACCCCCGCGAGCTCGAGAACCTCATCGGCGAGGGACTGCCGGAGGAGCAGCGCCTCCTCCGCTGGCTCACCAGCCAGTATCGGGAGAAGCTCTCAGACCGCCGCTACGACGCAGACGCCTCGAACCAGATCGAACAGCAGTACCTGGAGGAGCTGAAGGCGCTAGGGTATGTGGAGTAGGTTGAGCGGGCTCGCTCTCGGTTCAGTGCTCTAGCCCTGCATCAAGCGTTGGCTCTGCGGCCTGAGGTGAGGAACCGTCGGTAGCTTCGCCTGACCAACGCCGCCACCAGGCCGCGCGCCGCTCCGGGGTCCACCCATCGGCGATGCCCGTTTCCTTCAGCCTACCGGCGATCTCCCAGGCCGTCTGCGGCCGCCTGGATCGATCCTTTTCGAGACAAGACATGATGAGCGTTTCGAGCCTCGCCGGGATCTCGGACCCGACCACCTGCGACAGCGGTGGGGGACTTCTATCGAGGTGCTGAACCATCACCCCCATCGCATTATCGGATTCGAAGACATGCTTCCCGCTCAACAGCCAATAGGCCGTGCAGCCGAGCGCATAAAGGTCCGCCCGATGATCGACCTCCACGCGGCCGAGAATCTGTTCGGGTG
>JABAOD010000749.1_pt3 | contig 11002 bp, 9 predicted proteins | sample 7062151 | NCBI WGS metagenome assembly JABAOD01 (sample SAMN14538626, study PRJNA623070) | marine sediment metagenome | biome: marine biome [ENVO:00000428]; feature: marine pelagic biome [ENVO:01000023]; material: deep marine sediment [ENVO:00002113] | place: India: Gulf of Khambhat ...
CGCTCCATCGCGTCGGTTCCCTGGTCCGCCATGTGGAACGAATACGACGACAGATCACCGTCCGAGGCCTGCAGCGTCCCGCTGAACTGCTCGTCGTAGTGCCCGAGTTCCTTCATCACACGGGCTCGCTCCTCGAGGAGTCGCTGTTCGAGGTGGGTCAGCTGTTTCTTCTTCATATCCGTATCATCCCCTGCCTGCTCGACCGCTGGTCATGCTCCGTCTGAAGTCGTTCGCCGGACGGAGATGACTGCCTCGCGGCCGTCGATGTCCACCCGTTCGAGCCCGTCCGCGTCCGGCAGCTCGGCCCCGATGTCCAATCTGCGTGCCAGGGTCTCTCCGCCGATCACGTCCCGGTACGCCTCGGCCGCTGCCGCGACCTCGGCCGCCCCCGCAACCGCGAGCTCAATCCGGGTATTGTAATCGTATCCGGCCTCTTTTCGTAGCCTCTGCACACGATTGATGATTTCTCGCGCAAGGCCCTCCTGTCGCAGCTCATCGGTGAGATGGGGATCGAGCGCCGCCACGAAGGGCCCGTCGCTCTGCACCAGCCACTCGGTCTTGACAACCCGTTCCACGACGACATCATCGGGTCCGTAGTCGAACGTGCGACCGTCGAGGGTTACCGTGACCCTCCGCCCGGCCTCTACCTCCCGCAATTGGTCCGGCGTGAGCTGTGCCGTGCCCGCGGCGGCCTGCGGTGTGTCCTTGCCATACCGCTTGCCGAGCGACCGGAAACTGGGCTTCGGCTTTAAACGCACCAGTTCCTCGTCCGACGCCACGATCCCGATGGCACGCACGTTGATCTCGGCCGCGAGCACCTCGAGAAACTCGTCGAACACCGGTCCCCTGAGCGCTGCGGGCACGGCCACGTGCATCCGCGCGAGCGGCTGCCGAACCCGAAGCCCGGCCTCCTCGCGCGCAGCTCGCGCCAGCGACGCCAGCCGCCGGGTGGCGTCCATCGCTGCGTCGACGGTCCTGTCGGCGCGGCCCTGCGATTCGGGAAACGAGGCCAAGTGGGCCGACGAGCCCGTGAGTCGTCGATGGATGGCATCGCTCACGATCGGGGCGGCCGGCGCCAGAAGGCGAGCCACCGTGACGAGGGCGTCGTACAGCGTGCTCAGCGCCGCCGAATCGGCCGTGGCATCGGGCGCCCAAAACCGTCGCCGATTGACGCGGACATACCAGTTCGACAGATCCGAGTCGCAGAACTCGATGATGGCCCGCACCCCCGCGGTCACGTCGTACCCAGACCAGGCGCGGCGCACCGCATCGACGAGATCGTCCAGCCGGCCGAGGAGCCAGCGGTCCACAAGCGGCCGGTCCGCGGGCGGTGGTCCCGAGCCCGCCACCCAATCTTCGGCGTATAGGGCGAAGAACCCATACGTGTTGCGAAGCCGGTTGAGGAATCCCGCCGCCACCTCGCGGATCGCGGCCGCGTCGAACCGCTTGGGGAGCCAAACCTGGCTCGACGCGAGCAGATACAGGCGGACCGCATCGGCACCGAATTCACGCACCGCCTGCCACGGATCCACCACGTTGCCGACGCGCTTGGACATCTTCCGGCCGTCGGCATCGAGCACCAATCCGTTCACGATGACGTGACGGTATGCGGGACTGTCCGACACGCCGGCTGCGATAGCCAGCAACGAATAGAACCACCCCCGGGTCTGATCCAGCCCCTCGCAAATGAAATCCGCCGGGAAGTGGCGCTCGAACTCGCGCTCGTGCTCGAACGGATAGTGCCACTGNNCCCGAGTCGAACCAGGCGTCGATCACCTCGGACACCCGGCGCATGGTCCCCCCGCAGCCGGCGTGGTCGCAGCCGAAGGTGACGGCGTCGATGAACGGCTTGTGCGGGTCGAACTCGTCCGGCAGGGGAGCACCGGTGCGCTCCTCGAGGTCGGCATAGGACCCCATCACGACGCGATGCTCGCGGTCCCGTTCGCATACCCAGACTGGGAGCGGCGTGCCCCAGTAGCGGTCGCGGGACAGGGCCCAATCGACGTTGTTCTCGAGCCACTCGCCGAACCGTCCCTCCCCGACCTCGGGCGGCGCCCACGCCACGTCGCGGTTGATGCGCAGCATGGCGTCCTTGTACGCCGTCGTCCGGACGAACCACGACTCCCGCGCGTAGTAGATGAGGGGCGAATCGCAGCGCCAGCAGAAGGGGTACGTGTGCTCGTATCCATCGGGCTGGTAGCGACCGAACAGCTTTCCATCTCGCTCCAGCCGGTCCGCGATCACCGGGTTCGCCTCGAACACCGTGCGGCCCTCGATCGCCTCCCAGCTTCCCCCGACGAACCGTCCCGCCGCATCGACCGGATTGAGAAACGCGAGGTCCTCGCGTTGGACCGCCGCATAGTCGTCGGCGCCGAAGGCGGGGGCCAGATGCACCAGGCCGGTGCCTTCCTCGTTGGTGACGAACTCCCCCGGGATCACGCGGAACGCCCGGGCGGGATCCACCGGAAAGGCATCCAACAGCTGCGCGTACCGCCACCCCACCAGATCCCGACCCTGGTACTCGCCGGTCTTCTTGAAGCTGGCCAGCGGCTTGCCACCGGTCGCTCCAGGGAACGAGCGCTGCTCGGCAATCGCGCGTTCGGCGATCACCCGTCGCCCATCCACGTCGTGCTCCACATAGGTGAGGTCCGGGTGGACGGCCACGGCCACGTTCGACGGCAGGGTCCACGGGGTCGTGGTCCACACCAAGAGGAAGCGCTCCGGCTCGCCGAGCACATGGAACAGTACGTGGATCGACGGAGATCGGTGCGTGGCGTACCCCTGCGCGAGCTCGTGGCTCGACAGTGCGGTGCCGCAGCGTGGGCAGTACGGCAGCACTTTGTGACCCTGATACAAGCGGTCCAGGTCGTACAGCCGACGCAGGAGCCACCACACCGTCTCGATGTACTCCTTGGTGTAGGTGACGTACGGACGACTGTAGTCCAGCCAATACCCGATGCGCTCGGACAGGGACTCCCACTCCGCCTTGTACGTGAACACGCTCTCTCGGCAGCGCCGATTGAACTCGGCGACCCCGTAGCGCTCGATGTCGGCCTTGCCACTGATGTCGAGGCTCTTCTCCACCTCGATCTCCACCGGGAGCCCGTGGGTGTCCCAGCCCGCGATGCGGGTCACGGAGCGCCCCAGCATCGTGTGGTACCGACACACGAGATCCTTGATGGTCCGTGCGAACACATGGTGAATGCCCGGACGACCGTTGGCCGTTGGCGGCCCCTCGTAGAACACGTACGGCTCGCCCTGGCGAGTCGCGTCCAGCGTGCGATGGAACAGATCCTCGTTCCGCCACACCTCCAGCACGCCGCGCTCGAAGGCGTCGGGATCGGTGTAGTCGATCGGCTCGTACATCACGACGACAACCTCCCAACGACGCCCGTCACGAGGCGCGTCAAGGCAGGTTCGGCTCGCCGCGCCGTTGCGATGATCGTCGGCACGTCGACCGGCTCGAGCGCGTCGGGCAGGCAAGCGTCAGTGATGATCGAGATTCCCAGCACCCGCATGCCGCTGTGAACCGCGACGATCACCTCGGGCACCGTGGACATGCCGACCACGTCCGCACCGATCATCCGGAGGAACCGGTACTCGGCAGGGGTCTCGAGATTCGGTCCGGTGACGGCCACGTAGACGCCCTCGCGCAACGTGAGCTTCATCCCGCGCGCCACGTCGCGCGCCAGGGCCCGCAGCCGACCGTCGTAGGGCTCGGACATGTCGGGAAACCGCGGGCCCAAGGCATCGTCGTTGGGGCCGACCAGCGGATTGTCACCCAAGAGATTGATGTGGTCCGCGATCAGCACGAGATCACCGGGCGCCCAGAGCGGGTGCATGCCGCCGCACGCGTTGGACACGACGAGCGTTTCGGCGCCAAGCGCCCTGAGGACCCGGACGGGAAAGCCGATCTCGGCGAGCGAGTACCCCTCATAGCGGTGGAATCGGCCCTGCATCGCGACGACCGACACGCCCGCGAGACGGCCCAGGAGTAGCCGCCCGGCGTGCGTCTCGACCGTCGGGATCGGAAACCCCGGGATCTGCTCGTACGCGACCTCGGCCTCGACCGCGATCTCGTCGGCAAGTCCGCCAAGACCCGTGCCGAGGATCAACCCCACCGTGGGCTCAATGGGCGTACGCGCACGAATCACCGCGACCGCCCGATCGATGGCTGTCTGCAGCGTGCCGGCGGCCTCGGTCACACCGGCGGGCTCCCATCCCGCTCGTGTTCGGCGAGCGCGTCGATTTCCGCGAGTTGCCGCTCGAGCAAGCGCCGGAACGCGGCGATGTATGCCGCGAATTGCCGCTGCGCCTCCTCGATGTCCCGCCGGATCGTGGCCTCCGCCGTGCGAGCCTCCGCGAGCACATCGTCGGCACGTGTGCGCGCTTCCTTGAGCTGCAGCTCCGACTCTCGCCTGGCAGCCTGGTGAATGTCCTCCCGCACCTGGTGCGCCATCACCACCGCCTCGTTGAGCGCCTTTTCCTGCTCGCGGTAGGCCTTGAGCTGCTCGCGCGTGCTCTGCACCCGCTCTTCCAGGGCCGCGCGCTCGCGCATCAGTCGTTCGAACGCCTCGGCGACGCGGCTCCGGAAATCCTCGACCGCCGCGACCTCGTACCCAAATGCCGAGCGCCGAAATTGCTGGGCGCGGATATCAGCCGGCGTGAGCCGGAATTCGTGATCGTTCATGCTGGCCGCTCCCCAAGCAGCACCGTACCCAGTCGCAAGATCGTCGCGCCCTCCGCGACCGCCGCCCGAAAGTCGCCGGACATCCCCATGGACAGCTCCGGCAAGTCGTGTCCCCGATCAGCCAGGTCGTCCCGCAAGCGTCGCAGTGTCGAGAACACGTGTCGTTGCACCCGTTCGTCGTCCGTATACGGCGCCATGGTCATGAGTCCCCGCACGGCCACGTGCCGCAATCCCGCCATCTGCTCGAGCAAGGGTGCCACCTCGTCCGGCGCGCACCCGCTCTTCTGATGTTCGCCTGCCACGTTGACCTGCACGAGGACGGCCAGTTCGCCGTCCGGCACTCGTCGCGCCATGGCCCACTCGGCCGCCTGGGCCACGCGCAACGAATCGATCGAGTGCACCATGGCGAACCGCCCCGGTACGTGCTTGGCCTTGTTGGTCTGGAGGTGGCCGATCAAGTGCCATCTCACGTCGAGATCGGCCAGCGCGTCCACCTTGCCAAGCGCCTCCTGCACCCGATTCTCCCCCAGGTCCCGGAGACCGGCACACACCGCGGCCCGGGCCACCGCCGGCCCGTGGCCTTTCGTGACCGCCACGATCTGCACCGGCCCCGACAGGCCGTGCGCCGCCTGCACCACAGCGATGTCGTCCCGCACCCGGGCGAGGTTCGCGGACAGGGCGGTCAAATCCATAACCAGTCAACATAGCCGGGCCCCTGAGCGAAGACAAAGCACCACCGGGCCCCGGGCGCGAGCCGCGCCTACGGCGTGATGGGCGTATCGGCCAGCGGCGGCGGGAGGGTGAAGATCTGGTCCAGGGAGTCCACCGCCTGGGCGATCTCCGGGAGGTAGTGCAAGGCGAGGGCTCTCCGCAGGTTCGCGGCGGAGCGCTCGCGATCACCGAGCACCTCGTACGCCCACGCAAGACCGTAGAAGGGATAGCTCAGATTGATCGCGATGTTGCGACTCGTGGGATCTACGGCGAGCGAATCGACATCCGGGAGACCGCCGTAGCGGTAGATATCCCAGGCCAGGGAATCGGTGCGCGGCACATCGAGCGGCACGCCGAAGATGCCGGGGACGAGGCGGGAGCTATCGGGAGCCTCCGCTGCATGGACCCGGAAGACCAGCCCCTGCTGGGTCACGTAGTCGGCCAGCCGCGCCCAGTTCTGGGTCCCGGCCGTCATGGAGAAATAGATGGGCCGCCGATCCCAGTTCTCCTGTATCAGGCGGAGGATCAACTGGTCGTAGACGTAGAACGCGCTGTTCTCCTCGAACCTGACTCGCAGGCGTCCGGCCGGGAACGTCATGGCCCGGCTCAGCAGGAAGCTCCGGAACTCACCCACCTCCCGATCGGTCAGCGTGTGCAGCGCTCCCGGCATCTCCGCCGGGGCGAGGGCGGCATACCAGGGGGACCGCTCGGCATCGAACGGTCGCACCGGGTTGTCTCGCAGCTGACGGATGTACCAGTCCGTATTGCCCAGGGACAGGTTCACGACCGCGACGTCCTGCCGCACGCCCTCGACCTCCTGCAGGTACCACAGCGGGAACGTGTCGTTGTCGCCGTTGGTGAAGACGATACCGTACGGCTCGACCGACTGCAGCAGGCTGTAGGCGAACTCGCGCGCGAGCGTCGCATCCGGGCCGTGCGCCCGCGAGGCCGCGGTGAAGTTGAACGCGAACGGTACCAGGGCGAGGCCGAGCACCCCGGCCGGGAGCAGCGTCCGACGATTGACGCTCCCTGCCTCGCGCAGCCGCTCCCGTAGAAGGCGGTAGAGTGCGGCAAGCCCGATGCCGACGAACAGTCCCCAGACCTGGAACGAGACGGTGAAGAAATAGTCCCGCTCCCGCACTTCGTGCATCTCGATGCTCGGATACAGGTCCCACGCCAGCGAGTACCCCGGCTTGAAGTTCATGTACCCCACGAGGCCGGGACCGGTCGTGAGGAACAGCAGCAGCAGCAGCCAAAAGACCGATCGGTCCTTCCACCGCAGCGTCTGGGCTCCGTACACACCGAGCGCGATGAACGCCAACGTGAACGGCAGCCGGATGGGCGCGAACACCGGCGTGTGGCGCGCCAAGCCGTTGACCCATTGCCAGTCGAAGTACTGGAGGTAGTTCTGGGCCTGCCGCAGCATCAACGGGATGCTGCGAACGGTGTAGCAGCGTGGAATGCCAAACACCGCCTCGTCCGCGGGCACGGGGCCATCGACGAGTTGGAACAGGCAGCCGACGAACGCGCCCAAGCGGTCCAGGAACCCGCCCTCGCGCGTCGTATAGATGGGGTTGTCGATGGGCGAGCGCGGGGGATACTGCTCGCGCGAGATGACGTCCCACAGGCTGCCCCACGTCGAGGGGTCGGCCTCGTTGATGATCGGCCCGACCTTGGCCCGGACGAGCAGAAACAGGTAGGTGGTCGCTCCCGCCACGGCGATCGCGAGCACGGTACCGGCAAAGGCAAACGCGCCGATCGACGTGGCGTAGGCGGCAGCGAGGACGAACACGATCCCGCCGGCGGCGAGCAGCACGGGGCTGCCTAGCCCGACCCCGATCAGCAGCGCCCACACCCCGACCATGACCGCCCACTGCGCCCACTCGGTGGCCCGGTCGCGCTCGTCCGGCAGCGGGCTCGTGCGCAGCACGTGCCACATGAACCCGAGGAGCGCCGGACCGACCAGGAGGGTGAGCAGGTGGTTCCCAATCGACACGGCCTCGAGGTACACGATGAGGAGCAGCACGTGCGGCGCCCGCTCCCCACCACGGTGCTGGCGCCACAGCCACGCCAGCCAGCAGACGGCCGCGATGCTGAAGGCGGCCACCATGTAGACTTCGGTCTCGTTCGAGTTCTGCCAGACCGTGAACGCGAACGCCGAGACCAGCGCCGCCGCCACCCCCCCGCCCAGCGTGAACACCCGATCCTCGTTCGGCCCGGTCTGCAGCCCGCCGCGCAGCGACTGCGACACCAAGAGAAAGAAGAACGCCGCGGCCGAGGCGCTGAAGATCGCGGTCAGCAGGTTGGTCCGGAACGCGAACTCACCGATCCGGACGATCTCGCCCCAGGTGTTCGCCATGAGCACGAAGAGCGGCGTGCCTGGCGGGTGCGGAATGCCCAGGATCTTGGCCGCCGCAATCAGCTCGCCCGCATCCCAGAAGGTGACCGTCGGGGCCAGCGTCACGAGATAGCCGGCGAGCACGGCCACGAACACCGCGAGGGCGAGGCGATACGGCGGTTTGGCGACGGCCGTCAGCTGCGGCTGCATGCGGCGCTCGTGATCGGTTGGGGTTTGCTGGTCAGGCCGGTGAAGCGTCACTAGAGGCGCTCGAGAGCGCAAGAGTCGTATCGCCCGACGTGGCGAGATACTCCCGCAGCTGATCGGGCGTCACCCCACGCCGCAGGTTCCCGCGAACCGCCACCGAGATGTTGGACGTCTCCTCCGAAACCACCACGACGGCCGCGTCCGTCTCTTCCGAAAGCCCCAAGGCCGCACGGTGCCGAGTGCCGAGCGATCGATCCCGGACCGGGAACTGGGTCAGCGGGAGCACACAGCCGGCCCCGATGATCTGGTCGCCCCGGATCAGCACTGCGCCATCGTGGAGCGGCGAGTAGGGCGTGAAGATCGTGGCCAGCAGATCCGCGGACACGGTCGCCCGCATGGCGGTGCCGCTCTCCAGATACGTGTCGAGCGACACCTCCCGCTCGACGGCGAGAATTGCCCCGGTGCCGTTTCGCGCCAACCGGCCGACGGCTTCCACGATCTCGTCCGCCACGACGTTCTTGCTCGTCCCGGCGAAGAACCCGATCACGCGCGACCGACCGAGCCGCGCGAGCGCGTGCCGCAGCTCGGGCTGGAACACGACGATGGCGGCCACGGCGCCGTACGTGAACACCACGCCGAGCAGCGTGCTGATCATGTTGAGCTTGAGCACCAGCGCCGCGAAGTACACGAGCACCAGTGCCGTGATGCCGAGCAGGATCTGGAGCGCCCGAGTCCCCGCGAGAAACAGGAGCACCCGGTAAATGAGATACGCGACGATGAGGATTTGGACGACGTCGTACCAGTCCGGAATCAGGAACCGGATTTGTTCGAACGACATCAAGCACTCCGCACGGCGTGAACGACGGCCAACGATTCCCCGGTCGGCGCGACCGCGTGTACCCGAAACAGTCGGGCACCTCCAAGATACGCGGTCACGCAAGCGGCGGCAGTCGCCAGATCGCGGTCGAGCGTCTCCCGACCGGTGACCTCCCCGAGGAACCGTTTGCGGGACGGGCCGACCATCACCGGGTACCCGAGGCCGGCGATGGAGGGCAGGTCCCGGAGGATCGCGAGGTTCTGTTGCGGCGTCTTGGCGAACCCGAGGCCCGGATCCAGCACCACCCGGCGGCGATCGAGCCCGGCGGCGAGGGCGAGGGCGGCCTGTGCGACGAGCTCGCGCACGACGTCGGCGACCACGTGCCCGTAGGTCGCATGCCGGTAGCTGGCCATCTCGCCGAAGGCGCCGCGCGAATGCATGAGCACGAGGCCCGCGTCTCGAGCGGCGCACACCTCGGCCATGGCCGGGTCGAATCGGAGCCCGGACACGTCGTTGATCGCCCACGCCCCCACGTCGAGCGCACGTCGCGCCGTTTCGGCCTTGACGGTGTCCACGCTGAACGGGACATCCGGATACCGTGCCGCCACCGCGGCGAGCACGGGGGCCAACCGCTGCCATTCGTCCTCGACCGGCACCGGTCCCACGCTCCCTGGCCTGGTGGATTCGGCACCAATGTCGAGGNNCGTCGACCGGCACCGGGCCCACGCTCCCGGGCCTGGTGGATTCCGCACCAATGTCGAGGACGTCGGCACCCGCCGTGAGCAGCGCCTCGGCATGATGCACCGCCGCGTCCGGGTCCAGATACCTGCCCCCGTCGCTGAACGAGTCGGGGGTCACGTTCAGGATGCCGACCACGACCGGCCGATCGAGGGCAATCTGGCCACGACCCATGATCCACTCGCAGGGTGGCTCGAACGTCGCCCCCACGAGCCCGGCAAGCCGCTCGGCGACCGGCGCCGGCAGCGTCGTGCGCTCGGGGTGGACCAGGGCTGCGAGCGCCGCGGCCCCGCCCGTCACCAGCGCCCACCCGTCACCCGTGAGGCATTCCACGCCGTGCCTCGCAGCCTCGGTCAGGAGGCGATCACGGTGTTCCGCCGCCAGATCGTCGATCACCACGGTCACGGGCTGGATCCCACGCGCCGACGCCGCAGCACGCGCGGGATCGACGCCCCGATGAATCAGGGCGTCCTCGACAGCCGCTGAACTGAAGGGATGGAGTGGGAGGACCGTCACGCGCCGGCCGGCTCAGCCGGCGGGGTCCCGAGCACGGGCCGACTCCCCGGCGCGAGTGCCGGGGCCTTCGCCTCCCGCTTCGGCTCGGGTGTCGCGGCGCTCTCGGACGGAATGCGCGGTGGTAGATCCTGTCCCTTTGCCAGGAGGTCTACCTCGTCACGATCGAGCGTCTCGCGCTCCAGCAGCGCATCGGCCATGCGATGCAGGGTATCCATGTCCGCTTCCAGAATGGATCGGGCGCGCGCGAAGGCCTCATCCAGAATACGCTTGACCTCGGCGTCCACCATCTCCGCCGTGCGGTCGGAGATCTCGCGATGCTGGGCAATCTCCCGACCCAGGAAGATCTGTTGCTCGCGATCGCCCACGGCCACCGGCCCGACCGCCTCGCTCATGCCGAACTGCGTCACCATGCGTCGGGCCATCTCGGTGGCCTGCTGGATGTCCTGCGCGGCGCCCGTGGTGACCTTCTCCGGGCCGAAGATGAGTTCTTCGGCCACGCGGCCACCGTACGCCATGGCAAGCCGCCCCAGGATGTACGCCTTCGTGTAGTTGTGGCGATCCTCTTCGGGAAGCGAGAACGTGATGCCGAGCGCGCGGCCCCGCGGCACGATCGTCACCTTGTGCACCGGGTCGAGGCCCGGCACACGCACGCTCACGAGGGCGTGACCGGCCTCGTGATACGCCGTGAGCTTCCGCTCCTCGTCGGACAGCACCATGCTCTTCCGCTCGACGCCCAGCATGACCTTGTCCTTGGCGTCCTCGAAGTCCAGCATCTCGACCTTGTTCTTGTTGCGCCGGGCCGCGAGCAGGGCCGCCTCGTTCACGATGTTCGCGAGATCGGCACCCGCGAGCCCGGGGGTCGCGCGCGCGATGGTCTCCAGCCCCACATCGTCGGCCAGCGGGATCTTGCGCGCGTGCACCTTGAGGATCATCTCGCGGCCGCGGACGTCCGGCATGTCGACCACGATCTGGCGGTCGAAGCGGC
>JABAOD010002694.1_pt6 | contig 11001 bp, 13 predicted proteins | sample 7062151 | NCBI WGS metagenome assembly JABAOD01 (sample SAMN14538626, study PRJNA623070) | marine sediment metagenome | biome: marine biome [ENVO:00000428]; feature: marine pelagic biome [ENVO:01000023]; material: deep marine sediment [ENVO:00002113] | place: India: Gulf of Khambhat ...
GCATCCTCCATTCCAAGCCGCCGCGGTAAGAGATCCAGCCGGCTCGGCCCCCGATCCTCGAGAAAGGCAAACACCGCCCGCTCGTGGTCGTCGAGCCCCAGCGGAGCGGCTCCCTGTTCCAGCTCCACGTAGGTCCTTGCCTTCTGGTCGATCCCTGGTGGCAACATGACCAAGAGACAGTCGATCAAGGGGGCCAGATACGTATGGCTCATCCATCTGGCCAGCTCGATTTGCCAGGGGAGAAGCACCGGCTCTGGATCCGAGATCTCGCGGACGTCCCGTATAGCGGCAATGTCCAGCCGCCCCCTCAGGCCAACCACGATCCCCTGCAGTTCCCGCGGGCCGAAGGGTACTCGCACCAGATGGCCCGGCTCTACCGGGGGGAGACTGGCGGGAACGCGGTAGCGAAACGTGGGACCGACCGAGGTGGCCTGTTCCGGAGCGTCACTGTTGCCAGTCGCCTCCGGCGGCCACCGACCAACGGGGGCATTGACAGCCACCTCGACATAGGTCATTGGGACTTCTCGCTGGAGGTCGCTCGCCGGGTGAGGGCCGCGGCCAGGTATCCCACCACCGCACTGCGGTCACCCGTCACATCCCCAGAGTTCGCGTAGCTGATCACCTCTCCCCACTCGGCACCGATCCTCCGCGCCCATAGCATCGCCGCCAGAACCGCGCCTCCACCACAGGCCTGAGAGCGCCCATCGGACAAATCGCGCGCCAGACCCTCCACCTCGAACCGACTGATGCGATCCGAAACCCGACCATCCAGGGCCGCTGCCGTGTCATACGGATAGTGATGGGAGAGGTCGCTCGATGCGACCAGCAGATCGGTGCCACGGGCGTCAATCATGCCCAGGCCTTCCGCCAATCGATTCGCGGCCGCTAGGGACTGTTCCCCAAGCATCACGGGGACAACACGGAACCCCCCCAAGATGCTCTGCAGGAACGGGAGCTGCATCTCCAAGGAGTGCTCCCGCTCGTCCAGAACACGCCGGAGGGTAAGCTCACGCTCCAGAGCCTCAACCGCCTCCCAGTCGATCGGAACCTCGCCGAGAGGGGTCTGGTAGGCACGGTAGAGGGCAACGCTAGGGTCCCGGCTAGTGGCCCGATGATCGGGTCCGAGGAGGAAGACGCGGTCTGTCCGCCGCCCAAGCAACTGTGCGTAGGCGGATGCCGCCACCTGTCCTGAATACCGATACCCAGCGTGGGGCACGATCAAAGCCACCACCTCTCCGCGCACCGGCGGGGCCGAGGCCGCCTTCACCAAGCGGTCCACCATCTGGCGCAGATCCTCGGGGTCGCCCGGGTACCAGGTGCCGGCGCAGGCAGAGGGTCTCGCGCCGCCGGGGTGGGCCTGACTGACGACCGTCAGATCTTTATCGGAGGGCGGTTGGTTCGACACCGCTCCGCCTCGAGGATGGCGAGAACCTGACGCACGGCCTCGTCCAGTTGTCCATCTCGGTTGACCACCAGGTAGTCGAAGTCGGGCAGCGCCTCCATCTCCTGCCGGGCGGTGTCGATCCGCTTCTCCACCTCAGCACCTCCCTCCGTCTTTCGACCGCTCAGCCTCGCGATCAGGGCTTCCATAGACGGCGGAGCAAGGAATACGGTCGCGGCCTCCGCGATCAAGGACTTCACCGTTCGCGCACCCTGCACGTCCACGCGCAGGATCACGTCCTCTCCTCGGGCGAGGGCATCACGCACATCTGCCTTTGGGATCCCCTTGTTTTGACCGTAGACTACGGCGTGCTCCAGCAGATCTCCCCCATCAATCATCTCCTGGAAAGTGTCACTGGTAACGAAGCGGTAGTCCACACCGTCCTTCTCCTCAGGTCGGCGGGGCCGATCGGTGACAGTCGCCACGAAGCGCAGCAGAGGGTCCTGGGCGGTCACTCCTCGCACCACTGCGTCCTTGCCCACCCCTGATGGTCCGGATAGCACAAGAAGCACAGGGCGCCGGCGAAGGTCGGGTTCGGGGACGGTCATCGTTGGCGATCGCCCCTTCGCGGCACGGTGGAGCCGTACCGACGGTCTGGCTCCACACCTTGCTTCAGCCGGCCGACGATGGTCTCGGGCTGGAGCGCAGCGAGCGCGACCTGCCCAGTGTCCAGGATAATTGCCGTGCCAGTCCGGCGCCCGTAGGTGAGATCGATCACCCGTCCTTCAGCCTTCGCTGTCCGCACCATCCGCTTGATGGGAGACGTGTCTGGGTCGCACACGGCGACAATCCGCCTGGCTACGAGGGTGCCCCCGAAGCCCACATGAAGAAGTTCCACGCTCACCGCCCTCCTTGCCGGAGCCGCGAACCCATTGCAGGCGCGGCTGCGGCGCCCCTATAATCGTCGGACCTGAGGGCCGCCCGATGCCCATCTACGAGTATCGTTGCCGTAACTGCCATCGTCATGTCTCTCTCCTGCGCCCCTTCTCCGCGTCCGATCTTCCTCGCTGCCCGCACTGCCAGAGTGAAGATCTGCGGCGCCTGATCTCGCGGGTATCCCTCCTGAGATCAGAGGATGCGAGCCTTGACAGCTTGGCAGATCCTTCCTCTCTGGCCGGGCTGGACGAAGGCGATCCCAAGGCCATGGCTCGCTGGATGCGCCAGATGGGCGAGGCCGCGGGCGAGGATCTCGGCCCCGAGTTTGATGAAATGGTGGGCAGGATGGAGGCGGGGGAGACTCCCGAGGAGATAGAACAGAGCATGGAGGGTCTGGAGGACGGCCTCTAGAGGCCCCGGGAGCGGTTCACCGGTTCTTGGCCTCCGCACCCACGCGGGCGAGCAGCAGATGCCCGGTCTCGTGCCAGATCCGGTCTGTCAAAGCGTCGATGGTCTGATCCCCATCGAGGACCAACCATCCCTCCTCCATGGCGAGTTCCCGGTAGGCCACTCCCACTCGCTCCAATAGCTCGGTCTGCTCTTCGTAGGCATCCCGCCCTTGCCGCTTGCGAGCGAAGGAGATCTCGGCCGGGATCTCGATCAGGATGGTTCGGTCCTCGACCGGCAGGCCACGTTCCAGACCCCATAGCCACTTCTTCTCCAGGCCATGCGCCATCCCGTAGGCCACCCCCGAACCCCGATACCGGTTGGCCACCACAACCTTCCCCTCCGAGAGCCAGGAACCGATTTCCTTGCTCCTCTCCCAGCGGTTGGCGGCGAAAAGCAAACTCCGCACCTCGGGAAGAGAATCCTCCGTCCCTTCCAGATAGGCGCGGATCTCATTGCCAATGCGAGTGCGATAGTCGGGGAAGGAGACGGCCACGGCATCGATTCCTCGCGCCTCTAGCCGCGACAAGAGTGCACGTGCCAGGGTCTTCTTCCCGGACTGGTCGATCCCCTCAATGGCCAGCAAGAACCCGTTCCCCAGGTTCACCCGCAACGGCTCGGTCTCCTATCCTCCCTGATAGATGCGGACCCGACGCCTGGGCTCCTTGCCCCGACTCCGAGAGACGAGGTTCGCCTGGCGTGCCATCTCGTGCTGCTGCCGCCGGATGAACGGTTCCTGAGGGGAGAGTTCCACAGAGCGACGACCGGCCAGCACTTCCTGGATGGCCGTCTGCGCTTCNNTGCTGCTGCCGCCGGATGAACGGTTCTTGAGGGGATAGCTCGACGGAGCGGCGCCCGGCCAGTACCTCCTGGATAGCCACTTGTGCCTCGTCCAGGGCGGTCTCCAGGCGATCCACCTCCACTTCTAGCCCGAAGAGATCGGCCAGGGCCATCTCCATTTGCCGGACGGTGTTGTTGCGAAGCACATACACCGGGATGCCCCGCTCCTCCGCCTCGCTGATGCGGCGGGGTCGCCTTCGGTAGTAGTTCCTCAGGGTCAGGACCGTCTCCGCTTCCTCCAATTCCTCCACCACCTCCAGCGGGACGTTCATGGCCCGCGCCGCCTGAGCCAATCGCTTGTGGTTCAGCCCGTAGGGAAAGATCCGAACCCTTCGCAGTGGAGTCGCCGGCTCGTGTTCCATCGCGCCGCTCGCCAGAAGCGCCTCCCCCTTGTGGATCTCCCCCGCCTCATCACGATATCTCACCTCAGCGGGAAGCTCCCTGCCGCGCAACAGCGCATCCACCGCCTTGCTCACCTCGTGTCGAATGGCCAACTGGTCCCGCTCCTGGATCTCCACCACAACATCGAAGGTGGGGGGAGCCCGGCGCTCCAGAACCGCCTTCTGACTCCCTCGCCGCCTGGCCTCCTCGTCTGACAGGGTCACCGACTCGATCCCTCCTACCAGGTCAGCCAGCGTCGGGTTGATCAGAAGATTCTCCAAGGTGTTTCCGTGCGCGGTTCCGATGAGCTGGACTCCTCGCTCGGCGATCGTCCGCGCGGCCTGCGCCTCCAGCTCCCGACCGATCTCATCGATGATGATGACCTCGGGCATGTGATTCTCCACCGCCTCGATCATCACCTCGTGCTGAAGATTCGGCGCCGGGACCTGCATCCGACGGGCCCGGCCGATCGCGGGATGGGGAATGTCTCCATCCCCGGCTATCTCATTGGAGGTATCGACGATCACCACCCGGCTCTTCTCACCCAGCACCCTCGCCACTTCGCGGAGCATGGTGGTCTTGCCCACGCCGGGACGCCCCAACAGCAGGATGCTCTTGCCGCTCTCCACGATGTCTCGAATGATGTCGATGGTGCCGTAGACTGCGCGACCGACTCGGAGGGTGAGTCCTACGATGCTCCCCGCACGATTGCGGATGGCCGAGATGCGGTGCAGCGTCCGCTCGATCCCCGCTCGGTTGTCATCTCCGAAGTCCCCAATACGGGAGACGAGGTCGTCCAGAACCTCCGGACTCACCTCCTGGGGATCCAGAACCACCTCCCGACTCACCAGCCGAGCCTCCGGGGGTCGCCCCAGATCCATCACGACCTCGAGCAGCTCCTCCCGGTCCTCCAGACCTCCCACAACAGCGGCGATGGAAGGTGGCAGCACCTCTAGGAGCGCATCCAGGTCGTCGGTGATCTCAGGCTGCATGCCGCTAGGCCACATCTCCCTCTCGAGGACGGTCCCGACGCGCCGGAGACCGCGTAGCGGTGGTCACCCCTTCCACCTCTCGCTCCAGGCCGGAGACGGTCTGAACCTCCGGGGCTCCCACCACGGCCGTCGTGTGTTTGACCATGAGAAGCTCCTCAGCGAATGGACGGAATCCAGTCTCTTCTAGCGCGCGCTTCAACCCCAGCTCGTACTCCCGTGCAGCACAGTATAGCGGGCGGCCGAGTCCGTCGGATGAGGTCGGCAACATCTGACTGAGGAGCTCCACGCCCTCCTCTTCCGCCTCCGGATGGATGATGGCCCTCAGCCAGTGGCCTTCGGGGCCTCGCAGCATCCGTAGGTAGGCGATCAATTCCCCATCGCGCTCGGCCACATATTCCCGCATCCGCCCCCCAATCCAGACGCTCGTAGGCATGAGGCCGCGGTTGTGCCGCTCCAGTCCCTCCGCCTGTTGCACAAGCCGGGGGGTTACGGTTCGGTACAATCGACGAAGTCCCCAGTCGTCCCGACGACTCCGCCGCCTCCAGGAGGCACCGGTCTGATCCGATGCAGACGACGCCAAGGCGGGATCCAGCCGGAAGATCTGACGTCGGGTGTATGCACCGAACCCCTCCTCCCGCAACACATCGATGGCCTCCTCCTCCCAAGTCGGCACTCGAGCAAAGAGGAGGTGTACGCCGCGCTCCCCCATTTCGCGGACCAGGTGGGCCAGCAGTTTCTTCCAGAGATCAGGACCGTCGGGAACGCCATCCAGCGAAGGCGCCATGAAAACCACATCACAGTCCAGACCGCTCTGTCCCGACCGGGCCTGGATGAACCCGCCCACCGAGCCGCGCTCTTCGAGCATGTAGGTGAAGCTGGGCCTCCCCCTGAGAGGCAGCCTTCCCAGAAGCGTCTCCCAGAGCGGTGCGTTGCGTCCCAGAAGCGCAGTCTCCAGATCCAGCCGCATGCCGCGGCTGCCCAGTCTACGCAGCAAGAGAATATCCGATAGCCGGAACGCCCTGACACTCACGTCAAGAGAATCTTCCTTGGACAGGCCCAGCGACTGCCTGTCTCTATGATGGATCGGCAGGCCGCAGGCCTCATCGAACGGATGATCCACGCGGTACGGCCGGGCGCATCATGAGTGGTCGGGCAAAACGGGCCTCGACCCAGATCCTCACCTCTCCGCCAAGCGAAGGAAGTAGCGGTGGAATCGCGAGTCGTTAGTGAGCTCGGGATGAAACGTCGTGCCCAGAAGCGATCCCTGGAGCACCGCCACGGGCTCTCCGTTACCCTGTCCGTCCGTCAGCGTAGCCAGAACCTCCACGCCATCCCCCCACTGACGAATGGCCGGCGCTCGGATGAAGACTCCGGGGAAACCTCTTCNNCGCCTCCACTTCTGCCTCGAAGCTGTCCAGCTGCCTCCCGTAGGCGTTCCGCTCTACGGTCAGATCCATCAAGCGTATCAGCGGCGGGCTGCCGCCCCCGATATCCTTGGCCAGTAGGATCATGCCGGCGCAGGTTCCCCAGATGGGGAATCCCTCACCGGCAAACCGACGGATAGGCTCCACCAAACCGTAGCCAGCGGCTAGCCGGCCGATGGCGGTGCTTTCTCCGCCGGGGATGATCAACCCATCGAGTCCGTCGAGGTGTCTCGGAAGACGCACCTCGATCGCGTCCGACCCCAGTCGATCCAGGACTTGACAGTGCTCGGCAAAATCACCCTGAAGGGCCAGAACTCCGATCCGGGCCACGTCGTCTACCAGCCGCGGACGGCCAGTAGCTCCTCCTCCGAGATCTCCTCCATCTCCAGGCCCTTCATCGGTGCACCCAAGCCCTTTGAGACATCCGCGATGATGCTTGGGTCCTGGTAGTGGGTCGTGGCTTCCACGATGGCCTTGGCACGCTGTGCCGGGTCTTCCGACTTGAAGATTCCCGAACCAACAAACACGCCGTCCAGGCCCAGCTGCATCATGAGAGCCGCATCGGCGGGTGTGGCCAGACCGCCCGCAGCAAAGTTGACCACGGGGAGCCGACCCGCGTCCGCAACCTCTGACACGAGATCATAGGGGGCGCCGAGCTCCTTGGCGGCCGCGACTCGCTCCTCCGTAGGGAGGGATTGCAGCCTGCGGATGCCTCCCAGCACGCTCCGAGCATGCCGGACCGCCTCGACCACATTGCCCGTCCCGGCCTCCCCCTTCGTACGGATCATAGCGGCTCCCTCCGCTATGCGGCGCAGGGCCTCGCCGAGATCTCGGCAGCCGCACACGAATGGCACCCGAAACTGATGCTTGTCGATGTGGTGCTCCTCGTCGGCAGGGGTCAGCACCTCTGACTCATCGATGTAGTCGACCCCTAGGGACTCCAGAACCTGGGCCTCCACGAAATGGCCGATCCGCACCTTGGCCATCACAGGGATTGTGACGGCCTCCATGATGGCGAGCACCCGCTCCGGTCCGGCCATTCGGGCAACTCCGCCCTCCGCCCGGATATCGGCCGGCACCCTCTCCAGTGCCATGACCGCGACCGCCCCCGCCTCCTCCGCGATCGTCGCCTGCTCGGGGGTGGTGACGTCCATGATCACCCCACCCTTCATCATCTGGGCGAGGCCCCTCTTGGTCTTCCAGGTGGACTTTTCCATAGTCATCTCTCCCGGCATCGCCATCTGCTCCTCAAGTCGATCACCCGCGGTCTTCAATCTCCTCGGTCTCCCTGGTCGCCGGTTCCAGGACGCGTCGGCCCTCCGGATCCCCTTGTGCCTTCGCGGGCTCCTCAGCCTCATCCACGATCCGGTACCGCACGCTCAGCGAGGAGAGCTCCTGAAGGTGCTCCCGGACGACCTCTGGAGGTGACAGTGCAACGAACGTCCGCACGGCCACCACCAACACAGCCAAGTCATCCAGTTGGCCCAACCCGAGAAGGGGATCGGAGATGAAGTCCAGAGGGGAGAGAAGGTAGANNGCGGCCGATCAGGCTCAGCGACGGACCCGGAGGACCACCTCCGCCACCCTCCCAGACCACAGGGCACCCTCTGCGCCAGCCAAGCCGGCCCTCACTCCTCCCCGTCCATTATACTATCGCCCTTCATCCGCCCGCAACCGAGGCCGCCCCCAAAGCCGGATCCCATCGCCTCGGCACCCGATTTGTCCGACGCAATGCGCCGCGACTATAATGGCTGCCACCCGCATCGGAACCCCGCCCATGGAAACCACCCCTTCTTCTGACCCCGCCTTGGACCAATTCCGCGGCCTCTTCGGCCAGGATCCACTGCTGGTTGTTCAGTCGCCGGGTAGGGTCAATCTGATAGGGGAGCACACGGACTACAACGCAGGGTACGTCCTGCCCATCGCCATCGATCGATACGTGACACTGTTCGCCGCGCCCCTCTCGATCCCCGAGATTCGGGTCCACAGCGTTGGCTTCAATGAGACGATTGTGTTCCCTCTCGAGGGGATCAATGCGGCAGAACCTCCGCACTGGAGCAACTACGTGAGGGCGGTGGCCTGGGCGCTACAGGAAGCAGGACACGAGCCGGCAGGATCTGGGCTTCTCGTCGCGGGAGACCTTCCTAGCGGCGCCGGCTTGGGGTCCTCCGCCGCGCTGGAGACTGCGATTGCGCGCGCCCTCCTGGAGCTATCCACAAGCACCATGCCGGCGGAGCAATTGGCGCGGCTCTGCCAGAGAGCGGAGGAGGAGTTCGTGGGCGTCCGTTGTGGCATCATGGACCAGATGGCGTCCCTCCTGGCCCGATTCGGACATGCGCTCTGGATAGACTGTCGCGACCTGAAGCACGACTGGGTACCCATCCCCGCGGATGCGACCATCGCGGTGGTGGACAGTGGACGCCGACGCAGCCTTCGCGAGTCGGGGTACAATATCCGAAGGCGGGAGTGCCGCCAGGCCGCGGATCTGCTGGGCGTGGAGGCGCTTCGGGATCTCTCCCATCGTGACCTGGATGGGGCCATCTCTCAGCTCCCCCCCAAGCTCCGCCGTCGCGTCCGGCATGTGGTGACTGAGAACGAGCGAGTAGCCGAGGCCGTTGGTGCCTTGGAAGACGACGACCTCTCGCGGCTGGGCCAGCTCATGCAGGAATCCCATGCCTCCCTCCGCGATGACTACGAGGTGAGTTCGTCGGAGCTGGATTTTCTGGTAGAGACAGCGATGTCAGTCGATGGGGTGCACGGTGCCCGGCTCACCGGCGCCGGCTTCGGAGGATCCACCGTCAACCTCCTCCGCGAGGATGCCGTGACAGACTTTCGACTAACCATGGCTCGAGCCTACCACGATGCGAGCGGGCTCCGTCCGGAGATCTACCTCTGCCAGGCGGCGGCTGGCGTCTCCGTCACCCACGCGGCTGACCGGCAGGGAGTGGTGCAGACGAGGGCGGCATGAGGTATCCCTGGAGACCCCCCGAGGAACCAACTGACACCTCCGCAGCCGCGGGGCTCGGAGATCAGGTACAAGAGGATGTGTCAGAAGTCCTCGCCATTACCGGCGTCGCCCCCGCGCGAAGTGGCCAGGCAGTCCTCTTCACCGGCCGGCTGAGGGTGGACGCCGAGTCTGGCCTCCGTACCCTCCTCCCTCGGCTGCGGGTCAAAGGGTTCGTCCCATTCCTCAGGCGACAAGCTGGCCTGGACACCGTCTTGGTGGTCCCCTCCGGCCCGGACCGGGGGCCATCTCGGATCCTGATCAACGTCCTGCTCCTCCTGGCCACTGTCCTGACCACACTGTTCGCCGGCGCTACGCAGAGAGGCTTCAACCCGATGGCGGAGCCCTCTGCCCTGCTGCAGGGCGTTCCCTTCGCCGCCGGGCTGCTCCTGATCCTGGGCACCCATGAGATGGGCCACTACGTCGTGGGTAGGCTGCGAGGACTTCGGGTGACCCTCCCTTACTTCATCCCTGTCCCCTTCGGGCTGGGGACGTTCGGGGCCTTCATCCGAATGGACTCGCCGGTCAAAGATCGCAAGTCCTTCTTCGATGTGGGGCTGGCCGGTCCCCTGGCGGGTCTGGTGGTGGCGATCCCTGTGCTCATCGTCGGGCTTGAACTCTCCGAGGTCGTGCCCCGCGTCCTGGTCCGCGTGGACCGCGGCTTCTTTCTGGGCACCTCGCTGCTACTCGACTTGATCGTAGACGGACTTTTCGGCTCACTGCCCGAGGGCACCGAGATTAGGCTGCATCCCCTGGCCTACGCCGGATGGATCGGACTGTTCATCACCGGAGTGAACCTTCTGCCAGCGGGCCAGTTGGACGGAGGGCATGTCGCCTACGCCGTCTTCGGCCGCTTCTACAACATTGTGGCGCAGCTGACCTTCCTGTTCTTGCTGGCGCTGGGGCTGTTCTCCGTCTGGAACGGATGGTTCATCTGGGCCTTCTTCATTCTGCTGAGCGGCCCCGGCCACCCTCGTCCGCTGAACGATATCACGTCCCTCGACCCGCTTCGTCTGGCGGTTGCCGGCCTGGCAGGCGTCCTCCTCATCCTGCTCTTCATCCCAGTTCCCTTCTCATAGGAAGCGCAACAGGGGGCGCCCTGGCCCCCTGCTAGGTCAGTCGTCCCCTGCGGTTCTCTGGCGGTGTCCCTCAGGCCACCCTCGGGCCGTCCCTCGTCCCCCCAGTAGCGTTCATGCGGCGGCACCGTCGAGAATCTGCGACCACTTCTGATAGAGCGGATCAGAGAGGCTCTTCTGCCGGGCCTGTTTGCGCATGTACGACTTGAAACTCCTCAGCGGCATAACGGGAACGCTGGGGTTCTGAACCTCCAAGTAGATCTGGGGGTGCGTGAACACGACCAACCCATGTACATCGCCGGCCTCGTCCCCAGCATCGACCTCCGTCTCCGCACCGCCGATCAATCCTCTCACTGCCCGGACCTGCTTGTTGAGCTCCCTTGTCGGATTTCCTAGCGGCGCCGGTCCGAAGCCCCGTAGGAGGCGAAGCAGGCTCAGGTTTCTGCGCCATCGATCCCCAACACACGTAACCTTCCCATCCACTGCTTTGGCAAGGATCACATACAGCCCATGCGGGGCC
>JABAOD010018846.1_pt8 | contig 11000 bp, 13 predicted proteins | sample 7062151 | NCBI WGS metagenome assembly JABAOD01 (sample SAMN14538626, study PRJNA623070) | marine sediment metagenome | biome: marine biome [ENVO:00000428]; feature: marine pelagic biome [ENVO:01000023]; material: deep marine sediment [ENVO:00002113] | place: India: Gulf of Khambhat ...
CCTCCTGGGAGGCATGGCGGTTGGGGGAGCCGTGATGACCTCCACGCGGGCGGCCGCCACCCTCGTCATCGGCATCGTGATCTTCCGGGTCAACCTGGTGGTGCTGGATCCCCTCTTGCTGACGGCCATCTTCCTCGTGACGCTGGTCGCGCTGTACGGCCTGGGGATGCTGTTCGCTTCCGTCTATCTGCTGTACGGCCGGGAGGCATGGAACGCCGCCGCCCTCATGCAGGAGCCCGTCTTCCTGGCCTCCGGCCTGTTCTTCCCCATTCGCATCTTCGTCCAAGCCCTGGGGCCCGGGGGCTTCTGGGTGGCGGCTGCGGGCGCCTCGATCATCCCCATGACCCTGGGCCTGGACGCCATTCGCCAGCTCCTCTTCCCCGACCTCTTGGAGTTCGCCCTCCTCCCGGCGGGCGTGGAATTCCTCATCCTCCTCATCTTGACGCCCATCTTTCTGCTCCTGGCGAGGGCCTCCCTGGCCTATCTGGAGCGGCTGGGCAAGGAGCAAGGGAGGTTGACCCTACGCCATCAATAGACCAGCACTGGAGGGCCGTGAAGACGGGAGCGTGGTTGGGCTGGCAGTACAGCTCCAACTGGACGGAGCCCTGGCTCTTCGTGATCTACTCCGTCATCAAGCCCATCTCCGGCAGCCTCATCCTGGTCTTCGTCTTCTTCGTGGCCGCCTTGGCCGGGGGCGCCTCTCAGCCCGAGATGCTCTCCTTCATCTACGTGGGAGCGGCCTTCTACATGTTCGTCTTCCAGGCCTTCTGGGGGCTCTTGGAGGTCATTCAAGGGGATCGGGAGTGGTTCCGCACGATCACTTACGTCTACATCTCCCCCATCAGCTACTACGCCTACGTCGCCGGCCGGGGGGCCACGCAGATGATGGTGGCGGGGTTCGGGGTGGCCATCGTCCTCCTCTTCGGCCACTTCGTCATCCCGGGGGTGACGCTGGGACTCACCCTCGGGAAGATGCCTTTCTTCCTGGGCATTCTCCTCCTGGGGGCCCTGGTCACGGTGGCCATTGGCATCTCCATCGCCGGCATCACCTTCTTCACCGCCCGGCACGGCATGGGGATCAGCGAGGGGGTGGCCGGCGTCTTCTACATCTTCTCCGGCGTGATCTTCCCGCTGTCAATCCTCCCGTCCTGGGCGCAGACCTTCGGCCGCTACATCCCCCTCACGTACTGGTTCGAGGGCCTGCGCCGCGCCGTGCTGCCCCCGCTGACCTTCGGCGACCCCTATCTCCTGTCCATGCCCGACGCGGTCATCTTTCTCATCCTCGCGGGATCGACGGCCGTCTTCTTCCTCCTCTCCCTGGGGGTCTTCCACCTGGCCGAGCATCTAGCCAGGAAGAAGGGAAAGATCGACATGACTACGGCGTACTAGACGCCCGGCGCGCCTTGGCCTCCCGCAGGAACGGGTGGCGGTACACCGTTCCGCACGCCTGGCACGTGACCACCACCCGGGATGGCCGCAGGCGGACGGTCGCCGTCTCCCCGGGAAGGAGGTGGCTCCCGCAGCGGCGACAGAGGCGGAGCCGAAGGGGCTTGGGGAGGGGAACGTTGTACCGCATCCCGATGCGTCGGGCCCGCCGGGCGTACCGGTCGGCCCGGGCCTTCCGCCCGCGCAACCCTTCCTCCTCCGCAAGCTCGAAGAGGAGCTCCATGCGCTCCCGGGCGATCCGCCTCTCCAGCCCCCTCCGTCGGCGGGGCATCTCGTGGACCAGGGGCTCCCAACCTTTATCCTTACCCCTCGCCTACGTCGGCCCATGGAGGCCCGGGTCCGGCGCATCTTTCGCTTCCTGGAGGAGGCCCCCGATGCCATCGCCCTCCTCAACGGGACGGAGCCCCACCTGGATCACACGTTCTTCTACGCCACGGGGATCCATGGGGGGCTGTTCGAAGGCTGCGCGGCCCTGCTGCGACCCGACGGAGGGTGCCACGTCCTCACCTCACGCCTGGAGGCGGACATCGCCCAGGCCTTCGGCAACCCCGTGGAGGTCTTCGCCACGAAGGAGGAGAGGCAGGCAGCCCTCCAGGCGCACCTCGACAGCGTCCTGAGCCTGGGCATCAACGGCCGGGAGCTCACCTACGCCGGCTTCCAGGACCTCCGGGCCGCGTGCCCCGAGGCGGAGATCGTCGACGTCTCCGAGGCCGTCGTGCAGGCGCGGCAGGTGAAGGACGCGAAGGAGGTGGAGACCCTCCGACGGGCCTGCGCCATCGCCGTGGAGGCCTGGGAGGAGCTCCTCCCCTACATCCAAGTGGGCCGGTCCGAGTCGGAGATCGCCGCCGAGCTGAGCTACCTCATGCAGCAGAAGGGCGCCTCGGGTCCCTCCTTCCGCTCCATCGTCGCCTCTGGGCCCAACTCCGCCCTGCCGCACTACGAGACGGCGGATCGCCGCGTGCAGGACGGGGACTTCCTCCTCATGGACTTCGGCGCCTTGTACCGGGGATACGCCTCGGACGTGACCCGGACGGTGGTGGTGGGTCGCGCGGGTCGCAAGCAGCGGAGGATCCACGAGGTCGTCTTGGACGCCCAGCAGGCCGCCCTCGCCGCCATGAAGCCGGGGGTGGACGGCCGGGAGGTCCATCTGGCGGCCCAGCGGGTCATCGACGCCACGGAGTTCAAGGACCGCTTCACCCACGGCCTGGGCCACAGCATCGGCCTGGCGGTCCACGACGGGGTGGCCATGCGGGCGTCCGTGAGCCTCCCCCTGGAGGAGGGCATGGCCCTCACGGTGGAGCCCGGGGTCTACCTCCCGGGATACGGGGGCGTCCGCATTGAGGACGACGTCCTGGTGACGGCGGAAGGGGTGGAGGTCCTCACCCCCGCTACGAGGGAACTGCTGGAGATCTAGTCGGAGTGGGTGTGGTCCCGCCGGCAGGTCGGGCAGAGGGAGTCGCCGCACGTGGGGCAATAGTAGAAGTCCACGGGCTCCCGGACGTTGGTGCCGCACTCGTAGCACTTGGGCATCGAGGTCGTCGAGGGCAAGGGCCGGGGACGGATAAACCCTGCGCGGTAACCTCTCGGCCCGCGTCCGCTTATCGCGTCCGGGAATCAAACGCGAAAATGGCCCCAGCATCCATTTAAGGCCAGCACCCCCTGGAACGTCCAGTCGATGACGAGGCGCCCTGTCATCCTGCCACTCGCAGGTCTCCTCCCCCTTGCGGAGCTGCCCACAGACTCGGTCATGCAGTCCCCCGAGCGGGCCGTCACCATGTTCCTGGTCCTCTTCATGACGACCCTCGTGGGCCTCTACATGGCCGTGCGGCACCTGAAGCGCAGCCGGAGCCGCTTCTGGGGCGAGCTGCGCTCCGAGGCCCCGAAGGTGGAGCGCCACCCGGAGCTGGAGGGGGGAGAGGCGTACCTGGTGACCCAGGGGCAGCAGAAGGCGCTGAAGGTCTTTCGTCGGGAGTTGAAGGAGGGCCACCGGGGTCTCTGCATTAGCCGCACCTTCCCTGCGAAGCTCCAAGAGAGCTGGGACCTGGAGGGGGCGGACCTTTACTGGCTGGCCAACGGCCACACCGCGGAGGAGGGCGCCCTCGCCACGTTGGAGGATCTCTCCCAACACGTGGAGCGCTTCCTGACGGAGGACGCCGAGGAGAAGGGCGTGATCCTCCTGGATGGGGTGGAATACCTCTTCGTGCAGAACAGCTTCACGGAGGTTATGAAGCTCCTCCAGGACCTGAAGGACGCCATGCCCTCCCACGGGGGGAAGCTCCTCCTTCCCATCGACCTGCTCAGCCTGGTGGAGCGGCAGCGGGCCCTTCTGACCCGGGAGTTCCGCCAGATCTGAGCTAGCCCGGCCGCCGCGGCCGCTTGCGGCGGTCCACGCTCTGCTCCTTCTCCTTCTTGATCCGCCGCTCGAACTGCTCCATGACCTTTTGCATGGCCATCCAGGGGTCCCAGTCGTAGTCGCGGGCGACGTAGAGCCCGTCCGTCGTCGTCAGGCGGGCCCGGATGGAGTACTTGTTCGTGTCCCCGCCGGTCCGGTGGGTGACCACGTGCACGTTGAGGATCCGGGGGTGGACGATGTTGGCGATGCGGCGCAGCCCCCGTCCGATGGCGGCGTAGAGAATCTCGTACGTCCACCAGTCCTCGTTGTCCAGGCCGCTGATCTGGACGAAGGCCTCCTCCCGGGTCTGGAGGGAGGCGAGCTGCTCCAAGAGGTCGACCTGGGTGACGATGCCGATGGGGCGGCCCCCGTCCACGACCACGACGCTGGAGATCCCGAATTCGTCCATGAGGCGGGCGGCCTCGGCGGCGCTCTGCTCCACCCCCACGGTCACCGGCGGCGTGCTCATGACCCCCTTGACCTCCACGTCCACCGGCGTCCGCTCACCGCCCACGTCCCCGCGGGTCGCCCTCTCTCGCGGCCGCGCGAACACCTCCACGAGGTCCTTGAGCCCCACGACACCCGTCACCTTCCCCTTGGCGTCCACCACGGGCAGGGCCCGCTCGTCCAGCTCCCGCATCAGATCCCGCGCCCTGCGCACCGTCTCCTCCTCCTGGACCACGTGGGGATCCGGCGTCATGACCCGCGGGATGGGCAGGTCCGCGAGGTCCGGCGCCTCGGCGATGGCCCGGGCGAGGTCGGTGCGCGAGACCAGCCCCACCAGGCGCTCCCCCTCGAGCACGGGGAGGGCCCGGAACCCCGAGGACATGAGGATCTCCGCCACCGGGGGCAGGACGTCCTCCTCGTGGATGGCGGGGGGGCGGACGAGCAGGCTCTCGATCCGCGTCGTCATGGGGAGGTTGCGACGCTGGAGGACGGTGGCGTACGAGACCATGCCCAGAAAGGTCTCCCCCCGAACCACGGGCACCTCGTGGATGTCGTGCTGTCGCATCATCCCGAGAACCTTGGAGACCTCCTCGTCGGGGGACGACGTCATGGGATTCCTGGACATGAGGTCCTTCACCCGGAGGTCCAGGAGCGTGGCCTGCGCCATTCCATCACGTCGGGAGGGCCTTTCAAGGAGGGCTGCCTATAAGAGGGTACTGCACGAAGGCATCATAAGCCGCCCCCCGCATGCCCCTCCATGGAGGCCCGGGCCCACGTGCTCTTCTTCGGACGGGTCCAAGGCGTCTTCTTCCGGGACAACGCCCGGCGGAAGGCCCGGGAGCTGGGCGTGGAGGGATGGGTGCGCAACCTTCCCGACGGCTCCGTTGAGGCCGTCATGGAGGGGTCCCGAGAGCGAGTGGAGGCCCTCATCGCGTGGTGCCAGCACGACCAGCCTCGCGCCAGGGTGACGGAGACGAAGGTGGCGTGGGAGGAGCCGAGAGGGGCCTTTGAGGGCTTCGTCGTCCGGCGGTAGGCTACACCCCGTAGACGCGACGGACGTTCTCTTCGTGGATGCGAAAGAGCCCCTCGCGGGTGAGGACGCCGTCCTGCAGCAGGCGCGCGCATCGCCGCGGCACGGTGTTGAGTCCCAGGACGGCCCCCGGACGCTGGGGGTCGTCGAGGTAGTCCGTCTCCATGAGGAAGCGGAGCCCCTTGCTGGCCGCCTCCTCGAGGTGGCGCCGCTTGGCCACCACGGAGGGGAAGAGGCCATGGGTCTCCTCGGGACGCACCTGGGGGCCGGCGTGGTGCTTCACCACCCGCTCCGGGGGCAGCCCGACCTTCGCCGCCCGGGCCGCCAGGTCCTGGTACACCTCCGGCGTGGCCTCCTCGGTGTGGAGGATCACGGGACACCCGACCTGCCGAGCGAGCTCCATCCCGTAGGCCATGAGGTCGTTGGAGGCCTCCCACTGGACCTCGCCCACCGGGAAGTGGGGACGGCCGATCTCCCCCAAGGCCACGGCCTCCCCCTCCTCCACGTGGGCGACGGCAGCCTCCATCCCGGATCTCATCGCCTCCACGGCCGCGGGAAGTCCTCGGGCCTTTTCCAGGGCCAGAAGCTCCACGGGGTGGGGGCCGAGGGCCACCTGGACCTCCACGCCCAGGTGGCGCGCGCTCCGCGCTAGGCCCAGCGTCACCCCGTAGGCCTTCTCGAAGTCCACGCGGACGACGGGCCACTCCTCGTAAGGCGCGTGGACCAAGAGGATGCGACGGCCCCCATGACGGCGGAAGCCCCGCAGGGCAGCCTCCATCCGCCCTCCGGGTCGGAAGTGGACGTGATCGTCCGTGACGGGGATGCCCTGGAGGAGGTCCCCTGACGTCGCCACGCGTCCTCAAGGGGCCTAACGCAGAAGGCCTGCCGCCTGGAGCTCCTCCGTGATGCGCTCCACGGCGCGCTCCACGTCGTTCGGCTTCCGGGCGCCGGTGCAGACCAGCTTCCCGCTGCCGAACAGGAGGACCACGACCTTCGGGTCGTCCAGACGATACACGAGGCCGGGAAATTGCTCCGGCTCGTACTCCACCCGCTCCAGCCCCAGGCTGATGGCGATGGCGTTGAGGTTGATCTCCTGCCCCAGGTCCGACGAGGCCACGATGTTCTGAACCTCGATCTCGGGGTCCTTGTCGATGTCGATGCCGGCGGCCTCAATCTGGCCCGCCACCGTCCGGATCGCCGTCCGGACGTCTTCCAGGCTCTTGGCGCCGGTACACACGACCTTGCCGCTGCGGAAGAGGAGGGTCGCCGTCTTGGGCTCCTTCAATCGGTAGATGAGGCCCGGAAANNCCACGACGTTTTCGATTTTAATCTTTGCCAACGCACTTCCTCCCACGCGGAAAAAGAGCTTCCCGCTGGTTCACCAGTATTTAAAGGGCGCTTATAAATGCTTTGTCAGGGAGGAGCCTCGCGGGCCCGTAGGAGGGCCTCCCGCCCCGCCGCTTCCGCGGCTTGGACGAGGCGCATGAGGGTCGCGTTGGCCGGGCACGGGATGCCCACGCGGCTTCCACGTTCCACCAGCGCGCCGTTGATGGCCGCGATCTCCGTCCGCCGGCCTGCTTCCAAGTCCTGGAGCATGCTGGAGCGGTTCTCCGCCGTGGCCTTCGCGGTCTTCCACACCTGCGCCAACACCTCCCCCACCTCCAGGCGGACGCCGTGGGCGCCGGCCGTCCGCACGCCTTCGTCCACCACCTCCTTCACGATCCCCCGGAGGGCCTCGCTCCGGGCCACCTCCCCGTTGCGCACCCGAAGGAGGGCCGTGAGGGGGTTGATGGAGGCGTTCACCAGGGCTTTGCGCCACAGCTCCGTCCGGATGTCCTCTGCCAGGCGGCAGGGAAGGTCGCTCTCCTGGAACGCCTGGACGACGGCGGGGGCGTCCGACGCGGCGGCGTCTCGGTACGGGCCGATGACGGTGGCCCCCACCCCCGCGTGGAAGATCTCCCCCGGCCTGACGAACGTGACGCCCTGGCTCGTGACGCCTCCCAGAACCCGCTCCGTCCTCTCCGCCAAGAGGTCCTCGTTCCCCAGCCCGTTCTGGAGGGAGAGGAAGGCGGAGGTGTCCCAGTACGGGCGCAGCGCCTCCACGGCCTCAGCGGTGTCGTAGGCCTTGACGGCCAGAACGACCACGTCCGGCGGCTCCTCTCCTTCCACGGTGTAGACGGCCCGCGGACGGGCCACCGTTTCGGTCTTCCCCGAGATGCGGAGCCCTCGTCGACGAACGGCCTCTGCGTGAGGCCCCCGGGCGACGAGCACCACCTCGTGCCTCCGGGAGAGGAGGCCGCCCAAGAGGCTCCCCAGGGCCCCGGCCCCAAAGACCAGGAAGCGCACGGAGGGCCATGGAGCCAGCGCCCTTAAGACCCCTGCGCCCCCTCGCGGCGCAGCTGGCTGCAGGCGCGGTGGGCCAGGCGGAGGGGCTCCGGGATGCGCTGGCGACAGAGCCCTCGGACGCGCTCCAGAGCCGTGGCCAGGCTAATGCGGTGGCCGGGGGAGATGTAGATGGGCTTTCCCTCGGCCGGCCGAAAGGCGTAGCCCAGGATGTCCTCTTGGTGCCGCACCTCCGCCGCCTCCCCGGGCCCCGGAGCCCCTGCCACCTCCCCCAGGAGGAGGCTCTTGGCCACCCCCACGGTGGGACGTCCCGTGCGGACGCCCACGAGACAGGCGATGCCGAAGCGCGCCGGATGGAGGATTCCGTTGCCGTCAACCAGGAGGAGGGCCAGGGGATCCTCAAGGCGCTCGTAGCAGCGGGCGAGGGGCCCCCACTCGCGATGGGCCAGGTATGTGGGCACGTAGGGGAAGGTGACCGGGGTGGTGAGGGCGACTTGCTGAAGCACCTCCAGGCTGTCCGGGGCCACGACAACCGCCGCAGCGTAGGCCCGCTCCCCCTCGTAGGCGACGTCGAACCCCGCCACCGTTCCCCCCTCCTCGGGGGCGTCCTCCAGGCGGACGCGACGAGCCAGGTTGCGCTGCTCCTCCCGGAGGGCCCGGAGGGGGTGCGTGGAGGCGAGGGCGTCTAGCTTCCGTGCCGTGAAGCCCTCCACCCGCCCGTCGGTCACGGGCACCCCCTCCTCCTGGAGGGGCGCGCGGGCCTCCGGGAAGGAGAGGCCGCCGTCGGCCCGCACGACGCGGTGCCACCCCTCGGGACGCGCCTCGCGGAGGACCTGTCGGACCGCCTTCGCGGCCCGGACATCTCCCAGCGCTTCGGCCACGGCCTTGAAGCTCGTCACGCGTCCCCGCGGGACCTGCCGCAGGAGGGCGCGCACCTCCCGGAGAAAGTCCACGCGCACCCAAAGGCCGGCGGAGTTAAACCTTGCCCGGGCCCGGCCTTCAAATAGAGAGGCGGGGATGGCTCCGGGCGTGTCCCTCCTGGTGAAGGGGGGCCTTCTGGTCACCCAGGACGACGGCCGCCGGGTGGTGGAGGGCAACCTCTACGTGGAGGGCGGGCGCGTGGCGGAGGTCGCCGGACCCGAACGGGGCGCGGACCAGGGCGCGGACCACGTCCTGGACGCCGCGGGATGCCTCGTGCTCCCGGGGCTCGTCAACGCCTACACGCGGGCCGTCGACCTCCTGCTGGGCCCGCCCCGCGACCTTCCTCCGGAGGACCTGCGCGAGCGCCGCCGCCTTCTGCGGGAGAACCTCACCCGTCGGGACGTGGAGCTCGCCGCGGCCGCGGCCGCTGCGGAGATGCTCCTTGGGGGAACGACGTCCTTTCTCGACCTCTTCCCAGGGGCGGAGGAGCTGGCCCGCGCCGTGACGCAGGTGGGGAGCCGAGGCTTCCCCTGCTGGGAGGTGGCCTCCCCCGAAGAGCTGGAGGGGTGCGCCAAGGGGCTTGCCCGCGTACAGGCGTGGGACCGTGTGGAACCCTCGGTGGGGGTCGCGAACCCGGAGGACCCTGCCCTCTTGGAGGAGGTGGCGGCCTTCGCGGAGGATCGGGGCCTGCGATGGTGCCTGCCCCTGGCCCGCACCCGCCGCGAGGTCTACCGCTTCCAGCGTGCCACGGGCGACCGGCCCGGAGCCTGGCTGGAGGCCCGCGGCCTCCTTTCCCCCCGTCTCCTGGCCCTTCACGCCGTCTGGCTCACCTTGAACGAGATTCGCGCCCTCGGCCGATCCGGGGCGCAGGTCGTCCACTGCCCCCTGGCCGACGCCATGGGTGGAACGGGAGGCAGCCTGGCCCTGCCGGAGGTGCGGGCGGAGGGCGTCTCCGTCGCCCTGGGCACGGCCTCCCCCGCCCAGGTCGGCACCCTGGACCTCTTCCAGCACATGCGGGGTTGCGCAGGCCAGCACAAGGCCGCGCGGTGGGACCCGGGGGCCGCCACGGCTTCCCTCGTGCTGGACCTCTGCACCCGGGGCGGGGCGAAGGTCCTGGGGTTGGAGGGGGGATCCCTCCAGGCGGGCACCGTCGCCGATGTGGTCGTCCTCGATCTCCGGGGCCGGCGGCCCCCCCGCGATCCGTCGGAGGTCTTATCCTACCTGGTGTATCTGGCGGAGGGAGGTCAGGTGAGGGACGTCGTCGTGGAGGGGCGGATCGTGGTGGAGAACGGCGCACTCACCGGAGTCGACGTCGCGGCCCTGCGGGAGGATGTGGAGGGCCTGCGTCGGGAGGTGGCCCCCTGAGGGTTCTGGGCGTCGACGAGGCGGGACGCGGCCCCGTCCTGGGGCCCTTGGTCGTGGCGGGAGTCCTGACCACGGACCCCGGCTCCCTGCGGTCTCTGGGCGTTCGGGACTCCAAGCGGTTGACTCCCCAGCGAAGACGAGGCCTGGCCCAGGAGGTCCAGGCGGTGGCGGAGTGCCAGGTTCGCGTGGTCTCCGCGGCGGAGTTGGACCGAGGGATGGACGCGACCTCCCTCAACCTCTTGGAGGCGACCCTCTTCGCGGACGTCATTCGGGCCCTGGCCCCTGACGAGGTCGTGGTGGATTGCTGCGACACCTCCGAGGCCCGATTTCGACGCCAGATCCTCCGGGGCGTGGGCTACGACCTCCCGCTGCGGTCGGAGCATGGGGCGGACGAACGGCACCCGGTGGTCTCTGCCGCCTCCATCGTGGCGAAGGTTCGGCGGGACGAGGAGATGGAGCGCATCGGTGCGGAGCTTGGGCAGCCCGTGGGGAGCGGCTACGCCCACGACCCCCAGACCGTGGCCTTCCTGCGGGCATGGGTGCGGGAGCAAGGGGACGTGCCCCCCCACGCCCGGCGGGCGTGGAGAACCTCCCAGCGCCTGCTGGCCCGGGCCAAGCTGCGAAAGCTCACGGAGTGGTAGCGTGCGCGACCTTCTGGAGGACCTCATCCGGCGCTTCAACGAGCGGGCCCGAACGAACCCTCGCATGCAAGAGGAGCTGGCGGGCATGGTGAAGCGCATTCAGGTGGTGACGGACAGGGCCACGTATAACATGCGGCTGGAGGAGGGCCAGATCGTGGACTTGGAGGAGGGCCAGGCGCAGGGCGACGCCGATCTGACCATCACCGCCGACGAGGAGGTTCTCCGGGGCGTCATCGCCCGGGAGATCGCCCCCTTCAAGGCTCTGGCCACGGGAAAGCTCAGGGTGAAGGCGTCCCTCGAGGACACCCTCCGCTTCCGGAAGCTGCTGTCATAGGGTGGCCCCGATACCTTAATATTCCCCGCGTCGGTGGGAGAGGGGAAGCGGGGTGGGGTAGCTAGGAAACCCTGGATCCCG
>JABAOD010003995.1_pt1 | contig 10997 bp, 9 predicted proteins | sample 7062151 | NCBI WGS metagenome assembly JABAOD01 (sample SAMN14538626, study PRJNA623070) | marine sediment metagenome | biome: marine biome [ENVO:00000428]; feature: marine pelagic biome [ENVO:01000023]; material: deep marine sediment [ENVO:00002113] | place: India: Gulf of Khambhat ...
GCGGCATATAGCTCGAAAGTTATGCAGGCGAATATCTACAGGCTGCCGTCGCAGGCGATGCGGCGGGCGGTGTCCGGCGCGAGCGCTGCCCGCCTTCGAGCTCGGCGCGGCCGGCCTCGTTTCCGGCCAACGTTTCCGCGGTAAAGTGCACGACCGCGCCTTGCTCGGCCGGCAGCCTGGCGCGGATAACGAGGCAGCCATCCTCGTCGTGGTAATAGTGCAGTTCGCGCGCGACGGTTTTACTGCCGGCCGTTTTCGTACCCGAGGGTTTTCATCCCCGGCCGTTCGATCGCGCGGCACTCGGCCGTGGTTTCCCGGCGTTGCTGGATGAGCCGGTTTTCCATCCGCCGATGCGATTTGCGATTGAGGATGTAGCGGAGGTATTCATGCAGGTAGCGGCCCAGAATCTGCACCGAGGACAGCTTCGGCGGTTCGGCGAACCGGGTTTCGTATCCCATGCGGGTGAGCAGGGTATGCGATAACGGATAGCTCTCGAAATCGCGCAATTCGGACGGCGATACGGTTTCTTTCCATTGGGTTGCCTTTTCGGGTGCCGGCGCTCGTCCAACCAGGCGATGCTGATCACGGGTGAAATCGGGTAACAGGAGACCGCCGCCGCCGATCATGTCCCGCTCGAAAGGCACATCGATGAAGTCGCAAATACCGGGCAGGATTCTGTCGGGGTCCGAGACCAACGCTTCGTAGTGCACCCGCAGACAGGTTTCGGGCTCGGCCACTTCGACGGTCAACGCCTGCATCAGCCGGTCGGCCCAGTGTCGCGAAGCCATGTAGGCGTTGTTGGGGCCCCAGTTGAGCTTTTTGATCGACGCGCTGACGGCGCGCCCGTCGCGGACGATATGAATGAAGCGAGCCTCCGGGAACAGGCTTTTCAGCATCGGGTGATACTTGAAGTTATCCGGCGTGTGGTCCACCCAGACGTCGGCGCCGGACTTTTCCGGGTGATATTGTCGCTGGTAAGAGGCGAGCAGATTTTCGATGGTGGTTCTCGCGTCTTGCAGATCGATCAATTCGGCCAGTTGCGCCTCCGTGAGCGCCAGGTCCCAGGTCAGAAATCGAAAATTTCGTTTCAGCCATGCCGCCGCCGACTCGCGCGACGCGAAACTGCCCAGCCTCATCTGAATGACGAGCTCGTGAATGAATTGCGATTCCGGCGTGACGATATTCCAGCGGCAACCGCCCAGCATGTCGCCGAGCATGGTCGTGCCGCTGCGGTCGCAGCCGGCAATGAAGATGGGACGAAATTTCATGGTCTCAGTTCTCCCTCGCCTTGGCAGGAGTCGACAGGATCAGGAACGGGAGATTCAGTTGCCTCATGACGAAGAGGCCGCAGAGCGATTTCTGAAAAACGATGCTGCTCGTGACCGACAGCGCGGCGCCGACATGGCCGAGCACGGGAATCAGGCTCGTCGCCACAACTGCCGTGAACAAAATCGTCGCCACCATTATCCAGGTCAGCAATCGCTCGTGCCCCGACATCGTAAGCAGATAGCCCGATGGTCCGGTGACCAGGTTGAACACCTGGCCGACGACCAGAATCTGCAGGGCCTGTTCGGCCTGCGGGAAATCGGGACCGAACACGCCCAGAATCGGCCGACCGAAGCCGATCAGAATCATCGCAAAGGGCAGGCCCATCAGCAGCATGGCCCGCGTGCTGTCTCGCGCCAGGCTCGCCAGTTCTTGCGCTTCGGATCGCTGATAATGGGCCGCAAACCGGTGTGCGGTTATCGAGGCGAAAACCATCGGGATCAGCCCCAGTTGCGCCGCGAGGCGGTGCCCGACATTGAAGAGTCCCGCGTCGTCGGGCCCGGCGAGGGCCGGCAGCAATAGGAAAGGTAGCCATAGCAAGGCGTACTGAAGCAGGTCCACCCCGGTCAGCGAAAGGCAGCTGCCGAGGAATCTCGGCGGGAGCCCGGAACAGGAGCCATCCTGCCGGGGCAAAAACCGACGCAGGACTCGATGCGCCAGGATCAGGGCGCCGAAACCGGCGATTAAAAGTACGGCGGCGAGAATTTCGATTGTCGGCGTTGCGATCAGGACAACCGACAGGGTTCCCGCCAGACCCAGCAGTGGCAACAGCCCGGCTTCGATGAAGCTTCCCCAGACGGGCCGCGACAGCGATTTAAAAAAAGCCGCGAAAATGCCGAGCAGGCTGAGCGGAATGATCAATAGACTCATGATGCGGACCAGGTTCGCCTGCGAGTCGTCGCCGAAAAGGAGGTCCGCGAGCAAGCCTGCGGCGACGAAGCAAAGCGCACCGAGCAGCACGGCGAGACTGGCCGAGATTCTCAGGGCCCGCTGAAATAGCCGCCGGATGAGCGCGTCATCGCCGCGGCCGCTCGCGTTGCCGACGAATCGTTGTAACGCCGTCCCCAGGCCGAACCTGGCGACAATGCTCAGCCCGGTAACGAGGGTCAGTATCACGAAAAAATAACCCGTCGCCTCGGTGCCCAGCATTCGGGCGACGATCAACGTCGTCGCGAAAGTGCCGAGCGGACCGAGACCCCGAGCGACGATCGATATCAAGCCGACTCCGAAGAGCCCGCTACCGGAATACCGCCGTAACAACGATGCTTCGTTCTTTTCGGGCGAGGAAGGGTTCGACACGTCAATTCTCCGGATTGCGCTTTCCCGCGGGCCGCCAGGCGCGTCCGCTGAATAGCAGTTTCGTCGCGCTCAGCAGGCGGCCGCACAGCGTCAGGCAGCCACGCCGATTCACGAATTCGATCTCGTTGAGACGAATTTCCTCTTCGGGTGCCTCCGCCGGCAGATAGAGGCAGGCCGGGCCGAGCAACCCGGCCGTGGCGCCGGCGGTGGAGCATTGCGATTCGCCGAACAGGTCGGCCCCCGACGACGAGGTCGGTTCGAACGATGTACCGAAAAGGCGCAAATCTCCCTTGATCACGAGCCATAGCAGCGGCAGGTGGCGCAACAGCGGAGCATCGCTGGCCCAGAACCATGCCCTTGCAAGGCCAGGGCCGCCGAAGGATTCGAACGCCGGGGGCCGATTGCTCAATACGAGGCGACATTGACCCGGTTTGCCCGGCGATTGCAGCACCGAGGCTGCCAGGGCGACTGGCCACAACGGCGCAGACAGCAGCAGTAACACGCAAGCGACCAGGCTTTCCGGCAATTGCGCCAGGAACGCCGACATTTCCTGCGCCACGGGTGACAGCACGTGGCGATCGCCGATCCTGACGCTCGAAGGGCGATCGACCCGGATGAGCAAATCGCCGGCAACGATTGCATTTTCGACCAGCAATCCCCGGCCCACGCAGGTATAGGGCAGCACCAGGCTGCTGCGGATTTTCACCTGGTCATCGATGAGGCAGTGGCGACCGATGACGCACGGACCCTCGAGCCTGGCCGTTTTTCGGACCAGGGTGCCCTCTTCCACCAGCACCGTACCGGACTCGTGGTTGCGCGGATCGACTTGCGCGTGCCGCCCGATCCGCAACGTCCGGTCGTCCGCGCACTCCCGCAGCGCCGGGTCGGGACGGGCTTCTTCGAGCAACTGCATCGAGGTCGCGTGGTATTCCCGCAGGCCGTTCAGCTCCGACCATTGCCCGGGGATTTCGACGAGTTGTTCCCGCGCCGCCGCGAGCGGCCAGCGGAGCGACTCGACAGACGCCGGCAATCGATTGACGAGACATATTCCGACGCTGCGCCCGTCGCTGTGGCAAACCACCACCGGGCCCTGCTGGGTGCGTGCGCGCGCGATGAATTCGGGTAGCGAAAACGAATGGAAAATGTCGCCCCGAAGCGCCAGCAATGGCGCTTTCAGGCGGCCCTCGATGCGTGCCAGCACCGCGTCCGGATCCTCCTCGCCACGCGTCAGGACGTAATTGATATCGACCCCCCACATCGCCCCTTTGCCGAAGTGTCGTTCGATCCGGTCGGCCTGCGAGGAAACGACCAGGGTGATTTTCCTGATGCCCGCGGAGACGACGTTGAGCAGCGCGTGCTCGAGCACCGGCCGGTTTGCCAGCGGCAGCATTGCCGGGCAAAAGCGCTCGTCGAGCGGGTGTAGCTCGCGGCCGGAGCGGTCGGCGAATATTAACGCTTGCATGACGAAGCCCCTCGAAATCAGTAGGCGCCGCGGCCCTGTATGACCGCCGGGATGGTTCGTAAGATCAGCTTGATGTCCTGCCATACGCCCGCTTGCTGGATGTAGCGCTGGTCCAGTTCGACCTGGCGTTCGAACGGCAGCTCGGAGCGGCCGGACACCTGCCACTCGCAGGTAATCCCGGGCACGGCGTTGAGTCGCTGGCGATCCGTCAAACTGTACTCCTCGGTCTCCCGGGGCAGGGCGGGCCGCGGCCCGACTAGCGACATGTCGCCGCGAAGCACGTTCCACAGCTGAGGTAACTCGTCGATCGAATAACGTCGGATAAAGCGGCCGACGCGCGTCACGCGCGGGTCGTTTTTCATTTTGAACATGACACCGCCCGGCATCTCGTTGTGTCGACTGAAATCGCGCCAGCGCTGCTCCGCGTCGACGTACATCGAGCGAAACTTCCAGAATCGAAAGGTTTCGCCCCGGTAGCCGACTCGCTGCTGGCTGAAGAACACGGGACCTTTCGACTCCAGCCGTACGGCGAGCATCGTCATGACCAGTACCGGGCTCAGGAGTAGCAACCCCGACAACGCGCCGACGATATCGATGCTGCGCTTGGCGCGAACGCCGAGACCGGCCCGCAACCACCATCGCAGCCGACGCATCCATGATTGCCGGTCGCGCCGGCCGAACCGCGGTTCGAATTGGCGCCGCTGTTTGACGCGCCGGGCCTCGATCAAGCTGCGGACGACGAACTCGGGATTACCGAGGATATACCGCCGCCACATCCGGCCGGGTTCTTGCAGCAGCCGCCAGGTCCACTCCAAGCCCATATTGCGTACCCACAAGGGCGCGCGGCTCACTCTTTCCGCGTAAAAATCGAACAACCCGCCGACCCCCATGTTGAGGGTGGTGTCCAGGCTGTGGACGTGTTTGGCCAGCCATTTCTCCTGGGTCGGAACACCCATGGCGACGAGCAGGATGTCGGCGCCGGAGCGATTGATTTCGTCGATTACGGCTTCGGTCTGCTGCGCGTCGAAATAGCCGTGACAGGTACCCGCTATTCGCAGTCCGGCAATTTTTTTCTTCATGTTCATACCGACCTGCGCCGCCACGCCCGGCGCGGCGCCGAGCAGATATATCGAATAATTTTTTCGCGCGGCCAGTTCGCACAGCTCCGGAAACAGGTCGGTGCCGTTCAGATTTGCCAGCAGCTCGATGCCCTGGAATTTCATCGCCAGCTTGATGCCACTGCCGTCCGGCAAGACCAGCGTCGATTGCCTGAGCACGCGTAAGTAGTGGTCGTCGCGGTAGCTGATGTTGATGCAGTGCGCGTTCACGAAGTTGACGATGGTCTTGTGGTCGCGCCGAATCCGCTCGCTCATCCAGTCGAGCACCGGCGGCAGGTACGCGTTGCATACCTCGATTCCGAACAGATCGACCGCGCTGCCCGGGTTAGCGAGCGGATGATTGACGACACCCGCCGCCCGGGGTGAAGGTCGCGCGAGCGATGGCGATGACGCGTCGGGATGCTGCATTTCCTACTCCTGTATCGATTCGAAAAATAAATCTTCTTTGTCTATGCGACCTTCGTGCCAACTCGTCGTATCGCTTCCAAGTCATTGAAAGCAATGAATAAAACGAATCGGCGGCGGCGACCGGCAAGCGCTTCGCGCGGACCCATGTGCAAGTCGATATGCAATCTGCAAATCAGCCCGTTGTCGGGTACCCGCGGGACGTCAGGTCGCGCCGGATGCGCCTCGACTGCGCGTGGCCAATGCCGAATCGGCCCAGATCTTCCAGGCGGAGGTAGAGCCAGGTCGGGGCCATGTAGAGCATGGCGGCGGCGCAAAGGGTAATTGCGGTACGAGCCGGCTCTTCCGTGGCGATCCTCGGACTCGTCCGCAGCGCGCGCCACGCCATTGCGATCGCGACCTTGCCGTCACGCAGGCGAATCGCCTGTCGCGCCAGGTAGCGATATTGATACGCGCGCGCGCGGGATTCCCATTGCGCGACAAACTCGGGCGCATAGGCGCGCGTCTTGTCGATCGCCTGCTCCCAGGATTCCAGTTGCTTGAACAGGCTGGCCGACAGGCCGCCCTCGTTCAGTCGGTAATACGTCAGCGCTTCGGGAATGCCCTCGATCGTCCAGTCGGTCGTCAGCGCGATGCGAATCCAGCATTCGATGTCTTCCGACCGGCGCAGGTGCTCGTCGAAATAACAGTCCTCCGGCGTGCCGTGCAGGTTATCGGTAAACCGGATGGCTTCGAACACCGCGCGGCGAATGACCGGCGTGGAGCCGTTGCCGATCGGGTTGCGACAGAGGAAATACTCGGGATTCAGGCCGGTGAGCCGCGGCATCTGAAAACAGGCGTTGGGCGTTCCGTCCGCGTTGATGAAAGCGGAACGGCTGAACGATACTCCGACCTGCGGGTTGGCTTGCAGGTGGCGGACATGCAGTTTCAGTTTGTCCGGGTGCCAGCAATCGTCGGAGTCGATGAACGCCAGCAAATCACCGCGAGCCTGACGTATCCCGGTATTTCGCGCGCCGGCGAGGCCGCGATTGTCGGTGTGCCGAACGATGCGGATACGGTGATCGGAAAACCGTTCGCATATGCGAACGCTGTCGTCGGGTGACCGATCGTCGATGATCAACAGTTCGAAGTCGGTAAAGCTTTGGCCGAGTACCGATCGCACGGCTTCGGCGACAAATGTTTCCACGTTGTAAACGGGCATGATGACGCTAACTTGAGGCATGATTTAACTCTCCATCTAGGGTTGTCGAATTGAGGTTGTCGCGGCGCGCGGTGGAGGCGACGACGCGATGCGCGATCCCCGTGATCAGCAGGGCTGGCCAGATCAGGTAGGCGAGAACCTCCAGGTTCTCGCCGAAGGTGTACAGAAAAAGCAGCAGCAGCATGGCCAGGCCGACCCGCGCGATCGGCAGTCGATCGCTCCACCAGGCCAGTTGCAGCGAGCTGTAAATCAGCGGAATCGCCAGCGCCAGCATGCCGACCGCGCCCTTGACGAAAAGCAGGCCGAACCAGGTGTGATGCGAACCGAAAGGCATGTGTTCGACCAGGTGCGGACCGCGCTCGACCACGCCGTGTCCCCAGACCGGAGCTTCACTGGACCAGCGTTCGATGGCAATTCGGCCCAGCGTCTCCCTGACGCGAGTCGAGCCGACACGTGCAGCCCTGAATGCCTGCCAGAAACGATCGGCGAGATCGATCAGCGGCACGGCGAACAGACTCGCGAGCAGCGTGCCGATGGCGGCGACGAAGGGTGCCAAAGGATGTCGCAATCGCCGAATGACGACGGTCGATAACCACACCGTCGCCAGGGCCAGCAAGGCCAGCCTGGAACCCGAGAGCAAGGCCATCGCGACGCTGCCGGCGATGCCGGTCCAGCGCCAGCGAGTGCTGGTTTCCTGCAAGGCGAATACGAAGTAGATGTTTGCCACGAACCCCAGTGCCGGTGCCCAGGGCGTGAACAGGCGCCACCTCGGGTAGCCCGTACCCGGATCGATTTCGTAAAGGCTGAGCGCGAAGAATTCCGGGCCGGGACCGCCGACGATCTGCAGCGGCGAGACGTACGGCGTTTTTGGTAAACCGATCAGCCAGGCGCCGATGAACAGCGGCAGCAGCAAGAGCGTATGCAGGCATACGTGCATCGCGGCCCGGTACACGAGTTCGGGCCTTATGTTCAGCTGCCCGAGCAGCAGGAATACCGCCAGCAAAGCCCAGCCCTTGGCCCAGCCGATGCTCGATTTGATCGTCTGCATCGGCCCCAGCCCGAAGTCGAGATGACCGACCAGCAGGGCGAGCAGCATCACCAGCATCCCGATCGTCCAGATCCAGATTGCCAGCGGCACACCCGGGGCGGCGCCGGCGGTGGATCGCAGCTCGCCTTGCAGAACCCGCCGCGCGAGCAGCAATAACAGGCACCAGCCCATGACCGGCGCGACAATGTATAGCGCGCCGATCAGGTAGAACCCGTAGGTCAGGACGATGCTCAGCCAGACGACGCGTTCTTCAGGATTTTGCGGAGACAGGGTTTTCGAATCCATAACAGTATCAGCCCCAGCAGCGACAGCAGCGAAGCGGCGATACCCCCCGCAATCGCCAGAATCGTGGCCATTCGATCGGGCTTCTCGGGGAGCAGGGGTTTTGCCAGCAGCTGGACCATCGGGTAGGAGGCAAACCGGTCCGACTTGCCGATATCCAGCTTGGCCAGAGCCGTCGTGAATACCGCGGTTGCCACCTGGTGCTTGCGCTTCAGATCTTCCAGGTTGCTGGCATCGGTGGTGCTGCGATCGAGCAATTGCTTTTGTCGGGCGAAGCCCAGGCGCAATGCGCCCAATTGCTCCTCGATACCTTGACGCTCAACGGTGAGTTCCAGCAACTGCTGGTAGAGCGTCTTGTCGGCCGTGCCGAGTACCACCAGGCGCTGGCCGTCGAGGCGTAGCAGGGGAGCGATTTCTCGCGCTCGACCGATCAGCGCGCTTCGAAGCACGCGCTCGTCTTCCTCGGCACCGACGACCCGATGGTGCTTCCTGCCCCAGCGGGCCCGCGTTCTGGTCAATAGCGCCGAGGCTTCCGCCCAGTCTTCGACCAGTTCGTTGAACAAAGCGTCTCGCTGCAGGTCGAGAATCGAAGCCGCTTCTCGCGGCGTGATTTTCAGCGCTTGCTCCAAAGCCTCGGTACTGCCGGCCAGATTCGCATGCGTGGCTTCGAGTTCGTTGATGAGATTGCGCGAACGCTCCAGGTTTACCGTCAACTCGGCAAATTGCTCGACCGAGACGATCTCGGAAGTTTGCTGGTAATCGAGGATCCTTTGCTGGGCATGGCGAAGCTTTTGGCTAAAGCCATGCAGCATGCTGCTGGTGGCCGCTTCCCGGCGGGCCAGCTCGTCGTTGCGCAGGCGATCCAGCTCTTTCAACAGCGCGCAATACAGCGCCTGGGATTTATTGAACGCCACGACCGGGTCGCGATCGGACAGGTAAAATTCCATGGTCGCGGTCTGATCGACCAGCTTGATGCGGGGTTTGCCGAAATCTTCGACGGACATCTCGAGGCGGGCAGCGGCGTCCGCCAGTACCGGTTTGCTGGTTGCCACGGCCTTGTAGTTCACCTTGGGATCGACAGCGGGACTGGAATAGGGTGACGAGACCGTGGCATTGGCCTGGCCGACGCTGTCGAGCGAGATGGCATGCCCGTTACCCGCACCGGGCAGGATCAAGACCCAAGTGCTGGTATAGGATTCGGGTTTGACTGCCAGGAATACTCCGACCGGCAGCCAGATCGATACGAGGCAACCGAGATATACCAGGGCGTACGCCAGTAATCGGCGCGTGGCCGTCATGTTGCTGCCCATGCTCAACAGACGCAGGAGCCTGTGTAGCAGGCTGTCCCTGGAAACCGGGCAGGGTACGAGCGCGACCTGGTTTGACCTCATCGTCATTCCCTACATGAGGCTGAACGGCAGCAGGATGTCGTAAAACGTGCGCATGATGTCGCGCACCGTGGTGACGCCCGAGTCGTAACAGGAAATGCTGTCGTCGGGCTGCAGCGGAGGATTGTTATCGGCGTCGGCAGGCGCATCGATCAAGTCCTCGACGGGCCGCCTGATCACCTGTTGCGTGTCGGGCCGCGCCTGGCTTCTCACCAGCACCACGAAGCGCGGTGCGTTGGTGCTGCGAATTCCGCCGACGCAATTCGCCGCAACGGCCGCCGTGAGCAGGCTCGAGCCGTAGGGCAGACTGGTGGAGTGCTGGCTGACTGCCGACGCCGCATTGCCGAAAGCCGGCACCGTCAGGTTGGACAGAAATACCCTGATTCCGGGTGGAGTAATCGGCGAGATCGTCAGCAGTCCCTGATCGAAGCGGCCGCTCTCCGGAACGTAGATGACGTCACCGTTGGTCAGCGGGACCTGCGGTGAAGCTCGTCCCAGCAATGGTCCGCGATAATCGAGTTCGAGTTTCCTGCCGTTGCGCAACAGCTGAATGCGATCGATGGCCGCGTCCGGTCGAACGCCACCGGCGGCCCGCAGGGCGGCGGCGAGCAAGCGTTCCGACGGAAAGTCGCCGGAGGCGAGATGTTGCTTGAGCGCTCGATCCTCGGCTCGGCGGGCGTTAATCGTGACCCTCCCGGGATTGAATACCGCGCCGCTGACGTTGACCTGAATATGGGACCACTCGTGCACGCGGGCGCTGACCCGTAACCGGCTTGGCTTGAACAGTTCGGCTTCGGTCAACGCGCCGGCCAAAGCTACCTCGAGATGCCTGACGCTCTGACCGGCAACTGCCAGCGGCTCCAGGTAGGGCAATTTCAGCGCGCCGTCGACATCGACCTCGTAACGCCCGTTGAAGTTTTCACCATCTGCGATCTCGATCTGGATTCGATCTCCGGGCGACAGGAGAGGGGTCGCGGCCCACTGCGGAATCGGGTCGGCCGGCCCGCTCGCCGGCTCTCCGGTCCGGGGACCCGTCGCGAGCACGGGTTCGACTCGAATATCCCTGCTGTCGACCTTGTCGACAGGCGTTGGCGTCGCGCAGCCGATGCCGAGAAGCGCCAGTGCGATTGCGGTCGACCTGAAAAACGATTCAGGCGTTTGCACGAATCTTTCCAGCGCTGCCGTGCAGGCGAAAAATAGCGGCCGCCTGATCCTCGAAAATTTCGAAAATCTGGTGCAGCCGGGTCAGTTCGATCAGCGCGCGCACGTTATCGGTCGGCCTGAGAAGAACGACCTCGCCGTCGGATGGGCTGACGGCTTTGAGCGCCGAAACCAGCACCGAAAGTCCGCTGGAATCGACGAACTCGACGCGGCTCAGGTCCAGGATAAAGTACCGTTGGCCCCCGTCTACCAGGTCCTGAATTTCGTTGCGCAATTCGGCCGAGTTTGCCATGACCAGTCTTTTCGG
>JABAOD010013426.1_pt3 | contig 10996 bp, 11 predicted proteins | sample 7062151 | NCBI WGS metagenome assembly JABAOD01 (sample SAMN14538626, study PRJNA623070) | marine sediment metagenome | biome: marine biome [ENVO:00000428]; feature: marine pelagic biome [ENVO:01000023]; material: deep marine sediment [ENVO:00002113] | place: India: Gulf of Khambhat ...
CGCACGAGTGACCTGCAACACCTTCGTCCAATAAATGGCAGCTAAACGCGAAAAAAATCTCTGAGGTGCCTCACCGGTTCCTGGCAGACCGCCCAATTCGCCGTGTACGTTTGGGTTCGGGTCTCGCACCGCGGGAACCGGGGCTCAGGCATTTGGAGGAACCGGTTTCCAGGCGACGGGGCGGCGGGGCCGCAGTGTGGAGCTTCGAGGCTTGGGGGGAGCTTCGAAGGGCCTGGGGGAGCGGCCCGTCCGCCCTGTTTCGCGTCTACACCGGCTCCGTTCCGACCGCCACCGGAAGATCCGAAGCCGACCAGTCGCTCCACGATCCCGGATACAGGCGGGCGCCTGCGAAGCCGGCCACCTCGAGGGCGAGGATGACGTGGCACGCCGTGACGCCGCTTCCGCAGTACACGACCACGTCGGCACCGGGGCCGGCGCCGAGCGCCGCATAGCGCGCCCGCAGGTCGGCCGGCGAGCGGAACCGGTGATCCTCGCCGAGGTTGTCCTCGTACGGCGCGCTCCGCGCCGTGGGGATGTGCCCGGCGACCGGGTCGATCGGCTCGATCTCCCCGCGGTAGCGCTCCTCGGCCCTGGCGTCGAGCAGCAGGACATCCCCCAGCACCGCCCGCAGGGCCGACCGGTCGACCGTGGCTCCTCCGCCCCGTCGCGGCGTCAGCACGGCGGGGGGATGATCCGGCAGGGAGTCGGTCACCGGGAGGCCGGCCGCCTGCCAGGCCGCCAGTCCTCCGTCCAGCACCCGAGTTGCACCGTGGCCGATGTGGCGGAGGAGCCACCACAGCCGGGCGGCGACGGCCCCGCCCCGGTCGTCGTAGGCGACCACCTCGTGCTCGTCACCGATCCCGAGCGCGCCCAGCGTCGCCGCCAGGGCCTCGGGTTCGGGTAGCGGGTGCCGCCCCGGCCCGGACGTCGCCGAGAGGTGCTCCTCGAGGTCCACGTACACCGCGCCGGGGATGTGGGCCTCCGCGTACGCCGCCCGGCCCCGTTCCGGCTCGCCGAGGTACCACCGGCAGTCGGCGATCCGGAGTCGGGGGTCGCCGGAGCGCCGGCTCAGCTCGCCGGCCTCGATCAGGGGGCCGGTCAGCGGCGGGTCGCCAGTCGGGCGAACGTGCGCCACAGGCGCCGGCCACCGCGACGCGGGTACCACCACAGCTCGCGACGCAGGCTCAGCTTGGCTTGGGACACGGCCTTCGGGTAGCAGAAGCTCCGCAACCCCTCCGGGCCGTTGCTGGCCCCGTAGCCCGAGTCGCCGACGCCTCCGAACGGCAAGTCGATCATGCCGTAGTTGACCAGGCAGTCGTTGATCGCCACCGTCCCCGTGTCCATCCGGGACGCCACGCGCTGCCCTCGTTCCTTGTCTCTCGTCCAGACCGAGCCGTGCAAGCCGTACCTCGAGTCGTTGGCCAGCTCGAGCGCGGCTTCTTCCCCTGGCACGCGCATCACCGCCAGCACCGGCCCGAACGTCTCGTCGCGCATCACGTCCATGGTGTGGTCGACGTCGACGAGCAGCGTGGGCTCGAAGAACATCCCCGGACCCGGCACCCGCTTTCCGCCCGTCACCACCGTGGCGCCCTTGGCGACCGCGTCGGCCACGTGGCGCTCGATGATGTCGAGCTGGGGCGGGTGGATGATCGGGCCGATGTCGCCACGGTCGCCGGCGCCGGCGTTCATGGGCTCCAGTGCCGACCGCAACTCGTCGAGGAAGCGGTCGTACACCGCTCCCACGACGTAGACGCGCTCCACCGAGATGCACGTCTGGCCGGCGTTCACCAGCCCGCCCCACACCGCGGCGCGAGCCGCCCGCTTGAGGTTGGCGTCCTCCAGCACGACCATGGCGTCCTTGCCGCCCAGCTCCAGCACCACCGGCGTCAGTGTCTCGGCGGCCTTGGCCGCCACCTTGCGGGCCACTGCGGGAGAGCCCGTGAACGAAACGACGTCGGCGGCCTCCACCACCGCAGCACCGACGTCCGCGGCGCCGTGCACGACCTGGATCACGCCGGATGGAAAGCCCGCCTCCTCGATCAGGTCGGCGACGAGCTGCCCGGAGAGCGGCGTGACCTCGGAGGGCTTGAGCACCACCGTGCACCCGGCCGCCAGGGCGTTCACCACGGGGCCGAACGGCAGTGAGAACGGGTAGTTCCACGGGGAGATCACGCCCGCCACGCCGTGCGGGTGGTACTCGACCCACGCCTTCGAATTCACGAACGGCATGCCGGAGCGGCGCTCCCTGCCCAGGATGTGGCCGGCCCGACGGACCAGGTAGTCGGTGATCGCCCCGGCCACCGACACTTCGGTGACCATGGCATCGTCCCGGTGCTTGCCGGTCTCGGTGGCGACCGTTTCGGCGATCCGGCCCGCGTTGGCCACCAGGACGCCCTTGAGGTCCTCGAGGTGGTGGCGCCGCTCGTCGTGGGATGTGGCCGACCAGTCGATGAACGCCTTGCGAGCCCGCCCCGCCGCGGCGTGGACCTGGTCGGGGGTGGCGGCCGGAACCCGGCCGACCTCGGCCCCGGTGCGGGGGCTGTAGGAGACGATCTCTTCCATGAGCACTCCAGTCAGACGGTGGGCTGGGGGCGGGCACGAGCCGGTCGGACCGGCGCCGGCCGCNNCTCTTCCATGGGCTCTCCAGTCAGATGGTGGGCTGGGGTCTCGGATTGGCCCGTGCCGGCCGTATGGGCGCCGGCCGCAGTGCCAGCGGGTAGGCGGCCAGCTCCCAGGGGCGGACGACCACCTGCCAGGCGAGCAGCACCGCAACGAGCGGCACTGCGAGCGGAGCGTCGATGCGGAGGCGGTTGTAGCTGAGGATGGAGCCGGCGAGGTGGGCGACGGGTTCGTTCCCGACGTGGAACGCCCACCGGCGCGGCGCCGGCGTGCTGACCAGGCTGAGGGCGAAGGCCTGACTCTCGATCTCCCAGCGCCTGCCCCACCACGAGCGCCGGACGATGCGGGCCAGCTCGTTTTCATCTTCTGCGGCGACGATCGTGCCCCAGCCGTGCGGCGCCAGCCGCCACTCGGTGCCGTCGGCCAGCAGCGCGGCGGACATCCGGTGATGCGGGAAGCGCTGCAGCACGGCCAGCTCGTCGCCGTTCTGAACGAGCCGCCACCGGTTGGAGGCCACGGGACTGAGCAGGCGGGCCGACCCACCCAGCATCCGGACCGGGGAGGCGCGTCGGATCATGCAGCAACGTTAGCGGCGCCGGGGCGGCGGTACCCGAGACGGCACGCGTACCATCGGCGGGTGCAGCTCCACCTGCTCGACGGCACCTACGAGCTCTTCCGGTCTCACTTCGGCGCGCCGCCGCGGGACGCCCCCGATGGCCGGGCGATCGGCGCCGTCCGCGGCATCGTGGCCTCGACGCTGGCGCTGCTCCAGGAGCCGCAGGTGACCCACCTCGGAGCGGCGTTCGACACCGAGATCCGCTCGTTTCGCAACAGTCTCTGGCCCGGGTACAAGACCGAGGCCGGCGTGCCCCAGGAGCTGCTCGACCAGTTCCCCATCGCGGAGAGGGCCCTGGAGGCACTCGGTGTCGCGGTATGGCGCATGGTCGAGTACGAAGCCGACGACGCCATCGCCACGGCTGCCGAACGCTACGGCGGCCGCTTCGACAAGGTCGTGATGCTCACGCCCGACAAGGACCTGAGCCAGTGCGTGGTCGGGAACCGCGTCGTCGGGTACGACCGCCGCAAGGGGGCCTTCATCGACGAGGACGGCGTGCGCGCCAAGTTCGGCGTCGGCCCGGCGTCGATTCCCGACTACCTCGCCCTCGTCGGGGACTCGGCCGACGGGCTGCCCGGAGTGCCCGGCTGGGGCGCCAAGTCGACGGCGGCCGTGCTGGCCCGCTACCTCCACCTGGAGCGGGTGCCGCTCGAGCCCGAGCAGTGGGACGTGACGGTGCGCGGGGCCGCCCGGCTGGGCGCGGCCTTCGTCGATCACCTGCCCCATGCGCTGCTGTTCCGGTACCTGGCGACGCTCCGGCGCGACGTGCCGATGCCGCCCGATCCGGCCTACCTCGAGTGGCAGGGCGTCCACCGGGAGCCGTTCGAAGAGCTGTGCGACGAGCTCGGGTTCGACGACCTCAGGGATCGTCCGCACCGTTGGGCGGCCCTCTGAGCGTCAGTGAGGGTGGTCGGCGAGGGCGCGTCGGGCCGCATTCCAGCCGCAGAGTCCGTGGGCGCCGGCGCCGGGCGGGGTGGCGGCCGAGCACAGGTAGAGCCCGGCGGCCGGGGTGCGGTAGGGGCGCAGGGTGGGCACCGGACGCGACAGGATCTGGCGCACGGTGAGGGCTCCCGTGGCGATGTCGCCGCCGACGTAGTTCGGGTTGTAGGCGGCCAGGTCGCCGGGTGCCATGACGTGGCGGGCGACGATCAGGTCGCGAAAGCCCGGCGCGAACCGCTCGATCTGGGCCTCGATGCGGCCGGTCATGTCCACCGTCGAGCCGTTGGGCACGTGGCAGTAGGCCCACAGCGTGTGCCGCCCGCCCGGCGCCCGGGTCGGGTCGAAGAGGCTCTGCTGGGCGACGAGCACGAACGGGCGCTCCGGGTGGCCGCCCGCGGCGACTTCCGCCTCGGCTGCGGCGATCTCCTCCCAGCTGCCGCCGACGTGGACGGTGCCGGCGTGGCGGGCGGCCTCCGATTCCCACGGGACCGGGCCGTCCAGCGCCAGGTCCACTTTGAAGGCGGCGGGGCCGTGCCGGTACCGGGCGAGGCGCCTCCGGTAGCGGGCCGGCAGCCGGTCGGCTGCGATGGCCGCCAGTGCGGCGGGGGCCACGTCGAACATCACGATCGGCGCCGGTGGGACCTCGGCGAGGGACCCCACCCTGGTCTCGGTGACGATCTCTCCCCCTGCGGCGGTGACCACTGCCGCCAGTGCCTCGGCGATCCGCTGCGACCCGCCCCGAGCCGCCGGCCAGCCGACGACGTGGCCCGCGGCCTGCAGCGCCAGGCCGACGCCCGCCGTGAACGGCCCGCCGAGCGGCGCGATCGCGTGGGCGGCCATCCCCGCGAACAGCCCCCGGGCCTCGTCGGTCCGGAACCTGCGTACCACCCACGACGCCGGCGCCGCCGCCCGCCACGCGAAGCGGGCCATCGTGACCGGGTGAGCCGGCACCGGGAGCAGGGGTCCGCCGATCGCGGCCGACACGCGCTCCCATTGATCGACGAGCGGGCCCAGCAGCTTGCGGTAGGCCCGGGCGTCCGGGCCGAGGCGCGAGGCGGTGGCGTCGAGCGAGCGGTCGAGCACGCCGGCACGGCCGCCGTCGAGCGGGTGCGCCGCCGCATGGCGAGCATGAACCCACTCCAGGCCGTGCTCTTCCAGCCGCAGCGCCCGGAAGCACGCCGACGCCGCTCCCAGCGGGTGGATGGCCGAGCAGACGTCGTGGAGGAAGCCCGGCAGCGTCAACTCTGCGGTGCGCACGCCGCCGCCTATCTCGGGCGCGGCCTCCAGCACCAGCACCCGCCTGCCGGCCCTGGCGAGCGTGGCGGCGGCGGCCAGCCCGTTCGGTCCGGCGCCGACGACCACCGCGTCGTACTCGGGCATGGTGCCTCCCGGGGTTCGGCTTCCTATTCTGCCGGGTCAGCCGTCGGCAGGGGCCCCGCTCCGTTCCAGCCGCCGCGCGGCCTCGCGGGCCGGCATGATGTACCGGTAGCGGCCGGGCAGGAACGGGTTGGCCCGCCGCACCATGGCCAGGTTGGCGTCGAGCCAGCGGGCCCGCACCGGTCCCCAGTCGAATCCGTACATCTCCCGGAGCCGCTCCGGGAGGGTCCCCACGGCCGCGAATGCGATCAGCTTCCAGATCGGCTTGATGTGGGCCGGCACAGGGCCGGTGCGGATGAGGTCCCCGACCTCGCGGGCTACGTCGGTGATGAGCAGGTCCGGACCGTTGACGACGTCGTCGACATAGCGCACGGTGGCGGCGTACGTGGGCGGGATCACCGCGGGCGGCGTCAAGAGCAGCTCGGCGGCGAGGCGGTTCTCCGCGTGATAGCGGTCCTTGTCGGCTTCCGACAGGGGCTGGACCGTGAGCTCGTAGAACATCACGGTGCTCACCTCGAGGGCGGCGTGGACCCACAGCAACAGCTCGGGGTCGAGCGCGTCGTAGCGCTTGCCGGTGACCGGATCGGTGCCGTGAATCACCCGGTGCAGCTTGTTGATGCGGTCTGCCGCCTCGCGGGCCTCCCGTTCACCTCCGAACGTCACCAGGTTCTGCATCGTGAGCGTGCGCAGCAGCCGGGCCCACGGGTCGCGGCGGTACCCGCCGGTCTGGCGAGCGCCGGCCGCCACCAGCGGGTGAGCGGCGTGCAGCAGCAGCGCCCGGGCGCCACCGAACAGCACCGTCGTGTGGCGGTTGACCTCCCACATGGCACTGCCGGGCCCGAAGAAGCCGGCGTCTCGATTCACCCGACGGAAGTTAGCGGGCTGCCTGCGCTGCGCCCGGTGGGGTCAAGTACGCGCAACTGGCAGCCGAAGTATGGGCTGATGGAAGCCGTGTCAACCGAAGGCGGAGCGGAGGACCGCGCCCCGATCTCGTTGGTGTCGCCCCATGCGCGATACGCGCGGGCCGTCGTGTGGGCTCTGGCGGCGGCGATCGTGACGGGGGCGGCGTGGTTCGGCGTCGTTTCCGTGTTCGACACGTGGATCGGGGCACCGGCGGCCGCGATCGGAGCGGGCGTCGGCTACGCAGTCCTGTTCGGGTCGGGCCGCCACCGGGGACGCATCCTGCAGGCCATCGCCGTCGCCGTGACCCTGGCTGCGATGCTGGTCGTCGCCAGCTTCGGAATGCGCGTGGTGACCGCCCGCGAGACCGAGGAGCTGGCGCGCCATGGGATCGACCACCTGCCGCTGCTGCTCGGCTGGCGCATCCACTGGAACCTGGTGGTGGCCAGCTTCGCCGCGGACGTGACCACGCTGCTGTTCTTCGGCCTGAGCCTGTGGGTGGCGGTGTCGGCGCCCAAGCGCTTCACCACCTACGGCTGAGTACCGCCGGCGCCGCGGATACGATGCCGGCGTGACGGCAACCCTCCGGCCCCGATGAGCGCGATACGCGTCACCGGCCTCGAGAAGCGCTACGGCGACACCCGGGCCGTCGCCGGGGTCGACCTGCACATCGACGAGGGTGAGGTGTTCGCGTTGCTGGGGCCCAACGGCGCCGGCAAGACCACCTCGGTGGAGATCCTCGAGGGGCACCGGCGCCGCGACGCCGGCGAGGTGGCCGTGCTCGGATTCGACCCGGAGAACGGCGGTCGCGAATTTCGGGCGCGCATCGGCATCGTGCTCCAGACTGCCGGCTTCGACCGCGAGCTGCGGGTGCGCGAGGCGGTGGCCCAGTACGCCGCTTTCTACCCGCGGCCCCGTCCGGTCGGCGAGGTCATCGAGCTGGTCGGGCTGGCCGACAAGGCCGAGGCCCGCGTCAAGACGCTGAGCGGCGGCCAGAAGCGCCGCCTCGAGCTGGCCATCGGGATCGTGGGCAACCCTGATCTGATCTTCCTCGACGAGCCCACCACCGGCTTCGACCCCTCCGCCCGTCGCCAAGCCTGGGAGCTGGTCCGCGACCTGCGGTCGCTGGGAAGACGATCCTGCTCACCACCCACTACATGGACGAGGCGCAGCACCTGGCCGACCGGGTGGCGGTGATCGCCAGCGGCCGGATCGTGGCCGAGGGTGAGCCGGACACGCTCGGAGGGCGCCAGATGCAGGCCGCCGCCATCAGCTTCCGCCTGCCGGACGGGGTGGCGCCGAGCGAGCTGCCGGCGGCGATCCCCGGAGACGCCGAGACGGCCGACGAGACAATCACGGTCCACACTGCCCGTCCCACCGCGGTCCTGAACGAGCTGACCGGATGGGCGATGCAGCGCGGCCACGAACTGGACCACCTCACCGTGGTGCGGCCCACCCTCGAGGACGTGTACCTCCAGCTCACCGGCGGGGAGGGCGGCGGCGATGAGTGAGGAGGCGCGGTTCCCGTCCGATGCCCGCCTGGCGTTCCTCCAGACCCGCTACCAGAACAAGCTGTTCTGGCGCACCGGCATAGCCGCCTTCTTCACCCTCGCGTTCCCGCTGATGTTCCTGATCGTGTTCACCGCCGTCTTCGGCAACGACGAGATCGAGCCGCTCGGCATCACCACCGCCCAGTTCTACGCGCCTGCGCTGGCAGTGTTCGCCGTGGCTTCGGCGACGTACACGAACCTGGCGGTGGGGACCGCCATGGCCCGCGACGAGGGCGTGCTCAAGCGGATCCGCGGCACCCCGCTGCCGCCGGCCATCTACATGGCGGGCCGGGTGGGCTCGGCGGTGTGGATCGCGTTCATCGCCGTGCTGATGATGATGACCGTCGGCGTCGTCTTCTACGGCGTCGAGATCATCGGATCCCGGGTGCCGGCCGCCACCGTCACGTTCGCGGTCGGCGTCGCTTCGTTTGCGGCGCTGGGCCTGATGGTGGCGGCGTTCGTGAAGGACGGCGAGTCCGCTCCCGCGGTGGCCAACGCCACGCTGCTGCCGGTGGCGTTCATCTCGGACATCTTCCTGCCGCCGACCGGGGACGCTCCGGCCTGGCTGCGCTTCGCAGGCGACTTCTTCCCGCTCAAGCACTTCACGACCGCCTTCAGCGGAGCCTTCAACCCACTGCTGGACGGCAGCGGGTTCGCGTGGTCGGCGGGGCCGGGCGAGTACGCCATCGGGGAGCATCTGGCGGTGATGGCGCTGTGGGGCGCCGCGGGCGTGTTCCTGGCGCTGCGCTATTTCCGTTGGGAGCCGCGCGGGCTGGAGCGCACCGGGGGCCGGCGGCGCCGGCGCCGGCGCGCCGGCGTCTGAGCGCATCCGACACCTTGTCGGGGCTGGGGTAGCGTGGGGATCACGCACGGGGAGGAGACCGGATGACCCACGAGACGGCCGGGTATGCAGCACACGCCGTGGACGCCGTCAAGATCTACGGCAAGGGCGACACCACCGTCCGCGCCCTCGACGGTGTGAGCGTGGCCTTCCGGCGCGGGGAGTTCACGGCGATCATGGGGCCGTCGGGGTCGGGCAAGTCCACCCTCCTCCACACCATGGCCGGCCTCGACTCCCTCACCTCCGGCCGGGTGTACATCGGCGACGTCGACCTCACCGGGCTCGGTGAGCGCCAGCTCACCCTGCTCCGCCGCGAGAAGGTCGGGTTCGTCTTCCAGTCCTTCAATCTCATCCCCACCCTCAACGCCGCCGAGAACATCGCGCTGCCGCTGCGGATAGCAGGGCGCCACCCGGACGCCGATTGGCAGGAGCAGGTGATCGCGGCGGTGGGCCTGGCCGATCGCCTCGCTCACCGCCCGGCAGAGCTGTCTGGCGGCCAGCAGCAGCGGGTGGCGGCGGCCCGGGCGCTCGTCAGCCGGCCCGAGATCGTGTTCGCCGACGAGCCCAGCGGCAACCTCGACTCGACGTCGGGCGCCGAGCTGCTCGCCTTCATGCGCACCGCAGTGCGCGACTTCGGACAGACCATCGTGATGGTGACCCACGATCCGGCCGCGGCCGGATACGCCGACCGGGTCGTGTTCCTCAAGGACGGCCGCATAGTCGACCAACTCGAGCGGCCGACGTCAGAGTCGATCTTCGACAGGATGAAGAAGCTCGAGGTGGGCGGTGGTTAGGGCGACCCTCAAATCGCTGCGCGCCCACTGGCTGCGCCTGCTGCTGACCGGGCTGTCGATCATGATCGGGGTGGCGTTCGTGGCGGGCACCTTCGTCTTCACCGACACGATCAACGCCACGTTCGACGACCTCTTCGCCGACAGTTTCGCCGGCACCGACATCATCGTCCAGGCCGAGGCCGAGTTCGCCCCCGGCTTCGCCGGCCCGCCGCCCGTTGAGGAGAGCGTGCTCGATGTGGTGCGGGCGGTGGACGGCATCGCAGTCGCCGAGGGCAACGCCTTCGGCTTCGCCCAGCTCGTGGACAAGGACGGCGAGGCCATAGCGCCCACCGGCCCGCCGACGCTCGGTGGGTCGTGGGCGGTCGACGAGCGCCTCTACGGCAACATCGAGCTCAGGGAGGGCCGCCCGCCGGAAGGCCCCGGCGAGATCACGGTCGACGCCCGGACTGCTCAGGACAACGATCTCGGCGTCGGCGACGTCGTCGACGTGCTGGTGCCGACGGGGCGGGTTCAGGCCGCAATCGTCGGCATCGTGGGGTTCGGTGAATCCGACAACCTCGCCGGGGCGACGTTCACCGGCTTCGAGCTACGGGAGGCCCAGAGGGTGCTCGGCCTCGACGGCAAGTACTCGTCGATCACGGCGGTGGCCGAAGCCGGTCTGACGCCCGAGGCGCTTCGGGACCGGGTCGCGGCCGCGGTCCCGCAAGGGGTGGAGGTCGTCACGGCTGCCGACGAGGCGGCCGAGCAATCCGAGGCACTCAAGGACGCCTTGGGTTTCATCGGTACCGTGATCCTCGTATTCGCCGCCGTCGCTGTCTTCGTGGCGGCGTTCATCATCCAGAACACATTCAGGATCATCGTCGCCCAGCGGACGCGTGAGATGGCCCTGCTGAGGGCGGTGGGCGCCACCGGCGGGCAAGTGGTGCGCATGGTGGTGGTGGAGGCTCTGATCGTCGGCGTGGTGGCGTCCGCGCTGGGCCTGATCGTGGGCTTCTTCGTGGCCGTCGGGCTGCAGGGAATGATGGCGGCGGCCGGTTTCGACCTGCCGTCCACCGACCTGCAGCTTGCGCCCCGCACGATCGTCGCCGGGCTCGCTGTCGGTGTGCTGGTGACGGTGGGCGCCGCCATCCTGCCGGCGCGGCGGGCGGCGGGCGTACCGCCGGTGGCCGCCCTGACCGGTGTATCGGCACAGCGCACCGGCTCCATGGCGCGGCGGGCCCGGATGGGCGCCATCACTCTGGCGGCCGGGATCGGGCTCGTCGTGCTCGGGCTCTTCGAGCCGGTGGACCTGGGCATCAACCCGCTGCTGATCGTCGGCGGTGGCGGCCTCGTGGTGTTCATCGGGGTGTCCGTGCTCAGC
>JABAOD010000114.1_pt4 | contig 10995 bp, 11 predicted proteins | sample 7062151 | NCBI WGS metagenome assembly JABAOD01 (sample SAMN14538626, study PRJNA623070) | marine sediment metagenome | biome: marine biome [ENVO:00000428]; feature: marine pelagic biome [ENVO:01000023]; material: deep marine sediment [ENVO:00002113] | place: India: Gulf of Khambhat ...
CATCTACAAGGCGCTGCTCTTCATGAGCGCGGGGGTCGTCGTGTACCGGACCGGCATGAATCGCTGCACGGAAGTCGGGGGCCTGTTCCGGACGATGCCGCTGACCGCGATTTGCGGCATCGTCGGGGCCCTGGCGATCTCCGGTTTCCCGCTGACCTCCGGTTTCACGACCAAGACGATGATCTCGCAGGCGGCGGCCGATGAGAGCCTCGCGTTCGTCTACCTGATGCTGGCAGCCGCTTCGGCCGGCGTATTCCTGCACGCGGGCATCAAGTTTCNNTGCGGCCCAAGGACGCGCCGTGGAACATGGGTGCCGCGATGCTGATCTTCGCGGTGCTGTGCATTCTGCTCGGTGTCGTGCCGGAGCTTCTGTACCGTTACCTCCCTTACCCGGTCGACTACGAGGCCTACACGCCCGGCAAGGTGCTGTTCTACCTGCAGCTGCTGATGTTCTCGGGGCTCGCGTTTTTCCTGCTGCTGCCGCTGATGAAGCGCACCGAGACAATCAGCCTCGACACGGACTGGCTGTGGCGCAGGCTGTTGTTCGGCCTGGGTGTCGCGGCGTATTCGCTGGCCGCAGCAACCGGTCGCGCGATTTCGGCGTTGTCGGACTCCGTTTTCACCGGGCTGCGGGCAAGGGCCGACCGCTTCCTGGGAACGGCGGAGGAAGGGCGGCATCCCGGCGTGTTCGCCCGCACCTGGTCGATCGGTGCGACCGCGCTGTGGATCGCCGTGCTGCTCACGGGCTATGTTCTGATTTATTACTTTTGATCCGGCGAGGCGCCGGGACATTTTTGCGGCGGATCGCTACGGGAACTTGTCCGCGCGCAGCACCCGCACCGTTTCTTCGAACAGGATCATCGCGTAGTCATCGTAAAACTCGCGGCGCACGTGATCGGCGATCTTCTCGGCGGTTTCTTCGCTGCAGACGATCTCGACGCGTATGTTGCTGCTCGACGACCACCCGGCATCACGTACCCCCCGGCTGCCGGAGCCTCGGGCTTCCGTGATCGTGTAGCCGGATACGCCGAGCCGGCGGAGTCGATCGCAGAGTTCGTTCTCGAGCACCGCCTCGGTGACGATCGTAATCAGTCTTCTTTCAACGGGAAACATTGTTCTACCCACCACCATGCAGCGCCTTCGCAAAGGCGTGGTAAACCGGTATGCCGACGAATATATTGAATGGAAACGTCACGCCGAGCGAGGCCGTGAGCGAGATCGACGGGTTTGCCTCAGGCACGGCGACACGCATGGCCGCCGGCGCCGCAATGTACGACGCGCTGCCCGCCAGGACCGCGAGCAGCGTCGTGCCGCCCGGCGTCAGGCCGATCGACCAGCCCACCAGCGCACCGATCATGGCGAGCGGCACCGGCACGAGCAGGCCGAACGCCGCGATGAACAAACCACTGTCGCGCAGCACCCGGGCCTGGCCCGCCGCGATCAGCCCCATCTCGAGAAGAAACAAAGCGAGCACGCCCTTGAAGAGGTCGAAAAACAGCGGTGAGATGCCACGCACGCCTTCGGGCCCGGCCACCCAGCCGATCAGCAGTCCGCCGATCAGAAGGACGATGCTCTTGCCGAGAAGTATTTCGTGCAAGAGTCTTCCCCAGCCCCCACCGACATCCAGCTTACGCGCAAGCAGTATTCCGACGATGATGGCAGGTATTTCGAGCAGAACGAGGAACAGGGGCAGCTGCGAATCGAAGGCCACCTCCCGCGCCGCCAGGTAAGACACGCCGACAGCAAACGTCGCGACGCTCACCGAGCCGTAGTGTGCAGCAAGCGATGCCGCGTCTGCACGCGCAAACCGACCGGCGACGCGGGCGACCGGAAACAGCAGCAGCGGCAGCAGGAAGCNNAGGAAGCCCATCGCGAGCACGGCGACGATCTGCGGGACGAGCCCGGCAAAGGACGATTTCGCAAGCTCCACGCCGCCCTTCAGCCCGATCGTCAGCAGCAGCAGTATGCTGAGCAGCTCGTAGATGGCCGGCGGTATGCGCAGGTCCGACTTCGCCAGTCCCGCGACGATGCCGAGCGCAAAGAACCAGATGACGGGATCCAGGTTCAAGTTCGTGCCACCGTCCTGCGCAGACGCTTCACTTCCTGCGTCAGCGTATCGAGCTTGCGCATCAGCGCGTCTCTCTCATCGTGCGCCACGGCCGCTTCGCTGCGAATGTCATCGCGGGTTTCCGATTGCAGCGACTGCATCGAATTGACGATCAACGCGATGAAGCGTTTGAGCACAGTGAAGCTCGTCGACGATGCTTCCTTCGGACGCAACCGCCCGGGAGTAGTGCAGGTGGCTATAGTTGAGGTGCCGCGTCATCGACTCTCCTCGGGGCAACTCGCGCCCGGATTGCAGACGTCCGTACGTTACGCACGGAACCATACTCCGTCAAATTGAATCATGTCCGAGATCGAATCGGTCTTCTCGAAGCAAGAACCGGCCGCGCCTCGTGAATGCTCGAGTAACCACGAGCACAGGCACGCTGGCGGAGCCCGCTGCCTGATTGTTATGATGCGGTGACATGTTCTCGTAACGCACAACGTTCCGCGAAACCGCGCGGACTAACGACATTGCTGCTTCAGAGACGAAAACATCCGCCAGTCTTGACGCATTTATCGAAGACGCTGTCAGCCGCCGATTCGATCGCGTTTTCGCCGCCGCTGACGATAACGGAGGCCGAGATCGACATCGCGGTCGACAGGGCCAGACAAGCCGCCGATGTCGCCGGACGGACTCCGCAAAGAGGGTGCAATCAAGCACTGAGAACTACGAACAACTTATAAAGAGGCGACAACTCCATGACTACTATCGTCAAAGCTCATCGCGCCGTCGTCCTGGCGCTGCTCGTCGCCGGCCTCGGAGCGATCGGGTCGTGTGTGGCTGAGGACAGCAACGCGGCTGGCGGGCATCAGGACCTGCTGCAACTGTTCGCCGACTGGCGTGAGTTCGAACGCCCGCCGATGCTGGACGGTGCGCCGGACTACACGGCGGAGAGATTCGCGGCAGCGCATGCTGAACTCGCGGATTACCAGGCGCGCCTAAAAGCTATCGATCCATCCGGATGGCCCGTCGAGCAACAGGTCGACTGGCACCTGGTGCGCGCGGAGATGAACGGTTTCGATTTCAATCATCGCGTGCTGAAGCCATGGGTGCTTGACCCTGCGTTTTACCAGTCTATCTGGACCTACAAGAGTGACGTTCCGGGGCACGAGGGACCGACGCACCACGCCGTGCTCGAACTGTGGACCTATGATTTTCCGCTGTCCGCCGCGGAAGAGCAGCGCATGCTCGGCGATCTGCGCGTTATTCCGCCGCTCATGAAACAGGCGCAGCGCAACCTGACCGGCAATGCGCGTGACCTGTGGGTGGCCGGTATCGCGAATATCCGGAAGCAGCGCAGTCATCTCGACGGTATTGCCGAGTCCGTCGGTGAAGACGCCAGCGAGGAATTAACGTCGGCAATTACCGCGGCGCAGGTCGCGACGGACGAGCTCGTCGCCTGGCTCGAGGCAGAAGCACCCTCGAAGACCGGACCGTCGGGCATCGGCAAGGACAACTACACCTGGTACCAGCAGAACGTGCACCTCGTGCCGCTGACCTGGGAAGAAGAGGTGCGCCTGCTCAAACGCGAGCTCGATCGGGCCTGGTCATCGCTGAAACTCGAAGAACATCGCAACCGCAATCTGCCGCCCCTCGTCGCGGCATCGACGCCGGAAGAGTATGACGCGCTGGCCAAACGGTCTGCCGCCAACTTCATGCGCTGGCTCGAGGAGGAAGAAATCCTGACGATGAAGGACTACCTCGAACCGGCATTGATGGAGCGTCTTGGCAACTTCGTGCCCGAAGAGACGCGCAACTTCTTCTGGATCGCGGCGCATTACGACCCGACGCCGCTGTACACGCATTTCTACCACTGGTTCGAGCTGGCGCGCATGCGCGAGGAGCCGCACCCGAGCCCGATCCGCCAGGGCGCGCTGCTCTACAACATCTTCGACAGCCGCAACGAGGGCACGGCCACCGGCGTCGAGGAGATGTTCATGCACGCCGGCCTCTACGACGACAACCCGCGGGTGCGGGAGATCGTCTGGATCATGCTGGCGCAGCGCGCGGCCCGCGGACTCGGTTCGCTGTACGCCCACGCCAACGACATGACGATGGAAGAGGCGGGCGGCGTGCACATGGAGTGGACGCCTCGGGGCTGGATGAAGACAGAGAAGGAGCTGTTGAAATTCGAGCAGCAGCTTTACCTGCGGCAGCCCGGATACGGCACGAGTTACATTACCGGCAAGTACCTTCTCGAGCGCACGCTGGCCGATTACGCCAAGCAGCTCGAAGAGCGCGGCGGACCGTTCGCGTTGCGCGACTTCTTCGACACCCTGAACTCGATCGACAGTATCCCGGTCGCGCTCAGCCGCTGGGAGATGACGGGGTTGGACGACGAAATCCGGATGATTACCAGCGGCGACTAGCCGCGGGTTTCAACGGACGCGAGGTCGTCAGTCGGGGCTGTTGTCCCTGGCCCAGGCGGCGACCTCGGCGTGCGTGCCGAACCAGACGTCGCCCTTCCCCTTTGCATGCTCGATGATCTTGTCCGCCACCCGGATTCGTGAGCGGTAACCGATAATCAAGCGATCAGCGCGTCGCTGATCTATTGTCCGTGTACGAGTCGTTGTAATTCGAGATCATTCATTGCGACGTGCCTCTAGCGAATGTCGGTCGCTCCGTTGACATCGAGCGTCGCGCCGGTCAGGTCACGCACTTTGCCGGTTGCGAGGAACGCGATCAGTTCGCCGATCTCTTCAGTCGGCACCCATTCGCCCATCGCGAGGGTCCGTGTGACTGAGTCCTCGCATGCAACGATCGTGGTATTGCGCTTTAACGACGGGCCATCCATCACCGGCGTCGCCGTCGGGAAGGCAGTCCTGCAGACCGCTGACCACGGAGCAGCAAGAACCCGGGCGTTTCCCGTCTAGGTTTCCGCGCCGTTGTCGTGTGCTCGCGCTTTGAGCCAGCCGCCGAGGCTCAGGGTAACAACGGTGATGACCGACAGCAGCAGCGCGATTTCGAAGCGGTCGGTCGCGACCGCTATGCCGATCAGACCGGTGGTCCAGATACTCGCCGCCGTAGCCGTGCCGGTGACATTACCTTTACTTTTCAGTATCGCGCCACCGCCGATGAAGCCGATGCCCGTGATCAATCCCTGCAGCACGCGCGCCTCGGCGTCCGTCGAGCTCAGCACCGAAAGCCCGACGAGCGTGTACCCGCACGCGGCAACCGCAACCAGCGGAAATGTCCTCAGGCCGGCCGTTCGGCTGGTCGCCTCGCGATCGAGCGCAACGGGCAGCGCGAGTGCGTAGGCGATAAGAAGATGCCATAAATGAAACCATATCTGCGCCCAGTCGAATTCCATGCCCCGACCTCCTCTTGCTAAATTGACTCGACCCACCTCACGTAAGCGTCGATGTCGAATTTCGACTCGAGGCCCGAGGCGCTCATGTAGCGAACCTTGCCGAACACCTCGCGCTCCGCCCACGCCCGATCGTGCAGGCCGAACAGCCAGGCCACGTTCGCATACGAGTTCGGGTCACGCCCGTCCAGGAAATACTTGTTGTTAAGGTACAACGTGGTCGAATACGCGTACTCGGGCGTGTTGGTCCACTCGAGGATCTTCTTGCCCCAGTACATGCGCATGTAGTTGTGCATGTAGCCGGTCTTCAGCATCTCCTGCATCGCGGCGTTCCAGTATGCATCGTGTGTTTCGGCATCATCGAGCTGCTGCCGCGTGTAGCGGGAAGGTCTGGGGTCGTCGCGGTGCTCGTCGAGCGTCCGCGATGCCCAGTCCGGCAGGCAGGCATATTTGTCGTAGTCGCCACAGAAAGTGACGAAGTTCATCGCGAGCTCACGGCGCACGACGAGTTCCTCGAGGAATGCCTCCTTGTCTTCGGTCGAGCCGGAGGCCGCCCGCAGCACCTTTGCCGCGATCTCGACCGGCGATATCTGCCCGAAGTGCAGATAGGGACTGAGCCGGGAGGCCTGCGGTTTCGCGGGATCGTTGCGCGCATCGGCATAGCCCTCGAGGTCCTGGCGCAGGAACTTCGTCAGCGCCGCCCGCGCCGCTTCGGTGCCGGCCGGGAAGCGCTCGCTCGCCGGCACGCTCCGGTCGATGGTGAGCCTGGCAAGCACGGCAGACGGGTTGCGAAAATCGGCGTCACCGGTCACGGTCAGCGGCAGCGACGCCTTGTCGGGCCGGCCTGGGCGCAGGGAGCGAACGAAGTCGTCCCGGTGCCGGTTGATCTTGCCGCGGATCGTCCGCGCCGCCCATTCCTGCTTGTCGGACACGACCTCGACCGGCACCACCACGTCGCCCTCGACCTGCACGACTCTTGTCGCAGCGGAGCGTGCGAGTTCTTTTCGCCAGCTGCGCTGGTGCTGCAAGTAACCACGATCGCAAACGATCAGCGCGGCGTCCGCGGCCAGTTCGGCGATCAACTCCGGCGGCGAGCCGAATCGCCCGACCAGTTTGATGCCGCGATCGGCAAGCCGGGCGGCAGTCTCGGCCAGGCCGTCGAGCATGAAGGCGAAGTGCCTCAGATTGGCGTCCGGATACGACGCATCCACAGCGAACGCGCAGAGCACTGACTTGCCGAGCTCGTTGGCGCGTACGATCGCATACTCGAGCGCCGGGTTATGCGCCTCCCGCTGGCTCTGCTGCATCCAGTAGAGCACGAACCGGCCGCCCTCGTTGACGGGCGCATCATTCAGGTTTTCGACGCGTTCGGTTTCTATCATGCGGCGGTTCCGTAGCCGGTCCTGCTGTGAGGCGGTCGGGCCATTATGGCACTCCGGCTCGACCTTCGCGCCAACCTGGTCGCCGCGATGGTCATGATCCGGTCGCTCAGGCTCGGGGCGGTCCTGTTCAAACGCATCGTGAAGGCCGGCAGCGACAGCCGTTTCAACGAAATCAAGAATAGCCCGTCGCGTCTCCTGATGGCCTGGAATACCGGTGTTCCGTCACTGGAAGGAAAGGCCGACAGTCACGATAAAGCCGGGAGCAATGGTTGCGGAAAGCAAATCGCGAACGTCGTAGACTCTCGGTGTTCGCATGCTTATTCCGGCACAAAGGGGTGCGTCCCTGAGCCGCAAAACTTCGAGGGCACCACGTGCACGAAAACACGCCAGGCCACTTTCGGCAACTCACCTTTCTCATCCTCCTTGGTCTCCTGGCGGCAGCGACGTCCGCCGACGAACGGAGTGTCGGTTCTCCGAACATCGTGGTGGTTATGGGAGATGATCATGCCCAGTGGGCACTGGGCAGTCACGGCCTGACTCAGATCCAGACGCCGAATCTCGACTGGTTAGCGAAGAAAGGCGTTCATTTTACGAACGCCTTCTCGCCGGCCCCCGTATGCTCGCCTGCCCGGGCGAGTTTTCATACCGGGAAAATGCCGTCGCAGCACGGGGTTCATGACTTCCTGTCAGAAGAAGAGCGTTTCGACGCGGACTGGCTGTCCGATGAAACACTGCTGTCTCAACGCCTCAAGACCGCCGGGTACCGCACGGGCCTGTTCGGCAAGTGGCACGCGACCACGGACAGCCGGCAGCCACAGCGCGGCTTCGATCGCTGGCTCAGTTACGACGCGTTCGTAGCAGGCTGGCAAAACCAATACGTTCACAGCGGAACCGTGCATTTCTCCAGCGACGGCAAGCGGCTCGACTATACCGGCGTACAGGCGAGCTTCCTGACAAGTGAGGTCATCCGGTTCATCGATGCGTCGCAGGATGCGCCGTTCTTCGTCAGCCTGAATTTTGCCGAACCCCATTCACCGTTCGAAGGGCTGCCGGAGCGACTGGTATCGAAGTACCGCGGCCTCACCGATGACATTGTCCCGAAGGGCGCTGCGTCTGACCTTGCCCGTCGCAGCGAGATCATGCGTGTTCCCGACAATCATGATGAGCAATTTGCGCAGTACCTTGCCGCGATATCGCTCATCGACGAGCAGGTCGGGCGATTGCTCGACGCGCTCGACAGTCGGGATCTGTTGAACAACACGATCTTCGTATACACCTCAGATCACGGGCTGCTGGTCGGGCATTACGGGCTTTACGGCAAGACCAACGCAACCAACCCGGCCAACTTCTATGAAGAGACCATTCGCATCCCGATGATCGTCTACGGGCCCGACGAGCTGGTTCGAAACAACCAGGCTCGGGACGAATATGTTGACCTCTTGGACCTGCACGCCACCGTGCTGGACTTTGCCGGAGTTGGCAGCACGGGAGGAGCGGGGTCCGGGCCCGGTCGGTCCCTTCGTATCCTGCTGTCGGGCACGCGGAACGCAGAGTGGCGCCAGGAGCAGTTCGCAGAGCGAGGCAACGCGCGCATGGTGACTGACGGCCGGTGGAAGCTGGTTCGCTACCATCATCGAGACGGATCGTCGACGGACCTCTGGTACGACCTTGTCCACCCGCTGGGGGAGCGTGCTGACAGTGCCGCGCCGAGAGCGGCCGTGCGAGATCGGCTTATCGGAGCCCTCGAGGGGTTTTTCCGAAAATACGAGACGCCGGAACACTCGGGGCGAACGGTCTGGACGCAACCCGCCCCGAACGCCCGTGAATGTGAGGATCTCGGGCAACGCTGCGACGCCGGCTAGGGTACCCGTTGCCCTCACCCGTTCACGCACATTGCGCCTGAAGCCGTGACCGGGCATCGCCGTCACTAATCGGGTCGCGCACGCTCGATTATCGCCGCAGCATCCACGTTCTCGGGCAGCGTTCCGTAGTTCTGCGCTTTTGCAACGCCAATACGTGAGGCCACGAATGCCCCCGCTACGACGGGATCGGCGAATCGAACCACGGTTGCTGCCTGCCAGGCCAGCGCCAGTTTTTCCACGATGCTGCGTGCCCGATACTCGAGCGTTTGCCTGGCCGCAAACTCCGCGGACAGACTGTCCAGCCAGGCATCGAGCTCGGAAGACTGCCCCCGGGCGGCTCCGAGTTCGGCCAGAAACGCGCCAAGTACGGCCTCGTCTTTTTCGATCGCCCGCAGCACGTCGAGACACTGCACGTTGCCGCTGCCCTCCCAGATCGCGTTGACGGGCGCCTCGCGATAAAGGCGAGGCAAGATGTTGTCCTCGACGACGCCGACGCCGCCGATGCATTCCATTGCTTCGTAGGTCAGCTGTGCCACCCGCTTGCAGATCCAGTACTTGCCGATAGCAGTAGCGATCCTGTTGAAACGGCGCTCCTGTTCGTCGTCAACATCAGACTGCAGACGATCGAGGCTATGGGCGATACGCATGCTGATCGCCAGGGCCGCCTCGCTTTCGATTGCCAGGTCGGCAAGGACGTTTTGCATGAGCGGCTGCGCATGCAGGTTGCGGCCGAATGCCTCGCGGCCTCCCGTATGATGAATGGCCTGCGCAACGGCCTGGCGCATGAGTGCGGCGCTGCCGACCATGCAATCGAACCGGGTCAGGTTTACCATTTCGATGATCGTTCTTACTCCGTGGCCCTCCGGCCCGATCATCCAGGCGAACGCGTTCCGGTACTCGACCTCGCTCGAGGCATTCGAGCAGTTACCCATCTTGTCCTTCAGGCGCTGGATTTCCATCGCGTTCTTGCCACCGTCCGGCCGATACCGCGGCAGGAGGAAACAGGACAGGCCGCCCTCGCTTTGCGCCAGGACCAGGAACGCATCGCACATCGGCGCGCTGCAGAACCACTTGTGCCCGAGCAACTCGTAGGCCTGCCCGGGGCCGGCGGTGCCCAGCGGCCAGGCGCGCGTTGTATTGCTGCGAACGTCGCTGCCGCCCTGCTTCTCGGTCATGNNACATCGGCGCCGAGCAGAACCACTTGTGCCCGGTCAGCAGGTACTCGCCGCCCGGTCCGCCGGCGCCGATCGGCTCGGCCCGGGTCGTGTTGGCCCGCACGTCCGAGCCGCCCTGCTTCTCGGTCATGGCCATGCCGATTGTCAGGCCCTGCTTCTCAAAATACGGGACGTCGCGAGCGTCGTAATGGCGGGCCGTGACTTTCGGCAGCCAGCGTGCGGCGACGTCGGGTTGCTCGCGCAGGGTCGCGACCGCCGCGAAGGTCATCGTCAGCGGACAGCCCGAGCCGGGATCGGCCTGTGTGTGGAGGTACTCGAGCGCCGCGCGCGCCACGTGCGCGCCAGGGCGTGGATCGGTCCATGGAAGGCTGTGGTGGCCAGCACTTATCGCCGCATCCATTAGCCCGTGGTAGGCGGGGTGATAGTCCACTCGATCAATACGCCGCCCGAAGCGATCGTGACTCCGAAGCTCGGGTTTGTGCTTGTTCGCCAGGAACCCCGCCTCGAACAGATCACCGCCCGCACGCGCACCGTAGGCGGACAGGGCATGATCGTGCCAGTCGCCGCCGAATGTTCTTGTCCAGTGCTTTAGCGCAATGTCGCTATCGTAGGCGTTGTAAGGATCGAGAGCGGTGGGCTGATTCAGCACCTCGTGGGTGCGGCCCGCAGGAAAATCACGGTTCATTGCCGCAGTATCGGCCAGTTGGACCGTTCGTGCCACTCGATCCGAGTTCTTATCGCCTTCGACAAACTCGACAGAGGATCGGGCACAGGCTGCGGCATCAAAGAAAGCGTCAGAGGTATCGGAGATCGCCAGAATACGAAGATCCCCGAATTGACGCTGCCGAAGATCGGGCATAAATAATAATCGTGGGTAAGCTGAGGAGAATGAGATGTTTCGGAAGGTAGTTCGGCGCCTGGCGCAACTGACCGGCGTCGCGATCCTGACATTTCCTGTTGCAGTTTGTGCGCAAGCGGTTCGGGTCGTCGAAGGCTACGAGCCCGTCGTGACCGAGCTGCTGAACCTGATGGAATCGCGTCCCGATCTGAAAGATTCGGTCGAGGCGGCAATTGAGCTTGCGGATCTCAGAGACATTCACGACATGGACGAATTCGTCGCGTACCTGGACGAGCTCGTCACGCTCGTCCCGATACACCGGGA
>JABAOD010004641.1_pt1 | contig 10994 bp, 9 predicted proteins | sample 7062151 | NCBI WGS metagenome assembly JABAOD01 (sample SAMN14538626, study PRJNA623070) | marine sediment metagenome | biome: marine biome [ENVO:00000428]; feature: marine pelagic biome [ENVO:01000023]; material: deep marine sediment [ENVO:00002113] | place: India: Gulf of Khambhat ...
GCTGCCGCGCGGCGCGCGGATCTTGCGGCTGTTGTCGGTTCGGTCTAACGGCATGGTCTTGTCCTCATCGGTTGCGCTCAGCGCGGTTGATATTCATGGGTCGCGTAACGTGCGCCGAGTTCGTAGCGGTCTCCGGGATAGGTCAGCGTCACGTAGGTGACAACCTGGTCGTCTTTCCAGGTGCGACGGGTTAACAGCAGGCAGGGCGACTCGCGCGGCAGCGACAGCAGTTCGGCGGTGGAGCCGTCCGCCAGGATTGCCCGCACCCGGTGCTCCATTTCGTCCGGCTTGAACTGCTCGAGCAGGTAAGCCGTCGCGGTAATCCGGGTGAAATCCTGGGCGATGAATTCGGGCATCAGGCGGGGATTCACGTACCGCGATTCGAGCTGTATCGGCAGCTCGTCCTGGTAATGCACCGCGCGCAGGTGGTAAAGCGGTAACGTCGCGTCGAGCCCCATCTGCAGCGCAACCGCCGCTGACGGCGTAACCGTCTCCAGCGCGAGCACGCGCGAGCTGTGCTGCCTGCCCACCCGTTCGATCTCGAGCGCGATATCCTGCAGCTCGATCAGGCTCGCGTGGCGCGGGGTTTCGGCGACGAAAGATCCGATTCCGTGCACGCGCCGGATCAGGCCCTGCTGGGTCAGTTCGCGCAACGCGCGGTTGATCGTCATGCGGCTGACGCCGAGCGCGGCGACGAGCTCGTTTTCCGACGGCAGCTTCTGCCCCGCGGTCCATTCGCCGCTGGCGATACGCCGCGCAATCAGGGTCTTGATCTGCTGGTAGATCGGCTCCGGCGCAGCCCTGCTGATGTCATCGAAACTGTCGAGAATCGCGCTCATCGGGGCGCCTCCCCGTTACGCCAGCGGCCGCCCTGCATCACCGCCGCGCAGGGATTTACGCCGATCCGGTAACTCAGCATCGAGGGCTTGTCGACATCCCAGAGCACGATATCGGCGCGCTTGCCGACTTCGAGTGAGCCGATTTCGTCGGCCAGGCCGAGCGCTTTGGCCGCGTGCAGCGTGACCCCGCGCAGGGCTTCGGCAGGGGTCATACGGAACAACGTGCAGGCCATGTTCATGATCAGCAGCAGCGAATGCACCGGCGAGCTGCCCGGGTTGGCGTCGGTGGCGATCGCGATCGGCACGTGATGTACGCGCAGCTGGTCGATCGGCGGCAGTTGCGTCTCGCGCAGCNNNNTACCGCAACGCAATCGTGCTGCGCGATGCGATCGGCGTCGTCCTGGTTCAAATACTCGAGGTGATCGACCGACAGCGCGCCGAGACTTGCGGCCATGACCGCGCCACCCTGGTCGCTGAGCTGTTCGACATGCGCTTTGCATGGCAAACCCAGTTCTCGCGCGCGCTCGAGCACCCGGCGTCCCTGCGCGAGACTGAAAGCGATCGACTCGATGAATACGTCGACCGCATCGACCACGCCCTCGGCCGGCGCCCGCGGCAGCATTTCGTCGCAGACGAGGTCGATGTAGGCGTCGGCGCGGCCGTCGTACTCGGGCGGCAGCGCGTGCGCGCCGAGAAAGGTTTTCTGCACGCGCATGCCGATACGGTCGCCGAGTGCGCGCGCGACGCGCAGCATCTTGATTTCGCTGTCGGTATCGAGGCCGTAACCCGACTTGATTTCGAGCGTGGTGACGCCCTCGCTCAGTAACGGCTCGATACGCGGCAGGGTTTGCGCGTAAAGCGCCGCCTCGCTCGCGTTGCGTGTCGCGTTCACGGTGGATACGATGCCGCCGCCGTTGGCCGCGATCTCGGCGTAACTCAGGCCATCGAGCCGCTGTTCGAACTCGGCGGCGCGGTCACCGCCATAAACCAGGTGCGTGTGACAATCGATCAGGCCGGGTGTCACCAGGCGTTGACCACAATTGATACGCTCCGCGCCGCGCACGCGCGGGCGCTCCCGCATTGGTCCGAGCCACGCGATCCGGCCGTCCTTGACCAGCAACGCGGCGTCTTCGCGCAGGCCATAACCGTATTCGCCATCGATGCAGGCGAGGGTAGCGTTGGTAAACAGGGTTTGCGACATTGAACGCGTAATTGCTATACTTGTATAGACAAGTATGCTACGCTGATTTTGCTATAAACGCAATAGCGATACACGGAACACGGGTATGCACAACAGGCTTTGGGCAAAGGCGGCGCTGCTCGCCGACGGTTGGCACGAATCGGTCGATATCGGTGTCGACGCGACTGGCAACATTGAATCCATCGCCACCGATACGCCCTACCGGGACGGCGAACGCGCCGCAATCCTGCTGCCGGCGATGCCGAACGTCCACTCGCATGCCCACCAGCGCGCGATGTCCGGTCTGGGTGAACGCGCCGGGTCGAGCGGCGAGGCGGAGTCGGACAGCTTCTGGACCTGGCGCAAGATCATGTATTACTACCTCGAGCGCATTCGGCCCGACGACCTGCGTCACATCGCGGCGCAGCTCTACGTCGAGATGCTGAAAGCCGGTTATGCCTGCGTCGGCGAGTTCCAGTACCTGCATCACGATGTCGACGGCAAGCCCTACGCGAACCGCGCCGAGATGACCCTGCAGTGCGCCGAGGCCGCGCGTGTGACCGGTATCGGCTTTACCGCCCTGCCGGTGCTGTACCGTTACGGCGGGTTCGGCGGCGCCGACCCGGTCGATGGCCAAAAACGCTTTCTCAACGATGCCGACGGCTTTTGCGAAATCGTCAACACGCTCCAGTCCGCACTGCGTGACGATGCAAACGCTTCGGTCGGCATTGCGCCGCATTCGCTGCGCGCGGTCGATGAATCGCTGCTGGGTGAAGTGATGGCGTCGCTCGACAATCTCGCCGCGGTGCATATTCATATTGCCGAGCAAACCCGTGAGGTCGACGAGTGCCTCGCCTGGAGCGGCCAGCGCCCGGTGGCCTGGCTGCTCGATCACTTCGCCGTCGATTCACGCTGGTGCCTGATCCACGCGACCCACATGAACGCCGCCGAAACCCTGCGCATGGCGCAAACCGGCTGTGTCGCCGGGCTTTGCCCGACCACCGAGGCCAATCTCGGCGACGGGCTGTTCAACGCGCCTGAATATATCGCGGCCGACGGCGCCTGGGCGATCGGTTCGGACAGCCACATCTCGATCGACCCGGTCGAGGAACTGCGCTGGCTGGAATACGCTATGCGCCTGCGCCAGCGGCGACGTAATCTGCTCGCCTCCGCGGAGACGCCGAATACCGGGCGACGCCTGCTCGACGGCGCGCTGGCCGGCGGCGCGCTCGCCTGCGGGCGCAACAGCGGACGCATCGAGCCGGGTTACCGCGCCGATTTTATCGTTCTCGACGACACCCATCCGCGTCTTTACCGCCGCCAGGGTGACGATCTCGTCGACAGCTGGATTTTTTCCGGCAATGAAAGGCTCGTGCGCGATGTCTACATCGGTGGTAAAAAGGTGATTGATAACGGTCATCACGCCGACGAGGAGCGAATCGCGCGCGAATACCGCGATACGCTCGACCGCCTGGCGAAACGAGAGGGCGCGCCATGACGCGGGCATTATCGCTCAGCCCCGGCAATACCGGTCTCGATGACCTGCGCCGGATCTACCGCGGGCACCTCAGCGTGCAAATCGACGCTGCCTGCAAGCCGAATGTCGACGCGGCGGCGGAAATCGTCGCCCGCGCAGCCACCGGCAAGGCCGCCGTGTACGGTATCAATACCGGCTTCGGCAAACTGGCGAACCAGCGCATCCCGGCCGAGCAGACCACGCAATTACAGCGCAACCTCGTGCTGTCGCACTGTTGCGGCGTCGGCGACGCGCTGGACCGGTCCATCGTGCGCCTCGTCATCGCGCTGAAAATCCTGTCGCTCGGACGTGGCGCATCGGGCGTGCGCTGGGACGTCATCAAGCGTCTCGAGAGCTTTCTCGAACTGGACCTGGTCCCGGTCTTGCCGTCCCAGGGCTCGGTCGGTGCATCCGGTGATCTGGCCCCGTTGGCGCACCTCGCGGCGGCGCTGATCGGCGAGGGTTATATCGATTTCGAAGGTGAACGCATGCCCGCGGCCGACGCGCTGCGGCGCGCGCGGCTGCAACCGCTCGAGCTCGGGCCGAAGGAAGGTCTCGGCATGATCAACGGCACCCAGGTGTCGACCGCGCTGGCGCTCGCCGGCCTGTTCGACGGCTGGAGCCTGGCGCAAACCGCGCTGATTTCGGGCGCTCTGGCGACCGACGCGCTGATGGATTCGACCGCTCCGTTTCGCGCCGAGATACACGCGCTGCGCGGCCTGCCGGGTCAGATCGATGCCGCGCATTGCCTGCGCTGCCTGCTCGAGGGCTCGGCGATTCGCGAATCGCACCGCGAGGGCGACGAGCGCGTACAGGATCCTTACAGCATTCGCTGCCAGCCGCAGGTAATCGGCGCCTGTCTCGACCAGTTTCGCCAGGTCGCGCGCACGCTCGAAATCGAGGCGAACGCGGTCACCGACAACCCGATTGTCGTGGTCGAGGACGGCTCGATCCTGTCGGGCGGAAACTTCCATGCCGAAGCGGTTGCGTTCGCCGCCGACCAGTGCGCGCTGGCGATCGCCGAAATCGGCTCGATCAGCGAAAGACGCATTGCGGTCACGGTCGACCCGGCGCAAAATTTCGGTTTGCCCGCGTTTCTCTCGCCCGACCCGGGGCTCAATTCCGGATTCATGATTGCCGAGGTGACCTCGGCTGCGCTGATGGCGGAGAACAAGCAGCGCGCGATGCCCTGCTCGGTGGATTCGACGCCGACCAGCGCCAACCAGGAAGACCACGTGTCGATGGCCTGCCACGCCGCGCGTCGACTGCTCGACATGAACCGCAACCTGGCCCACATTATCGCGATCGAATTACTGATTGGCATCCAGGGCGTCGAGTTCCGCGCCCCGACCGAGACCAGTCCGCAACTGATCCGCGTAATACAGCGCGTGCGCCGCGAGGTACCGCGCCTGGATGAAGACCGCTATCTCGCCGACGATATCGCCGCCGTCACCCGGCTGGTCGCGGAGCGCGATATCCTGGACGCGCTCGACGCGGAAGACCTGTTACCCCGACTGGCCGGATGAAACCGAAAGTAAAAGTCGGCAAGGGCCCGCTGCTGCTGGCGCAGCCGCACGGCGGTACCGAGATCCCGAAAAAAATATTCGCCCGGCTTAATCCGCTGGGACAGGCCATGGCCGATACCGACTGGCATATTACGCGCCTTTACGACGGCCTGCGCGACGATGCGACCGTGATCAGTACGCCGATTCATCGCTACGTGATCGACGCCAATCGCGATCCCGCCGACCATTCGCTATACCCGGGACAAAACACGACCAGCCTGTGCCCGACGACGACTTTCGACGGCAGCGCGATCTATCTCGACGGTCAGGAGCCGTCGGCCGATGAAGTCGCCGATCGCCGCAAACGTTACCACCGCCCTTACCACGACGCGATTCGCAAGCAACTCGAGCGGATCTCGCAGCGCCACGGCTACGCGATACTCTACGACTGCCATTCGATTCGCTCGCGTATTCCCTTCCTGTTCTCGGGTCAGCTGCCCGACTTCAATATCGGCAGTCACAGCGGCGCGAGCTGCGCACCCGCCGTCGTAAACGCGGTGGAACAGGTCTGCGCCTCGGCGGACGGCTACCGCTATGTGGTCAACGAGCGTTTCAAAGGCGGCTGGACCACGCGCCATTATGGTCAGCCGGAGCAGGATATACACGCGATCCAGGTGGAACTCGCGCAGTGCAATTACATGCTCGAACAGGCGCCCTGGCACTACGCCGGGGACAGGGCCGAGGCGCTTCGTGTTATTCTGCGCCGCATTCTCGATTCACTGGCGAACGTTTTCGACTAAACCACGATGTTGCAAATCAACTCGGCACCGATCGGCCAGGGCAGGGAGCGCGCGTGCTACGTGCATCCGGAAGACCCGACCAGGGCGATCAAGATCCCCACCGGCGAGATCAGCAAACAGACGCGCCGCGAAATCGCGTTTTACGAGCGCCTGCAGCGCCGGGGCTTCCCGGACAACGCGCCGTTACCGCGTTATTACGGCCAGTGCGACACCAACCTCGGTCGCGGTATCGTGGTCGACCTGATACGCGATTACGACGGGCAGATATCGCGGCAGCTCAACGCCTTGCTGGCCGACGGGATACCCATCGAGGAATTCGAGGACTATCTCATCGAATTGAAGCAGGCGCTGCTCGAACACCTGATTATTTTCAATCACGACCTGACCATCGGCGCGCTGCTGTTCCAGCGACGCTCGTTCAGCGAGGGCCGCCTGGTCGTGATCGATGGCCTTGGCGACACGGTCGTGGTCGACTGGCCCAATCGATTTCCGTGGCTGGTGCGGCGCAAGATCGAGCGCCGCTGGGAGCGATTTATCGAGCGGATGTACCGCACCCGTGAAATACGCGAGCAGCGCGCAGCCGTCGAGGAGCCGGCCGACGACCGGAAACTGGATTAGCTGCCGGGTTGGATCAGTTGGCCGGCGTCCTGCGCTGCGCACTCGCCGAAGTTGCGCCTGAAATCATTTTGTCCGGCGCTGCTTTCCACGACTGCGAACTGACTCTATACTGCGAACGCGCACCGCGGCCAGCATCGCGATTACCCGGCTCAACCTCGATTTCCAGCCTATGCAAACATTGTTTCATTCCAGCCTGTACCAGTTCGACCAGCCCCAGCCTTCCTACTGGGAAGCAACCGCGGGCGATATCCCGCTGGCCGGCGAACCGCTCGCGGGCAACCAGAGCTGCGACGTCGCGATCATCGGCGGCGGCTATACCGGCCTGTCGGCGGCGCTGCACCTGGCGCGCGATTTCGGCATCGACGTACGCGTGCTCGAAGCCGGCCACATCGGCTGGGGCGCGTCCGGGCGCAACGGCGGCTTTTGCTCGATGGGCTCGACCAAGCTGTCGCTGAAAACCCAGATTCGACGTTACGGCATCGAGCAAACGAAACTTTTTCATCGCTGCACCGCCGCCGCGGTAGAACTCGTGCGCGAACTCGGCGAATCCGAGCAAATCGATTTCCTGCCGCAGGGCGATGGCGAATTCATCGTCGCCGAAAATCCGCGCCATTTCGCCGCGCTCGAAGCCGACGCCGAGTTCCGCCGCGCGCTGTTCGGCTTCGATATCGAAATGTTCAACGCGGACGAGTTTCGCGAAATCGGTTACGACTCGCCGCTGCACCGCTACGGCGCGATGCGCATCAGGCCCACCTTCGGCCTGCACCCGCTGCGCTACGCGCGCGGTCTGGCGCTCGCCGCGGAACGTCGTGGCGCGACCATCCACCCGCACAGTCGCGTGCTGCACTGGCGCAAGCAAGACGGCGCACACCATCTCGAGACCGAGAACGGCAGCCTGCGCGCGCACCAGGTTATCTTGACCGGCAACGGTTTCATGCCCGAACACCTGCATCGCGGCATTGCCGAACGTCCCCTGCCGGTGCAAAGCGCAATCGTCGTGACCGAGCCGATGAGCGCCGACGAGCTGCGCCGGCGCCACTGGTTTAGCGAAAACCCGATCATCAACAGCAAGCACATTTATTACTACTACCGCGTGCTCAGCGACGGGCGTCTGATGCTCGGCGGGCGCGGCGACACGGTCGGCGCTCCGGCCGGCGCCGAGAAAACCTTCGCCTTCATGAAACGCGAAATCGCGCGCCTGTGGCCGCAGTTCGCCGACCTCGGGTTCACCCACCAATGGCGCGGGCTGGTTTGCTTCGGTCTCGGCCTGCGGCCGTCGATCGGACGCATGCGCGAAGATCCGTCGGTTTATTTCGGCTACGGCTACCACGGCACCGGCGTCAGCACCGCGACCTGGACCGGGCGCGAGCTCGCGCGCTGGCTCGCCGCCCTGCCCGGCGAGCGAGAACTGCTGCCGCCGCAGCTACCCGCGATCATGCGCGGGCGCTCACCGCGCTTTCCGCTTGCCTTCCTGCGCCGGCAGTACGTGCGCGCGGGGCTTGCGTATTACCGCCTGCGCGATCGCCTCGACCTGTGGGCGAGCGCGCGATCCAGATTGCCGCGCTGATGCCCGATTTGCCTGAAACCGGCCGGTTTTTCAGGTAGAATCGCGCGCCCAGCTCCGGATCGCCCCATGCAAATCGAACTTTCCTCCAGCGCCCGCCCCCTGAACCAGTACCCGCAGTACTGGGCAGAGTGTTTTGGCACGGCCCCGTATCTGCCGATGTCACGCGCGGAGATGGACCAGCTCGGCTGGGATTCCTGCGACGTGATCATCGTCACCGGCGACGCCTATGTCGATCATCCCAGTTTCGGTATGGCCGTGATCGGCCGCCTGCTCGAGGCGCAGGGATTTCGGGTCGGCATCATCGCGCAACCGGACTGGCACTCGGCCGATGCGTTTCGCGAGCTCGGCCAGCCCAACCTGTTTTTCGGCGTGACCGCGGGCAATATGGATTCGATGATCAACCGCTATACCGCGGATCGCAAGATTCGCAACGACGACGCTTACTCGCCCGACGATATCGGCGGCAGGCGCCCGGATCGATGCTCGATCGTTTACGCCCAGCGCTGCCGCGAGGCTTACCGCGATACGCCGATCGTGATCGGCGGCATCGAGGCGTCGTTGCGCCGCATCGCGCATTACGATTACTGGCAGGACAAGGTGCGTCGCTCGATTCTCGCCGACGCCAAGGCCGACCTGCTACTTTACGGCAACGCCGAGCGTGCCATCGTCGAAATTGCGCATCGTCTCGCGCGCGGCGACGCGATCGACACGATCACCGACCTGCGCGGCAGCGCGTTTTTCGTCGACGAACTGCCGACCGACTGGCGTGTCATCGATTCGACCAACGTCGACAAGCCGGGTAGAGTGGAGCAGCCGCTGAACCCCTACCAGGTCATCGACGAAACGGTTTGCGACGCGAGCCCTGACAGTGATCGCGCGCCGGAGCCCGAACCGCGGCTCGACGGCAAGCTCGCGACCGTGTTGCACAAGCTCGAACAGCGCCTGCATACCGTGGTGCGGTTACCGTCGTTCAACGACGTCAGCCGCGACCCGGTGCTCTACGCCCACGCCAGCCGCGTGCTGCACCTCGAGACCAACCCGTACAACGCGCGCGCGCTGGTGCAAAACCAGGGCGGGCGCAAGGTCTGGCTCAATCCGCCGCCGATCCCGCTGTCGACCGAGGAAATGGATTACGTCTTCGGCCTCGACTACGCGCGCGTGCCGCACCCGGCTTACGGCGAAGCGCGCATCCCGGCCTACGAAATGATCCGCTTCTCGGTCAACATCATGCGCGGCTGCTTCGGCGGCTGCACCTTTTGCTCGATCACCGAGCACGAGGGCCGCATCATCCAGAACCGCTCGCGGGAGTCGATCCTGCGCGAGATCGAACAGATTCGCGACCGCGTGCCGGGCTTTACCGGCGTGATTTCGGATCTCGGCGGCCCGACCGCGAACATGTACCGGCTCGCCTGCAGGTCGAAGGCGATCGAGACCGCCTGCCGTCGGCCGTCCTGCGTGTATCCCGGAATCTGCGAAAACCTGAACACCGATCATTCGTCGCTGGTCGAGCTGTATCGCGCCGCGCGCGAAGTCGATGGGGTAAAGAAGGTGCTGATCACTTCCGGCCTGCGCTACGACCTCGCGGTCGAGTCGCCGGCCTACGTCGAGGAACTGGTGACCCATCACGTCGGCGGCTACCTCAAGATCGCGCCCGAGCACACCGAGCCGGGCCCGCTGTCGAAGATGATGAAACCGGGCATGGGCAGCTATGACCGTTTCAAGGCACTGTTTGAAAAGTACTCGCGCAAGGCGGGCAAGGAGCAGTACCTGATCCCGTATTTCATCGCCGCGCACCCGGGCACCACCGATGAAGACATGATGAACCTCGCGCTATGGTTGAAGCGCAACGGATTTCGCGCCGACCAGGTGCAAAATTTTTATCCGTCGCCGATGGCGACCGCGACCGCCATGTACCACAGCGGCAAAAATCCGCTGCGGCGAGTGCGTCGCGACAGCGAGCAAGTGGCGACCGCAAAGGGCGAGAAGCAGCGCCGGCTGCACAAGGCATTCTTGCGCTACCACGATCCCGCCAACTGGCCGCTACTGCGTGACGCGCTCAGGCGCATGGGGCGCGAGGACCTGATCGGCAACGGCAAGCGCCAGCTCGTTCCTGCCCACCAACCTCGCAATACCGACGCCTACCAGAGCCCGCGACGCAAGAACAGTTCGGCAAAGCAGAAATCGAGACTGAAGAAAGGCCGGATGCTGACCCAGCACACCGGCCTGCCGCCGCGCTAGGGCCGGGCCGGGCGCCAGCCGGGTTTCGCCAGCAGAATTTGCGAGGTACCGATAATCCGTTCTTCGAAACCGCCCTGGCAATAACACAGGTAGTAGTTCCACATGCGGATGAAGTAGTCGTCGAAACCGAGCGCGCGCACCTGATCGAGCCGACTCACGAACCGCTGTCGCCAGCAGTCCAGCGTTTTCGCATAATCCATGCCGATTTCCTGCATGCCGACCATCAGCATGTCGGTATTCTTCTTCACCGAAGTGATAATCGCCTCGTGACTGGGCAGCGATCCCCCCGGGAAGATATAGCGCTGGATAAAATCGACTGATTTTTGCGCGTACTGGTAGCGCTGGTCGGGGATCGTAATCGCCTGCAGCAGCATCAGCCCGTTTTCCTTGAGCAATGACGCACAGCCGGCAAAGTACTGGGGGTAGTACTGGTGGCCGACGGCCTCGATCATTTCCACCGAGACCAGCTTGTCGAAACGACCCCGCAGGTTGCGGTAGTCCTCGAACAGCACGGTAACCCGCTCTTCCAGGCCGGCCTTGCGCACGCGCTCTACCGCGGCCGCGTATTGCTCACGTGAAATCGTCGTGGTCGTGACGCGGCAACCGTAGTGCCTTGCCGCGTGAATCGCGAGACCACCCCAGCCGGTGCCAATTTCGAGCAGGTGCTCGTCGGGCCTCAGCTCGAGCTTCTGACAAATCACGTCGAGCTTGTGCACCGCGGCCTCGTCGAG
>JABAOD010004848.1_pt1 | contig 10992 bp, 12 predicted proteins | sample 7062151 | NCBI WGS metagenome assembly JABAOD01 (sample SAMN14538626, study PRJNA623070) | marine sediment metagenome | biome: marine biome [ENVO:00000428]; feature: marine pelagic biome [ENVO:01000023]; material: deep marine sediment [ENVO:00002113] | place: India: Gulf of Khambhat ...
GACCCGGGCGACGTGCTGACTCTGGCGACAGCGCCGCGCTTCAACTTTAGCCGCAGCATTACCTTCTCGGGTCTGTTCACGATCACGCGACGAGCCGGCGACAAGGTAACGTCGGTCGAGTCGATCGACCCAAACGCCGCCTTCCTCCCAGGCGAGATCGAGCGCGGCACGAAGTACACGGCCCGCTCGATCGGGTTCGCAGCACGTTACGCCTCGACTCACTGGGCAGGGGACCGGCGGAGCGGGATCCCTCTGGAGGTCGAGCTCACGTATCTGCGCACGACGAGCGCCAGCGATGGTCTCGCGCCGAAGGAGAGCGTCTGGCAGGTCGCGCTCCGCTATTATCGCGGCCTGTTCGACTGAGCCGCGAGAGCCCTTTTCCAATTCGCGGCTCCCGGCGTCGCGGAGCCAGGGCCGCCCTGGCGCGCCGTTCCCAGATCTCAGCGTCGGCGGCCGGGCGCGTTCCCGGCGGGCTCCAGCAAGGCGCGGGCGTGTTCCAGAGATGCCTCTCGCTCGGGGTCCCCACCCAGCATCCTCGCTAAATCGCGAATCCGCTCGTCCCCGGCCAGCTCGGACACGTCGGTGGTAGACTTTCCGCGCCGCGTCTCTTTCTTGACGAGCAGGTGGTGGTCGGCCAGCGCGGCGATCTGGGGCAGGTGTGTAATCACGAAAACCTGATGGTGCTTGGCCACCGCTCGCAAGCGCTCGGCGACTTTCTGCCCGACGATCCCGCCGATGCCGGCATCGATCTCGTCGAAGATCAGCGTCGGCGTGCGATCGACTTTGGCCAGTATCGTCTTTAGCGCCAGCATCACACGGCTCAGCTCGCCGCCGGACGCGACTTTGGCGAGCGGTCTCGGCTCGAACCCCTTGTTCAGCGTGACGCGGAACTCCACGTCCTCCGCGCCGCTGCCACCGATCTCCTTCCGGCGAAGAAGGTCCACCTCGAAGCGGCCGTCGGGCATGCCGAGCTCCGGCAGCATCGCCGCCACTTCGGCCGAGAGCTTTTTCGCCGCTTTCGCGCGTGACCGACTCAGCCCGCTCGCCAGTGCGTCGAGACGCGCAGCCTGCTCCGCTTCTTGGCGCGCCAGCTCCTCCAGCTCGAACTGGGCCAGGTCCAATGAGTCCAGCTCCTCGCGCGCTCGCTGACCGGTCGCGATCACGTCGTCCAGCGTCGGCCCGTACTTCGCCTTGAGCCGATAGAGCGAATCGATTCGATGCCGCACCTCCTCCAGTCGAGACGGGTTCAGTTCGATCGACTCGCGATAGGCCCCCAGCCGCTCGCCCAACTCCTCGATGTTGTAGTAGGCGCTATCCAAAAGCTCGACGAACTCGGATGCGGCGGTGGGATCGACCTTGCGCAGCGCCTCCACTTCCCGGCGCAGCCGCCCCAGCCGACCGTAGACCGCCCGCTCGGAGGCGTAGACCTCTTCGTGCAGCCGCGCCGCACGCTCGAGCAGCTCCTCCGCATGGGCCAGCCGGCGCTCTTCCTCGGCCAGACGGAGGTCCTCGTCCGTCTCGCGCAAACCGGCCGCTGCGATCTCATCGGCCTGGTAGCGCAGCAGCTCGGCTCGTTCCTGCGTGCGCGTTCGTCGCTGTTCCACCGCCTCGCGCTGCCCGCGGATTCGCTGGAGCCCCGACCAGCAGGCGCGCAGCTCCTCGGCTTGGTCGGAGGCGCCGCCATAGGCGTCGAGGATCTCACGCTGCGGACCGCTGTGCAGCAGCGCCTGGTGCTCGTGCTGCCCGTGCAGGTCGACCAGCGCCTGACCGAGCTCGCCGGTCAAGCTGGCCGTGGCCGCGGAGCCGTTCACCCAGGCGCGGCTGCGCCCGTTGGCATTCACTTCCCTCTTCAGTATCAGCCAACCGTCAGCCGCATCGATGCCCACCTCCTCGCAGCGACGCCGGATGTCTTCACGCTGGCTGACGTCGAAGGCAGCCTCGACGGTGGCGCGCGCCTCGCCGGCGCGAATCACGTCGATCGTGGCTCGCTCGCCCAGAACCAGCGACAGCGCGCCGACGATGATCGACTTGCCCGCCCCCGTCTCGCCGGTCAGCACGACCAACCCACCTTCGAGCCGGACGCTCAGGTCCTCGATGACGGCGTAGTTCTGTATTCGCAGCTCGGTCAGCACAGGGATCGGTGCGCGTCGGGTCGGCCGCGCCCTCCCGCCTCAAGAGTCGAGGGCGATTCGCTCTGAAACATCACCCCAGCGAAGCTTGCGGCGCAGTAGCGAGAAGAAGGACTGGCCGGGCAGGCGGACTAGCCGCACCGGTTCCGCCGCTTTGCGCAGGGTCACCCGGTCGCCGGGCCGCAGCGTCGCGCCGACCTGTCCGTCGATCGTCAAAAGAATCTCTTCGGTGGGCGAACCCACTTCTACGGTGATCTCGGAGCCCGGAGGCAGCACCAGCGGACGTACGGCCATGGTGTGGGGACAGATCGGCGTCACCACGATGGCGTCCTGACGCGGATCGAGTATCGGACCACCGGCTGAAAGCGAGTAGGCCGTCGAGCCGGTCGGAGTCGCGACGATCACCCCGTCCGCGCGGTAGAGGCCGACTTCCTCTTCATCCACCCAGACGCGCACGGGGACCATCCGCACCAGGCCGCCTTTGTGAACGACCGCGTCGTTCAGACCGTAGTAGCGGTCCATCCCCCCGCCCCGGTGAACCGAGCGGACATCCAGGGCCATGCGCGCATCCAGCACGTAGTCGCCGGCTACGATGCGGCCCAGCGCCCCCTCCAACTCCTCGAGGGTTATCGCAGTCAGAAAGCCGAGCCGCCCGAGGTTCACCCCGAGCACCGGCACCCCGGCGGGGCCCGCCCAACGTGCACCGCCGAGAAGCGCCCCGTCACCACCGAGCGTGACCACCAGATCGACCTCTGTCGGGCTCTCGGGGAGCGCCGCCAACTCGGCGCGCAAGCCTTCCCGAAGCTCCTGGCTCACCTGAACCTCGAGACCGCGGTCGCGCGCGAGCTGCTGCAGCCGCTCCAGCGCTTCGGCTACGTTGCCGTACTTCGGGTTCCCGAATACGCCGATTCGTCGCATCCCTCGCTCCCGGAGAGCTCCTGGTCAGAATGGCGCGGGCCGGTCAACAGGGTGTCATCGCGGGCGCAGGCCGGCCCCGCCGCTAACTCTCGCGCTCCACCACGTGGATCGCCAGCCCTTCCAGCGCGGGGCTGGCGATCCCCGCGCGGCGCAGCACGCCGATCGCTTCCTGGGTCAACCGCTCGGCCTCGGCCCTCGCCCGCTCTCTGCCGTAAAGGCCAGGATAGGTCGCCTTGCCCAGCTCGCGATCGCTGCGCGGGTCCCTCCCAGCGTTCCCGGCCAAGGCCTCGGCGGCATCCAGCAGATCGTCGGCGATCTGGAAGGCGAGCCCGATCTTTTCGCCGTAGTCGCTGAGAGCCGCCAGCTGCTTCTCATCCACGCGCCCGACGCGACCCCCGAGGCGGGCCGCTGCCCGGATCAGGGCGCCGGTCTTGCGCTGGTGAATCTCACCCAGCTCGTCGCCGCTCACGTCGCGGCCCTCCGCGATGAGATCGAGGACCTGGCCCCCCACCATGCCGCTGGGTCCGGCCGCCTCGGACAGCTCGGCGACCAGGGTGGCGGTCTCCTCGGCGCTGAAGCCGAGCGCCCGAGCTTCCGCCGCCATCACGTAGCTGGCCAGCGGGACCATAGCCGCCGCGGCGATGGTTGCGAGTTCCGACCCGAACGCCCGGTGGCAGGTGGCCCGGCCGCGACGCCAATCATCGTCGTCCATGCAGGGCAGATCATCATGGACCAGCGAATAGGAGTGGACGATCTCAAGCGCCGTCGCCAGCCGCTCGACGCCGCCGCTCGGCTCGCGTCCCGAGACCTCGTACGCCGCCACGAACAGGATCGGACGAAAGCGCTTACCGCCTCCCTGGCAGGCGTAACGGATCGGCGCGGCCAGCCATTCCGGAACACCCTGCAGATACTCGTCCAGCACCTGAACGAGCGCGTCCTCGACACAGCGCCGCGTACGCTCCAGGTAAGCGTCGAACTCGTTCGCCATCGGTCCCGTCGATCGCAGGACGTTGGAAGGCGGCGGCCGAACAGCCGACCTCGCCTCGTCGCCCGTCCCGATCACCCTCCGTTCTCGAGCTCGAGGTCCACGAGCCGCTCGCGGCCACGCCGATCCATTAGAACCTGCTTCAACCGCCCCTCGGACTCGCCGATTTCGCGCTCCGCCGCCCGGATGAGATCCATCCCCTCGTCGAACAGGCGGAGCGCCTCCTCCAACTCGAGCTCCTCTCGCTCCAGGTTCCGGACGATCTCTTCGAGACGGTTGATCGCTTGATTGAGGCTCAGCTTCTTCGTCATCAGCGCCTCTCGGCTCGATCCGGCAAGGCGGCTCGCGACGCTCGCCGCTTTGGCGGCCTTCGACCTCAGACGACGTCGTTCACCGATTGTGTCGTCGCCCGAACCTTCCCGTCCTTCAGCCGCAGGGTGAACTCGCCGCCCGGCTCGAAACCGCCGATACTCCTCAGAATGCGGCCTTGCTGGTCGAGCGCCAGAGCGTACCCCCTCCGCAGCACGTCCATCGGCCCCAGCGCCTGGAGCCGCTGTCGCAGGCCTTCCACGGAGCGGCGCCGGCGCGCCAGGCCGTCGCCGAGCGAGCTGACCAGCCGCTCCTCCAGCTCGCCCAAGCGTTGGCGGCCACGGTCCAGCCCGTTCCGCGTGGCCATCGCGATGCGGCGGCGCCGGCTCGACAGGTCGGCGAGCAGCTGCTCACGCTCGGGCACGGCGAGTTCTGCCGCGGCGGAGGGGGTTGGGGCGCGCCGGTCGGCCACCAGGTCGGCCAGCGTCACGTCGGCCTCGTGTCCCACCGCCGAGATGACGGGGACCGCCGCCTGGGCGACGGCGCGGGCCACTCGCTCATCGTTGAAGGCCTGAAGGTCTTCGCGCGAGCCGCCGCCGCGGCCGACGATCAGCACCTCGACCCTGCGGGAGCGCCCGACACGACGCAGCGCCGTGATGATCGAGCCCGGTGCGCCGTCACCCTGCACGCGAGCGGGGTAAACCAGTATATCGGTCCAGGGCGCGCGGCGCCGGATGACGGAGACGATGTCGCGCAGGGCGGCGCCCTCTGAAGAGGTCACGACGCCGACGCAGCGTGGGAAGGCGGGCAACGGACGCTTGCGCGCCACATCGAGCAACCCTTCCGCAGCCAACTTCTCCCGCGCTCGATCGAACGCCAGGCGCCAGAGACCCTCTCCCTGGGCGCTCAGCTCGCGCACCACGAACTGATAGCGGCCCGCCCGCTCGAACAGCGAGAGATAGCCGAAGGCATGGACGGCCATCCCCTCCGGCGGCTCGGCGGGCAGCCGTTGCGCGGCCACGCGCCACATGACGCAGCTCAGCTGGGCATGTCTGTCCTTCAGAGTGAAGAAGCAGTGGCCGGCGGGATAGCGCTTGAAGCCGGAGACTTCGCCCGCCACCCAGATCGGTGGAATCGCGCCCTCGAGAAGCTCACGCGCCAGGGCGTTGACTCGGGCAACACTCCAGACCTGCGGAACTCGACCGACACCGAGTGCTCGCTGGTTGGCGGCTTGAAAGAAAAGGTCGTGGTTCACTGGCCACCCGCGATCGCCCGAGCTGCCGTGATCGTGTTGGTCAGCAGCATCGCGATCGTCATCGGGCCCACGCCGCCGGGCACCGGTGTGATGGCGGAAGCGATCTCTGCCACTTCGTCGTACGCCACGTCTCCGACCAGCCGGTAGCCTTTGTCGCGGCTCGGGTCGTCGACGCGGTTGACGCCGACGTCGATCACCACGGCGCCGGGCTTCACGGCGTCAGCTCGGACGAACTCCGGAACACCGATAGCGGCCACGAGTATGTCCGCCTCGCGCATCACCGCTTCGATGTTCGGCGTGCGGCTGTGGGCGAGGGTGACCGTCGCGTTGCCGCCCGGCATCTTCTGCGACAGGAGGATGGCCAGGGGCCGACCGACGATGTTCGACCGACCGACGATCGTCACCCGCTTGCCGGCGGGATCGTGACCGCACCTCATCAGCAGCTCCACCACTCCGGCCGGGGTCGCCGGACGAAAAGCGTCGGGATCGCCGATCGCCATCCGGCCCACGTTCATCGGGTGAAACCCGTCGACGTCCTTCTCGGGCGCCACGCGCCAGGTGATCGCCCGCTCCTCGATCTGGGAGGGGAGCGGAAGCTGAACGAGCATGCCGTGGATCGCCGCGTCATTGTTGAGCTCGTCGATCACCCGTTCGAGCTCGGACTGGCTCGTCTCCTTCGACAGCTTGACCACCCGCGAGAAGATACCCGCCTCTTCACACGCCTTTGCTTTCATCCGGACGTATACGGCGCTGGCGGGGTTGTCGCCCACGAGCACGACCGCCAGTCCCGGCGTCACGCCCCTGCAGCTCAGCTCTTCGACCTGCCGCTTGACCTCGGCTCGTATCTCTTGGGCTATGCGTCTGCCATCGATGACATCAGCCAACCTCATCCCTCCTCATCGTAAGGCGAATCGATCCGCTCGATACTCGTCGCCCGGCCCGAGGCCGCGTTCACCTCCACGATCGCGCCCTGCACCCGCAGATCGCCCTCCGCCAGTTCCAGACGAACCCGGCGACCCAGAACCGATCGCTGGATCGCCGGTTGTGGACGATAACCGATGACTCCTGCGTGCGAGCCGGTCATCCCCAGGTCCGTGATAAAGGCGGTCCCGCCGGGAAGTATGCGTGCGTCGGCCGTCGGTACGTGGGTGTGCGTGCCGACGATCGCACTCACCAGACCATCCATGAACCAGCCAAAAGCCAGCTTCTCGGCCGTCGCCTCGGCGTGGAAATCTACGACGATCAGGTTCGTATCCGCACGCAGCTCGTCGACCAGCCCTCGCCCGACGCGGAACGGGTCATCGATCGTCGGCATGAACACACGGCCCTGCAAGTTGACCACGGCGACTTTGGCGTCGCCGACAGCGAGCACGTGTACGCCGCTGCCCGGATTAGCGGCCGGGTAGTTGGCGGGTCGGAGCAGACGCGGCTCGCCGTCGAGCAAAGCCACGCCCTCCGGACGATCCCAGATGTGGTTTCCGGAGGTGATCACGTCGACGCCACAATTGAATAGCTCCAAGACCAGGGCGGCCGTGACCCCATAGCCCGCGGCCAGATTCTCTCCGTTGGCCACCACCAGATCGGCGCGCTGCTCGCGCCGCAGACCGGGCAGGAGAGCCTGCAACGCGCGGCGACCGGGTTTACCCACCACGTCGGCGATGAAGAGGATCCTCATAGGCGCCAGAACTCGGGCTCGGGTTCGGCTGGAGCGGCCGGGTCGCGCGTGTCGATGGGACGACGGCTCCGATCAGCGTGCGAAGTCGACGGCGCGCGTCTCCCGCACGACGACGACCTTGATCTGGCCTGGGTACTGGAGCTCCTGTTCGATGCGGCGGGCCGTTTTTTCGCTCAGCTGGGCCATCTCCTCGTCCGACACGGCTTCCGGTGTCACCATGATTCGAACCTCACGGCCGGCCTGGATCGCGAAACATTTGGCGACGCCGTCGAACGATGTGGCGATCTCTTCGAGTTTTTCCAGGCGTTTCACGTACGCCTCGAACGATTCGCGACGGGCGCCGGGACGGGCGCCGGAGATGGCGTCGGCCGCGGTGACCACGAAGGTTTCCGGATAGCGAGCCGGCTCCTCGCCGTGATGGGCGCGGATCGCGTTGAGCACCTGATCCGGCTCGCCGCAGCGCTTGCACAACTCATAGCCGAGCTCCACGTGGGTGCCCTCGTGCTCGTGAGTCATCCCCTTGCCGATATCGTGGAGCAGGCCCATGCGCTTCGCCATCTGAACGCCGAGCCCCAGCTCGGCTGCGAGATGACTGGCGAGGTGAGCGACCTCCTTGGAATGTTGGAGCTGGTTTTGTCCGTAGGAGGTGCGGTACTTCATCCGGCCCAGCGTGTCCATGATGTGGTGATGGAGGCCGTGAATTCCCAGCTCGTGGCAGGCTTCCTCGGCCGCGTCTTGCATGCTCTTCTCGACCTCTTTCTTCGCTTTCTCGATCACTTCCTCAATGCGACCGGGGTGGATCCGTCCGTCGGCCACCAGCTTCTCCATGGCGATGCGGGCGATCTCGCGGCGCACCGGGTCGAAGGCCGAGACGATGACCGCCTCGGGCGTATCGTCGACGATCACATCGACGCCGGTCAGGTTCTCGAAGGCGCGGATGTTGCGCCCTTCCCGCCCGATGATCCGGCCCTTCATCTCGTCGTTGGGCAACGGCACCACCGACACGGTCGCCTCGGCCGCCTGGTCGGCTGCGATCTTCTCGATCGCCATCGCGACGATATTACGAGCCTCGCGCTCCGCGCTCCGCGTCGCCTCCTCCTTGATCTGCCGCACCCGCTGAGCAGCCTCCGCATGCGCCTCACCTTCGATCCGCTTCATCAACTCGCGCTTGGCCTTCTCGACCGACATCCCCGCGACGCGCTCCAGCTTCCGCTGCTCCTCCTGGATCAGCTCTTTCAGCCGCGTACGCTCATCTTCGACGCGGTTCTCACGCGCCTCCAGTTCCGCAGTCTGCTTCTCCAGCAGATCACGCCTCTCCTCCACAAGCGCGAATTTGCGGTCGAGCATGCCTTCTCGGTCGTCCAGCCGCCGCTCCGTCCGCTCGATTTCACCCCGGCGCCTGGCCAGCTCCTGCTCCAGGCCCTCCTTGGCGCGCAGCACCTGCTCCTTCGCCTCGAGCTCCGCCGAGCGTCTCACGTTTTCCGCCTCCAAGCGCGCGCTATCCAGCAGACGCTCCGCCTGCGACTCCGCCGCCCGGCTCAACTCTCGGGCCCGCCCCAGCTCCAGCCGCCGCACGAGAAAGAACGTGGCGGCCCACCCGATGATCAGTCCGGCCACCAACGCGATCAGGACTACGATAAGGTCCACAGCCGTTCCTTTCCCTAAAACGCCCGGGCCCCGCCATCCACGGCCAAATGAGAACAGCGGCAGGGCAAGCCGCCCTGCCGCTGGAGAAATGTGAAGACGACCTCTGGGTCGGGGAAGCGGTCACCCCGCCGGCCCTGAGCGGGGGCCGGCGTTCAGGCTCTAGCTAGCGCAGTCCGGCTCCCAACTCGCTCGCGCCCGCCGCCACTCGGCGCCGGGCCAGGGATGAGCTTACCAGGGATTCGAAGACTATGCAAAATGGCTTCCCAACAGACATTTCTCATTTTCGATCAGCCACAGGGCCCGCGTAAGATTATAGACGCCGGGCATTTGCTTCCGCAAGCTAATCGGCGGACCCCTGCTCGATCACAGCCAGGACCTCGCTGGTCAGCCGCTCCGCCCGCTTCTCGGCCAACCCTTTGACCGCCTCGACGCCGTCGCGCATCCGAAACAGGTGATCGGTCACGGCCAGCGCCGTCAGCATGACGACCTTCTTGTCGTCGAGCACCCCGCTCTCCTGTCGAATCTCCCGGGCCAGCTTGTCCACGTATTCGGCCACGCGTTTCGTGTACTCTGCCCCGGTATCCGACTTGATCGCGTACGACTCGCCGAGGATTTTCACCTCGACCATCTCCACCTCCCGCCGGCTCTCGTCGTCGCTCATCCGGAGTCCTCCAGAAACTCGACCTCGCGGGCCAGCTGCTCCGCCTGGCGCCGCCCCTCGCGCAGCTGTTCCCGCAACCGGTTGTTCTCGGCTCGCAGTCGCCGGATCTCCTCGGCTGCCTCCGTCGCGCCCAAATCGTCCGTCACCTTGCCCAGATCGTCCAGGGCGCGCTGGAGGCGGCGGCGTTCGGCCTCTGAGGCGGTGGCCCGCTCGCGCCAAACCTCCAGCTGGCGCAGCGCGCGGCGCACGGTCGCCTCCAGAGCATCTAACTTCGGGAAATCGATGCTCGGCTTACGTCCCTCGGATGGCGACATCCAGTTTCTCCTTCAGCGCCGCGGTGATTCGGCCCATCGCCTCGTCCACCTCATCGTCGGTCAGCGTACGGTCTGCGGCGCGAAATCTCAAGCGCCAGGCCACGCTGCGACGATCGCTCGGGATGTTCTCCCCCTCGTAAACGTCGAAGACCGAGAGTGTCTCGAGCGAGGCCGGCGCGGCCTCGCGGATCACCGCGCCGACCTCCGCCGACAACAACCCCTTCGGCAACAGCAGCGCGATGTCCCGCTCCACCGCCGGGAAGCTGGGCAGGGCCCGATACACCACCGCCGTCCGCTGCTCGGGCTCCACTACCAGCTCCAGCCCCCAGACCGCCCCGGCCCAGCGCGGTGTGTCGACCCGTCCCGCCGGCATCCGTCCGGCTCGGCCGTACTCCCGACCTTCCGGCGAAACCACGACCAGCGGCAGCTCCAGCTCGGGACCCGCCAAGTCCGCGCCCGGATCGAGGGGCCGCACCTCGGCCCCCGGCGCCGCCAGCGCCGAGACGCGCGAGAGGGTCGACTCCAGGTCCCAAATATCCCAATCCGCGCCGTCGTCCGACCAGTGCGGCGGCTGGCGCGAGCCGGTCCAGGCCGCCGCGATCCGGATCTGCTCGGCCGGCAGCGGGCCATCGGACGCGCCAAACACCGTCCCGACCTCGAACAGGCGCACATCGCGCTCGCCGCGGGCAAAGTTGTACTCGATCCGATGGAGCAATCCGGTCAACAGATCGCGCCGCAGATGGTCCTCGCGCTCGGAGAGCGGGTTGAGCAGGCGCACCTCACCCTCGCTCGGCGGAACGAGGGGCGAGCTTCGCGCCTCCAGAAAGCCCAGGCCGACCAGCAGCTCGCGCAGTCGGTTGAAGGTATCGACGTAACCGTCTTCCGGCACCGTCGTAGGCCGAAACGCCCGCATCTCGTCGGGGAACTTGTCGTACCCATGGCGGCGGGCGACCTCCTCGATGAGGTCCACCTCCCGCTCCACGTCCGGCCGCCAGCTCGGCACCTCGACCGTGAACGACTCCCCATCCTCCTTCAGGCGGAACCCGATCGGCTCGAGGCAGGCTCGGATCGTCTGACGGCTCAGCTCGACGCCGAGCAG
>JABAOD010026589.1_pt3 | contig 10984 bp, 12 predicted proteins | sample 7062151 | NCBI WGS metagenome assembly JABAOD01 (sample SAMN14538626, study PRJNA623070) | marine sediment metagenome | biome: marine biome [ENVO:00000428]; feature: marine pelagic biome [ENVO:01000023]; material: deep marine sediment [ENVO:00002113] | place: India: Gulf of Khambhat ...
CGCTTGGGTACCGCCACCCCGCGCTTCTTCCAGCGCAGCCGACCCGCGATCATCAAATGGATCACCAAGTAGAGCGCGTCCTCGAAGCCGAGTACGATGCGCTTGCCGAGTCGCCGGACTTCCTGCACCCGCCGCCGCTCGATTGCCTGCACCGGCGGGTCGACCGACCGGACCACGAATGGGCTCGCGATTCGTACCCGCTCGACCGGCTCGCCCAGGACGCGTCGCTCAAGCGCCTCGAGATACACGACGATGTCTGGAAGCTCGGGCATGCGGGTATCAGCCGGATCTCACTCGGTCAGGCCGTTCGCCAGCTCTTGCAGGCGGGATTCGATATCGCGGATCCGCTGCGCGGCCTCGGGGAAGCCAGTTGGAAGGAGGGCGTCCCGATCGAAGAGACGGAACAGGCGCAGAGCCTTCTCGAGGGACTGCGTCGCACGGGTGACGCGCCCGTCGAGCTGCGCATCCACACCATCAACGTACAGGCACTCCGCGATTAGCCAACCGCGCCCGGGCTCCACCTCTCCGTGGGGTGCGACCATGCGTTCCAGACTTGCCGGATCGGCGAGACGCGCCAGCTCGATGTCGAACCCGACCTGTCGCATCGTGTCCTGGAGCTGCTGCTCCACGTCGCCCGGGGCGGCCGCCCGCTGGAGGACCAGGTCGAGCAACCGCTTGAGCACGGCGCCGGCCTGCTCGATCAGCCGGAGGATATAGTCTCGCTGTTGCATCGTTGTCCCGAGCGTTCAAGCGTTCCCGGTCACGCCGCGGTCGCCCCCCCTAGTTCTCGCCCTTCCAGCCCGGCCACAGCTCTTGCAGGGTCCGGTGCGGATGCCGGGCGACATGGACGACCTGATCGCGCTGTTCCTCGACACCGTACGGGTGCCCCACCACCGCGACCGAGTCCACCCTGGCAAACCGGCTGGCCAAGGACTCTCTCCGGAACCCAACGGCGACAGTGACCTCACCCGTCTCGTCACCCGGGCCGTAGTGCCAGTACGTGCCTACGAAGGCCATAGCTCGCGGGAGACCGTAGCGCGGTCCATAGAAGTCAATTGCGCCCGCTTCGCCGTAGTTCGACGCCAGGATGACCGCCCGCTCCCTATCCTGGCGGGGCAACCCATCGTACACCGCGGCCACCGTCGCGACGAGGTCCTTCCAGCCGAGCATGTCGGCGTAGTCTTGAGGGAGCCGTTCTACCACTCCCACGTTCGTGGTCACCGCACCTTCACCGGCCACGCGTGCGGCATACGTGGCCATCTGCGGCGGCGGCAGGATGGGGAGCCCCAGAGGAAGCGCCACGGTACCGAACATCACGACNNCACGACGAGCGTCAACGTTCCCCACCGCACCATCGGTCCCACCCGCGGCTGCGGCAGCCGGCCGAGGAATACCGCCCCTGCCGCGTACCAGGTCGGGTACAGCGGCCCCAAGTAATAGTCCTTCGCCTTAGCCACCAGGAACAGCACGACCGTCGCTACCCCCACCCAGCCGATGAGACGAAACGGGCGCATCTCCCGAGCGAGCACCAGATACGCGAGGCCTGCCGCGGCAACGATCGTCGCGGGACCCAGCTGCAGCTGGCCGGCCAAGAAGTCCATCGCCGTCACGCGCGCCAGTTGCCGGGATCGGAGGTCTCCAAGGTAGCTCACCACCGGCCACTCGAGCGCCATCTGCCCGATCACGCTCGGCAGGCCGATGACGAGTGCGAGGGCGAGCGCGACCCACGGCCCTCGCTGCTTCAGCCACGACCAGCGCCGCGTGGCGAACAGGGCCACGATGACCGCCACCCCAAACACGCCGATGGTGAATTTGGAGAGGAGGCCGACTCCGGCGGCGATCCCGAGCAGCACCCACCACCGCGACTCCTCCGAGCGCGCCAGCCGCACCAACGCGTAGATCCCCACGGTCCAGGCGAGCTGGTCCAACACGACCGGCTGAAACAACGCGCCCGACCGCAGGAACAGCGGATTGGCGATCACGCAAACCGCGGCCAGCCCCTGGGCCAGCCGCCTACCCCCCAACTCCCGCGCGATGAGCGACGCCATCACGACCAGCGCTGTGCTGAATACCGCGGGCACGAGCCGGATCACGAGCAGCGAGTCGCCGAGAGCGGTTCGCACCGCCGCCGCGATCATCGCGATGGCCGGCGGGAAATCCATGCGGAAGAGCGACAAGTGCTCGCCCATGGCGAAGTACAGGAACTCGTCGCGGTGAAACTCGTATGGGGTGACCACGGCCGCGATGACGTGGAGACCGAGCTTGACCCCCACCAGGGCAAGCACCACACCCATCGCGAGGGTGGGGAGTCCAACCGACCTCACGCTCGTCACATCGAGACTCTTCTCCGGCGTCGGACACACCGGAACGCTCCCTTCCACACGTGCCGAGTATGGTGGCACGTCACACCCACTTGGGCAACGGCTTCACGTGGTGGCCGTCCCCCGACGGAGGTGGTAGAATCCGACCGTCGCTGCGGGTGAGCGGGCGCGCCTGCCCTCCTCCGCGCGTTCCCACGGAGACCGATGGTAGGAGCACCCATGGTGAAGACGGCCGCAAAGACCAAGAAGCTACTTGCCCGCCTCGGCATCGAGGATGTCAACGCCGGCGGGTTCAACGGGCAGTGGATCGGGTCAGGGCCCGCCCTCGCCGTAACCACACCGATTGACGGCACCACGATTGCCACCGTGCAGCAGGTCACCGAAGACGAGTACGACGCGATCGTCCAGCGGGCACACGAGGCATTCCTTTGGTGGCGCACGGTGCCGGCGCCCCGGCGTGGCGAGGTGGTTCGGCAGCTCGGCAACAGGCTCCGGGAGGTGAAGGACGAGCTGGGAGCGCTGGTGACGCTCGAGATGGGGAAGATCCTGGCCGAGGGCGAGGGCGAGGTGCAGGAGATGATCGACATCTGTGACTTCGCCACCGGCCTGTCGCGCCAGCTCTACGGACTGACGATGCAGTCAGAGCGTCCGGACCATCGCATGTTTGAGCAATGGCACCCGCTCGGCGTCGTCGGCGTCATCACCGCCTTCAACTTCCCGGTCGCCGTGTGGAGCTGGAACACCGCTATCGCCGCGGTGTGCGGCGACAGCGTCGTGTGGAAGCCGTCGAGCCAGACACCGCTCACGGCCATCGCCTGCACCAAGATCGCGGAGCAGGTGGCGAACGAGGCCGATGTCGACCCAGCGATCTTCTCATTGGTGGTGGGCCGCGGCTCGACCGTGGGCGACCGGCTGTTGCACGACCGCCGCATCCCGCTCGTGTCCGCCACGGGCAGCTGCCAAATGGGCTACCGTGTCGCCGAAGTGGTCGGCAAGCGGCTCGGCCGCACGATCCTCGAGCTGGGCGGTAACAACGCGGTCATCGTGACGCCGAGCGCCAACCTCGACATGGCGCTTCGCACGATTTTGTTCGGCGCCGTGGGCACCGCAGGGCAGCGTTGCACCACCACGCGACGCATCATCGTCCATCAATCGGTTCGAGACGAACTCGTCGACCGTCTCCTCACGGCCTACCAGGGCATCCGAATCGGCGACCCGCGCGAGCCGGACACACTCATGGGGCCGCTGGTGACCACGGACGCCGTGCAGGATCTCCAGCAGGCCATCCGACGAGCGCAGGACGAGGGCGGGGAGATCCTCTTCGGAGGCGAGCCGCTCGACGGGCCGGAGTACCCGGGCGGCCATTACGTGCGACCCTGCATCGCCGCCGCCAAGAACGAGTACGAGATCGTCCAGGAGGAGACGTTCGCCCCGATCCTCTACATCATCGGCTACGGCAAGAAGTCGTCCCGGGCCACGCAGGCCGTCGACGAGATCAACGAGGCGATCGCCTACCACAACGGCGTGCCGCAGGGGCTGTCCTCGGCCATCTTCACCGAGAACCTGCGCGAGGCCGAGACCTTCCTCTCGCACCGCGGCAGCGACTGCGGCATCGCCAACGTCAACATCGGCACCGGCGGCGGCCGGGAATCCGGCTCCGACGCCTGGAAGGCCTACATGCGGCGCCAGACCAACACGGTCAACTGGAGCACCGAGCTGCCGCTCGCCCAGGGGATCACGTTCGGCGACTGAGCGAGCGGCGAGGCCCGACGGCTCGCGGGTCAGCGCCCGGTGGGCCGGCGCTCAGGCCCCTGATGCTCCATCGGCTCCGGACGCTCCAAGTGCCCGGGGCCTTGCATGCCGCCGTGCTCTCGGTGCCGGCCCATCAGCTCGTTGAGCCTCTCCTGCTGCTCCGCCGTCAGCACGTTCTTGATCTCGATCAGCGCCCGCACGTGTGAGATCTTCACCTCACGCTCGACCGCGAGCACCCGATCGATCTGTCGCAGCGCCGCGTCGGTATCCACCGTCGGCGCCTCGAGCAGCTCTGCCAACTGCTGGTTCTCCTCCTGCAGCTGCCATTGGAGATCGACGATCTTGAGCTGGAGCTGCTTGATCGTCTCCGCCAGCCGCTCGCGCTGCGCGTCGGTAATCCCGAGCGCGCGCTGGTGCCGCATCACGATCTCGGGCGGGAACAGGAAGTCCTCGAGTCCGTGCTCAGGATGCGGCATCCGCTCTTGCGCTCCGGCCGCCCATGGGAACGCCAGCACGAGGCCGAGTACCAGGAATGCGTGCCGTCTCATGAGTAATCCTCCCGTGTTGTCGTGTCCGTCTCACCCTCGACCGCTGCACCGACTCCGGCGGGCATGTCCGTCGATCCGATTGCCGGATAGGAGCGCAGTAGCTCGCTGCCCGGCGTCTCGAGCAGGAAATCGGTCGGGGCAACCCACACAGCGGCGCCGAGGTCGATCAAGTCCGATCTCGCCCCGGTTCGCTCCCTCCCCTCCCCCAGCCAGAGCACGCCGACGGCTGCCACCAATACCGCCGCCGCCCAGACCGGCACCCTCCATGGCGCCACCGCTCGTGGGTGCGGCAGCACGAACGGCGGAGCCGTCGCGGCCTCCTCCTCCCGGAGGGCCTGAAACCGCTCTCGAAGGTCAGCGTNNCGATCGATCCGGCGTGCCGACGAGAACAGCTCGCGGATCGTCCCGTCTCTTTCCTCTTGCGGTTTCATGTTCTTACTCCGGCCCCCCGAGCCATCGGCGCAGCCTCGCCTTGCCGCGCTCGTAGTGCGTACGCGCCGTTCCAATCGCGATCCCGAGCACCTCGGCAGCCTGGGTGATGCTCATGTCTTGGTAGAACACCAGGTGGAGCAACTCCCGTTGGCGCGCCGGGAGCCCTGCCAGCGTCGCGAGCAGTCGCTCCGAGCGCTCAGCACGAGCAAGCTGCACGGCGGGGTCGGTATCCGGCGAGCGCCCCTCCGGCCGACCGTGCAGGCGGCTGAGCGGCACCACACGGCGGAGCGCCCGACGACGCCGCTCCTCGGCCGCCGTGCGGCGAATGACCCCGAACAGCCACGTCTTGAAGGTCGAGCGCTAGCCGAACGTCGCCCGTCCCGACACCACTTTGAGATAGCTGGCCTGCAACACGTCCTCCGCCACGGACCGATCCCACGCGCAACAGGCGAGCGCCCAGCCGTGCGCCGCCGTGTGATGCCGCTTGAGCTCCGCCTCGAGTTCTTCGAGTCGCATGCCATTCGTTCGGGCTCCGCCGGGTTCCGGCGTTTGCCCATTAGTGGCCGTCAACCGTCCATTATATGACACGACCCGGTAGGCGATGACCGACGGTGCCGCACGCGATAGACAGTCTCATGCCCGAATGGGACGTGGCGCAGATCCACCGCACGCCCGTGCACGCTCTGCCCCCAGCTGTCTACGACGCGGTGTGGCACTTGGACATGTCGTCATCCAGGCTGATCCGGATCCTGTTCCGCCTGCGCGGCTTACCCCGGACGGCGCTCTCCTTGAGGGGCCTCGAGCGGATACGGTTCGTCCGCCTGGTGGACGACCCGCCGCACGAACTCGTGCTGGGACTGATCGGTCGCTTCTGGACGGTGTCGGGCGGGCTGCAGCGATTCGCTCCCGCCAAGTTCCGGGAGCTTCACCCGCCGGGAGTCGCCAAGGCTGTCTGGGGGTTTCGCATCGCGCCCCGCGATGCCCATACGGTGTGGCTCACCACCGAGACGCGCGTGCAGTGCACCGATGCCGCGAGCCGACGCCGGTTTCGCCTCTACTGGCTAGCCGTCGGGCCATTCAGCCGCTGGATTCGTGTGGAGGTCCTGCGCGCGGTGAGGCGGGCGGCCGAGCGCCCCGCCACGCCTGAGCGCGGGAGCTAGCGTGGGACTGTTCATCCGGAATCTCCTCGCCGTGATCGCCCTGCCCGGGACGACTGCCGTGCTGGTCCCCTACCTCCTGGTCACCCGCCAGGGCCCGCTGGCCGTCGGATTCTCCGGTCCGCTACAGCTGCTTGCCCTGCTCCCCTTGCTTCTCGGCACGCTGATCGGCGTCCGCTGCGTGTTCGATTTCGCCGTGCACGGTCGGGGGACGCCGGCCCCGATCGACGCCCCGCGCCGTCTGGTCGCGCGCGGCCTGTACCGATACGTCCGGAATCCCATGTATATCGGCGTGCTGCTGATCGTGCTGGGCGAGGCGGCGCTCTTCGAGTCCATGACGCTGCTGCTGTACGCCGCGGCCTTCTTCGCGGTGCTGCACCTCTTCGTGGTGCTCTACGAGGAGCCGACCCTGCGCCGCAAGTTCGGTGACTCCTACCTGCGGTACAGCCGCTCGGTGAGGCGGTGGGTCCCGGGCCGCCCGTACGACCCCGAAGCGTGAGCCCGGTGCGCCCTACCCTCCCTCGAGGGTTACCCACACCACGCTCCGCGATCATCTTGACCAGTACATGCGCGACGGGGCCCGCAGCCGTCAACCACGCGAGGAGTGACGCCGCGTGTCGGTCGAAACGAAGCCACCAGCACTGACCCGAGACGACGCCCGCCGACTCGCGCTCGAGCACTGGGGGATTACCGGCGCGGTGGAACCTCTGCCGAGCGAGCGGGACCGGAATTTCCGGTTGACCACGGAGTCGGGCGAGAGGTTCGTGCTCAAGGTGGCCGGCGGGACGGAACCCCTCGAGCATCTGGCCTTGCAGAATGCGGCGCTGGCGTGGATCGCTGACCGGGACGAGCTCGTGCCCATCCCCGCGATCCGCCCCACCCTCTCCGGCGAGCCACTGGTACACGTAGAGCAGGACGATGGCCTCGTCTCCTGCGCCCGGGTGCTCACCTACCTTCCCGGCACGGTGCTCGCCAACACCGTGCCGCACTCACCGGAGCTGCTCCGCGACCTGGGTGGTTCCCTCGGTCGCATCAACCGAGCGCTCCAGGGCTTCTCCCATCCAGCGGCCCGCCGCGACCTCTACTGGGATCTTGCTCGGGCGCTCGAGATCATCGACCGGAACCTGAGCGTCATCACCACGCCCGAGCAGCGCGCACTGATCGAGCGGGTGCGGAGAATGTGGGAGCGAACGGTCGCGCCCGTGCTGCCGACGCTCAGGCGCAGCGTCATCTACAACGACGCCAACGATTACAACGTGCTCGTAGGCGAGCCCGAAGGCCGGCACCGAAGGGTCACGGGCTTCGTCGACTTCGGCGACATGCTCGAGAATCCCACGGTGTGCGACCTCGCGATCGCGGTGGCGTACGCCATGCTGGGAAAGACGAACCCCCTCGCGGCGGCGCGGGAGGTCGCGAGCGGCTTCCACCACACATTTCCGCTCACGGAGCAGGAACTCGACGTGCTCTTCCCGCTCGCCTGCGCTCGACTTGCCGTGAGCGTGGCGATCGCAGCGCGGCGCCGACATGACGGCGCCGACGATGCGTACCTGGTGATCAGCGAGGCCTCTGCGTGGGAAGCGCTGGCGAAGCTCGCGGCGGTGCACCAACGCCTGGCGCGGAACCTTCTCCGACATGCCTGCGGATTGGAGCCCTGCCCCGACAGCGCCAGGGTCCGATCCTGGCTCTCTGATCACGCCGAAGCATTCGGTGCAGTGCTTCAGCCGGACCCCCGCACCGCGCCTTCCATCGACATCGATCTCTCCATCGCCTCCCCCCTTGTGGAGGATCCGGCGATCGTCGGCACGGAGGCGTTCGGCGACTTGGTGTTCGGCAGCATGCGCGACGCCGGGGTGGATCTCGCCATCGGCCACTACGACGAAGCGCGGATCATCTATACCACGGAGGCGTTCGCCGGCCCCGCCGGAGAGCACGCCGAGCGCCGCACCGTGCACCTGGGCCTCGACATCTTCGCCCAACCTGGCCTGCCGGTGCACGCCCCGCTGGACGGTCGCATCCACAGCGTGCGCGACAACGCCGACCCGCTGGACTACGGGCCGACCGTCATCCTCGAGCACACGCCGATGGATGGCCTCCGGTTCTACACGCTCTACGGGCATCTCGCCGAGGACGCCCTGGAGCTGGCCCCGGGCACGCCCCTCGTCACCGGGCAGCCGTTCGCCCGCGTCGGAGCGTTTGCGGTCAACGGCGGTTGGCCGCCGCATCTCCACTTCCAGATCGTGACGGACCTACTGGATCGAGACGGGGAGTTCCCCGGCGTCGCGGCGCCGAGTGAGCGGGAGGTGTGGCTGAGCCTTTCGCCCGATCCCGATCTCGTCCTCCAGCTTCCCCGCGGCTCACACCCTCCCGCCGTCATGGCCCGCGGGACGCTGCTCGACGAGCGTCGACGCCGCCTGGGACCCTCGCTCAGTCTGTCATACGCCGCGCCGCTCCACCTCGTCCGCGGGCGCGGGCAGTACCTGTATAACTCGGAGGGCCGCGAGTATCTGGACGGCGTCAACAACGTGTGTCACGTGGGACACTGTCATCCGCGGGTGGTGCGAGCGGCGCGCGAGCAGATGGCTGTGCTGAACACCAACACCCGGTACTTGCACGAGACCGCGGTGCGCTACGCGCAGCGCCTGTGCGACACGCTGCCGGACCCCCTTGGCGTGTGCTACTTCGTGTGCTCAGGGAGTGAGGCCAATGAGCTGGCTCTCCGGATGGCGCGCGCGCACACCGGTGCCGAGGACATCGTGGTGCTCGAGGGCGGCTACCATGGCAACACCGGCGCGCTCGTGGGACTCAGCCACTACAAGTTCGCGGGCCCCGGCGGCACCGGCGCGCCGGCACACGTGCATACCGCCGTGATGCCGGACGACTATCGGGGACCGTACCGCCGCGACGATCCCGAGTGCGGTGCCAAGTATGCCGGGCACGTGCGCGACGCAATCGCGTCGGCTCAGCTGGCGGGACGGCGGGTGGCGGCGTTCCTGGTCGAGAGCCTGCTCGGCTGCGGCGGGCAGATCGAGCTGCCCCCCGGCTACCTCGCTGCGGCCTTTGCACACGCGCGCGCGGCAGGAGCAGTCTGCATTGCCGACGAGGTCCAGGTCGGCTTCGGCCGCGTGGGCACGCACTTCTGGGGCTTCGAGACGCAGGACGTCGTGCCCGACATCGTCACCCTCGGCAAGCCCATCGGCAACGGCCACCCGCTCGGCGCGGTGGTCACCACCCCCGACATCGCCGCCTCGTTCGCCACCGGGATGGAGTACTTCAACACCTTCGGCGGCAACCCCGTCTCCTGCGCCGTGGGCCTCGCCGTGCTCGATGTGATTCGCGACGAAGGCCTCCAGGAGCGCGCCATGCGAATCGGTGCCCGACTCAAGGAGCGACTGCGGTCCCTCATGGACCGGCACCTGGTGGTCGGCGATGTGCGCGGCCGCGGGATGTTCCTCGGTGTGGAGTTGGTGACCGACCGCGAGGCGCGAACCCCGGCTGCGGCGCATGCCGACTACGTCATCGAGCGCCTGAAGGACCACGGCATCCTGCTCAGTACCGACGGCCCGGATCGAAACGTGATCAAGATCAAGCCGCCGCTCGCGTTCTCCGAGGAGGACGCGGCGCGCCTGGTGGCCACGCTGGACATGGTTCTTGCCGAAGACTTCATCGCGGGACTGAGCGGATAGGCAGGTCGACGGAGAGCCTGAGCGCGGGACCAACCCTGACTCACTTGGGGACTGAGGGACAGTCGGAGACGGGGCCCGGGAGGATGCTGGCCCTCACCACCCCGGAACGGCGCGCTGCGCGGTTAGTTCGTCGACACGGGTAGCTGGCTCCGCGCCTGAACGATCGGGCCCCGGGGATCCGCTGCCGCGCGCGAGCCGGTACATCCCGTGCATCAAGGTCGCCAGTTCAGGCGGCAAAGGGCTGCCCTGTTTGGCGGATGCGGCCATGACCTGATAGAACCGGGTCAGGATGTGCTCAGGGGTGCGTTCCGCGGCTGCCGGTTCGCCCCCTGAGACAGCATTGGCCGTCTCGTGGTCACGGCTAGCGGACGGCGTGAGCACATCCGAAGGCATGGGCGATCCCTCGGCGAAGATCGTGACGGGCCAGCCCTCGCGCTCCGCCCAGCGTTCCAGCCTGCTGCGAGAGGGCTTTTGGGCTCCGCGCTCCCACTGCGAGACCTGGGAGGGCCTAACTCCAGCTCGCTTGCCGAGTTCCTCCTGTGGCACCACCCTGTCCGGCTCCCCGGACAGAACCCTGCGGAGATCCCTGATTCGCTCGGCTATGTCGGATGCCAGTACCCAGGTCACGATGTGCTCTCCTCCCGTTAAGGGATCTGAAACCAGCATCATTTCACGATGCTAACACAACAGACGATAGTCGATAGGCCCTTCGATTGCAATGAACAGGGCCGCAACGCTCCCAAAGTAGCTATCGTTAACGTAGGTGCTGCTGACTCTGGCCCGGGAGCAACCCATGGGACCTGGGTGGGGCACTCACCTCGTGCTCGCAAGGGTCCGAGCCCGGGCCTCCAGGCTGTCGGCCTCGCCAGCGCGACCCATAGTGCGGAGCAGCGCGGCGTAACCCTCGAGTGGTTTGGCCAGCTTGGGGCTCTCCTGCCCGAAGGCGTTCTCGAGGATGGTCAGTGCACGTCGGTACCGCGTCTCTGCCTCCTCGTACCTCCGCTGACCCTCATACAGTGCGGCGACATTCTGCAGACCGTCTGCCACGGCGGGGTGCTCGGGCCCGAATGCGGTTTCCCAGATCGCCAGCG
>JABAOD010009207.1_pt1 | contig 10979 bp, 10 predicted proteins | sample 7062151 | NCBI WGS metagenome assembly JABAOD01 (sample SAMN14538626, study PRJNA623070) | marine sediment metagenome | biome: marine biome [ENVO:00000428]; feature: marine pelagic biome [ENVO:01000023]; material: deep marine sediment [ENVO:00002113] | place: India: Gulf of Khambhat ...
GGCGGCAATGTCGGCATCGGTTTCGCCGTACCGACGGAAATCGCCAGCTCGATCATGAGCCAGATTCTCGACTTCGGCGAGATCCGGCGCGGGCTGCTCGGCGTCGGGATCCAGACAATCGATGCCGAGATGGCCAAGGCGCTGGATGCCAACGTGGAACGCGGGGCCCTGATTACCAACATTGTGCCCAACTCGGCGGCGGAGGAAGCCGGCCTCGAGGTCGGCGACATTATCGTCGAGGTAAACGAAGAAGCCGTCGACGATGCCTCTGAACTGCGTAACACGATTGGCCTGTTGCGGTCGGGCGACGAAGTTGCGATCAAGTATGTGCGCAACAGCAAAACACGCTCGACGACAGCCAAACTGGGCCAGGCGCAGGCGCAGCAGCTGACCGGTGCCGACATCCATCCGGGCCTAAGCGGTGCAACCTTCGCGGCGGCCTCCACGACCAGTGAGAACGGCGTGGAAGTAGCGGAAGTCGAGCCCGGCAGCCCGGCAGCGCAGCGCGGGCTCCGTCCCGGCGACATCATTACCGCCGTGAATCGCAACCGCATTGGCGACCTTCAGGACCTGGCAGCGGTGGCGCAAGATAATCGCATCCTGTTCCTGCTGGTCCAGCGCGGAGACCGGTCACTGATGCTGCAGATACGCTAGGCGCTGTATCGCAAGACTTCGGCAACTACAGGGCTCGTGACGCAAGGTCACGAGCCCTTGTTTTTGGTCTAGTTACGACCTGCAAATATTGCGAAATGCTCGAACTATCAGTAAGGTCGAAGCAACACCTCTATCAAACTCTAAGTAAAATCAGTGCTCCGCTCGATGGCTCAAAGACTCTCACAATTGCAGCGCAGTCTCGCATTACTGTTGCTCTGCGCGACGGGATTCGTGGCATCGGCTGTCCCGGCAGCGTCGCCCTCGATATTCGAGCAGCAGCGGCTGCTGTTCAGGGAAGTATTTGAGTCGGTCGAACGCGGTGACTGGGGTGCGATTGATAAGCTGACGAGCACGCAAAGAGAGCAGCTCCGGGAATATGTCCTGTGGCCGGATATCCAGGCCGCGTACTGGCGAGCAACCATCGAACAGGCGTCGGCTGCTGACATCGCGGCGTTCCTCGATGAGTACGGTACGCTCAGGCCTGCCCGGCAGTTGCGCTATCGGTACGCGCTGCACCTGGCTCGGATTGGCGATCTGCCCGGCTTCCGGCGAATCTACGAGCAGTTCTACCAGGGCCAGGAGATTGCCAGGCTCGACTGCCTGGCATTGCAAGCCGAGCTGAAAGCCGGTCGCACGGAGCGCGTAAACGCTCGGGCAACGGCGTTGTGGCTTGTCGGCAAGAGCCAGGTAGCCGAATGCGATCCCGTCTTCGAACACCTTGATGAAGAAGGATTGCTGAGCCCCGCCCTGTATCGCAAGCGATACGAGCTTGCTATTGACGCACGCGAGTTTCAGCTGGCGCGATGGCTCGCGAAAAAGATCGACGACGGGCATGTCGATGAAGCTGCGCAGTGGTCGCAGGCGCAGGCGCATCCAGAAACGTTCCTGAAGAGGCACTCGAACCGGGCGGACGATAAGACGACACGTGACCAGCTTGTCTACGCGGTGGAGCGACTGACGTACCGGGACCCGGACCTGGCACATACGCTGTGGACGGGCATCGACAGGCGAACTCGTTTCACGGAAGAGCAGCGTGTTCGCACCGCTCGCCATATAGCCTTGTGGAGCGCACGCGATAACCTCCCCGGCGCCTACGATCGCCTGCAGCGCCTACCCGCCGCGGCCGTGAACAGCGACGTTCGGCATTGGCGGGCACGCAGCAGCCTTCGCGCGGCCGAATGGGACAAGCTGCTTGTCGATATTGCGGCAATGCCGGACTCTGAACGTAACTCGGAGGAATGGCGGTACTGGCGTGCGGTTGCGCTCGATCGTTTGGGCCAGACGTTGGCGGCTCGGGCGAGCTTGGAGGCGCTTGCCACGGAGCGCAGCTACTACGGCTTTCTTGCGGCTGATGAGCTCGATGAAGACTACGCGTTTGATGATGCGCNNGAGTCTGTCATCGCGGCGCTGGAGTCCCGGCCGGGGATAATCCGCGCGCGTGAGCTATTCATGGTTGGCCAGGACAGCTCCGGCCGATCCGAGTGGGACACCGTCGTGCGGACACTGGAGGCCTACGAGAAGAAGCAGGCTGCCATCATGGCGGATCGCTGGGGCTGGCATTCTCGTGCAATTTCGGCCGCGGCGAAACTCGGCGAATACGACGACCTGTCGCTTCGCTACCCGCTGCCTCATCAGCCCATATTCGAAAGGTCGTCGTCAGCGGCGAACATCTCACCTACCTGGGCGTACGGCATCGCGCGCAGCGAGAGTCTTTTCATGCCCGACGTGCGGTCTCACGCGGGCGCGGTTGGCCTGATGCAGCTCATGCCGGCAACCGGTCGACAGGTCGCGCGGGAGATTCGACTGCGCTATCTGGGGATTCGGACGCTCACCGATCCGGAAAGCAACATCAGGCTCGGCACCAGCTACCTCGGACAGATGGCCGAGCGTTACGGGGGCAACGCCGTGCTTGCGACTGCTGCTTACAACGCCGGACCCCATCGTGTGGATCGTTGGCTCCCCGATTCCGGCAGCATCGATGCGCGAATCTGGATAGAGAACATCCCGTTCAATGAAACGCGCAAGTATGTGAAACGCGTGCTTTCGGCACAGGCGATTTTTCATTGGCGGATGACGGGGGAAATTCGGCGTGTTTCCGATGAGCTACTTGTCGTCCGGGCAATCAACGATACCCCGCAGCTGGCACATCGTCACCACGAAATCGATTCGGCCGTCGCGTCACCCTAAGGCGTCGAGACGGGCATCGCGCTCGGCCCTGTCCAGCTCAGATAAACCTCTCGCTCTTGAATAGAAGCATTGGATATCGTGTTGGCAATCCGCGAGCAGCGCGCGAAACGCAGGCAGCCATCCTTCGTAAAGACTCATTGATGCCAACCGGGCGTTGTTCAGATCGCCGTTAATCCAAGCCGTGTCGGCACCTCCCGACATCCGCAGAAGCACCGCAGCGTCCGCTCGAAGCCGCTCCAGGCGTGCGGCTTTTTGTTCTCGTTTCTTGTCATCACCAATGTCTGCCGCGTAGTATTTGCCAAGATCTTCACGCGCGTCGGCCACCAGGGACATCAGTTCCTCTCGCAGCTGTCGCCGCTTCCAGTAGACATCGATATCCTCGGGCCGACCGTTCGCCGCGAGCCATTGCTCGAGCCCGAATTCCTCGACCGCCGTCGCAAATGCCTCGTTGAAGCCGGTGTCTCCCTTGATGTAAAGGACCTGGTGGGCTAACTCGTGAAAAAGCGTACCGACCAGCTGTATGTCGTCCCATCTCAACATCGAACTCAACAACGGGTCATCGAAGTTACCCAGTGTCGAGTACGCGGACACCCCGCCGACAGCAACATCGTAGCCATCCTTGGCAAGTCGCTCCGCTTGGCGGTAGGCGGCTTCCTTGTTGAAATAACCGCGGTAGCTGACGCACCCGGCAATCGGGAAACACCACTGCCGCGGCTGCAGGGAAAACTCGGGGGCGGCGAAAACATTCCAGACGACGAACTCTCGCTCGATGTCCGCGTAGCTCCGGTAACTCCCGTTATCAGGCAGGCCAAGCTCGTCTATGGAGAATCGCCGCGCCGTCCGCACCAGCCGCAGCCGCACGGCGAGCTCGGCGGACGTCTCGTCCTGATCGACAATTTCGTCGATCGGCTCGCTCTTGCGCAGCACCTCCCATTGGCCGGCAGCCGCGTGCAGGTAGTAACAGCCGGAATTGGTCGCGCACAGCGCAAACAGCACCACACTTTTTGCGTATCCGCCGAGTACCGAGCGCCGTGTCATGGGCATACTGTGCTCGGTCGCCCACGGAAACGTCAACATCGATTGTCGGGTACTATTGCGCCATGCAGGTATACCTCGTGGGTGGCGCTGTTCGGGATGAGCAGCTTGGCATTCCGCACAAGGAGCGGGACTGGTGCGTGGTGGGCGCTACGCCCGACGACATGATCGCGATGGGCTACCGCCAGGTCGGCAAAGACTTCCCGGTCTTCCTGCACCCGGAGTCGGGTGAGGAATACGCCCTTGCCCGCACCGAGCGAAAGACGGCGCCCGGTTACCACGGCTTCGCGTTCGACTACTCGCCGCAGGTTTCCATTGAGGACGATTTGCTGCGACGCGACCTCACCATCAACGCCATTGCCCGGGATTCCAAAGGCAATTTCGTGGATCCCCATGACGGTCGTCGTGACATCGAGCTGCGCCTTCTGCGGCACGTGTCGGATGCGTTTGCCGAGGACCCGGTGCGCATCCTGCGCGTCGCGAAATTCGCTGCCCGCTTCCGGCACCTCGGCTTTTCCATTGCCCCCGAGACCCTGGATCTGATGCGCACGATGGTTGCCAATGGCGAAGTCGCTGCCCTGGTGCCGGACAGGGTGTGGAAAGAAACCGAGTCTGCCCTTCGCGGTGCAAGCGTGCGCACGTACTTCGAAGTGCTGCGCGATTGCGATGCATTGGAAGCGCTGTTCCCGGAAATCGACGCACTGTTCGGAGTGCCGCAGCCCGAGAAGTGGCACCCCGAGGTTGACACCGGCGTCCACCTCCTCATGGTGCTCGACCAGGCCGAAGCCATGAGCACCGATCTCGAAGTGCGGTACGCGGCGTTAACCCATGATCTGGGCAAAGGCAATACGCCGCGCGACCAGCTGCCGAGCCATCTCGGGCACGAGATACGCGGATGCAAGATGATCCGGGACATCTCCGATCGGCTCCCGGTCCCGAGAACGAGTCGCGACCTGGCGCTCCTCGTTGCCGAGTTCCATACGCACTGCCATCGCGCGCTGGAACTGAATGCAAAGACGATCCTCAAGGTACTCGAAAAGACCGACGCATTTCGGCGGCCCGATCGATTCGAGCAATTCCTGGTAACGTGCGAAGCAGACGCGCGCGGGCGAGCTGGACTGGAGGATCGGCAGTATCCCCAGGCCGATTTCTTGCGAGGCGCTCTTGCCGCCGCCGCGGCGGTCGATGCCGCGGCAATCGCGGGACAAAACGAGCCCTCAAAGATTCCTGGCGCGGTCCGCCGCGCGCGCGAAAAGGCAATCGTCGAGTATCGCCGGGCCGTCTAGCCCGGACATTGCACCGGTTGGCGCGTAAGATCGGTTGAGGATCTGATTGGCTGAAGGATTTTCCGAGTGAGCGGAATAACGGTGTCTATTGNNAGGCGATCAGAGACTCAGCGAGAGCGCGTCGCACTGGTGCAATTTCCGGGCTAACCGCCGCCGTAGAAGAACAGGAAGACCGAGAAGAACGTTACGTTGCCGTAAAGCTCGGAATCGTCGACGCCCAGCGCAAGCTCGATGTCGGACGTGTCATTCATCGGATTCAGGAAACGGACGGTGGCGGTCCGAGTTCTGCTACCGTCCACTTCACCTTTCCAGGTGCCGATGTCGAAGTTCCAGCGCCGCTTGCCGGCATCGAGCGCAAGGGTCGCCGTCGCGCTGTAATCCACCAGGCTGTTGATCAGGCTGAGGCGAGAAAATGTCAGCAGTTGTAATAGCCGTCGATTGCTGTCCAGCTTGAGATTGACATCGTAGTCGTAATCCATAGCCGACAGCCCGAAACCTATGGTATCCGTAATCTCGACACGCGCCGACATCCCGATACCATCCGCGCTGAATCCCGCTTTCCGGCTTTCGAAGAAATCCGTAGCCGGAAGGACGATATCGAAGTCCCGATACTGGTAGTCGCCGGACACTGAGAGCCGATCATTGCGCCAGTACGTGGACACCTCGAAATCCGTTGAGTCGAGCGTATCGTTATCACCCCAGTAAGCAATACCGGCACGAATGCCGATCGGATTCCACCAGTGATCGATGCGGAGATTCGCATGCCAGGTATCGAGGTCCTGCGAAAGCGCCGAGTCTGCCGAATACCTGGCGATCGCGGCAGATACCCAGGTCTCCTCAGCGACACTGAAATCACCGATCAAAGAGACCGCAAACCCGTCCTGGGTGTCGCCCTCGAGGCCGGCACCCAGGATATAGCCTTCTCCCGCGACTGCCCGGCCAGCCGACAGGAGCAGGATCAGGAATGCAAGCGCCTTAGGCCAGGACATAGAGAATCACGGCAGCGAGCAAGAGTCGATAAATGGCAAAAGGTGCGAGGCCGATACGACTGACGAAGCGCATGAAGAACTCGATGCTCAGGTAGGCAACGATGGCCGATATCGTCGCACCAAGAGCGAGCTGGCCCCACGCGACGGCTTGAGCACCGGTAACCAGTTCGACTCCTTTGTACAGGGTCGCGAGCAATATCACCGGAGCAGACAAAAGAAACGAGAAACGGGCGGCATCCTGGCGCTTGAAGCCGAGCAGACGTCCGGCCGTGATGGTCACGCCGGACCGCGAGGTACCCGGTACGAGGGACAGCGCCTGCGCGCAGCCGATCATGAATGCGTCGCTGACACGAACATCGGCGATGATGCGCTCGCTCCTGCCGTAACGGTCGGCAAGCGCCATCAGAATCCCGTAGCCGGACAGCGTGTAGACAATGATCGACGGATCGCGCAGGTGCGCCTCGATCCACGAAGCGAAAAGCAGTCCGGCCGCGGCGGCCGGAATCGTTCCCAGACCGATCGCGAACGCCATGTTCGCCTGCGGCATCCGCGTATCACCGCCGAGTATCTGGCCGGCGCCCCGCAGCAAACCGAGAATGTCTTCCCGAAAGAATGCGCAAACCGCGACCAGTGATCCGAAGTGCACCGCGACGTCGAAAGCAAGCCCCTGGTCCGTCCACTCGACGAGGTACGGTACGAGCACGAGATGGCCCGAACTCGAGATCGGCAGGAATTCCGTCAGGCCCTGCACGATTGCAAGTACGATGATTTGCAGTCCGGTCATCGGCACCCTGTCCCGGAGCGTGTCTGATTCATAAAGTGTGCGTCCTGTCGCCACGGCTGAAAGCCGACGGTGCGCGGATATCGCCGCGCCGCAATGCCATGCACTTGAAGTGCTCGCCCATGTCAGCGGGCAGGGTAAGTGTTTTGATCTGTCCCGACAATTCCAGTTGTCGTTGAAGTGTGAGCGTCTGAAATTCGTGCATCTCGGCTTCGAGTCCGCCGTTCAGGAGAAACTGCGCCTGCGCGGTATAGCCGGCGACCTCCAGCCCGTTCTCGAGTGCGGCCTCGGCAACGGCGTTGAAGTCAACCCACGAGGTCAGGTCCTGAATGCCGGTCAGTATCAGCGGATCGCCGTGAGCACGGTGACGAAAATGGCATCGCAACCAGCCGCCGGATCGCTCATGCGCGTAGTACTCGCGGCGGGTAACTCCGTAATCAAACAGGAATACGAGACCCTCCGTCAGAGCATCCGATTGCGCCGAGATCCATCCGGGCAGTCCCAGTGAAACCTCGGAGACATAGCTATCGGGTAGTCGCTCTCCCAGCGCCCCCTCGATCGCGAATACGGCGCTCGATAAGTGATCTGGCGCGGCGGCGTGATCAATGCCGAACGCGTCACCGTCGAGCACGACGCGAAGCTGCAGTACGCCGTCGGCCGTCCGAATAAAGCGCTCAACAGGGAGCGCATCGAGCACCTCATTCGCAATAATCAAGCCCACATGCTGGTCCGGCGGAGACTGAACCCACGACACTCTCGACACCAGGCCTGGCAGTCGCTCAGCGAGGTACTCCGCTTGCCGCTGCTGGAGATCGCCGGATACTTCCAGGATTTCGTAGCGCTCCGGCAGCGCATCGAGCCGCTCCAGAAACTGCAAGATTTCTGCCGCGAGCCCGCCACTGCCGGCGCCGTATTCGACAATCGACCCGCCCTCGACCTGGCGCAATACCTCGGCGCATTGCCGGGCCAGCACACGACCGAAGATTGGCGATACCTCCGGCGCCGTCACGAAATCCCCGTCCGCGCCGAACTTGGTCGAGCCCGCGACGTAATAGCCGAGTCCGGGTGCGTACAACGAATGCTGCATGTACTCGGCAAAACTGATGCTGCCGCCGGCCTCATGGATGCGCGCACGTATAAATTCGGCGACACGCTCGCTCTGCTCGGCGCTGATAGCGTCCGGCTCCGGCAATGTAGGGCGTTTGTACTGTTGCATGTCGTTGACAAAGTGTCTATGAATGTCGTGCGGCAACAGAGTAAAGGATTATCGATGTCAGAACAGGACCTGGGTGGCAAAGTTGTACTTGTGACCGGCGCCGCTCGTCGGATCGGTGCCGCTGTTGTGACGCGCCTTCACGCCAGCGGCGCGCGGGTCGCGATTCACTATCGAAGCTCCTCGGACGAGGCTGAAAGACTTGCCTCGGGCCTCAACGGCGAGCGCGCCGGCACGGCCGCCGCATTTCAGGCTGACCTGCTGGATATCGGTCACATTCCCGGGCTGATCGACGCCGTGACGGACTGGGGCGGCAGACTGGACGCGCTGGTCAACAATGCCTCGACGTTCTATCCGACTCCCGTGGGCAGCATTACTGAAGCTCACTGGGAAGACCTGATGGGCAGCAACCTCAAAGCGCCGCTATTCCTCGCCCAGGCGGCTCAACCACAGCTGAAGGCGAACGGCGGCGCGATCGTCAATATTGTTGATATTCATTCTCAGCGGCCGCTGAGGAACCATGCGGTATACGGCCCGGCCAAGGCCGGTCTCGCCATGCTCACCCGCGCGCTTGCAAGAGATCTTGCGCCGCACATCCGCGTGAACGGCGTTTCACCCGGCGCAATACTGTGGCCCGAAGGCGGCATGAGTGACGCGGCGCAGCAGTCGATACTGCGGCAGGTGCCGCTGCAGCGCGCCGGCGATCCCGAGGACATCGCAGGGTGTGTCCTGTACCTGCTACGCGATGCGATCTACGTCACCGGCCAGATCATCGCGGTGGATGGCGGCCGATCGATCGGTTGGTAGCGCTGCCGGGTTGTGGCACGGTAGCACCGTTTCCGCCACCACGGGCCGCCTGCCCGACGATACCTGTGAGGCAGGCCAGTTTTCACACGCGCCGTCGTCTACAAGATGATGCCAACCAGCTCCAGCGGGTGAGTCTTCGCATCGAACTCCTGCCAATGAGTCAGCATCGTCTTTCCGGTTACCGGGTGGACGAGGCCCGGAGCCAGCTCGGCCAGGGGCCGCAAGACGAAACTGTATTCCAGTATGTCGCTGCGCGGTACCCGCACCGGCGGATCCTCGATAACCAGTTCATCGTAAAGAAGCAGATCAATATCGAGCGGGCGTGCGACCCATTTGTCGCCGCCACGGGCACGGCCAACGAGGTCGTGTAAGCGCTCGATTTCCTGACAGATTTCGAGCGGCCCGTCCTCTGAGCGGAATCCGGCGACGAGATTCAGAAAGTCGTCCCCCTCGAATCCGACCGCCGCGCTTTGATAGACCGATGAGACCTGAAGCTCGCCGTATTTTTTCCTGAGCTCACGAACGGCAAGACCCAGGTTTTTCTCCGGCTCGATATTGCTGCCGAGCCCGACGTAGATTTGCGCCATACAAAAGTGTCCGGGTCGTCCCTAGTCCGACCAGTCTCCCCGTTCGATAAGAACGCCGACGTCACGCGAACCTCGAATCGCACCTGGCTTGTTGACCCGCACTTTTACCCACTGCACGTCAAACTCATCGCGAACGATGCCGGCGACGCGTTCCGCCAGCGTCTCAACGAGCTGGAAGCCCGAATCCGCCACGAAGGACTGGATTCGTTTGGCGACCAGCTTGTAGTTCAGCGTATCCTCGACGCAGTCGGTCGCCGCCGCCCTGGCGATATCGGCGCTCATTTCCAGGTCGATGATGACCGTCTGGCGTATCTTTCGCTCCCACTCCCATATGCCGATGACCGTGTCGATCTTGAGCCCGCTCAGGAATATCTTGTCCATAATCTCATCCGATGCCGTGTGATGGTGTCGCGGCCGGCGCGTTCAGTGTTTCGAGAGGCCAGCGTGCTTGCGCCCTGATCTCCCCGGCAAGATTGGCATCGCCGAGTCGCAGCGCGCCCGCGATGGCTATCATCGCACCATTGTCCGTACAAAACTCCATGCGTGGATAGTAGACGGTACCGTCGAATTGCGCCGCGAGATCGCGGCGCAGCAGTTTGTTCGCGCCAACGCCTCCTGCCACAACGATACGCTCGAGCCGCTCCGCCTGCGCCGCCTTGATCGTCCGGCCGATCAGCGTGTCGACGACCGCGCGTTGAAACGAGGCCGCTACGTCCGCCCGGCAGAGCGTTCCGTTCGCCTCTCTGTTGCGCACCTCGACCATGACCGCGGTCTTGAGGCCGCTGAAACTGAAATCAAAGCCCGGTTTGCTGAGCATCGGCCGCGGCAACGTCACGGCCTTCTCGTTGCCCTTCTCGGCGAGGGCAGCCAGGGCGGGGCCGCCCGGATAACCCAGTCCCAGGAGCTTGGCGGTCTTGTCAAAAGCTTCGCCGACCGCGTCGTCGAGCGTGGTGCCCAGCAGGCGATAGTCACCCAGTGCCTTCACGACGATCAGCATCGTGTGTCCGCCCGATACCAGCAGAGCAAGAAACGGGAATTCGGGCGGTTCCTCCTCGAGCATCGGCGCCAGCAGGTGCCCCTCCATGTGGTGCACCGGGATGACCGGGCAGCCCCATGCCAGTCCCAGGCCGTTGGCCATGCCTCCGCCGACCATCAAAGCCCCGACTAATCCGGGCCCCGCGGTGTAGGCGATCGCATCGGGCCGGTCGATGCCGGCCTCTCGCAACACCTGCTGCAGCAGTGGCAGCAGCCTGCGAACGTGGTCCCGCGACGCAATCTCGGGGACCACGCCACCGTACACCGCGTGCAGATCCACCTGGCTGTGCAGGGCGTGCGCGATCAGGCCCCGCTCCGTGTTATAAACGGCGACGCCGGTCTCATCACAGCTGGTTTCGATTCCGAGAACATTCATAGGCAGCGGATCATAGCGTATCGGGCTCC
>JABAOD010000895.1_pt3 | contig 10978 bp, 11 predicted proteins | sample 7062151 | NCBI WGS metagenome assembly JABAOD01 (sample SAMN14538626, study PRJNA623070) | marine sediment metagenome | biome: marine biome [ENVO:00000428]; feature: marine pelagic biome [ENVO:01000023]; material: deep marine sediment [ENVO:00002113] | place: India: Gulf of Khambhat ...
CGTCGGCGGCGGCACCGGCATGATCTGCTACGAGTTCAAGGGCGGCACCGGCACCGCGTCGCGGCGCGTCGCGCTCGGCGGCGAGGCCTATACCGTCGGCGCGCTGGTGCAGGCCAATCACGGCCTCCGCGACTGGCTGACGATTCTCGGCGTGCCGGTCGGCCGCGAGATGCGCGGCGATCTCCTGAAGTCACGGGAGAGCGGCTCGATCATCGTCGTCATCGGCACCGACGCGCCGCTGTCACCGCTCAGCCTCAACCATCTCGCCCGACGCGCCTCCATCGGCATCGGCCGCCACGGCACGCCCAGCGGCAACAGCTCGGGCGATATCTTCCTTGCCTTCAGCACGGCCAATGCACGGCCCTATGCGCAGCTGTCGGAAGCCCTGCAGAGCTTCGAATTCATCAGCAACGAGGTGCTCGACCCCTGTTACCTTGCCGCGGTGGAGGCGGTCGAGGAGGCCGTGGTCAATGCCATGGTCGCGGCCGAGAGCATGACCACGGTCCGGCCGCCGGGGCTGACGTGCCGGGCGATCGACCACGACGCGTTGTGCGAGATCATGCGCCGCCACGGGCGCCTGCGTCGATAGACGTGAACACGAGAACACGCCGGAGGAAGAGATGAGGAGAGACGACGACGATCCGCAGCTGTTGCCGCCGGACGTCGATCCGAACACGCTGAAGATCGGCATCCGCAAGGTGCGCGCGCGCAACGAGGCGGGAACCCGGACGGTGACGACGGTGCGCGAGCATCAGCTCGTCACCGACGAGCCGAACGACGGCAACACCGGTCCGACCCCGCTCGAGACGACGCTGGCCGGTCTCGTCGGCTGCGAGGGCGTCATCATCAATCGCTGCGCGCGGGCGATGCGGTTCAGGTACAGCGCCCTCGAGATCGACGCCGACGGCGAGGTCGACGGGCGCGGCTCGCGCGGCGTTCGAGGCGTGCGTCCCTATTTCAACTGGGTTAAGCTGAAGATCCGCCTGCACAGCGACGAGACGCCCGAGCGGCTGGAGCGGCTGAAGCGCAACGTCGAATACCGCTGCCCGGTGATGAACCTGTTCCGCGAGGCGGACGTGGACATCGAGGCCGATTGGCAACTGGTTTCCGAATAGAGGGAGGATAGGACATGCAACAGCGGACACTCGGAAAGGGCGGCCTCAAGGTCCCGGCGATGGGACTCGGCTGCATGACCATGACGCCGATCTACGGCCCGCCCGACGATACGCACTCCATCGCCACCATTCACCGGGCGATCGAGCTCGGCGCGAACTTCATCGACACCTCGGACATGTATGCGCAGGGCAAGAACGAGGAGCTCGTCGGCCGCGCCATCGCCGGCCGGCGCGACAAGGTGATCCTCGCCACCAAGTTCGGCAATCTGCGCTTTCCGGACGGCTCCACCGGCGTCTGCGGCAAGCCGGACTACGTCATCGAGGCCTGCGAGAAGAGCATGCAGCGCCTCGGCACCGACGTCTTCGATCTCTACTACGTGCACCGGATCGACCCGGAGGTGCCGATCGAGGACACCGTCGGCGCCATGGTCAGGCTCAAGGAGCAGGGCAAGATCCGCCATCTGGGCTTAAGCGAGGCCGGCGTGCAGACGATCCGCCGGGCCCATGCCACGCATCCGATCGCCGCGCTGCAGACCGAGTATTCCCTGTGGTCGCGCGACGTCGAGGCCGAGATCCTGCCGACCTGCCGCGAGCTCGGCATCGGCTTCGTCCCCTACTCGCCGCTCGGCCGCGGCTTCCTGACGGGGACGATCAAAAGCCTCGACGACCTTGCCGAGAAGGACCGGCGCCGCGACATGCCGCGCTTCCAGGACGGCAACCGCGAGGACAACGTCAAGCTGCTGGCGACGCTGGAAGCGGTGGCGGAGAAGCATCGCTGCACCCCGGCGCAGGTGGCGCTGGCCTGGGTGCTGGCACAGGGCGACGACGTCGTGCCGATCCCCGGCACCAAGCGGCCGGAGCGGGTGGACGAGAACCTCAAGGCGCTGAACATCTCGCTCGACGCCGACGACATGGCGCGGCTCGAGGCGACCTTCCCGCCCGGCGTCGCCAAGGGCACGCGCTACCCGGCCGGCGGCATGAAGCGCGTCGGATTGTGAGGCCCTGTCATGCAGACGCGTGAATTCGGCAAGAGCGGCCTCGTCGTCCCCGCCATCGGCCTCGGCTGCATGGGCATGTCGACGGCTTACGGCGAGCGCGACGATGCCAGCTCCACGGCGACGATCCAGCACGCCATCGACATCGGGGCGGGGCTGCTGGATACCTCCGACGCCTACGCCAACGGCGTCAACGAGGAGCTGGTCGGCAAGGCGATCGCCGGCCGCCGCGACAAGGTCATCCTGTGCACCAAATTCGGCAACATCCGGCTGCCCGACGGCGGCCGCAAGATCGTCGGCACGCCGGACTACGTCGCCGAGGCGTGCGACAAGAGCCTCAAGCGGCTCGGCGTCGACCATATCGACCTCTACTACCAGCACCGGGTCGACCCGGACACGCCGATCGAGGAGACGGTCGGCGCCATGGCGCGGCTGGTCGAGGCCGGCAAGGTCCGTTATCTCGGCCTGTCGGAAGCGGGGCCGGAGACGATCCGCCGGGCCCATGCGACGCACCCGATCGCGGCGCTGCAATCGGAGTACTCGCTGTGGTCGCGGCACATCGAGGAGACGATCCTGCCGCTGATCCGCGAGCTCGGCATCGGCCTTGCCGCCTACTCGCCGCTCGGCCGCGGTTTTCTGTCGGGCGCGATCCGCCAGCCCTCGGACCTGATCGACAAGGACCGCCGGCACGACCATCCGCGGTTCTTTCCCGAGAACCTGGCGCGCAACGTCCATTTGCTGCCGGTGCTGGAGGAGGTGGCGGCGGCGCGCGGCTGCACCATGGCGCAGGCGGCGCTCGCCTGGGTCCTGGCCAAGGGCGAGGACATCGTGCCGATCCCCGGCACCAAGAGCGTGGCGCGCCTCGACGAGAACCTCGCTTCGCTCGACGTCAAGCTGGAGGCCGGCGACTTCGCTCGTCTCGAGGCCGTCTTCGCGCCGAACATCACCGCCGGCACCCGCTATCCCGAGCGCCAGATGAAGAGCCTGGAGCTGTGACGTTGCGGGCCGCGCCATCAAGCCCGTAAGACGGGCGCCCGTGGTGGGCAGCCACTGCGTTGCGCTCAGGGCCGGCCTGATAGTTCTGTCAACCGGCATCGCGGCCACGCCGGCCGAGGCGACGTCGCATTGGACGGACTGCCTTGCCCGGCCCAGTTATGCTTGCCTCGTCGACCACGCCGCGGACGAGGCAAGGCAGGTCCCCGGCCGCGCCGCCCGCGCCTACGCCACCGCCCTCGTCGCCGGTGCCCAAGCGGTTGGCGGCCGTGCCGATGCGGCCCGCTCCAGCGCCGAGGACGCCCGCCTCCTCGGCACGGTCATCGCCGACGCCGGCGACTACGGCTTCCTCGTCTCGCAGATCGTCTGGGCCCGCGCCTGGGCCGGGGACCTGGACGTCGCCGGCGACATGCTGGGATGGACGACGGATCCGTACGCCCTCGCCCTCGGCCATGCGGCGCTGGCCGAGGCGCAGGCCCATCACGGATTTTTGGAGTATGCGCGGCGCTCCCTGCGCTGGGCCATGGAGGAGGCCGAGAACGTGCGGGCCGAGCGGGCGATCCTGCTGTCGTACCTTGCCATCTCGCACGGCTATGTCGGCGATGCCGACGGGGTCCACAGCCTGATTGCCGAGGCCCGGAAGGCCGCCGACAGCGAGGATACCCCCTACGGCCGGACGCTGGCCGTTGCGGCCGGGGCCGTTGCCGAGGCGATGCTCGGCCATTTGGAGGAGTCGGATGCGCTGCTCGCCAAGGCCGAGACGCGGCTCGCCGGGATCATGGACGAGACCGACATCGGCGTGCTGGCAGCGCATCTCGCCTGGGCGCTGGCCGAGGGCGGCGACGCCGAGGGCGCCAAAGGAGTGATCGCCCAGCTCGGCAAGCTCGACCTTGCGTCCCTGACCTACCAACGCCGCGCGCTGATCTTCGGCTACGCCGCCCTCGCGCTGTCGCGGGCGAAGTGATCGAGGCTACGGGTCGGTCGCCCTGCGAGAAGTTGCCGGCGCGCTGGGCCTTCCGGGTTCCTTGACATAAGTTGCATATGCAACTAAATCAGGTCAAGGCTTGGGCCTGCGCTGAGCGACCTCATACTCCGAGACGCGGCTTCGCCGCTCCTCAGCATGAGGCCCCAAGGCCTGTTCCCTCACCCCGGGAAGGCGCGGAACGCCGTCTCGAAGGGTGAGGTCGCGCTGCAGGTGCGAGCGCGAAGTTGGACAGAAGTGGCCATTCCGCGCGACACTCGCACGGATACTGACGGGATCGGGACATGAGCAAATCCTTCGCATCGACGGGCGACCTCGACGAAAAGACGATCACTTTCGCGCAGCTCGGCGACGGCGCCTGGGCCTATACCGCCGAGGGCGACCCGAATACCGGCGTCATCGTCGGCGACGAAGGGGTCATGGTGGTCGACGCGCAGGCGACGCCGGCGATGGCGGCGGACGTGCTGCGCCATATCCGCGAGGTCACCGACAAGCCGGTCAAGTACGTGCTGCTGAGCCATTACCACGCGGTGCGCGTGCTCGGCGCCTCGGCCTACGACGCCGAGAACATCCTCGCCAGCCGCCTCACCTACGAGATGATCGTCGAGCGCGGCCAGCAGGACTGGGAGTCCGAGTACGGCCGCTTTCCCCGGCTGTTCGAAGGTGCGGAGTCGATCCCCGGCCTGACTTGGCCGACCATCGTGTTCGACGGGATGCTCACCGTCGACCTCGGCAACCGCAAGGTCGAGGTGTTCTCGCCCGGCCGCGGCCATACCCAGGGCGACACCGTCGCCTGGCTGCCGGACCAGAGGATCCTCTATGCCGGCGACCTCGTCGAATACGGCGCGACGCCCTATGCCGGTGACGCGCATCTCGCCGACTGGCCGGCGACGCTGGACAGGCTGCGCGCGCTCAAGCCCGAGAAGCTGGTGCCCGGCCGCGGCGAGGCGCTGGCAACGCCGGCCGACTGCGAGGCCGCCATGGCCCAGACCCGGGCCTTCATCACCGACCTGTTCGAGTGCGCCAAGGAGGCCCGCGCCAGGGGCGACGACCTCAAGCAGATGTTCGACGCCGCCAAGGCGAAGATGGACCCGAAATACGGCGACTGGGTGATCTACGAGCACTGCATGCCGTTTGACGCGTCCCGCGCCTACGACGAGGCCGGCGGCATGGAGCGCCCGCAGATCTGGACCGCCGAGCGCGACCAGGAGATGTGGGCGAAGCTGAACGACTGAAATTGTCCACGCGACGCCGGCCGGCGGGATGGTACCGGGAGCGGGCCGCATATCTTCGATGCGTGGCCCCTGGCGCCGGCCGGCCCTCCTGCCGCCAGGCCGCACCATTCACCACCCGTTAGGGTTCCTCCGCCACAATTGCCGCCTGCGCAACGCAATCACGTTCCGGGAGAGAGCGAATCGCGCGGTTGCCGCAGTGCTTTCAGTCGCCGGCGTTCTCGGCCTGTTGTTCCTTGCCTTCGGGGGTGATTCCTTCACGGGATTCGGGGCGCCATGTGGATCGGGGGTGCCGGACTGGCGGCTCAATGGTTCGCGGGAATGGCCAAGCGCACGCTGCCGCACCTGCTGGTCGGTCGCACGCTGTCCGGCGAGGCGCGCCGCGATTTCGTCGGCTGGATGACCGATCTGCGCTGGCAGGGCGTCAGGCCCGACGGCCCCGACGATGCGCGCCTGCCACGCTCGCGTCTCGAAGGCTGGGCCATGCGCGTGGCCTATGGCGAGATCCCCGACATCGGCGAGCGGGAGCCGGACATCCTGATCCCCGGCGCGTTTCCGCCGACCCGGGACGGCGACGAGACAACGTAACGCCGGCTCCTTCGCCCACCCCCTCCCGAACCCCCTCCCCAACCCCTCCCCCCATGGCAGGAATGAGCGTTCTGTCGACCGACAGCGCTAGGGAGAGGGGCTCGTTCGTCCCGACTGCGCCGATCAAGCCCCTCTCCCTGGCGCCGATGGTTGCAGGGATGCATTGTGGGAATAGGGGGGAGGGGTTGGGGAGGGAGTTACTCAATCCGGGATTCCAGTCCGCGAAGGGGACCACGCAGCCGCCGCTGCAGGCGCGCCTCTACCTCCGCCGTAACCACCCTAAAGCTTCACGCTCAGCGTCAGGGCGCCGAACTGGTCCCACTGGCTCTGCTCCTCGAATTCGGGGCTGACGAAGACGTGGGTGTAGGTCAGGCGCACCCGTTCGAACAGCACTGCGAAGCCGAGCTGCAGGTCGGCGACGAAGGGTTCGCGGTCGACGCGGTGGCTGTCCTTCCAGGTGTTGCCGTCGATGAAGATGTTGCGGGCGACGCCGCGCAGCTCGCCGCCGGCGAACAGGTACCAGTCCAGTCGGCCGGTGCGCCCGAAGGTCTCGGATCCGGGCAGGCCGGGCCGGATCCGCGGCGGGCCGAAATCGTCCTTCAGGTTCTCGCCCAGCCGCACCAGGCCGCCGATGCTGGCATCGGTCATGATGTTGCCCAGCGTGACCGCGAGGTGCGGGATGGCGTCGGCCTCGAATCGGCCATCGTCCGAGACGTCCCAGTGGGCGCTGCGCCATTTGCGGACGAAACCGAGCTTGAGGCCCGGCTCGTCCTCGAGCTGGTGGGCCCAGCCGTTGGACAGCTCGACATTGATCAGGTCGTGGTAGGTGTTCTGGATCTCCTCGCCGAGGGCGCTCGGCCCGACAATGCCGGCCTCGACGGAAAAGACGTCTTGCCGCGCCGCGCCCTCCGCGCCCTCGTAGACGCTGTGCACGGAGAATCCGAGATAGAGCCACGCCGCATAGGGCCGGTCGTCGGGCACGAGCGCGAAGCTGTCGGTGTCGTCCGGCGTGAACATCGAATGGCCAAGCGACACCGCCCAGCGCTGCTCCGCCGGCTCCCCGCCGGGACCAAAATTGGAGGGAATCCTGGCCATCGCGCCGAGCCAGCCCGGCACCTCGCCCGGCGGCGAGACGCGCGAGATGCGGACGCCGTTGGTGTAGTGGCGGTCGGTATTGGTCAGCTGGGTGAAGAAGTCGTTCTCGAGCTGGAACACCCAGACTGCCGATTCGTCCTCCTCGGACCGGGCCGTCGCCGCGCCCGCCGCCACGATCGCCGCCATCAGGGCACAGAGCAGCCGCTTCAGGGATTTGTGGAGCATCGGGCCTCCGGTCTGGGACGGGTCTCTATCTATGGCGAGAACCGCCCGTCCGCAAGCCACCAGTCGCACCCCTGCAGGCCGGGCGCCTGCACGCACGGCCAAGCCTGATTCGAACGCGTGCCTAGAGGCTGCGGCCCAGGCCTCCGGCAGTTCAGCTTTCGTTAAGCGGCTGCCCGTTAGACTGCGACGCCATGGCAAGGCCGGAGACCCGCGTTGCGAACCCTTGACGACCATATCGAACCCGGCGAACGGGTGGTCTGGCGCACGGCGAGCCTGCGCGGCGAAGCGGTGAAGACGCTGGGCTGGCTGGCCGTTGTGGCGGCCTTCGCCGCGGCAGGTGCGATCTGGTTCGACGAAGGATTCCCGTTTCTCATCGCCGCGCTCTTGGCGGCCGTGCTGTTCGACCAATGGGGGCGGTGGCCCGCCGAAGCATGGCTTACCGAGCGGCGGATATTGTTCTTGCAGGGCGTTCTGCGGCCACGGGTATCGACGGTCGACCGCAAGGATGTAGCCCGCGTGGAATTGTACGACGGTGACGACACGCTGGTATTGCACGGCGCGAGCGGCGAGCTCTACAGGGCGACGATTCTGGAGGCACCGGACGGACTGCTCGAGGAAATCGGCCTACCCATCGCCGTCTGGCGTGACCGGGTTCCGTCACACCTGTTCAATTTTTCTCTTTTGGCCTTTTTCTCCGTCCTGATCGCCACAGCCTTCGTCGTCCTGGCAGTGACCATTGGAGTGATCTTCCTCGGGGTGAAAGACAGCGTGCGCGCTGCCCTTGCCGATGCACTCCTTCTTGGCGTTCTGTGGCCTGGCATTTTGTGGACTGTCGTGATGGCTATCGCGATTCTACTTGGCACGATTGTCGGGCTGGCTTTTGCGGCGCTGCTGCGGCGAATCGTGCTGACATCGGATGAACTGGCCAGTTTCCGGCGCGCGGTCCGGTACCCGGTCTGGGGCGGCAACGATCCGTGCTCCCCGCTCTATGCGAGCTGGTTCTATCGCTGGTATCGCGCGATGCGTCTGGCGCTCGACCGCTTGCTCTATGGGCGCCCTCCCGACAGGGGAGTCGTTGAGCCAGAGACAGTCGCCCCCGGCAATCTCGACGAAGTTCGCGCCTGATTGACCGGGCTCACGGTTGTTCCGCGGCCGCAGCCATCGCCGCGCGCAGCACGTCCATGTCGCCGATGTGGTTGGCGAGCAGCAGGATGAGGCGGGCGTTGACCTGCCGGCTCTGTTCGTCCGAGAGGCCGCGGTGCAGGTCGATGAGCTCCTGGTAGAAGTCGTCCGGCTGGGCGATGTTGGGCTCGGTGTTGAGTGTCATCGTCTCCTCCTTCAGCGCGCCAGGGCGCGGTTTACGGCGGCTTCTACCTTTGCTAAGTCGAACGCCCGCCAGCGGGCGGCGACGTGCTGGTCGGGGCGGACCAGGTAGACCGTGCCGGGCTTGCCGTCATAGCGTTGCGCGGCCAGGCCTTCGGTATCCTGGAAATCGCGGCCCGCGGTCAGCGGCTCTACGGCAATACCCTCGACGGTCAGCGGCGGCGCGGCGTCCCCGAAACAGAGCAGCGTGAAGCCGTCGCCCAGCAGGTTCAGCAGCCAGCCCGGCGCGCCGTCGTGCGCGACCGGCGCATCGGCGCAGGGGCTGCCGGGCGCCATGGCGCCTGCGAACGCGCCCTCGTCGGGCGTGTTCAGCGGCGAGTCCCTGTAATGCGCCGGCACCGACAGCCGGCCGCTGTTGACCAGCCGGCGGGCGAACGGGTGATGCTCGGCGAGGTCCAGGACCGCGTCCCGGAAAGCCCTGCTGACGGCGCTCTTCGGCGTGATGAAATCGGTCGAGCGGGTCGAGTTCAGCAGGTTTTCCCTCGCCGCGTACACGCGCTCCGCATCGTAAGAGTCGAGCAGCGCCTCCGGCGCCGCGCCGTCGAGCACAGCCTTCAGCTTCCAGACCAGGTTGTCGGCATCCTGCACCCCGGAATTGGCGCCGCGCGCGCCGAACGGCGAGACCTGATGCGCGGCGTCGCCGGCGAACAGCACCCGGCCGTGCCGGAACTTCTCCAGCCGGCGGCACTGGAAGGTGTACACCGAGACCCATTCCAGCTCGAACTCGGTGTCGGGGCCGAGCATGGCCTTGAGGCGCGGGATCACGCGTTCCGGCTTCTTCTCTTCCTCCGGATCGGCGTCGGGTCCGAGCTGGAAGTCGATGCGCCAGACATTGTCCGCCTGCATGTGCAAGAGGGTCGACTGGCGGCGGTGGAACGGCGGATCGAACCAGAACCAGCGCTCGGGCGGGAAGTCCGCCTTCATCACCACGTCGGCGATCAGGAACCGGTCGTTGAACGCCTGGCCCGGGAACTCGAGGCCAAGCGCGCGGCGGATGAAACTCTTCGCGCCGTCGGCGGCGACCAGCCAGTCGGCTTCGATATCGTACTTGCCCCCTGGTGTTTCGACGGCAAGCCGCACATGGTCGTCCGCGGGCTCAACGCCCGTCACCCGCTCGCGCCAGCGCAGGTCGACGCCCACCTCCTGTGCCCGGCGCACCAGGAACTCCTCGAGATAATATTGCTGCAGATTGACGAAGGCGGGCATGCGGTGCCCGGCCTCGGGCAGAAGGTCGAACTGGTAGATCTGCCTGTCGCCGCGAAACACCTTGCCCGTCTTCCAGACCACGCCCTTGTCGACCATCGGCGCGGCGCAGCCGAGCCGGTCCCAGATCTCCAGCGCCCGCTTGGCGTAGCACACGGCGCGGCTGCCGACGCTGACCGTCTTGTCGTCGTCGATCAGGACGACGGCCACGCCCTTCAGCGCCAGGTCGATCGCCGCCGTCAGCCCGACCGGCCCGGCCCCGACAACGATCACCGGATGCCGCATGGCCGTGCCGCTCGTCTGGTCGGCCGACGGCCGGTGCTCGAATTCCGGGTAGTCGTAGGTCTTCAGCATGGCCGAGCCCGTCCTGCGGTCGCCGAAGGCACGCGGGACCTCCGCTCAGCGGCGCGGCTTGTAGGCCCGCACATGCTGGTCGATGGCGCCGAAGATCGACTTGCCCTTGCCGTCGAACATCTCGATGCGCACGCGATCGCCGAAGCGCATATACGGCGTCTGCGGCGCCCCGTGCTCGATGCTCTCCAGCGCCCGCCTCTCGGCGATGCAGCTCGAGCCCTTGCTGCGGTCGTAATTGGAGACCGTGCCGGAGCCGATGATCGTGCCGGCGCCGAGGGCGCGGGTCTTCGCCGCATGGGCGATCAGCGCCGGGAAGTCGAACACCATGTCGGCGCCGCAGTCGACGCGGCCGAACTCGGCGTTGTTCAGATGCGTGACCAGCGGCAGATGGACCCTGGCGCCGTCCCACGCCGTGCCCAGCTCGTCCGGCGTCACCGCGACCGGCGAAAAGGCGCTGGCCGGCTTGCTCTGGAAGAAGCCGAACCCCTTGGCCAGTTCCGCCGGGATCAGGTTGCGCAGGCTGACGTCGTTGACCAGCATGATCAGCTTGATGTGGTCGGCAGCGGTCTTGGCGTTCGTGCCCATCGGCACGTCGTCGGTGACGACGGCGATCTCGGCCTCGAAGTCGATGCCCCAGTCCTCCGACTCCAGGCGGATGTCGTCGCGCGGCCCGAGGAAGCCGTCCGATCCGCCCTGGTACATGAGCGGGTCGGTGCGGAAACTCTCCGGCATCTCGGCGCCGCGCGCCTTGCGCAGCAGCTCCACATGGTTGACGTAGGCGGAGCCGTCGGCCCACTGGTAGGCGCGGGGCAG
>JABAOD010002758.1_pt7 | contig 10978 bp, 11 predicted proteins | sample 7062151 | NCBI WGS metagenome assembly JABAOD01 (sample SAMN14538626, study PRJNA623070) | marine sediment metagenome | biome: marine biome [ENVO:00000428]; feature: marine pelagic biome [ENVO:01000023]; material: deep marine sediment [ENVO:00002113] | place: India: Gulf of Khambhat ...
CCTGGGGACCGTTGCCGTGGGTGATGCAGATGTCCCAGCCGTCGTCGATCAGGGCAGCGATGTGATCATCGGTCTCGGCAGCTGCCAAGTATTGGTCCTCGACCGTCTGATGGTCGGGGTCCTTGATCAGAGAGTTGCCGCCGATGGCAACCACTGCTCGCCTCGTCATGAACGCTCCTCTCGGGAAGNNATCGTGATGGCCTGCATTGCTTTCTGAACTAGAACACTCACATTGTGAGAGCCATCACTGCTTTCTGGGCATGCAGCCGGTTCTCAGCCTGGTCGAACACGGCACTCTGCGGGCCGTCGATCACCCCGTCCGTCACCTCGATGTTGCGGTCGGCCGGCAGCGGGTGCATGTAGATGGCGTCGGCTTTGGCCATGGCCATGCGCCGCTCGTCGGTGATCCAGTCGGTGTACTTGGCTCCGATCTCGGCCGACTCCTCGAGGTCCTCGGTGGTGAGCATGCACCCCCATGACTTGGCGTAGACGACATCGGCACCGTCGAACCCGGCATCGAAGTCCTCCAGTACCTCGAACGATCCACCGGAGATCCGGGCGTTCTCCTCGGCCTGAGCGACGATGTCTCCCATCAGCCTGAACTCGGGCGGCCGAGTCAGCCGCACGTTCATTCCGAATCGGCTCATGAGCAGGATGACGCTCTGGGGCACGCTCATCGGCTTCTGGTAGCTGGAGGCGTAGGCGTAGCTCATGTTGATGGTGAGGCCGCGGGGGTCGCCCTTCTGCTCGATGATCGTCAGCAGATCGGCGAGCGCCTGGAAGGGGTGGTAGTAGTCGCACTGCATGTTGAGCACCGGCGTCCGGGAGGCCTCGGCGACGGCGCGGATGTACTCGTTGCCGATGCCCCAGTCGACCTGGCGGATGGCGATGCCGTCGTTGNNCCCCGATCTCCTTCCACGTGTCACCGTGCCCGATCTGAGTCGTGGTGCTGTCGAGGAACATCGCATGCCCACCCAGTTGGGCCATCCCGGCCTCGAAGCTCGCCCGGGTACGGGTGCTCGAGAAGAAGAACAGCATGGCGAGCACCTTGTCGCGGAGCACAGCATGGGGAAGCCCGAGAGCGCGCTGCCGCTTCAGATCCATGGCGACGTCGAGCACGGTGTCGATCTCGTCGCGAGTCCATTCCTGGGTCGTGATCATGTCACGGCCCTTGAGTCCTGTTTGCACCGGCTCCTCCTATTCCATTGCGCCGAGCACGAGGCTCAGCAGAGCCATGCGCATCACGACGCCGTTGAAGGCTTCCTGCCAATAGCGAGCGTGGTGGGTCTCGTCGACCTCGAGGGGCAGCTCGTCCATGCGGGGAAGAGAGTGGAGGACGATGGCATCGCGCTTGGCCCGGCTGAGAACCTGACGGTTCACCACGTAGTTGTCGGGGGTCAGGCCGACCGATCCGTCATCCCGTTCGACCCGTGATTGCGTGTAGTCGGCCTGCACGACCGGTTCCATGTAGATGATGTCGGCTTCGCCGATGGCGTCCATCACATGGTCGGTTTCGCGGAAGCGGGTGTTCTTCTCGCTCAGCTCCGCCTTGAATTCGTCGGTCATCGACATGTCCTCAGGCCCGATGAAGATGGCTTCGGCGTCGAACTGGCTCAGCGCATAGCCGAGTGAGTGCATCGTTCGCATCCGCATGTCGCCGATGCACAGCCACGTCAGTCCGTCGAGCGTTCCCTTCTCCTGGAGAACGGTGTAGAGGTCAGTGAGAATCTGGGTGGGGTGCTCACCCCACCCGTCGCCTCCGTTGATCACCGGTATCGAGGCCCACTTGGCGGCCTCGTGCGGAGCGCCTTGCTGGAAATGGCGCATCACGATGACGTCCCCGTAGTACTCGAGCATGTGAGCAGTGTCCTTCAGCGACTCCTGATAGAAGTCTCCCGCCCTGGTCATCTTGGCGTCGGAGAACCCGTGCACTCGGCCGCCGAGTCGCAACATGCCAGTCTCGTGGGCGAGCCGCGTCCGAGTGGAGGGCTGATAGAAGGCGGTGACGAGGATCTTGTCAGCCAGGAGATCGACGTTCCGCCTTTCGACAGCGATGGGCTCGAGCTCTCTGGCCACGTCGAACACGTGGAAGAACTCGGCTCGTGTGAAGTCCTTGAGTGACAAGATGTCGCGGCCGATGAAGCTCTTCACAGTGGATCCTCCTGGTTCGAAGTCGTGGTGGCCATCCTCTCTTGGACCGGCGAGGCTCTCAACAGGCAATATCGCCCTGGGACTCGGCCGAACGGCACCTGAGCTGAGGGCAGGGCCCACGATTGCAACCATGCGGGCACGTGGCCCGAGCCGAGAGTCGAGTTGCCGGCTACCTCCATCCGGATCCTACGTGTCGAGGCGTAGCGGCTGCCATGCCAGGTTGTGGTCCCAGAAATCGCCGCTGGTCAGTTGGATGTGGTTGGAGCCATCGGCGAGCATCACCCATACGGCCGTCTGCCCCCAATCCGAGCTTTCCCGCTGCGGGTCGTCATCGCGGGTGTAGGCGATCTGCGAACCGTCCGGGGACCATTCGGGTCCCCCCTCACGGGGGCCGTCGGTGGCGGTGAGGTTGACTTTTCCGTTGCCGGCGGCGTCCATCAACCAGATGTCCCCTTGGCTCTCGTAGGCGATCCGCAACCCGTCCGGCGCCCATCGAGGGTGGCGCTCGTCGAGCTCGGGAGTGTTCGTCACATTGATGAGGTTGTTGCCATTCACATCCATGATCCAGATGTCGAACGTCGGCACTTCGTCCGCCTCGCCGTACTCCGGTTGAATCCGTCCCATCATCTGGCTGAACACGATGCGAGATCCATCGGGTGACCACCCGAGGTCCATCACCGGCACCTCGGCGAGCACTGTGCGGTCACTCCCGTCTTCGCTCACGACTTCGATTCGGTCGCTACCAAACGGGCCCGCTTCCAGCGGCCCGCTCGTGAATGCGATCTTGGAACCATCTGGGGACCACGACGGAGCAACCTCGTCACGGTCTGCCGACGCTGTCAGCGGAATGAGATCGGTGCCGTCGGCGCTGACCGTCCAGATCTCAGCCGAGAGGTCCGACGACTCTCCAGGCGCAAGGGTGAAGGCGATCCTGGAGCCATCCGGCGACCACACCGGGTCGTAGCCGCTCCACTCCGGGCTGTTGGTCAGGTTGGCGAGGCTCCCGCCGTCGGCATCCATCACCCAGATGTCCTGACCCGGCATCGGTCCGAGGCCACCGGTGGCCGGACCCCACTTGCTCACTGCGACGAGCGAACCATCGGACGACCAACTCGGGGCCGTGTAGAAGGCGTTCTCCTCGGACGCCAGGACTCGGACGTCGCCTCCATCCGGACTCACCCCCATGAGGCCGGATGGGCCGATGCCGAGGAAGTCCGTTCGTTCGAACAGCAGGATGCCGTTCGTGACCGAAGGGACAGGCAACGTGGTCGTCGACATCTCGGTCGTGGTGGCCACTGACGCGGTGGTGGTGGTCGGCTGGGTGGAGCTCGTGGCCGTCGTCTCTCCATCTCCGCACGACCCCGCAATCAACGAGAGCGACATCGCGAGAATCACCGAGTGGCGCGTCTTCATCGGGACCTCAGGTCCGCTCGAGATCAATGTATTCCTGCGACAACGAAAGAGGCCAGGGGACAACGGCACACAACGCCGGGCCAGCAGAGCAACGAAATCGCCGCCCGTGATCGGAGTATTCCGCCATGCTCTGTAGATGCAAGGTGATGCGTTTGGACAGGCTTTGTTGGCCCATTTCGACGAGGGCGGCCAGGCGGGCACCCATGTGATCGAACGCGAACACGGATTGGTCGATCCTTTCCCGGCTGACATCTACTTCGACTCATCCCGTCCTTGGCGTGACGTGGAGAAGGCGGTGCTCACGCACGCCGCGGGTCGGATTCTCGACGTCGGGGCCGGAGCCGGCCGGGTCGCTCTCGAGCTGGCAGAGCGCGGCCTCGACGTCGTCGCCCTCGACGTATCAGAGGGAGCGATCGAGGTGTGCCGGCGGCGTGGGCTCCGGACCTTTCTCGGCACGATCTTCGACTACACCGGTGAGACCTTCGACGGGTTCGTGCTCTTGGGCAACAACCTTGGCCTTCTCGAGAGTCCTGCGCATGCGCCCCGCTTCTTGCGTCGCCTCACCGAGCTGGCCCGTCCGGGAGCGACGATCATGGGGACCGGGTTGCCACCGGCGACCAATGACCCGGTTCATCTCGAGTATCAGGCGGCCAACGTCGCCGCCGGCAAACCACCCGCCCAGCTCAGGCTGCGAGTGCGGTATCGGAATGTGCAGGGCCCGTGGTTCGACTACTGGCTGCAGGACCCGGCTGCCGTGGTGGAGGAAGCTGCCGAATTCGGTTGGGCCGAGGAAGCGCTCTACGAGGGGGATCCCTGGTACGGGCTGGTGTTGCGCCTCAGCGGATGACTCGACCGTTGCGGACGGTCACTCCTTCGGCACGCAGCCGATCTCCCTGCCGGTGGACTCGGTCGGTGGCGAGCTTGCCCGATGCGGGGACCACCCGCCACCACGGTAGACCTTCGCTGGTCCGCAGGTAGTTGCCGACAGCCCGGGCGGCGCCCGGGAAGCCTGCTTCGGCCGCCACCTCTCCGTAGCTCAGCACCTCGCCAGGCTGAAGTGACTCGACGACCCGGTGGACGGCTGCCTCGAAGTCGGTCACTCAGAAGGTGCCGAACAGCCGATCGCCCATGTCGCCCAGGCCGGGTCGGATGTAGAACTTGTGGTTGAGGCCGGCGTCGATCGCCCCGATCACGAGGCGCGTCTCCGGATGGTCTTCTTCGATTTGATCGATGCCGGCCGGCGCTGCCACCACGCACAGGGCGGTGATGTCAGAGGCTCCCAGCTCCTTGACGCGACCGATTGCCCATGACAGCGACCCTCCGGTGGCGAGCATCGGCTCGAGGATCATGACGAGTGCGTTGGAGAGATCCGGGAGCTTCGTGTAGTACTCATGGGGTTGAGCAGTCTCCTCGTCGCGGGCGACGCCCAGGTAGCCCACCTTCACTTCCGGCAACATGTCCACCACTGCGTCGAGCAGACCCAGACCGGCTCTCAGAACCGCCACGGCCACCAAGTCCTTGGAGATGCGGCTTCCGGTAGTCGCCTCGAGCGGGGTTTCGATCTGCACTGAGGACGTTGCCGCGTCCCGAGTGGCCTCCATCACCAGCGTGTACGCCAGCCGGCGAGTGGTTTCTCGGAACTGTTCCGGCCGGGTGGTGCGGTCCCTGAGAATGGTCAAGTAGTGCTGGGCCAGTGGATGATCGACCGTCGTCACCTGCACGTGAAGCCCTCCCTCGTACCTGACCTGGCTGCGCAGTCAGCGTGACAATAAACGTCGGGATCAGCGCGTGTCCCTCAGCCGGTGTTACGAAGTCCGGCGGCGATCCCGTTCACGGTCAGCAGGAGGGCCCGGCGGAGTTCAAGGTCGTCGGGGGCGTCGTCGCGCGATCTGGCGAGGAGTGACACCTGCAAGGCGTGGAGCGGATCGAGGTACGCATTGCGCACCTGCAGCGTCCGCTGCAGAACGGGCGTGTTCTCGATGAGGCTGTTCTCCCCGGTGATCCGGAGCACCTCGGCCATCGTCAACTCGTACTCCTCCCGGATCACGTCGAGGAGATGGTGATGCTCGGGGTCCACGAGGACGGCGACGTAGCGTCCGGCCAGGTTCAGATCGGTCTTGGCAAGCGTCATCTCGACATTCGACAAGAACGTCCGAAAGAACGACCACGTTTGGTACATCTCGACGATCTCTTCGCCAAATCCTGCCTCCCGGCCGGCCGCCAGACCAGAGCCGACTCCGAACCAGCCGGGCACGATCTGGCGGGTTTGCGTCCAACCGAAGACCCATGGGATGGCTCTCAGGTCTTCGAGTCGCCGGCCTCCCCGGCGGCGGCTGGGGCGAGAGCCGATGTTGAGTGCCGACAGTTCGTCGACCGGAGTGGAGCCGAGGAAATAGTCGACGAGTCCAGGAGCCTCGACCAATTGCCGGTACCGAATCATGGCTGCCGCCGACACGTNNGACACGTTGTCCATGACCTCGTCCCATCGGTCGAGCACCTCCTGAGGCTGACGGGCCTGACGATGCAGCACGGATGCCTCGATGACCGCCGCCATGGTGAGTTCGAGGTTGCGTCGTGCCAGTCCCGGCAGGCCGTACTTGTCGCTGATGACTTCGCCTTGTTCGGTCAGCTTGATGGGACCGTCGATCGTCCCGAAGGGTTGGGCCATGATGGCCGCATGCGTGGGGCCCCCACCCCGCCCGACGGTTCCGCCCCGGCCGTGGAAGAGGCGCAACAGCACCCCATGCCGGTTGGCGACGTTGCGAAGCTCGCGTTGAGCTCGATAGATCTCCCACTGTGACGTGGTGATGCCGCCATGCTTGTTCGAGTCGCTGTAGCCGAGCATGACCTCTTGGACATCGCCCCGAGCAGCCACGAGGGCTCGATAGCTGGGCTCTGACAACAGGTCGTCGAGAATGGTTCCGGCCGCCTGCAACTCATCGATCGTCTCGAGCAAGGGTACGAAGCCGATCTGGGCGATGCCGCTGTGGACGTCCACCAATCCGGCCTCCCGAGCCAGCACGACCGCAGCGAGAACGTCATCCACGCCTCGGGTCATCGAGATGATGTAGGACTCGATCACGGCCCCATAGGTGTCGAGCGCGTCGCGCACTGTTTCGAAGACGGCCATGGTGCGAGATGCGTCGTCGGACAAGGCGGCGATGGGTGAGCGCAGCGGCCGCCTGCTGGTCAGCTCTTCTGCGAGCACAGCCAGCCGACCTCCTGGGTCGAGACTCCCGTAGTCGATCCCGACTCGCTGGTAGAGCTCGCTCAGCAGGGCGTGGTGATGCCGGGCGTGCTCGCGGATGTCCATGGTGGCGAGGTGGAAGCCGAACACCGACACCATGCGGATCAGGCGGGTGAGACCGCCGTCGGCAATCAGGGCACCTCGGTTCTCGGCCAGTGAGCGCCGCATGACCTCGAGATCGTCGATCAGATCTCGAGCGTCGCCGTAGTCGTGGCCGGGCACGTGCTTGGTTCCCTCAGCAAACCGGCGCCTGGTGTTTCTCAGTCGCTCGTGGATGTAGGCGCACTTCAGCCGATAGGGCTCTTCTGCGTTCATGTCGCCGAACCGGTCGAACACGGCTGGGAGGAGGGTTCGATCGGACTCCAGAGAGGCCGCCAAATCATCGGTGATCGTGTGAACCTCAGTTGACGGCGACAGCTCCGTCGCAAGCGTCTCTACTGCGTCGATCAGGTGGCGGAGAGCGTGTTCGTGCTGGATGCCGATCACTTCGCGCGTGACTTCGGGGGTCACGAAGGGATTGCCATCTCGGTCTCCGACCCAGGTGCCGAATCTGACTGGGGCGGCCACGGCAGGCAAGTCCACGCCGACCCGGCCGAGCTGATGGTCGAGCTCTTCGAGGAGATCCGGGACCACCCTGAAGAGCTCGGCGAAGTAGAACAACGTCGATCCGGCCTCGTCGCGGGGATCGGGTCGTTCGCGCCTGATCTCATTGGTCTGCCAAATCAGATCGATGATCTCCGAGATGCGCCGATCGATGTGCCGGAGCTCTCCACGCGTCGCCCGTGGATCCAGGCGGGCGTCCAACAATTCGGCGATCGCGGCCAGCTTGGTGAGGATCGATCGACGAGCAGCTTCAGTCGGATGAGCCGTGAAGACCGGCCGTACTTCCAGTCGAGAAAGCAGATCGTCCAACAAATCCACTGAAGTGTCTGCATCAGCGATGCGGTCGAAGGCTGCCTCGAGCCATTCGTGCTCGGCCGGAGCGCGAGCAGCCAACTCGTCGACGCGATGAGTCTGTTCGGCGACGTTGGCGAGGTGGAAGTACGACGTGAAAGCCCGAACCAACTGAATGGTGGTCTCGAGGTCGACCTGTTCCAGCATCGCCTCGAGTTGGGCGGCGTCGGTCACGCCGGGTGCGTCGCGCAGTTGCTTCGTGAGCCGGCGCACCTCCTCGACCAGGTCGAGCAGCTCTTGACCCTGCTGGCGAACCAGCGATTGTCCGAGCTGGTTGCCCAGTCGGCGTATGTCAGTCCGGAGTGCCTCATCGCGGTCAGGGACGATCATCGGCTGCGAGGCTAACGGGCCCGCCGGAGAGTCAGGAAGGGAGAGTCCCGGTGGTGCGCTCCGTAGACTCGAAGACGATGGAGATCTTCCTCGCTCTGGCCATCTTGGGAGTCGTGTTTGCTGTCTTCACCGCTGCGAATCGATCGGTGAAGCAGACCAATCGGGCTTGGGCCGATGCCGCCGGCCGCCTCGGGTTGGATTTCCAGCCCGGGAGCCCGCTCAAACGACGGGCCATTCGCGGCTCTCACGGAGCGATTCGCATCGATCTGACCGAGAAGAGTGGAGGCAACAACAACACGCTGCGGGAGTGGCGGCTCGCCTATCCCTCCACGCCGTTCTCGATGACGCTCATGGTCGAGACACCTGGCAAGAAGTTGCTGAAGGCCTTCGGCGCTCAGGATTTCGAGATCGGTGATCCTGCGTTCGATGCGAAGTTCATGGTTGCCGGTTCGGACCAATCTGCCATAGCTCGGTTCCTCGACAGCGATCGCCGAGCTGCGCTCATGGCGGCCGCTGAGCGAATGCCTGGAGTCAAGATCACGAACAGTGACGTCAGTTGGCGCACCAGCAACCAGTACAAGGATCCGTCAGCTCTCATCGATGATGCGAAGTTGCTGCTTCAAACGGCGGCCGCGATGAGCGAAGGCGGCCGGTTGCCCGCTCCCGGTCCTGTGGCGGCTCCGTTTTCCACGCCGCCGGTGGCCAAGTCCACTGCCGAAGACCCATGGGTGGCGTCCCACGAGTTGCCGGCCTGGGAGCCGGATGCCCGACAGGTCACTCCGAAGGTCGAACCGGAGGTGCCTGTGCAGGGGCCCGCCGCCGATGAGCTTCCCGTCCAGACGGGGGCCGGTGCCCAACCAGACGAGCCTGGAGAATCCGGCGGTCACGTTCGTCTGGAGGACATGATCGAAGAGGTCTTCGGGACTCGCCGACTCTCGTTCGAAGCCAACAAGCTCGTGGCCGAGAAGTATGCGGGTCGTGCTCTGGTGGTGGTTGGTCCTGTTCGGACGGTTCGCAAGGAGAGTCGCGACTTCGACTTCCGCGACCAGGGTCCCGGCTTTCGAGTGGAAGCGGTTGTCGGAGAAGTCACGGGCACGAGGGTCGGAGCGGGCGAGGTGATCGCCATCGCCTACCTCGAGGGAGCGACTGCGGCGCCGGAGCGGGGCGACGAGGTGCTCATCACGGGCACCATCCTCAAGGTGGAGCCGTTGCGCAGGGCGGTCTATCTCGTGGACGCCCAGCTCGGCTGAAGAGCCGGCCGACGATTCCTCTGGTCGTAGGTGAGCGCCGCGAACGTCGGTCAGCGAGGCGAAGCGAGCGTGCGGCGAGGCTGGTGTGGCGGCCTCGAGCCCGGCGAAACCTAGACTCGCACGCGCATGTTCGAATCCCTCACCGACCGTTTCGGCGGCATCTTCACAGCGCTCCGCGGCAAAGGGAAGCTGTCGGAGGACGACGTCGATTCGACTCTGAGAGAAGTTCGCCTCGCCCTGCTCGAAGCCGACGTCAACGTCTCGGTCGCGCGCAACCTCATTGCCCGCATCCGAGAGCGGGCAGTAGGCGCAGAAGTCCAGAAAGCCCTCAGCCCCGGCCAGCAGGTCATCAAGATCGTCAACGAAGAGCTGATCGGCACGCTCGGCGCCGAGGCCGAGGGACTGAAGCGCCCACAAGCGCCTCCGCTCCGCATTGTCCTGGCCGGACTGCAGGGTTCTGGCAAGACCACCACTGCTGCCAAGCTCGCCAAGCTCCTGAAGTCGCAAGGCCGCAACCCGATGCTGGTGGCAGCTGATCTCCAGCGGCCCGCCGCCATCGAACAGCTGGAGACGCTCGGGAAACGGATCAACGTGCCGGTCTTCACCGACACGAAGACCAAGCCGGCCCGTCTTGCCAAGGCGGCATTGAAGGAAGCCGATCGCACTGGTTGCGACGTGATCATCGTGGACACTGCCGGACGTCTGGCCATCGACAGGGATCTCATGGACGAGCTGGCTGCTGTCGAGAAGGCCGTCGTGCCTGACGAGGTGCTCCTCGTGGTCGACGCGATGACTGGTCAGGATGCCGTGAACGTGGCCAAGGGCTTCCTCGAGTACACCGACCTCACGGGAATCATTCTGTCGAAACTGGACGGCGATGCTCGGGGCGGCGCCGCCATCTCCGTGCGAGAGGTCACCAACCGCCCGATCAAGTTCGCTGCGATCGGAGAAGGTCTCGACGCATTCGAGGTCTTCCATCCCGAACGAATGGCGTCGCGCATCCTCGGCATGGGCGATGTGCTGACCCTCATCGANNGACGTGCTGACCCTCATCGAGAAGGCCGAACAGACCTGGGATGAGCAAGAGGCCATCGACATGGCCGACAAGATGCGCAAAGCGCAGTTCACGCTGGAGGATTTCCTCACACAGTTCCAGCAGCTTCGGCGAATGGGGCCTCTGCAAGGCCTGCTTGCTATGCTGCCGGGCGCTGGATCGATGCTTCGGGACATCGACGTGTCTGACAAGGACATGGCACGGGTCGAAGCCATCATCCGATCGATGACGCCGCAAGAGCGGCGCAACCCCAAAGTCATCGACGGAAGTCGGAAGCGGCGCATCGCGCGTGGTTCCGGATCGACTCCGCAGCAGGTGAACGCGCTGCTCAAGCAGTTCGCCGAAACCCAGAAGATGATGAAGGCACTCGCGGACGGACGGTCGATACCGGGACTCCCCGGTCTCCCCGCCGGCCTCGGGCCTCGGAGGAAGAGGTAACGGATGGCGGTGAAGATTCGCCTGATGCGAATGGGCAAGAAGAAGCAGCCCGTCTACCGCGTGGTGGTGATCGATGGGCGCCGTCCTCGCGACGGAAGGTACATCGAGGCGATCGGGCGCTACGACCCGCGTCAGGAACCG
>JABAOD010050514.1_pt1 | contig 10978 bp, 13 predicted proteins | sample 7062151 | NCBI WGS metagenome assembly JABAOD01 (sample SAMN14538626, study PRJNA623070) | marine sediment metagenome | biome: marine biome [ENVO:00000428]; feature: marine pelagic biome [ENVO:01000023]; material: deep marine sediment [ENVO:00002113] | place: India: Gulf of Khambhat ...
AATTGATATGACCGTTCAAGAGGATCCTGGAACAGCACGATATGCAATTTGGATTTACGGACTAGCCCCTGAAGGAATAGTTCCATCTACTGCATCCGACTTTGCAATTGTAGAAATTCCAATTTTAGCTCGAGAAGAAAGTATTCCTGAACCTGTGCCAACTACAAAAATCCCAGATTGGATCAAAAACAACGCGGGATGGTGGGCCGANNATCCAATTCCTAATCAAAGAGGGAATAATGCAAATTCCTCCAACTACTCAGGGAGCTGGAGATGGGGGTAATGAAATCCCAGCTTGGATTAAAAACAACGCGGGATGGTGGGCCGATGGTCAAATTGATGATAACTCCTTTGTTCAAGGAATCCAATTCCTAATCAAAGAGGGAATAATGAAAATTTCTACTTAGAGTGTAATTTTATTTCTATGAACATTCAAATTGATTAAATTAGATAGAAAAACAAGAGATTTGATCTAGTATGGTAGGATTAATTATTTACCCAAAGCGTCATCTCCAAAAACTAATCAACCGAGGAGATTATGTGGAGGCCATAGAATATGCAAAAACCATAGAATCTAAATTTCAAAATGATCATGATTTTTGGTTTATAGTTGGTAGCATTTACTTTATTCTTGAAGATGCCAAAAAAGCACTTCACTTCCTAGACAAATCCTTGGAGCTAAAAGACGATGAGGTAGATGTTTTGATGATAAAAACAAACGCCCATCTATTCTTAGAAGAAAAAGATGAGGCAATAAAATGCTGTAAAAGAATTATTGAGATAGAGCCTGACAATTATGAGGCCCATGGTTTGATTGAAAAACTCGAAAATCTCTAGTTTTTACTTTTCATCTCATATACATTTTCAAGTAGCCAATCACAAAATTTTGTAACCTTTTCATCAAACTCAGTCCATATGTGAACCGAATGAGGCAAAATGTCTATCTTCCAATCATCAGTAAAAACTCGAACCCCTTCTTTATCCTCATACATGTATGCATCTTCTATTTTGATGTCTTGCAAGATTTCTTTTGCCTTTTCTTTTATGATGTTTCTATCAATTGGAAATCTCTTTTTTTCATAATCGATAATTAGACTCAGGTCCCTTTTTCCATACATGTCGAATTCTTCAATTCTGCCTTCTTTAGGAAAATTTACGACTAGATTGATGTTGTATTTTTTACCAACATTTTTTCCAATTTCAACTATTTTGGAGTATCCGATTGCAGGATTTTTCTTTAGCAAAAAACGAATTTGTGCCAAATCTCTTTTTAGCTGTTGCTGAAGATCAGACACAATTTCAGAAAATATCATAATTTTTCTTCACCAAATCCCATTATATTCATTAATTTTTTTCAAGATTAGTTTTTTTACATGTTTGATTTACAGTTACCATTGGCATTACCAATGGATTATGACGGTATGCGAACCGATGACGCATCTTTGAGAACAGATAATGTTACTGATTACAAAAGAACCTGTATTGACTTTATTGAAGATATATCTCATGATTATCTTGCATGGGTTGATTACTATAAACTTCCAGAATCTGAGGATAAAAAAAGACGGGCAGAAATCCAAGCAACAATTGATAGAACAAATGAATGGATTGCAAAAGTTCCTCAGACAATAAAAGCTGTAGATGTTGTAATGAATGATGGAATTCAAAAAATGGCCGAATCCACTGCAGGAAAGCCATTTCAGATTGGAGTTTTTGTAAATGGAACATCAAGTTATACCATGACAAAACCTGGAATAATAGACATTAATGTAAAAGCAGCAGGAAGAGAAGGAAGAAAAACAAAGTTAGGCTATCATTTCAAAGATGACCGCTTTAGAATAGAGTCTACATGTGATGCATATTTGGAGGAAGCTGGGCTACCAGAAAACGAATTTGATTTAATGGATATTCATCTTAAACTTCATGCAGAAAACGCCCACCAAAGAGACGTAATTTCATTTACCGTAACTGTTAGTGAAACACAAAACGGAACAGAAATTGATAGGCGAGGAATGACTACGATTATTCATGTAGTGTAATTTCAATAGCAACTCGCTTTTCTTTGGCTCTTTCTTCTCCAGGATACTTTAGTTCAGATATTTTTTGATTTAGACTTTCATCTTCTACCATCTTTGCCAATCCCGCATATTTCTGATCATCAATTATGACCTGGACCTCACAATTTGATATGGCATTTTTGAACCAATCACTATCTGGTCTGTGTCTTGAAAAGTAAATTTTCTCATTGTATTTTACCCCCCTCAACATTACTGAATGATTTTTGGATGATTTTCTTCCCTTGGTGATTAGTATGGCTCTAAATGGACTTTGTATTTCCACGCCTATGAAATTCTGTCAAGTAATTTAACCCCATTGATAGAATTTTCTGATATTCGGTATCATAAGCAAATCTGAAAATGATATGCCATGTCAGTAAAACTCGAAGGAATGGAGGAACATTTAGTCACAGCAGATTCCTTTACTGGAAAAAAAGTCATTGATAGGGAAGGCATCGAATATGGCAAAGTAAAACATATTCACATCAATCCCAACACACTATGCGTATCTGGAGTTACAATTCACCAAGGATTCAGAAAAGATTACTTTTTGGCAGAAGACTATATCGACAAATTTACAGAAAAAACACTGCTCTTAGGCAGACCACCTGTAAGAATTGGTATCCCTGTAATTGATACTGATAGGAGAAAAATCGGAAAAGTAAAAAGAATTCACCGACACCCTGATACAAACGAAATTGAATCCATTGAAATTACAGATGGACTAGTTCATTCAAAAATAATCTCCAAGTCAGATATTTGGGGCGTTGGCGAAAAAGTAATTCTTGGAATGACAAAAGATCAATTCAAAAAGATAGAGTAACCTAGGATTCCTTAGTCATTCTTTTCATTAACCATGCCCACTCAGGTCGTTCTTCCTCGTCTTTTTCTTGGACATTTTTCTTCATATGAAATTGTGATTTTAAATTATGATAAGAATGGTTTGGTGTAATAATTTTTTACAAACTAGTTGTTTTGGCTTGTTTTTGACAAAATTCAGGTTTTTTATAAAATAAAAAAAGGATATCAAACCTTTTCAGGTATCGGGCAATAGAGAGAGGGTTTGATTCCTAATTGTAATATTTTTTTAGTACATATAAAGAGCACGTATAATTTATCAGTGCGATCTACTCTTTTGAAAATTAAATCATGGCATTAGAAATGAAAAACAATCCTAATACCATGGTGTGCTAGGTTAATTGGTCTTACAAAATTTCTATTTAATGTCAATGGACGAATTATCAATTTGGCCAGATATCATTTTTCCTCACTCATTGGCTTTTTGTAATTCTTCATAATGCTTGATAGAGTCAAGCAACTCTTTTTTTGAGATTGTCCCTTCTGCCATGATTTTTTTGTACAGTTCTGGATAGATGAATTCCCGCTCTGAATATTCGATTATTTTTCCATAATCTCCCTGAAAATAATGAGGGATTTCTCCAGAACCAAGAGTAGATTTTACCGGAAATCCATATGCATAAGCCAAAACATCGTGCCTAAGACCCTTTGTCTTAAAGTCATTAAGCGGCAGATGAGTCTGAAGAAAATCAATGACTTCGGGCTTGTTGATAATCCATTGATGAAGCCATTTCTCATCTTCGATTTTGTGATGTTTCATTCTGTTATAGATGAAAAATAGATCAAATCGTAAAATGTTATGTCCAATTATTTTGAGTCTGTCTGTTCCTCCTCCTTTTTGTAGATCCACAACAAGATCGTAGAATTTTTTCAACATTTCCTTTTCACCCATCTCCCATTCCTTTAATCGAAAAACATGTCCATTGTTAATTTGGTAAGTTATGAGAATTACTTTTCCTTCAAAAGGAGTTAGTCCTCCTCTATCAAATCTCCAAAAAAGATCCCTATTCTCTGAATCTCTGTCCAATTTACCCGAATCGATTTGATCTTTTGTTTGAAAATACTCTTCTTTGGTGAACATTGGAGCAGTTTCAATATCTAAAAAAAGATCCGGCATTACAAAAAATTTCTTTGTTTGGAAGATTAATTTTTCGAAACAATACTAATTGAGTTTTGATCAATATTTACTTGATTAAATTTACCAAACTTGCAAAATCAATCCAAAGGGTTTCACTCACATTAGGAATATCTGAATCAATCACAAAACCTGTACCTGACTCATTTAAAATCACTTCATTAATCGCTGAGAGGAGTGAGGTTTTATCATTTGTATCTTGACCTAAATTCCAAACCATAACTCCTCCATAACCATTATCCAAAACATACTGCGTTTTCTGATTTACCAAATCAATTCCATTGAAAAAATAATCATTGCAATAATTTTCTGATGGTAAAGGAGAACATAACAAAACTATTTCCTCATATTTTATTGCGTTTGAACTGTTGTCTCTACCGTAAAACGTAATTCCTAAAGTTAGTTTTTCCTTTGAAATTCCTATGGATTCGTAGGACTTTATTGCATCGGCTGAATCTACAAAGGTAGAATGCTCTGCAGTGCCCCAATTCATATCATATGCCATAATGTTTACCCAATCCACATGATTGGCTGAGGATTCCTTGAGCTCAACTACCTCCCCATTGACTGCAACAGTTACTATTTTTTCCAATGGATGCAATTTAGATGCCAAATCTTCTAACAAAACATCTTGATAGTCAATTTTTTGTTGATTTATTCGAGTTTCCCAATCCAAATCAACTCCGTCTAGATTATTATCTAAAATGAAATCTGTAATGTTATTTACAAAATTTGATCTTGCGACATCATCATATGCCATGATTGGAAATTCATCTGAAACTCCGCCACCACCTACAGCAATCAAAACCCTAACCCCAGATGAATGGGCTTGGTCTCGGATAGTGTTGAGGTCATAATAGTTAACTGCACTTGTGTTTAGACTTCCATCAGAATTAGGCCAAATGTGAAAATAAATGATGTCAGTTAGTTTAGAGTAATCAATAGATGAAACATCTCCTGATTCCCAATACGGAAAATATCCAACTATTCTTGTTGAAGTTTGAGCACTTGCATCCTGGGGAATAGGCCCTAACTGAATCCCAGAAAAGCCTGTCAGGATAAGGGCCCCAAAAATTATGGATATTGTTATTCTTTCACTGTTCACTTGGTTCTCTCCATCGCCAAAAGTAAATTCCAAAAAATTGCTATTAAAGCTGGTTAAATGTACTAGTGTTACTTAACAATAAGACACAAAATTTACCCTTGAATTATCGCTCAAAAAATTAAAAAAAAATTAAGAATTATTTTTTTTACTGCATTCTGAACAAACTGGAATTCCATCATTTACTGTTACTTCCACATTTGATGCATGACAAATTTGACAAAGACCTTTCATGCGAAAAAAAATTTTATAGGCCTTTAAATTTTTTTTGAGGATCGAGGGCACAAAAACGCTTAGCAATTTATAATTGAAATTACCGATCAAAGTATTGTATTCTATTGAGACAAAGTCTTTGTCAAAATCATTTGGTGATCTAAAGGCAGTTAATGATATTTCATTTACAGTTCAAGAAGGTGAAATCTTTGGTTTTCTTGGACCAAATGGTGCTGGAAAAAGCACAACTATGATGATTTTAACCACTCTTCTAAAACCGACTTCAGGTCAAGCACTGGTTTCAGGTTATGATGTTAGAGCAAATCCCAAGGAAGTAAGGCAAAGAATTGGATACGTACAACAAGAAACAACAGTAGATGAGTACCTTACTGGTAGAGAAAATCTAATACTTCAGGCAAGACTAAACCATATCCCAAAAGACGAAATTGACAAAAACATTGACGAGGTTTTGGATTTAATCGAGTTATCTGACAAACAAAACGAAGCTGTCGTCACATATTCTGGGGGAATGAGAAAAAGACTTGACATTGCGGGAGGATTACTCCATCGACCAAAGGTCTTGTTTTTAGATGAACCAACAGTTGGCCTTGATATCCAAACAAGACGGAAAATTTGGGAGTATATTAAAAAAATCCACACAGAATTTGACATGACAATATTTCTTACAACACACTACATGGAAGAAGCTGATCAACTATGTGACAGAATTGGAATTATTGATTCAGGTAAAATTCAGGTAATTGATTCCCCTGAAAATATGAAAAGTGCAATGGGAAAAGAAGTAATTTCTCTTGTAATTGAAAATGGCGAAGCACAAACCAAATTCATAGAGGAACTAGAAAAAATTCAACTTGTAAACAAGATAAACCATGATAATGAAAAAATTACTATATTTGCATCAAAGGGAACCGAAGTAATACCAAAAATATTTCAAATTTCATCTGACTTGAAAATCAAAATAAACACCATATCTCTGACATCACCTACACTAGATGATGTCTTCATTTCGTATACTGGTCATGAAATAAGAGATGAAGGGGGATTTAACCGCAAAAAAGAACATGCTAAAATGAAGAGGTTACGTGCATGAGCCTGCTATATGATTCGTATACTATTTTTTGGCGTGAGCTAAAAAGATACAAAAAATCCCGCAGTGGAGTTTTGATTAGACTAATTCAGCCTGCAATCTGGATTATAGTAATTGGAAATACCTTTGCAGGAACTCAACCATTGATTCAGTCCGTTGGATTTGAAGGGCAGTACATAGAGTTTATGGCACCTGGTGTGATTATTCTTACTGCAATTTTTACCAGCATCTTTGGGGGAGTAAACACGCTTTGGGATAGACGGTATGGATTTATGAACAAAGCACTGACATCGCCAATCTCTCGATCATCAATTGCATTGGGAAAAATGTCTGCAATCTCTTTGATTGCAGCATTGCAGGCAAGTTTGATTTTAGGAATTGCTTTAGCAATTGGTGTTACATTTCCAAACCCAATAATGATTGCACCAATTATGGCAATAGTAATTTTGTTTTCTTTGGGATTTTCTGGAATCTCTGTAATGGTGGCAGCTACTGCAAAATCTCAGGAGACTTTTTGGGGGATAATCAATTTTCTTGGAATGCCATTATTCATGCTTAGTCCTGCTTTGTTTCCATTAGAGTTACTTCCTGAATGGCTGGCTTCAGTTGCAAAGCTAAATCCTGTAACCTATACTGTTTTGCTAGTAAGGGAGATGATGACAGGCGTTTCAGAAGGTGGAGTGCCTGCACTACTCAGCATTGCGGTGATCTCCGTTTTTGTTTTGATAATGGTGGGGCTTGCAAGCTATGTTTTTACTCGTGAAGTAAACAAACCATTTTAAACCAGAATTTTTTGTTCTAAAAAATTCTTTTCTATATATACATACTAGCAACATATACTCTATTATTTCATACATAGAGAATGAAGTTACAGCTTATAGTGTCTGAAAATTCTGCAAAATTAATGACAAAATACGGATCACAAACGACTTCTCTAAGTTTGCTTGCAGTTTTTGCAATTGCATCAATTACAGGACTAACGACGGCATTTGCTGAAGAAGAATATCCATACTCTGTAGCTGATAACATTCATGCAATTTCTACCTTCACGTTTAAGGATGGAGTTGAAGTTGTAGAATTTCCAGTCTTCATAATGGAGGATGACTATATACAAAAGAATGTTTCACCTAGCTTTTCTGTTGAAGGTGTTGTGGGAGAATCTCCTTATTTGCACAAAGCACTTGATGAAGCCTTCAAATACAAACAAAATCCAAGTTATGAATATAATTTTCAATTGTTTGACGTTGAAATTGATTTTGTAAAAGACGGTAACGTCTTAAGAACTTTAAACTATCATGATTGTCGTGTTGATGACTATAAAGTCAAGACTCTTACAGATGATTATGAATCTTATTTGTCATCAAAGACAGGATTTGCAATCATTGACGATATTGACTTTATTTGTGGAGGACTAAATTCTAGAACTGATATTGTAAATGATGTATGGCGCCAAAAATTTACCACAATTGAATATTCTCAAACCCCATATGTTTTTGCCGAGGATATACGTACTTGGATCACTTTCGAGTTTGATCAAGGTATAGAAAAAATAGAATTTCCATACTTTCAAACAAACTCTGGATTTGAGGAAAAAGACAATAACCCCAGGTTTTCAGTAGAAGGCACAGTTCAAGAACATGTTCTCCTAAACATGGCCATTGATAAAGCAAGACAAAATAGCGGCATGCTCACTGGAGTCAATGTTGACTTTGAAGCTACAGTGGAATTCGTAAAAGGGAATAAGGTTCTTAGATCCTTAGAATATAGAGATTGTAGAGTTAGTGGAGCTTTAATGACTACTTTGGTTGACAAAGAAGAAGGCTTTACAGGAAAAAGTGGTTTTGCTTATGTAGAACAAATTGATTTTAACTGTCTTGGCCTTGATCCAGTAGATAGCTCATATGCTGCAATGATAGGCGATACGCCAATTTGGAAAGTAACTAAGTTAGAAAATATCTTGGAGAATCACGAGTATCCATTAGGAACTGGTCCTAGAGCTATTGCCACATTTACCTATGATGAAGGGGTTGAAGTAATTGACTTTCCAATCTTTGATCAGGGCAAAGTTCTCGTAAAATCAAATCCTACCTTTGAATTAGAAGGACTAATTAGAGATTCTCCAATGCTGTACAGGCATATTGATGATGCTTTAGCATTAACTGGTACGACTGGAGCAAGTAATGCACTTGACCTGTTCCAAGTGGATGTAGAATTAGTTCATGGTGATAATGTCGTAAGAGGTTTCAACTATGTTGATTGCAGAGTCTCAGACTATGATGTGCAGACTCAACGCGATAAAGAAGAAAGTTACTTCAAGGGTTTTGCGTTAGCAAATACAATTTACTTTACATGTGAAGGATACCATCCAAATGCCCCTCTCTACGATGCAATGTTCCAAATCTATGACAAAACATCGACAATCAATACAACTGATCTTAGGGAAACCCACAATTGGGATCCAGGTTTCTACTACGAACGGTAGATCTTTTTTTCTTTTTAATTTTTCACAACTAGTTCTCGTAATTTTTTTCCGATCTAGATCAAGGACAATTCATTAACAATATAATATACCATAATCTCTCTATTCCTTTTTTATTATTAGAAAAAAATAAAAAATTTTTCTTTTCTTAAATTTTATTTCTTAATTAGGCTTTGATCTAATAATCTTGCATATTGTATTTTGTTTTCTTGAGATTTTTTATTACTAAATGTCTAAAGTTACTATATAGATACATAGTTTGTATATGCAACAGAATTAACTTTCATCCTAGTTTGGGAAAATTATGGGACAATGGCTATCTTGGGTAAAATCCAATGAAAAAGAGATCTTAACAATTTTAGATAAACTGGCAAAAAAAGCAGTTGAAACTTCAGAGGCGTTATTAGACTTACTTGATGATCTAGGCAACACAGAAAAAATGGAGAAGGTCAGAAGACTAGAGACTGAAGGAGATGTCTTAACTAGAGATATTTTTTCTGAACTCAACAAGACCTTCATTACTCCTTTAGACAGAGAGGACATGCAAAGAATAGCCTCAAAAATAGATGATGTTATTGATTTTATGGATGGAATAGCAGCAAGATTGTATAGCTACAAAATTGAGACTGCACCCGCATTCTCAAAAATGATGATAGAAGAATTAGTTAAAGCAACCAAAGAGGTAGAGTATATGACATCGAACCTACGAAAAATCAAAAGCCCTCATGATATGATTGATCATTGCAGAAATACAAGTGATATAGAACACAAGGTTGATGACTTGTATAGAGAAGCAATAAGAGAACTGTTTGAAAACCAAGATGCTATTCATATAATAAAACTAAAAGACATCTATGAGGCAATTGAGACTGCGTCTGATAGATGTGTGGATGTAGCAGACGTAATTGAAGATATTGTTCTAAAATACACCTAGGTTAAAAAAATGCTAGAAATCGCGATTGGAGCCATAATAGTTGCATTAATCTTTGATTTTGTAAATGGATTTAATGATTCTGCAAACTCCGTAGCTACAGTAATTGGAACACGGGTTCTAAAACCACTCCAAGCTGTAACTTTATCCGCTGTTGCAAATTTTGTTGGGCCTTTTGTTTTTGGTGTTGCAGTTGCATCAACCATCGCAAAAGGAATTGTTAGTATGGATGACATTACAATCTATATGATAATTGGTGGACTTGCAGGTGCAATTACTTGGAGTACAATTTGTACTTATTTTGGATTACCAATATCAAACAGTCATTCACTTGTTGGTGGAATAATGGGTGCAGGAATTGCAGGATTAGGGTTTGAAAAACTAGTTTATGGTGGATTGACAAAAGTTTTTGCAGGAATTGTCATCGCACCAATTGGTGGAATAATTTTTGGTTTACTACTTACTGGCTTGATAATTACCATTTTTGCAAGCAGACGGCCGGCTATTGTAAACAAAACTTTTGGTAGATTACAAATCATTTCTTCAGGTTGGTTTGCTTTAACTCATGGTGCAAATGATGGGCAAAAAACAATGGGAATTATTGTTTTAATTTTAGTTTCAGTTGGAATGCTTGATGGTTTCGAAATGCCTCTTTGGGTAATTTTTGCAGCTGCAACAGCTATGGGATTGGGAACCTTCTTTGGCGGCTACAAAGTAATCAAAACATTAGGCGTAAAAGTTGCAAGATTAAGACCATATCAAGGATTTTGTGCTGAAACTGGCGGTGGCTTAATGCTTGCAATCTTTGCATATCTTGGAATTCCTGCTAGTACCACTCATGCAATTACAGGTTCTATTATGGGCTCAGCAGCAGCTAGAAGAAAACGCGCTGTAAGATGGAAAGTGGGAAGACAAATTGTATATGCATGGATTATCACAATTCCTGGCGCAGCAGCATTCGGAATTGGATTTACTTACTTAATTCATCTATTCGTATAACTCACTGTCTTGGTTTTTATTCAAGCATAATTTGGCTGAAATATTCAAATGGAAATCCTAGAACTAATTCAGTCTAATCTTCTCACTCCAATCATT
>JABAOD010003795.1_pt3 | contig 10970 bp, 10 predicted proteins | sample 7062151 | NCBI WGS metagenome assembly JABAOD01 (sample SAMN14538626, study PRJNA623070) | marine sediment metagenome | biome: marine biome [ENVO:00000428]; feature: marine pelagic biome [ENVO:01000023]; material: deep marine sediment [ENVO:00002113] | place: India: Gulf of Khambhat ...
CCGATGCAACTGCTGTCTTGGTTGCTATTCTCGTATTGGTCCTGCTTGGAGAATTCGTTTCCACCAAGCTCCGGACAATGATTACTTGAAAGCAAACGAAGGAAGTTCTGGATATGCCAAACCCAGACAATAGGGGAAGGCCGATAAACTCAAAAGAGGAAATGGGAACTTCACCGAGGAGGAGTCTGTCCCGCTATCTTGGATTGCTATTTTTTCTGGCATTTGTCTTTTGGTCATTCTACTATCTCAATATCCCTCTGAGTCGCTTCCTGGGAATGTTTGGTCCTTTAGGACATAAGGTTTTACAGTTATTCTTCCCTCCCGATGTAAGGTATATCCAAAACGTAGGCATGCTCAAATCGATCGTCGAAACTTTCCAGATGGGTATCGTTGGTACTTTTCTAGGTTTGGCACTATGCGTGCCCCTTGCATGGTTTGCTGCCTTAAATATGACGCCCAACAAGCTGATATTCTATCCACTAGGGCGAGGCATCATAATTGGGGTACGGTCAATCTACGAGCTGATTTGGGCGATGTTATTTACCATGATCTTGGGCTTCGGTCCCCTCCCTGGGACACTTACATGCATGCTTGCAACCATCGGTTTCTGCGGAAAACTGATGGCAGAGGAGATCGAAGCTATCCGCCTGGGTCCGGTCGAAGCGATCAGGGCAACAGGGGCAAGCGAGATTAAGGTCTTTCTCTACGGAGTTTTTCCTCAAGTTCAAACAGCCTGGACCGGGATCGCTATTTACGGCTGGGACTCTACGTTCCGGATGGCAACTATAATGGGATATGTAGGTGCAGGTGGCATCGGGATGTATCTACGGGAGACAATCGAGACGCTAGCGTATGAAAAGACCGGCATGACTCTCATAATTATCATAGGATTGGTGGTTATAAGCGAAGTAACGTCCGCTTACGCCCGGCAAAGGGTCGCTTAGCTGCAATAGGAAGGTTCTTTCTTTATCTCAAGAAGACCGGTAAGCTTTGAAAAATCGTGGCCCTGTTGATGTTCAGCAGGGCTTTGTTTTTGATGCTTTTGTTCGGGAAGACCACACAGCGAAATAAGTTCAAAAAGGGGGAAGAAATGAAAATACTCTGCCTTGGAGCCGCCGGGCGGATCAGTCGGGAAGCTGTCAAGGATCTGGTCGAATACAGTGATTTTCAGCAGATCACGATTGGTGATATCAACGAAGCAGCCGCCAAAGAGGTGATAGGGAAAATAGGCGATGACCGGCTCGGTTTTGTAAGGTTTGATATCATGGATAGTGCCAGTTCCATTGAGTCCATGAAGGGATACGATGTTGTCATGAGCGGTATGCCGATCAAGTTCGATGAAATGCTTGCAGAAGCTGTGGTCAAGGCAGGGGTTAACGGCCTCGACATCAACGGAATGGGGGAGACCTTTAGGTTTGATGGCCAAGCCCGAGAGGCTGACGTTGTTTATGTGCCGGGTGTTGGGATGACTCCTGGTACGACGAATGTTCTGGCGCGATATGCGACAGACCGGATGGATAGGGTGGACGAGATCTACATCAGCCACGGTGCCTTTCGGGCGATTGCTTATTCCCCGGGACTTATTTCAACCACGTTTCTCGAGTACGATCCGGAATTGCCGGGCCGGGTCATCTATGAAAATGGGCGCTATGTTCAGGTTCCTCCTTTTTCATTAGAGAAGATGATAGATCTTCCAGAGCCATTTTCAACGCTCCCCCAATATATCATTCCCCACCCTGAGACTTTTACCCTCCCGAAGTATATCAAGGGAGTGAAGCGGATCGAGGTAAGGGGAACGTGGCCGGAGAAGAATATGAGACTTATCAGGGCCCTGTATGAGTACGGATTCTTGAGAAACGACAGGGTCAAGATAGATGAAATTGAAATTGGTTCAAGGGATTTCATCGCCGCTTACCTGGAACAAGCACCTGAGGGAAAGGAACAGGATCTCTGGGGATATGCCCTCCATGTGGAGGTGGTTGGAAAGCGCCTGGGGAAGAAGGTCCGTCACATCCTAACGACCACGCACCCTTCAAAGGATGTGACTGGGTGGGAGGGGCCTCAGGCATATACTCGGAGCGTGGGGATTCCGCTTTCCATCGGTGCCCAGTTGATTGCAGGTGGCAGTGTTCAGGCAAAGGGGGTTGTCGCTCCGGAAGGTGCCTTTGATCCCTTGGAATTCATCAAGGAACTCGCCAAGCGGGGAATCACCGTACACGAAAAAGTCGTACGGAGCCATAAGGTTACCTGATCTGTCCAGTCTTCTCTACAGGAGTAATCGACTCATATGAGCTACATCGCCATAGTTCTTATCATCCTTTCAGCGATACTCCATGCGGTGTGGAACTACTTGGCAAAAAGAGGCAGAGATATCGTCGTCTTTTTGTGGTGGTCGCTAGTATTTCACCTGGTTATCTTTGCTCCCTTGGTGATCTACATTCTCTCTAACAGTGAGGTTAATCCTGCTGGCTGGTACTTCGTTCTGGCGTCAGGAATCTTTGTGTTTTTGTATTGGCTATTCCTGGCCAATTCGTACAAACATGGTGATCTTTCGCTCGTCTATCCAATAGCCAGATCGGCCCCTATTTTCGTTTGCATCATGGCCGTTCTCTTCTTCAAGGAAAGGCTATCCCTCTTAGGTGTTATTGGAATTCTATCAGTGGTTATTGGTGCGTACCTCATACCAATGAGATCGCTGCATATGCGGAATTTCATCAAACCTTTTTCACACCTAAGGGGTAAGGGGCTAATGTTTGCCGGATTGACGGCCCTGTCGCTAAGCATTCATCATACGATAGACAAAGTAGGAACCCGATTTTTCAACCCCTTGGTATATGTATGGATGCTTAGCTTCGTCGGTTTTGTCTTTCTCACCATGTGGATCGCTTTCTCCGGAAGAAGACAGTCGATCAGAGAGGAATGGAGCCAGAACCGGCGGGCTGCCGCCGCAACAGGCATCTTGATCATGTTCTCCTATTCTCTGATCGTTTTTGTTATGAGATTCGAGAAGATCAGCTACATTATCTCAATGCGGCAACTTAGCATAGTTCTTGGGGTGATCCTTGGCAATATCCTTCTGAAAGAACCGTATGGCCCGGTCAGATTCATCGCCTCGTGTGTGATTTTCTTTGGGGTTTTTTGCATAGGCATGGCCAATTAAGTTGGAAAATGCTCCGAAGAAGTGTAGAAGATATTATGCTGGTGAGACGTGAGAACAAGGAGGCGGATAAGATTTCATATATGACATCTTGATAGGTTGGATAAACATTACTAATTCTTATCATTCTACATTCTGTGATTTAATAAGAGGTTCCAACCGAAAAACCGCTTCTTCTTTGTTTCTTTTAATCGGGAAACTCGTCCGTGGGGAGGGACTAGCAATAGAATTCGCGCTGGTTTATTTAATCCTGCTTGGTGGAATCTACGTCGGTTGGAATATTGGGGCCAACGATACGGCAAACTGTGTCGGAACTGCTATAGGTGCTGGTCTGATTCGATACTGGAGAGCTGTTATCTTGGTCGCGATCTTTGCAGTCCTTGGAGCGATTCTTCAGGGGCACCATGTGATGAAAACAATCGGAAAAGGAATAGTCATCGAGCAGCTTCCCTACATGGCCATTTTTATTGCCTTCATTTGTGCAGGTTTTTTCGTGACCATGGCCACTTTTTTCAGGATTCCAGTTTCCACCTCCCAGGCGATCGTCGGGGGGGTCGTGGGTATCGGATTGGCCGTTGGTGCAGAGGTGAATTTTTCGAAGTTTTTCGTCATTGTAGAAAGCTGGGTGATATGTCCTGTTTTGACCATGGTCCTTTCATTTCTGATGACGCATTTGATTGGGTTCATTCTCCGAAGGCTGAAAGGATCCATTATCTTCGTGCAAAATGTTATGGGATGGCTAGCGATTCTCTCGGGCTGCTATGTGGCTTATTCCATGGGAGCAAACAACGCCGGTAACGCGGTGGGGCCCATTGCCAACCTCGGCATCATCGATCCCAGAATACTGATTGCCATAGGAGGAGGCGCCTTGGCCCTTGGTGCCATAACCTATGGGAAGAAGGTAGCCGATACGGTTGGAAAAGGCATTACGCCCCTTGATCTTCCGAGTGCCTTTGCTGCCCAGGTTTCTTCTGCATTTGGGATTCATCTCTTCTCCATGCTGGGAATTCCTGTGTCCACCTCCTCGGCCATTGTGGGTGCGGTTGCCGGAACAGGGTTGGTCAAAGGCGCCAGAGCAATTAGTAAGAGCACGATCCTGACGATACTCATCGGATGGGTCTTGACGCCATCTTTTGCTGGACTGTCCTCTTTTATTTTGTATCGTGCCTTTTTTTGATCTAAAATGAAGATGATGAAGAGGAAAAACATCATGAGCACTCGGCGTAAGTTTCGTCAGAAAAATCATGCCCGCCGTGATATGGTGAGAGCATACGAGGGTGTTTAGACCTGAATATCTTTTTAGGGGAGGGACTGAAGTGCTTTTCAAGAAAGAAAAAGAGGTGATCGATCTCATTGTCAAGCATCTGAATACGGTTGAGGAGTCGCTGGCGACGGCCATGAAATGCATCGAAACCTACCTTAGCGGCGATATATCCGAAGCCAAAGCCTTGGCCCTGAAGGTCGATAACCTAGAGACGCAAGCAGATTTTATTCGTTACAATATTCGGGACAGGCTCTATTCGGGGGCTTATCTTCCCACCCTCAGGGAAGACATCCACAAGCTGGTGGAAAGCATGGATAAGGTCGACGACGCGGCGGAGGCTTGTTGCGATTTTTTCTTGGATCAACGCCCTGAGGTTCCTCAAGATATGCAAGGTGAATTTCTTCGGGTGGCAAAGGAATCTTTCAGTATCATGGAGCCCTTGAAGGAGGGGCTGTTGAACTATTTTCAGGGAGAAGGGGCAGTCGATTTCATTCGAGAGAAGGCGAAAGAGGTTGGAGTCAAAGAGTCGGATGTGGACAAGATTGAATGGGACTTGACCCGACAGATTTTTACCTCTTCCCTGGAGTACGGCCATAAGATCCATTTGAGGCTCTGCCTCAACACGATCGTGGAAATATCCGACCGAGCCGAGGACGCTGCCGACCAGCTCGAATTGGCCACGATGAAATCGAGGGTGTGAGGAGAGAAGATCATTTGAATTCCATTTTGGCGTATCGGATGAACTCCCGGGCAGGAGCGGAGAGATGTTTGTCCTTGTGATGGACGATATGAAGATCTCGCTCTATACTGGCATCTGAAAAGGTGTGGGTTGTGAGCGTCTTCATTCTCGCCTCTTCAAGGACCACTCGATTGGAGATGATCGACATACCGAGACCAGCCCGAACCGCTGCCTTAATTGCTTCGTTACTTCCCAGTTCCATAACCAGCTTGATTGGCACATGAAATTTTTGGAGGGTTTCCTCTACGACCTCACGCGTCGCAGAACCTCGCTCCCTGAAAATAAATCGCTCGTCCTCGATCTCATGAATCGAGAGGGTTTTCTTCCCTGCCACGGGATGTTTGCTGGATGTAATGAGGACGAGGTTCTCTCTGAAGAAGGGAATGACAGCCAGCTTCTCTTGGTGATGAACACGGGCGACGAAACCCAGGTCGTCCTTGAACGAGAGGATGTTCTCAATGACCTGGAAAGAATTGTTTAGACTCATCCGGATGGAGATTTGGGGGTACTTCTTTGAGAATCGCTCGATGATTCTGGGGACGTAATAAGCACCGAGAGTAAGCCCTGCACCAATCGTAAGGTCGCCTGTTTTGAGTCCCCGGAGATCCTGGAGGGCTGAATCGGCCTGCTTCGAAAGATCGAGTATAGTGGCGGTGTAATCAAAAAGCATTTTGCCAGCCTCGGTGAGAATGACCTTTTTCCCAATCCGGTCAAAGAGCCTTGTCTGATACTTCTCCTCTAGGTGCTGGACTTGAATGCTCACAGCAGGCTGGGTGAGAAGGAGTTCTTTTGCTGCTCGCGTGAAACTCTTGTGCTTCGCAACCGCGTGAAATATCCTTAGCTGATGGAAGTTCATCAGTACCCCGAAAATCCTATTCTCGGAGCCGTCGAGATTCGTCGCCCTCGGCGTATGGGAGAGTGCCTTTCGAGACATCAGGTGTCCGTTTTCGGTAGTCAATTGTCAGCATGCATCGCGGACATTGGACCGAGAGCGTGACCTGCGGGATGTTTCCCCGTTGACTGTTCAGATATGTCAGGGTAGGAGATATTAAGCGAATTTATTCAATAATCCTATTCTATTTATACTGTTGATTCATGAGACAGTCAACGCGCAGAACTGTAGATTTTGGAATTGTTTCGAATTTCGTGCTTCGGATTTCGAATTTAATTAGATTGACTCATATTAGCCGAATCCTATAACTTAATTAAGTAATTCAGTGCTTCTACAGGAGGTACACAAGAATGGGCAAGATCAGTATGGTCATGTTTGATCTGTCGGGGACCACTGTCCATGACGACACGGGCGTGAGGGATTGCCTCTACAAAGCGGCGCAGGAATTCAACCTCAATACGACGCCGGAGGAGATTCTCCTGAATATGGGGACAAACAAGATTCATCTCTATCAGTTCCTTATCGCCCGCGAACGGGGTAGGGATATTGACATCAAGGATTTTGAGAAGGTTAAGGACCCAGACACCTATGAACCGGCGAAGCAGGTCTTTGATCGATATCAGGAAATCATGATTGACCATTACCGGAAAGAGATCAAAGAGGTCCCTGGTGCATCAGACACGTTCAGGTGGTGCCATGAGCACGGGATCAGGGTGGCGACCGATACGGGATTTCATCGGGCGATCACCGAAGCAATCATGGAAGGCTTGGGCTGGGTCAGAGATGGGCTTGTCGATATTTCTGTCGATGTGGAGCACATTCCGGGTGAGATTGGGCGGCCAGCACCGTTCATGATTTTCTATGCCATGACCCAACTTGATGTTCAGAGCGTTCACGAGGTGATCAAGATCGGAGATACACCGGCAGACATGCTGGAAGGCCGAAATGCGGGTTGTCGCGGTGTGGTTGGTGTGATGAGTGGTCCTCGTCCCGTGACAGCGTGGGGGAAATACTGGCATACCCATGTTATTCCCAGTGTGAAGGAGCTTCCAGAATTGATCGAGTCTGAATTCATGTAACCAGGGGGGATTCTTCTCAGGATTCTTTGAAACAGACAAGGATGACTCACCACGGAGGCACCGAGAACGCAGAGGCTTTCATTTTTCGGCCAATACACCCGAGGACGGGACGATTTGCCAAAACAAGCCAGGCCTTCGGCCATAAAAGGCCTCGAAGAGGCTGAGCGGCCTTTTTGTTTGTCGGATTCTCCACGACAAACAGAAAATCCTTCCTTCTCCGTGTCCCCTGCGTCTCTGTGGTTAGAAATCTATTCTGGCTACAATCACGAAAGCTCACGACTTCCTAGTGGTTGTTAAAGAGAGGAAGACGAAAATGAACAACAAATCTATGGTTCTAGATTCGGCCACAATCGGTGAGTATGAGAAAGAGTATATCCTCCACACTTGGGCCGCTCAGAAGAGTTTCAAACCCTTCGTCATTGCAGGTGGAAAGGGTAGCTACTTCTGGGATGACCAGGGAAAGAAATACCTCGATTTTGCATCCCAATTGATCAATGTCAATGCAGGTCACCAGCATCCAAAAATCATCCAGGCCATCAAGGATCAGGCTGAAAAACTCTGCTACGCGATGCCTGGTGCTGCCAACGATCAGCGGGCCAAGCTCGGGAAAACGCTGGCCGAAATCGCGCCCGGGGATCTCTCGAGAACTTTTCTCGTGACAGGAGGGGGCCTGGCCAATGAAAACGCCCTTAAGATCGCCAGGGCTTTCACAGCAAGACAGAAAGTCATCTCCAGATTCAGATCCTATCATGGGGGAACTTATGGAGCCAGTGCGGTGACCGGTGATCCGAGACGGATTCCGACAGAGCCGGGGGTTCCAGGCTCCCTTCGGGTATGGGATCCATTCTGTTACCGCTGTTTTTTCAGAATGGAATACCCGGGGTGTGACCTTTACTGCGCTGAGGCTATCCGGGAAGTCATCGAGGTCGAAGGGCCAGGGACGGTCGCAGCCATAATCGTGGAACCCATTACTGGAAGCAACTGCCGAATCGTACCTCCTGATGGTTACATGCAGCGGTTGAGAAAAATCTGTGACGACTATAGCATGCTTCTCATCTTTGATGAGGTAATGACGGGCTTCGGGAGGACGGGAGAATGGTTTGCTGCCAATCACTGGAAGGTGGTTCCGGATATCATGACCCTTTCCAAGGCCATTAATTCTGGATATCTCCCGTTAGGCGCGGTCATGACCACAAAGAAAGTGGCCGATTTCTTCCAGGACAACATTCTCTATGCGGGTTTGACCCAGTTCGGAAACCCTGTGGCCTGTGCTGCCGGTATCGCAGCCATTGAGGTTTATGAGAAAGAGAAAATGGTAGAAAACTCAAGAGACCTTGGGGTCCACCTCCTCCACAGACTGGGGGAGATTAGGGAGAAACATCCAAGCGTGGGAGACATTCGGGGCATGGGGCTTTTTGCAGCTATTGAGCTTGTTAAGGATAAAGAGACAAGGGAGCCGATTGTCCCATGGAATGTGGCGTTTTATGAGAAGAAGCACCCGATTGCAGGCAAGTTATTGGGGAAACTAAAAGGCGAAGGCCTTTATACTTATATGAGGTGGAACGTCCTGATGATATGCCCTCCACTATGTATCACTAAAGACGAATTGGACTGGGGGCTTGAGAGGATCGACCGGGCACTCTCAATCGTGGATGACTATATCAAAAGATCGTGAAGAACTCGGCGAACGTATTCAGTTGGGCCATTTTCGTGTACCAGTGAAAGGTCCTGTCTAGCAGTCTACGGGAACCGGGGATCAGGGGTCAGGAAGGATCGACGTGGGAGTCCATGCCACAGGAAGCCGGACGAAGAATCCGTGAGGCTTTATGGCGGAGCCAAATCCGAACTGACAGGTGCAGGGGGCTCGGCTCAAATAGCTGATTGGGACCTCCAAGGGAGTCAGTCGGATTCTCTCCGGTCCGGAAATGATCCTCCCTCTGAAACTTCACAGGTGCCCAGGGTTAACTTCACAATCGTTCCCTTGCCCTCCTGGCTACTGAGCGTGAACGAACTGCCCGGATGATCCTCGATGATCCTCTTCGAGACAGACAAACCGAGACCCGTTCCATGCCTCTTTGTCGTGAAGAAAGGCGCAAATATCTTCTTCTGGAGTTTCTTAGGCATCCCAGGTCCGTTATCGGCGATTGTTATTTCGACATTGTTCCCGGACAACTTCGATTGGATTGAGATGTTTCCTCCATCCTCTATGGCTTCCATTCCGTTTTTCACCAGATTCAAAAAAACCTGTTTCAACCCGTTCCGGTCGCCTTCAACGTAGACAGCGCCCTTTTCTGTGTCCAGATTTACTGCGATGTTCCTTGCCTGACAATCCTCCTTTGTCAAGTCACGGATTTCCTCCAAAAGACCTTTGATCTCGATCTTTTCGGTTTCGAGCTTCTTCGGGGTATAGAGATCCCTGAGATCGTTGAGGAGCCTCTCCAATCTCTGCACTTCTTCGGCGATGATATTGAGCTTGGAGCGTGCCTTGTCACCACGGATTGTCCTTATCAGCTGCCGAGCAAAGCCACCGATCATCACGAGGGGGTTTTTTATCTCGTGTGTGATCTCTGCCACCACCTGACCGAGGGCCGCGAGACGCTCCGATCTGGAAATCCGCTCCTGAAGCGCCTTTGTCTCAGTCAGATCCCTGACAATACCGGTAAAATACAACCGGCCCTCAACCTCGGCGACCGAAAAGGAGATTGACGCGGGAAAAATCTCTCCATTCTTCCGGGCGGTGATAAACTCTGTTTCATGGCCGATGAGCCTGGGGTTCCTTGTTTTGATATACCGGGCAACAGCCTGGTGATGATTCTCCCGGCACCGAGCTCCCAGGATGATGTCGAGATCATGCCCGATCAACTCTTTCCGGCTATAACCAAAAATCTTTTCAGCGGCCCGATTGAAGAATATGACTTTGTGACCCTGATCGATGGTTATGAAGGCCTCATTGGTGTTTTCAATTGCCCCCTGTAGGATAGTAAGCTCATCGGTTGATTGGGGGGGCTGATCACGTTTTGGCCTCGAAATCCTCACTCGCTGCTCAACACCATCCATCTGTGACCTCCCTCCTAGCTCGGGACAGAGTTTACGACGCGCGCCATGACTCCCACTAATCTATTTTCTCAAGTCACTTGACAGTTCGTCAATGAGGTCCAAGAAAGGGGGAGGACAAGATGGAGTTCTTAAAGGGCGGCGAATAACCGATGCTCTTTCCGCAGCATCGTTGACAACTCCTTAATCATCTTAAAGGCTTTCTCCACCGTGTTTTCTCCGTCTGGGTTGACTAGGCAGCATGTGGCCGGGGATAGCATACTTCGGGAGAGAAGGAATTCCAGGTCGATCCCCTTCTTATCAAGAAGGGTCCACATATGGGTGAGAAGTTTGGCCAGGGAACTGAGATCCTCCTTTTCGAAGGGCTCATAGTTTGTTGGGACGATACCCCAAATGATTACGCCTCCTCGGTCCAGGAACCGCCTGATCGACGACGCATAGGCGACAAAGACCTCGCCATTTGAGTGTGCATCCAGTGAGAGAACGTCAAGGTCGAGTCCAAGCAAAAAATCCCAATCTGGGTTACCGCAAAGATGGACACCACGGGGTCTCTCAATCATCGAGAAAAAGGCCTCCATGTCGCTTCGAGCGGCCAAATCACCATAACCGGACATACCACTGAACACGAACTGTAGCCCTGGTTCGTCCACAAACATAAAAGCGTTACGGTTCAGTTCCTTGAGCCGAGTCAACTGGACGTTGACCCGTCGGGCCAGAAACTCGAGCATAAAAGGGCGTATGGTGTCATCAAAAAGAATCGGCCGGTCATCCTCGTCAAGGACATT
>JABAOD010011118.1_pt2 | contig 10960 bp, 13 predicted proteins | sample 7062151 | NCBI WGS metagenome assembly JABAOD01 (sample SAMN14538626, study PRJNA623070) | marine sediment metagenome | biome: marine biome [ENVO:00000428]; feature: marine pelagic biome [ENVO:01000023]; material: deep marine sediment [ENVO:00002113] | place: India: Gulf of Khambhat ...
GAGTACCGAGCCTTCAACAGCGGTGCCCGATTCATCCGGTACCTCGTCTCGACTCGGAGCTCCGAGCCGCTCCGTCGACTCGACGTGGTGCCTGTCGTGCAGTGGGATCCTCCCGATGACATCTGGATGCGGAACTGGCAACGCTTGGACCGAGTCATCGTCATCGGCACGGTCCAACGGCGCTTCTCGACCGCTCCCGATGGACGCGAGGCTCGTGTTGAAGTCGTCGCTTCCAAAGTCGAACTGAGGGATCGAGACAGCGAGGCGGCGTGAGTCGCTTCTGCGGGCGGTACCCTCGTCCGCCATGCATGTTGCGGTGGCGGGCCCATCAACATTGTCTGCGGATGCAGGCGCCACCATCGCCCGCGCCGGCGGGAACGCCGTGGACGCTGCGATCGCCGCCATGCTGGTGGCGATGACCACCGAGCCCGGCGTGTGCGGCCTCGGTGGAGGCGGGTTCNNCGGGTTCATCAGCATCTGGCCGACAGACGGGGACCCGGTCACGATCGATGCCTACGCGGCGATGCCAGGCAGAGGACGGGATCCCGAAACTCCTTTTCGAATGTGGGATGCGGAGTTCGACTACGGGGGCCGCCTGGTCACCAGGGTGGGTCATGGTTCCGTCGCAGTGCCCGGAGCATTGGCGGGCTTGTCGGTAGCCGCGGACCGATACGGCACGCTGCCATGGAACGTGCTGTGTGAACCGATCATCGAGATCGCCGAGCGGGGCTTCCCTCTCCCGCGCGCCAGTCGCTACTACCTGGAGAGCACCAGTGAGGTGATCTATGGCTGGCATCCGGAATCTCATCGGGCCTTTCACCGAGATGGACGGATACTGGAAGCCGGCGAGACCATGATCATCGAGGGTTTCGCTGATGCAATGCGCCACATCGCCGAGGAGGGCGCCGAGACCCTCTACCGCGGCGAGTTCGCCCGTCTCCTGATCGAGGAGATGGAGGCAGGCGGAGGTCGAATCACCGCCGAGGACCTGGCCTCGTACGAGGTGTTCGTGCGGCAACCTCTCATCGAGAACGTCAACGATTGGCACATGGCCACGAATCCCGGTCCGGCGGTTGGCGGGGCCACCCTGCTTGCGCTGATCCACCTTCTCGAAGAGCCCCCGTTGGACGAGTGGACCGCTGACGCTCTGGCCCGCTTCGCCCGCATCCAACAGTTCGTACTCGGATACCGGCGACACAACCTGGATGCCGCCGGGGATCGGACGGGGGCGGTCGCCAAGCTGATCGGCATGCTCGACGATCGCACATTGCATGCTGCACTGGGCAGCGCCTCGACCGTGCACATCTCGGCAGCTGACATGGCGGGCAACGTGTGTTCCAGCACTATGTCGGCCGGGTATGGCTCCGGTCTCACGATCCCAGGCACCGGCCTCTGGCTCAACAACTCGCTCGGCGAGATCGAGTTGAATCCGGTCGCCCTCGAAGCCTTTCCGGGTGATCGCCTCCTCTCGAACATGGCACCGACCGTCGCCCGCAGGGACACCGGTTCCACCCTGGCGATAGGGTCACCTGGAGCCGCCCGGATCACGACAGCCTTGGCCATGACCATCGCCAACGTCATCCTCCGTGACATCCCCTTGCAGACAGCCGTCGACCATCCTCGTCTCCATGTGGAATTCACCGACGACGGTCCGCAAGCTGCGCACGAGCCCGGCCTCGACGTCTCAGCAGTCGATATCCCGACCAGGGGATTCGACGACCTCCACATGTACTTCGGTGGCGTGGCGGCGGCCGCTCGCACCAAAGCGGGCGACCTCACCGGTGCCGCCGACCCGCGACGCAGCGGTGGCGTCTCATTGGGGTGAGCGGGCCCGCGCACCCACTGTCTGGGACCCCGTGAACACGGCCTTGATCAGGGGTTGACATGGGGGGTACGGTGTGGATGTCCGCCCACTCACGAATGGAGTCGTCTGTGCCCTGGATCTGGTCTGATGAGCTTGCCCACACCCTCGTGCACGCCGGGTTGGCAGACCGGGAACAGGTGATGAGTTTGATAGCTCGACCCAGGGCGGTCTCCATCGACGGCCTTGGTCCGCTCGAGGCCCTGGCGGCGTTCAGTGACGACGAAGAGGGCGACCAACGCCGGGTGGCGTGACTACCCCCTTGGCGGGGCAATAATCCACCCCCGATGACTTCACTTCTTCGGCAGCCCCGATGGCTCGCGCTGGCCACCGTGGTCGGGCTCGTCACCCTGCTCTTCGTGAACTTGGGCTTGTGGCAACTCCGACGGCTCGACGAGCGGAGGCTCGACAACGCCATTCAGGCGGAGCGTCGCGCCGCCGATCCTGCCCCCTTGCACTTGGCCGTCGACCTCGATCAGCCCACGGCCCAGGCGGGTGACTCCCACGATGGTCGTCCGCTCACCGTGTCCGGGACCTTTGATCCGACTGAGGAGGTTCTGCTCCGTTCCCGGACGTTGGACGGTCAAGCCGGTTTCCACGTTCTGACACCGCTCGTCCTCGACAACGGTGCTGCGGTGCTGATCAATCGTGGGTGGGTGCCACTGACGATGGGGGAGGTACCCGTCGGTGGTGCAGCTGCCAGCCCTTCCGGGAATCTCACTGTCACGGGCTTCGCCGACGCCTCAGCAGTGCAACCGCGGTTCGGACCCGCCGACCCCCCGGGAGATCTCGACGTCTTCGCCCGAGCTGACATCGACCGGATTGCAGATCAGGTCCCCTACGAGCTCTACCCGGTGGTCTTCATCTCCCAGGAGAACGCTGACCTCCCAGTGCCCGTCGGCCTCGAGCCCCTCGATGACGGGCCGCACCTGGTCTATGCGATTCAGTGGTTTGCCTTTGCGGTCATCAGCATCGGAGGGTTCCTGGCCTTGCTGCATTCCACTGCCAAGAAGGTGGCGGCCAGAAAGAGTCGGAACGTCTGATGTGGGAAACGATCGTCGGTGTCGGTGTCGGTGTCGGTGTCGGTGTCGGTGTCGGTGTCGGTGTCCGGCAGGCTGTATCCGTGACGCCACTCCGGCGGTAGCCTTTCAGGCATGCTGAAACGTTCGATCTACCTCACGGACGAGATCAAGGCGTTCCAGGAGCAAACAGTCGCCTTCGTCGAGAACGAGGTCAAACCGAACGCAGAGAAGTGGGAGCTCGAGGGCATGGTGCCCCGAGAGGTGCTGCGCCAAATGGGCAACATCGGCTTCTTCGGGCTTCAGTACCCCGAAGAATACGGCGGGGTCGACGCCGGAGCAGTCGCCACCGCGGCGTTTGCGGAAGCGCTGGGTACGAGCACCTTCAGCGGCTTCGCCATCACCGTGCTCGTCCACACCGACATGGCATCACCGCACCTCTTCAATCAGGGCACCGACTCTCAGAAGGAACGCTTCGCCCGCAAGATCATCGCCGGTGAGCTGATCACCGGCGTCGCCATCACCGAACCGGATGCCGGCTCTGACGTTGCCGGATTGCGGACTACCGCCGTCAGCGACGGTGAAGGGTGGCGACTCAACGGTTCCAAGATGTTCATCACCAATGGTGTCCACGGGGACCTCTTCATGGTTGCGGCCCGCACCAACCCGGAGCTGTCAGGATCACATGGGATCTCGATGTTCATGGTCGAAGCCGGGACGCCTGGCTTCACGGTCGGCCGGAAGCTCGACAAGATGGGATGGCGGTGCTCGGACACCGCAGAGTTGATCTTCCAAGACTGCTGGGTACCGGACGAGAACCTGCTCGGCCAGAAGGACAAGGGCTTCTACGCGGTCATGGACAACTTCCAGAACGAGCGCCTCGTGATCGGGGCCATGGCGGTCGGTGAGGCTCAAACTGCCTTGGATCTCACCTATGCCCACACCCAACAGCGCACCGCCTTCGGTGCGCCGCTGTTCGAGAAGCAGGCCATTCGGCAGCGTCTCGCCATGCTCCAGGCGCGTGTCGACGCCGCCCGCCAACTGGTGTACCACACCGCCTGGCTGATCGATCAGGGTGAGAAGCCGGTCAGAGAAGTGTCTGAGATCAAGGCGCTGTGCGGCGAGCTGGTCAACGACGTCATGTATGACTGCCTCCAGTTCCATGGCGGCATGGGCTTCATTCAGGAAACCACCATCGAGCGCATGTATCGCGACGCCCGAGTCCAGGCCATCGGTGGAGGGGCCACCGAGGTGATGCTCGAAGAGGTTGCCAAGCGCAGCTACCTGCCTTGACGACGCCAGTTTCTCGCGAGGACGGATACGCCGTAACGAGCGGCCAGCTGGGTGGTGATCCGTTCGAGACCGGATGGACCATCGCTTCCGCGTGAGCGGCTCCATACGACTCGATACCCGTTGCCGGCGCGCCGAACCTCGATTGGTGAAGCCAACCCCTTTCGATCCCAGAGCGGACGCCGTCCTGGATGCACCAGCAGCGGGCCAACGATCTCCGCCCGTTCGGCTCGTATCGATTCGGCATCCTCGACGATTCTGCCGGAGAGGCGCACAAAGCCTTCGACAACCGGCTCCCGGGCCGGCGAGCGGGGGAGGTTCGAGCTGTCCAGTTCGTGACGGCTTGCGTAGATGCCGCAGGAACAAGTCGAGGCCGGTACCGCCCGGTGATAGCGACCTAGCCGGGCAGTCGGATCGATCGCCGTGCACTGGGCTTCGAGAACCCCATCTCGCCACGGGAATCCGAGCAGGCCTGTGAGCAGCGGTCGACCCCAGCGGCCTGTTCCCTCGTGTGCCACGCGCCAACGCCGCCAGACCACTGGGGCATCGCCGAACACGTCCGGTGTGACCAATGGCGGAGCGAGACGGCTGTCCATGACTCGACCATAGAGGAGGACCAGCGATGTCAGGGACGAGGCCTGTGGGGCAGAGGGACGATGGATCGATCCCGCTCAGGCCAGGAGACTTCGGCTACGAGCCTCGAGCGCCCTCGGCCTGATTGGTAGCCGCGATCTCGGCATGCACCGGCGCCATGTCGAGGTCTCGTGCTTGCTTGAGCAGGTCGTCGAGCACAGGCCCGGGCAGAGCACCGGCCTGATTGAAGATCCCGACGTTCTCTTTGAAGACCATCAGGGTTGGGATCGAGCGAATGCCGAACGCGCCCGCCAGAGCCTGCTGAGCTTCGGTATCGACCTTCCCGAACACGATGTCGGGATGCTTCTCCGATGCGTCTTCGAAGGTCGGAGCGAACGAACGGCACGGGCCGCACCACTCCGCCCAGAAGTCGACGACAACGACATCGTTCTCTTCGATCACCTGCTCGAAGTTCTCTGCGGTCAGTTCAACAGTTGCCATGTCTTTCCTTCTGTGTGTCGGGGGCGTGAACGTATGCGTCGTCCCGAATATTCCCGAGCCTCGGCCCCGGCTCAGAGGCGAGTCGCCTCATCGCTGGAACTCGTAGATCGAGCCGAGTCCGAGTATCGATGTCAGCTCATCCAGAGCTCGGCGACTCTCCTCGAGCAGCAGGGGATCCGCCAGATCAGCCGTTGTCAGCTCACTTCGATAGTTGCGGATGATCCAGCTGATCAGCTCAGCATGCCGCTCGTCGGTCAACCACACCGAAGGGAGCACGGCAGCCTGCTCCTCGGGCGTGAGAACGACACGCAAACGCAGGCACGCCGGTCCTCCGCCATTCCGCATGCTCTGACGCAGGTCCATGGTCACGACTTCGTCGATGGGGCCTGATCCGGACGCCAGGTCGTCGACGAAACCCGACACCGCCTCGTGCCGGCGGACCTCTGATGGTGCCAAGAGGATTTGGCGGCTTCCCACGCTGAGGAGCTGGCTGTTGAAGAGATAGGTGGCGACCGCGACGTCGAGGCCGATCACGTCAGCGGGAGTCTCGACGACTTCCATCCCGCCGCCCAACAGATCATCCAATGCCGCCAGGACGGCCGCTTGATCCAAGAAGGCGCGCTCGTGCACCAGCATGGTCGTGAGGTTTCCGACAGAGATGACATCATTGTGAAACACGCCTGAGTCGATGGCGGCCGGGTGTTGCTGAGCGATCACTGCCCGTTCCACCCCGTGGCGTTCCGCAATGCTCTGGCAAGCCAGGACCGATTGGCGCCCGCGATAGCGAGTCGGCTCGATGGATCCACCTGCCCCGTAGACGAACAACTCGACACCGGCGGATCCATGATCGCGTGCGAGCCGGATGTGGTTGGCGGCGCCTTCGTCTGGAGTCGATTCGGGCAGCGGGTCGTGGACGACGAAATGTCTCTCAGCCGCGAAGATCCTTCTGAGGACTCGATGCGAGGTCTCGGCCTCGATCGAGCGATGCCGATGGGTGGCAAGGTTGGCCGGTGTGAAGTGGACCCGACCATCTCGGGTATCAGCGCTGGGAGACACTGTTGCGGCGTTGGCCGCCCACATGGCAGCGGCCGAGCTGACCGCGGCCAGGAGAGCTGGATCGCTCCTTCCGACCCCTTCGACGATTGCTGCGTCGGTGCCGCGATGCCCAAGCCGCCGGAGCGTTCCAACGTGCGGTCGCTCGTGCGGAGGCAAGACCCCCTGCGGGATGCCCAGGTCGGCCAGTTTCTTCATCTTGGCGAGACCCTGGAGCGCAGCCTCTCGAGGGTTGGAGACCGTCCCCGAGCTTGCTTCCGAGGCAAGATTGCCGTACGACAAACCGGCGTAGTTGTGGGTCGGGCCGACCAGACCGTCGAAGTTCGCTTCCGCAGTAGTCATCCGAGGCCGGGCGGGCGATGCTCGGGGATGTCCAATTCGTTCATTTCGAGAGAGGCCACCGGATAGGCCACGTAGTCGGCTGCGGTGTACGCAGCCGGTCGATGGTTGCCGGAATCACCGGTTCCCCCGAAGGGCGCCGAGCTGGAAGCTCCCGTGAGAGGACGGTTCAGGTTCACGATGCCGGCATTGGTCTCCTCCAGCACTCGCGCGTATTCATCCAGATCGTCGGTCAAGATCCCCGCGGCCAGACCGAAGCGAGTGTTGTTCGCACGTTCGATCGCGTCGACGAGATCCGTGTACCGCTCGAACGTCAACAACGGACCGAAGTACTCGTCGTCGGGAAGGTCGATCACCCCGCTCACGTCGATGAGACCAGGGGAGAGAAACGCAGGGCCCAGATCGAGCCGCGTCATCGGAACGACTGCGATGGCACCCAGGTCGAGTAGCAACTGCTGGGCTGCGAGGAGTTCGTTGGCGGCTCGGGCGCTCACAACTGGTCCCATGAACGGCTCGGGCTCCGCATCTGGTGGTCCGACCACGATCCGTTCCACCGACTCGCGCACGGCGTCGATGAAGTTCTCTCCCCACTCGGAATCAGGAACGAGGAGGCGCCGTGCACACGTGCATCGTTGCCCCGACGACAGATACGCCGATTGAATCGTGTGGTACACCGCAGCAGCGACATCTTCGACTTCGCGAACGANNTGGGGAGTCCTACCGACTGCCAGAGCCGGGTGTAGATCTCGGCTGACCACGGGGTGAGCTCGGACGGCTTGAACACGATGGTGTTTCCTGCGATCAGAGCCGGCACGATGTGTCCATTGGGCAGATGCATCGGGAAGTTGTAGGGGCCGAACACAGCAAGGACACCGTGGGGGCGATGCCTGACAACTGATCGGCCCGAGCCCATCTCAGCGGTGTGCGTCGATGTTCGATCCCGGTAGGCCTCGATGCTGATGTCGACCTTGGCTGCCACCGACGCCGCTTCGGACTTGGTGTCCCATCGCGGCTTGCCGGTCTCCTTCGAGATGACCTCTGAGATCTCAGCGGCTCTCTTGCGGGCCTCATCGCGGAAGGCCCGCACGATCTCGAACCGATCGTGGAGAGTCGAGCGGCGCCAAGCGTCGAAAGCCCCTCGCGCAGCCTCGACGGCCCATCCAACTTCTGCTTCGGTGGCTGCTCTGCCCGCCCACAGTTTCTCACCTGAAGAGGGATCGACGGAGGTCAGCATCTCCCCGCGGCCGGGTTGCCATTGCCCGCCGATGAAGAGGCTGTCAGACACCGGTGTCCTCGGTTGGATAGAGCCGCAACACGCGTGCCGAATCGTGCAGTTCCAGTGCTTCGGCGATCTCAGGGGACACCTGCATGACTTCTCCCTGCCGTCGCGAGACCGTGCTGATGGCGGCGCGAAAGTCTTCGAATGATCGGTTCGCAACCAACACCGGAACTTCTCGCTCCGGCAGACCAGGAACCACTTCGATGGGCCTGACTCGGCTCTCTCGAACAGCTCGAATGTCGTCGGTGCGCACCTCCAGCGTCGGGCCGGCGTCGAAGATGTCCACGTAGCCCTGAAAGCGGAAACCCTCTTCCTCCAGCATCTGCCTGGCCGGCCGGGTGTTGTTGTGAACCCTGCCGATCGCCTCTCGGGCGTCGTCAGGCAGAAGCGGCACGTAGATCGGGTGTTTCGGCATCAACTCGGCAATGAACTCCTTGTTGCCGAGTGCAGACTGCTCATCGGCTTCCCGGAACTCCATGCCGAAGAAGTGCTTCCCGAGCCCCTCCCAGAACGGAACAGCGCCGTCCTCCGACTGGAAGCCGCGCATCTCGGCCACGGTTCGGCGGTCGAAACGATCCCGGTGCTCGGCGATGAACAAGAACCTGCTCAGGCTGAGGAGTTTGCCGAGCGCCTGACCGCGGTACTCAGCCGACAGAAACAGACTCCCCACCTCGGTCGTTCCCGTGTAGTCGTTCGTCAGGAAGAGCGTGGGGATCTGACGATACGTCCCGAGCCGGGCACTGGAGTGGACGATCGTGCCGACTTTGAAGCTGTAGAAGGGTGTTCGCAAGCCGATCGAGGGCCAAATGGCGCACGTGCCGGCCAATGCTCGGCTCTCGGCATCCTCGAGCACGAAGAAGTACTCCTGGTCGGCCGGCTCGTCGATCTCGTCGGCGAACGTCGCCACGGAGGCGACGAGTTTGCGTTCGAGGAGTTCCCGATTGGCTCTCAGAGAGCTGATACCCGTGAGCCGTTCTCGATTTCGCTCGAACAGGTCGACCAGTTCGTCGAGATCTTCGACCCGACCCGGTCGGATGACCTTCACTCTCGCGACCTCCTCTCCTCGACCAGCCGCATGATCAACCCGGCTGCGAGCTTCGAGCGCTCGGTCAGCGATGCAACGTCGATCCACTCGTCTGGCGAGTGCAAACCGCCACCCACCGGCCCGAGATTGTCGAGATTCGGCAGGCCGGCCGCAGCAAGATCGTTGCCGTCGCAAACCCCGCCCGTGGCGTGCCATTCGAGATCGAAGCCCAGCTCATCGGCCTCAGACCTGGCCGCTTGGAACATCGCCTCGATCTGCGGGGTGAGCTGCTTGGGCGGCCTGCCGAACGATCCATGTGGCTCGACCAGGATTCCGTCGTGGGTGAATTCGTGAGCCAGCTCGACGACTGACCGCTCGATGAGGGCTTGCGACTCGGCATCGGCGACGCGGGCGTTGAATCGAATCACGGCCCGGTCCGGCACGATGTTCACTGCGCTGCCCCCGTCGATGCTCGAGACATTCACAGTCAGCTCGTCTCGGGTTCCTGACAGCGCCGAGAGTCGCTGGGCGATGTGGGTGGCTGCAATCACCGCATTCCGGCCGAGATGATGATCGCGGCCGGCGTGGGCCGCTACTCCTTTGACGACCAGGTGATAGTTGCCCGAGCCCTTGCGCCGGGACGCCAGCCCACCACCGGGAAGCGACGGTTCGAACACCAGTCCGTAGTCGTGTCGGCTGGCAGCTTCCCTGAGAAAGCTCCGAGAACCAGGCGACCCGAGCTCCTCATCCGGATTGAAGACGACCTCCCATCCGAAGTCGTCTCTGGCGTTCTCTTGCAGCGCGCGGAGCGCACTGAGCATCACGACGACGCCACCCTTGTCGTCGGCGACTCCCGGTCCGGTGAGTCGCGTTCCATCCAATGACGTGCTCTGGAACGGATGGTCGCTCCCGAAGACCGTGTCGTAGTGGGAGAGCAACAGGACGCTGGGCTTTCCTGGACGGGGTCGGTACACACGGACGATGTGGCCCAGGGTGATGCCGGTGACCGAGCCGTCAACCTCGATCACTTCCATGGGGTCGGTGGGCACGAGTTCCGAAGGCACATCNNACATCGAGGGCGTCCAGCATTTCGCACAGCATGGCCGCGGTCGAGCTGAGGCCGTCGAGGTTGTGGCTGCCGGAGTTCATCTCCGACAGCTCCATCAACTGGGACAGCTGGGTCGTTGCGCTGCTGTCGATGTGAGATCTGACGTCGTCCACAGGGCAGACGGTAACTGGTCTGCGGACCGAGAGCACCGACCCGGGATCCCTACACTTCGGGCCATGGAACGACCTGATCGTCGCTGGTTCGACGCCTACATGGTTCCCAACTACGCACCCGCCGACGCCGTGATGGTCAGAGGGCAGGGATCCAGAGTCTGGGACCAGGAGGGACGCGAATACATCGATCTCGCCGGAGGGATTGCGGTCAATGCCCTCGGGCACGCTCATCCCGACTTGGTGGCCGCTCTCACCGAACAGGCCGGGAAGTTGTGGCATCTCTCCAACGCCTACACCAACGAGCCTGCGCTGCGACTGGCGAAGATGATGACAGACGCCACCTTCGCCGAGCGGGTGTTCTTCGCCAACAGTGGGGGAGAGGCCAACGAAGCAGCTCTGAAACTGGCGCGTAAGTACAGCGCCGACAATTTCGGGCCGAGCAAGCGAAACATCATTGCCTTCGATGGCTCGTTCCACGGGCGAACCCTCTTCACCGTCACCGTCGGAGGTCAGCCCAAGTACACCGAGGGGTTCGAGCCGCTGCCGCCTGGCATCTCCCACGTCCCGTTCAATGACCTCGAGGCAGTGGCTGCCCACATGGATGCCGACACCTGCGCGGTGATGGTCGAACCGATCCAGGGTGAGGGCGGGTTGATTCCAGGGGAACCTGGGTTCCTGCACGGGCTGCGGGAACTGTGCGATCAGCACGATGCCCTCCTCGTGTTCGACGAGGTGCAGTCAGGCATGGGCCGCACCGGCGATCTCTACGCTTACATGGGCTACGGCGTCGTGCCCGACAT
>JABAOD010010903.1_pt2 | contig 10957 bp, 13 predicted proteins | sample 7062151 | NCBI WGS metagenome assembly JABAOD01 (sample SAMN14538626, study PRJNA623070) | marine sediment metagenome | biome: marine biome [ENVO:00000428]; feature: marine pelagic biome [ENVO:01000023]; material: deep marine sediment [ENVO:00002113] | place: India: Gulf of Khambhat ...
CTGATATTTCGGAGTGCCTCAACCAAGCTCCAGTCCGGGTCACGGTTTCAACCGGTCGTTCGCTTTACTGTTTCGTGATGCTGCAGTGCGGTAGGCCGACTTCGGCCACGAGCCGTTGCAGGAAAACGCCGCCGTTCGACCACCCCAACTTCACGTAGCAGGGATTACGGGGAGCCGCTCCGTTGGCCGGATCTGCCGCGAGGCGGACGATGGAAATCGTTCCCATCGAGGTAAGATGTTGCCGGTGCTATTTGCCAGGGACGTGCAATGACGGATCGAGTCGGTTTCATAGGGCTGGGCGACATTGGAGAACCCATGGCGACCCGCATCCTTGCAGGGGCATACCCGGTGGCGAGCTGCGCGCATCGGCGACGCAGGGCAATTGATGCCCTCAAGGCGCGTGGACTGAAGGAAATGGAAGACCCTAGAGCGGTCGGCCAGCATTCAGACATTCTCATCACGATGGTGGTTGACGAAACGCAGACAGACACGGTGTTGAGAGGCGATCATGGAGCTCTAAAGGGCTTGCGCTCCGGCTCCGTCGTCATCGTCATGAGTACTGTTTCGCCGCAGTATTGCCAAGCGCTGGCCGCAGAGGTTTCGAAGCTTGGCATCTCTGTGCTCGACTGCCCAGTAAGCGGCGGACGGGGACGCGCAGAACAAGGTCGACTCGCGCTCATCTGTGGTGGCGAAAAGGAAACTGTCGACCGGTGCCAGCCGGTCCTCGCAACCATGGGCTCCGTTCATCATTGTGGCGGAATTGGCATGGGTCAAGTTGCCAAGCTGGCGAACCAGGCACTTGTCGTCACTCATTTCCGGCTGCTGGAAGAAGCCCGGTCGATGGCGGATTCCTACGGAATGAATCTCGAGCAGCTGATGGATGTGTTACGACAATCCACGGGTACGAGCTGGGTGGTCGAGAATTGGGATGTTCTCGCCTCTCTCTGGCCGCACCTCGAGCCGCTCGCAAAGAAAGACGTGGATCTGTGCATCCCGGCGGCGAAGAAAAACGACGTGAGCATGCCTATTCTGCAGACAACAGCGACACTGCCGTGGGGCGGGCGGGCGAGCACTTAGATCGGAACGACCCTTCGCCGAGACAAGTCGTTTGTCGGCCCGGGTTGGTTCTGCTCATTAGATTCAGCCGGTAAGGATATTGCAACGCGTCGGTCCGAAAGCGACCACCTTCAGACATTCAAAATACTACGTTCAGGTCTCCTCGGCCTGCCCAAACCGATGCTCTTTACTTGGGCAATCTCCCGGTTTCCAATCGCGGGCCATTTGTTCGGCTTGTGCACGCTCATCCGCAGTCAGAACCGAAGCACGCCAGCCCGGATTTGGAAGCTGCGCGGCGGTAGCGCCCCTGGCTTCGGCTACAGCAAACCACATGTACGCAATCTGATTGTCTGGTCGTACTCCGATTTCTTCCAGTTCGTCGCGAGACTGTTGATCTAAGTGGAACCAGGTGTTCTGTTGGTGCCATACACCAATTTCTGTCTGTGCCTTCATGTACCCCCAATTAGCAGCATTACACAGCAATCTCCAGTATTCAGTTGTTATTTTTTCGTCTCGTGACAAATGCTTGTGTCGCTTGTAAAGCATATACGCCGCAATCGCATTTTCCCGGTCATCCAGATTCTCTAAGTAAGAGTAATCATCGAACTCATCCGCAAAGAAACGCGCACCTTCATAGTTGCCACTTTCGACCAACGATCTGAGAGGCCCGAAGTCCTTTTTGTACGTAGCAAGCAATGTCGCGGCGGCCAAGTCACCGCTTTCAGCCAGTTCGATAAGGCCCTCAGTCGTCTCGCCAGTGAGTTTTAAGAGTACCTTTGATGCCTCTATATCCCCGCCTTCCGCCAAGTCTCTCGAAGCCGCTGCAACCGCCTGTGTCGCTGAATGAGGATCACTCGCAGTCACTAACACAAGGATTGTCGGCGCGCTAGAATTGATCTTCGATGTGATCGCGTCAGCAGCGCGTTCTGCTACAACGCCGCATACATCGAACGCGGGAATCTCTTTGTTATAGGCCGGCACAAATAGCAACGTATGTCCCGCCGTCGTTTGTGTCGCCCCTGATGCGCTAACGCTTTCGAGTAGGCGACTTGTGCGGAAGTTGATGACAATTGCCGAAGAGGTTTCTTCACTTCGGTCCGTATAAATGCCACCGGCGATCATTTCCAAGAAAAACGATTCTAGGTCAAATGCCATATTATGTGACAACACCAATACATCGACGTTCCATTCATGCAAAGGTTCTAGCATGGGGGATTCGAAGAGCCTAGAAAGCTCGACTTTATCTAAGGGTGTAGCGACCTCGTCCCAGAAGCGCGCAGTGGGCACGATTTGCGCCCTTGGTATCCTTTCCACGATTCCGGTAATTACGCATTCAGGGTTTGCATCTTCATGGTAATTTCCAAAACGCGACTCGCCTACGTCTTCCGTGGTTCTTTTAACTCCATATATTGTGGTTCTTTTCGTCTGAGTTTTCGGGGCAACTCGTCTAACCAGCATAAGATTGGGAACACTCGGCTCCGCATTGCCCACAAAATCGTAACTTGAAATTTTCGGTGTGATGGGGGTGACACATCCAACTAGGAGATAAATGACAGTCAGCAGAAACAGCGATCCAATTCGTTCCAATACGCCCGTCGGTTTATGGCAGTATCTGACTGCCTGTACTTTCGCTTTGATCATTTTGTGATCCCNNCCGCCAATCAGCGAGTTACCGTTCGCTAATCGAATCGATTGCGCCGACTCAATGACACTGAGCGCCATCGAGACCGGCAAGAAATGCACACAGAGGCGTCTGAAACGCGGTTGTTAGATGGATGATTGATGACGGCCTTGGGTCTTTTTCGGCCATTCAGGCCCTACGGGGCCATTGAATCCGCAGTCGGTTTAGGTCATTCCGGCACCGGCACGAGGATATTGCAGTGCGTCAGTTCAACTTCGGCCACATTTGGACATTCGGCACACCACGTTTAGATCTCCTCCTGCAGCCCCTCAGCTAGATCTCCGCACTCGTGCAGTCAACAAAACAGACTACAAGTTCTCCGGATTTCCCAATCGAATAACGCCAGAGCCTCCAGCGCTCTTCAGCGCTTGATAGCTGGAATACGGCTTATAAACCAGCTTCTCGCCGTCACGATAGAATTTGAAACACTCATGCTGAGCCTCACGCCATTGCGACCATTGGCGACAATACCCTTTTTCGTCGGTGATCGACCACCTTCCATCATCACGCTTTCCCTTCCATGGTCCGCTGAAGATTAGCCCGTACATAGTTCCATCGGATTTATAATAGACATGGTAGTCGCTGTCTGTGCTATCAGAGTGTCCGGTGAACGTATTCCCCGTCAATAGCACACGGAGTTCGATCGAGGTCAAGGCTTGTAGCTGAGAATCAGTTGCCTTTCCCGTCTCTGAAGGCCGGCGCGCCCGATCTCGTTCAACCTTTAGGGCCGCGATTTCGGTTGATAATTGCTCATCCATGAGAATCTGACGCTTCTGCATGTACTCTGCCTCACTTAGAATCCCGCCTATATAGAGAATTTTTAAAGCTTCCAGCTTTTCCGCCATCAGTACGAACGCCTCATCTTTGGCAGCCGATGATCCTGTTCGAGATTCTGACTGCTTTGCCCCCGAGGCACTTGCAACTGTGGCGCTGGAAACCGCTAGAGTTTCCTTTTGGGAACCCTCCAATGCTGCGAGCAGTTTCTGAAAAACAGCTTCGGTCACTTGCTTATAATTGTTTTGGTTCCCGACGGACTGGTAGGTAGCTTGATTTTTGACATCGAAGAGATAAACAGTGAGGTCGAACCGATCTTCTAACGTATATGCGGCTGAGTATGAGTACATCAACACCGCATCAGCGTCAATTTTGGCACCATCACTGTAAATCCGACTGACAACCGGCTGGCTGGTGGCAGACCAATAATCGGCTTTTCCACCCATCTTTTTTGAGGCTTGATCTTCGGTGTAAGTGGCCAGCAACCTCAGTTGACGATTGTCAGAGATGAATTGATGTGCATATTCAGGTAGGAGATGATCGGCGTCATTACTAATTGCCGAGGATGCTGTACGTGAAAATGGAAACACTGCTACGGCAATTGACGCAATATCCTCGGCATCTTCTAGTTGGACTCGAGCTTTCGATGGCGCGGCGAAACCTGTAAATCCGATTCTATCTTTGAGGTTTTCTGGGTCACCATTGCGGACCGTGAACATGGATCCATAGTGACGGTTTGTCGATTCGCTACGAAATCGCCCGTCTCCAATCCGGTACATGCGGAAACACTCCCTGCCGCTGTTTTCCGCGCTTGTCTGAATCCGAATGTGACTGTCAGCTCAATTGCAGGCGAGCTGCGAAGCCCCTGCCCCACCGGTGGCTTGATTTTATGTGTCGCCCCTTTCAGTCGGCACCTCAAAAAGCTCCTTCTTCTGCTCCTCTGTCATTCCAGCACATCCCTTCTCGGCCAGGATGGACACCATCTTGCGAACAAATTCGACGCGCTTTTTCTCTGGTGCATGCGGCAGCATCACGCTGAGACAGTGAGGCATCATCTCCATCATCATATCGGGCATCATTGTCATTCCTTTGGGTTTGCCGCCCTTCATCATGTTGGACATCATNNCCCGTCATCATGCCGGACATCATGTCTCCGCATCCCCCCTTGCCCTCAGGGCCACCGCCCATCATGCTCATCATCATGTTTGGCATCATCTTCATCATGTCGATGCCCTCCATCATCTGGGGCATCATTTCTTTCATGAGATTCTCCTTATCTTCAGTGCTCATTCCAGCAAAGAATTTCTCCATCATGCTGTCCATCATGGCGTGCTTTTCCTCATCGCTCATCCTGCCCATCATGAACGCCATCATTCTTTCCATTATCGTATCCATCATTGTTTGAACCCTCCGCCTGTAACCAGCTTTTCAGCCCTACTTTGCATGATGGAGGGCTGGAGATATTGATCTCCGTCAGTCTCCTGGGCAGCTTCAGGCAAAAAATGAAGCCCTCGGGTCGGCACCATGATTGATCCGGACGAGGCGCTGCAGCCGACGGCTATCCTGCCGGAACCGACAGGACGAATCGGATCGAGTCCTAGTAAGTGAACATCCGGTCGTGCTCNNTAAGTGAACATCCGGTCGTGTTCAACAGAGAGCCGCACGAGATCTCTCGGGTAGCCGAATTCGTAGGGTTTGCCCTCCAGTTCACCCTCGCTGAGCCCTCTGGCTTTCGATGACATTTCAGACATGAAAATCTTCGTGCCAGCAGCGACCACTGCGTCGTAAAGCTCTCGAAGATTGCCGGTACCTAATCCATTCAGGCTATCGATCGCCCCATCGCGCATGAGCTGCACGCCGTCTCCTGCCAGGAACATTGTGACGGAATGACCCTCGTCGATCGCTGCTTTAGCAACATGAAAGCCGAGTGCGGCTCTTGTCGGATGCTCCGGGCCGTGTGTGATGTGTACGAGGATGCTTGCCATCGACGTCCTCCTGTTTACGGTGCCTCGAGCCCACCATAACCTAATTGGAGACTCGGATGTCTGCAGATCGCTCGCCGCCCGCTGTCTGAATGCAAGGAGCAGAAAAGGCAGCGGGGTGAGCGCAGAGAAATTTGTGCCGGCCTCGGATAGCTCGGCCATGAGCGCCAGCGGTCAGCGCGCGCCTCGGGCAAAGTTGAGCGGTGCGCCCGGGCAATGCCACTTCGTCGAGTAGAGTCTACCGAGCCCGGACGAGGTGATGTAGGCGGTACGGAGGTCCTCGCCGCCGAAGCAGACGTTGGTCACCATGAGATCGAACTCGGGCACCGGGACGACCGCCCGGACCCTGCCATCGGGGCTCACGGCGGTGACGCAGCCGGTGCCGAGCGTGGCGACGACGATGCTGCCCTCGCTGTCGACCGCGAGCGAGTCCAACCGCTCATAACCCGTGAAGCTGTAGATCAGTCTGCCGGGTCCGAAGGCGTGTACCCGGCCACTGAGCTTGCCCGGTTCCTCGATGTCCCATGCCCACAGCCGCGCGCCCAGCGTCTCGGCCACGTACAGCGTGCGCCCGTCCGGAGAAAGGCCGATGCCGTTGGGCGTCTCGATGGGGTGGACCAGCTCACGAATGCTGCTCCCGTCGGGACGCGCGTAGAACACCGAGCCGCGGTCCATGGTCCGGCCCCGACGTTTACCCAGGTCCGTGAAGTAGAATCCGCCCTCTGCGTCGAAGACGATGTCGTTGGGTCCCTTCAGGGGCTCGCCATTGCATTGCGTGTAGAGCGTTTCAACCGCCCCGGTCGAGAGGTTCACGGCCTGAATGCTGCCCCCCGAATAGCCGGGCGAGAGCGTTTCGCCGGGACGGCGAAAAGGACCGTCGTCGATCCAGCTGAAGCCCCCGTTGTTGCAGACATAAACCCGGCCGTCAGGGCCGATAGCCGCACCATTCGGACCGCCGCCGCACTCGGCGAGCACCTCGATCTCACCCTGGGGGCTCACGCGGCTCAGGGTGCCCCGCTCGATCTCGACAAGAACCACGCTGCCGTCGGGCATCGCGATCGGGCCCTCGGGAAATTTCAAGCCACGGCAGATCTCTTTCACGCGACCTCCCTCCTGTCATCTGTTCGGGGAGACAGCACTTGCTCGTGCGTCAACGGCAGACTTATACATCCGGCGCATCGGGTATCCAACCGTTTGCACCCGCAAGCGGCCGGCGGGGGCATTTGCCGAGGCGGGATCGGCCCCTCGTCGACTCCGCGGCCCGAGCCGGTGGTCGGCAAGGCAACCCGCGCGCCGCTGCATGGGACACGCCGGGGCCTGATCGCCGCGGCTATCCAGCCATCCGGCGCCCGGGCTTGAGCCTCGAGGCGGATTCGGAGATGCTCGTTGGCGGGCCGCACGTGCCCGGAGGAGCGGTGAACAAGGGCGACAGAATCGAGCCCTATCTGCAAAGGCTGTATGGCTATGCCTTCAGCCTGTCGCGCGATCCCCATCAGGCCGAGGACCTGGTTCAGGAGTGCGCGCTGCGCGCGCTCGCGGCCAGGAAAAGCCCCCCGGACGAACCGGCTTACCGGGCGTGGCTTTTTCGCATTCTCAGGAACCTCTTCCTCGATCAGGTGAGAAAGGAAAAAACCGCGTCGCTGGCCGCTCAGCAGGAATCGCTCGCTCTGGAAACGGAATACTGGCAGGGCCACGAACGTTTCATCACCGTCTTGAACGTCAGCCTCGAGCTGGAAAAGCTGCCGCAGGCGCAGCGGGAGATCATCGCGTTGATCGACATCGTCGGATTGACCTATGCGGAGACTTCGCAGCTCCTCGATGTGCCAATCGGCACGGTGATGAGCCGCATCAGCCGTGCGCGGCGAATGCTCCTGGACGCCATCGGATCGAGCAACCTGCACGAGCTGCCGGTCAGGAAGACAAAGGCGTTGTCATGAGCAGTCGCCGGGTGAGCTTCGAAACGCTGAACGCCTACGTGGACGGCGAGCTCGACGCCGCCGCCGCAGCCAAGGTGGCAGCGGCCGTCGCCGAAGATGCGGCGCTCGCGCGCGAGCTCTCGGCATTGAGCCGGCTTCGCTCGACAGTGGCCGAAAGCATTCACGTGCCGCCGCTCTCGGTTGCTGCACCGCCGCGCAGCGCGGCGCGCGGAATGGGCGTCGCAGCCGGTATCGCGCTCACGGTGTTCGTGGCCGGCTCGATTCTGGTCGCGAAGCTCTACCAAACGGCCGGCACGGACTGGCTGGCGCGCGCCTGGCACGTGCACCGTGGCTGGTCGGGGGGCGCAGTTTCGGCGCAGGATCGTGCGGCGCTGCAAGTCGCACGCGACACGCAGGGGCTGCCGGAAGCCTACGTGCCGGATCTGTCCGCGTCGCGCCTGACCCTCGTGCACGCGGCGGTGGTGCCGTTCACGGGCGATCGACGCATGTTGCTGGCCGGCTACCGGGGTACCCGCGGCTGCCGGATCAGCTTGTTGGTTTTTTCTGCCCCCGACGGGCTCGGTGACGCGCTCAGGGCCTTCTACGACGCAGGCGACGAAGCCTACGCCTGGCGGGTCGGCCGCCTCGGGTACGTCATTCTCTCGGACGGCATGGACTCGGGCCGTTTCCGGCTGCTCGCCGCAAGCGTTCGAAGCGCCAGCCGCGAGCACCTGCCCTTCGATGACCAGACCCGCTTCGCCTTGCGCCGGAGCCGCGACGCCAGCGCGCCCTGCGTCGCCTGACGGGCGCATGCCCGGCGGGCCTCAAGCGCCTGCCAGCGAGTAGACTATGGAATAATGCCGCGGCGCCGCGCGTTTTTTCACTCTCAGGACGCGCCCGCCCGGGACGATCCGAAAACAAGCCGAGGGGGAATAAGCATGTCAGACGATCATTCACTCTTTTCCGAGAAGAAAGTCGACCTTTTCGAGATCTACGCCGAGGACCCGGAACGGGCCGACGAGGTGGTATTCGAGCGCATCCCTCACACGGACCGGCGCGGATTCCTCAAGGGGGCGGGGCTCGCCACCATGGGCGCCCTGGTGGGGGCGACGATTCCGTTCCACCGCAACATGCCCGCGGGCTTCATTCCTGAGGCAATCGCCTCCACGGCGATGGAGATCAAGGGCAAGCAGGGGCTCACGGTTCTCAACGACCGCCCCGTCAACGCCGAGACGCCGGCACATCTGCTCGACGACGACGTGACCCCGACGGCGCGTCATTTCATCCGCAACAACGGCATTCCGCCGGTGGACATGAACCCGGATGGCTGGATGCTGACCATCGACGGCCTGGTCGACAAGCCGCTCAAGCTCTCCATCGCGGATTTGAAGAACAAGTTCGAGGTCGTCACCCGCAAGATCTGCCTCGAGTGCGGCGGCAACGGGCGTGCCTTTTTCAATCCCAAGGCCAAAGGCAATCAATGGTCTCTCGGTGCGGTGGCCTGCGCCGAGTGGACCGGTGTCCGCCTGGCCGACGTTCTCAAGGCGGCCGGGGTGAAGAGCTCCGCCGTCTACACCGCTCATTACGGGGCGGACACGCATCTTTCCGGGGATCCCGCCAAGCTGCCGATCTCCAGGGGCGTGCCGATCAAGAAGGCGCTCGATGCGAACAACCTCATCACGTTCGCCATGAACGGCGAGCCCATTCATCCGATGAACGGCGCGCCGCTGAGACTGCACGTGCCGGGCTGGCCGGGCTCGTTCTCGCACAAGTGGTTCAACCGTCTGCAGCTTCGCGACGTGGTGCACGACGGGCCGAAGATGACGGGTGCAGCCTACCGGATGCCGCCGCACCCGGTGGCACCGGGCACCAAAGTTGACTCCAAGACGATGGTGTTCATCGAGTCGATGCCGGTGAAATCGCTGATCACGTCGCCGCAGACCGGCGTCAACCTGGCCAAGGGCGAGCGCTCGGTGACGGTGCGCGGGCACGCCTGGGCGGGTGACAACACGGTTTCCCGTGTCGACGTCTCCATCGACTTCGGCGCCACCTGGATGCAGGCGAAGCTCGACAAGGCGCCCAACCCGTATGCGTGGCAGCGCTTCTCGCACACCGTGCGCCTTCCCCAGGAGGGCTACTACGAGATCTGGGCGCGGGCCACCGACGATGCGGGCCGTGCGCAGCCGTTCGCACTCGCGTGGAACCCGAAGGGCTACCTGAACAACGCCATGCACCGCATCTCCGTGGTCGCGTCCTGAACGCGACACGGCTCCTGCTCGCGGCCGCCATCGTCGCGGCCGCGCTGAGCAGCCGGGGAGCATTCTCCCCGGCTGCATCGGCCGCCGAGTCCAGTGCTGCCCAAGCCGGGGCGGTCGAGGACTACGGCGGCCTTCCCGAGGGCCCCGGCCGGGCGGCGGTCTACTTCAACTGCACCGCATGCCATTCGCTCAAGCAGTTCTCCCAGCAGCGCATGTCCCGCGACGAGTGGGACAAGCTTCTCGACTGGATGGTGGAGAAGAACAACATGCATCCGATGGAGCCGTGGGCACGCGCGCAGGTGCTGAACTATCTGGCCACCCATTTCGGCGTCGACGAGCAGCTCTGGCAGGGGCTGCCGGCGGGTCCCGGCCGCGAGATGGTGTTCGGACTCTGCCAGGCGTGTCACTCGCTCGCCATCGTCAAGCAGCAGGGCCTCAGCCGGGACAGCTGGGACGAGACATTGGTGTGGATGGTCGAGGAGCAGGGCATGCCGCCGCTGGACCCGGATAACCTGAAGCTGGTGCTCGACTACCTGGCCACGCACTACGGACGCAAGGGTTCCGGAGCGACGACCCGGGCGCCCTAGCGCCGCACCTCGGTAGCAAGCACCCGTTCCCTGGAGTTGCCGGGCACAGCCGGCGAGCCCTCGCCTGCTGGCGCCCCGAATTGTCACGGCCGGGCATTTCATGCACGTCGGCGCGACACTGCGTGTCGCCGCTGCTCGGCCCGATCCTCCATCAATGAAGTTAACCCATTGATAAACAGATAAATCTCTTGCTGGCACGCAACGTGCTTCGCTCTCCTCGCCAACACCCGGATGGTTGCCGAAAGGAGAGCATGCCATGCACACCTCATGCGTTACGCCCGCTGCCGCGAAGGCATCGCCCCAAGGGACCCAGGTCAACGACCATCACTCCGGTTTGAACGAAACGCGCGTGCACCGCATCGCCTATCCGGATTCGCTGCGGTCGTTGCGTGAATGTCTTCGAAACGCCCGCGCCGAGGGGCGTTCGGTCAGCATCGCCGGTGGCCGGCACGCCATGGGCGGCCAGCAGTTCGGCGCCGGCACCCTGCTCCTCGACATGACTCGCATGAGCCGCGTGCTCGGTTTCGACCGCGCGCGTGGCCTCATCGAGGTCGAGGCCGGCATCCGCTGGCCGGAGCTGCTCGGCTACCTGGCCGACGCGCAGCGGGATTGCTGGCCCCAGTGGGGGATCCGGCAGAAACAGACCGGCGCCGATGAGCTGAGCATCGGCGGCGCCCTTTCGGCAAATGCTCACGGAAGAGGG
>JABAOD010006031.1_pt2 | contig 10952 bp, 13 predicted proteins | sample 7062151 | NCBI WGS metagenome assembly JABAOD01 (sample SAMN14538626, study PRJNA623070) | marine sediment metagenome | biome: marine biome [ENVO:00000428]; feature: marine pelagic biome [ENVO:01000023]; material: deep marine sediment [ENVO:00002113] | place: India: Gulf of Khambhat ...
CGGAACATCGAGTCGTACCCGTTCTCCGGACCTTCGATCAGGTACATCGTCGATCCGACGATGACGTTGATGAGCAGGACGACGATCAGGAACACGACGATCTTGCGCGAGCTCGCTCTGATGGCTCGCACCAGGTAGTTCGCTTCGCTGATGAACCGGGCCATCTTCAACACCCGGAACACCCGCAACAGGCGCAGCGAGCGGATCACGAGCAGCGACTGCGCTCCGGGAAGGATCAGGCTGAGGTACACCGGCAGGATCGCCAGCAGGTCGACGACGCCGAAGAAGCTGCGGGCGTATCGCCACTTGCTGTCCGCGGTGACGAGCCGGGCGACGTACTCGATCGTGAAGAGGATCGTGATGATCCACTCGAGGACGAGGAGGAGGGTGTCGTAGCGGGCCTCGATCTCCTCGACCGTCTCGAGCATGACGAGCAGCACGCTGAACGCGATGAGCGCCAGCAGGCCGACGTCGAACGCCCGCGACTGCGGCGTGTCGTGGTCGAAGATGACGTGGCGGGTGCGTTCCCGCCATCCCGTCGTGATGATCGGCACGCCAGGCAGCGTAGAACGGCAGGCGGCTCCCACCGTGGCTTGTCGCCGCTTGGCCACCTCGTCCAGATCACATGTCGGAACCCGGCGGCGGGAAACTGCCGTAGATCTCGACCTCCACTGCGCCCGTGTTGCCACCCGTCGATGTCTCCACATCGAACCGAACGACCTGACCGAAGAAGCCGACGGGTACGACGACCAGGCCCTGCCCCGCATCGAACGGGCCGAACGTCTGCGTGCCGTCGACGGTGATGCTGAACGATGTGGTGATCGACGTGCCGTCGCTCATGGCCCGCGTCCTGAAACCGACGCCGACCACCTCGGCGGGGAACCGCAGATCGATCGTGATGAACGCGCCGTCGCCGTCGCCCGCCGAGGACCACTCGGTTCCGAGGTCACCGTCGATCGCGTTCTCGCCGGCAAAGGCAGCGGAGAACTCGGAGCTCACGTCGACCACCTCCCCACCGGTGGCGATGTTGGGGGCCGGTGTCTCCGCGCCGGCCGACACGCCCGTGATGAACGACATGACATCGGACACGAAGATCCGACCGTCGCCACCGACGCCCTGGATCCGGTAGAAATACTCGGTGTCTGCTTCGAGACCGACGAGCCTCGGCTGATGCACGCTGTGGCCGGACCCCGCCATGTCCGTGTCCGTGGCGAGCGACCCGAAGGCGGTCGTGGGCCCGTAGGCCACGGCGCACGCGACATCGATCGACGTGTTCAGCCTGATCACTGCCGCACTCCCGTCCGGCTCGAGCTGCACGTCGATCTCACCATCGAGGATCTCCGAGAAGTCGAAGAGGCCGGCGGCGAGGGTCGTGGCGGTCGTCCCCATGTCGCCGCCCATACCGGCGGTGGTCCCCGGAGCATCCTCGGCGTCGTCGGCGAGGAACGCGATGCCCAACACCGCAGGTATCACGACGAGCGCGACCGCCAAGCCCACGAGGACCCCCGGGCGTGGGCCGCCGGCTCTGCTCGGCGTATCGTCGGAAGGACGATCGGCCACCTCAGGACCCCCGTGCCGGAGCGAGGACGCGGGTGGCCTCATCGCCGGCGATCTGCACCATCGCCGGCTCATCTCTCCCTCTGGCCAGCAGCACGGCGCCTTGCACACTCGCCGTGATGAACCATGCCAGGGCTTCCGGGTCCGTGTCGGCATCGAGGCCACCTTCGTCCACTGCGGTCCGGATGGCGCCGACGAGGTGAGCGACCCAGTCGTCGAAGATCCGACTCAGCATGTTCTGGATGTCCGGTGCGAGTGTGGCGGCTTCGACGGCGAGGCTCCCGAAGAGACAGCCGGCCGCCCTTCCGAGCCGTTCCTGCTGACCGAGCTGCGCCTCGTACATGCACTCGAAGAGCCGTTCCAACTTGGCTTCGAACGACGAGTCCGGAGATCCGAGCGGTTCGAGCACGGCGGTCTCGAACTCGCCCCAGGCTTCCTCGATGATCGCCCTGACCAACTCGTCTTTCGAGTCGAAGAAGTGATAAAAGCTCCCCTTCTTCACTCCGGCACGCTTGCAGATGGCCGACACCCCGACCGCGTGAACACTCGCCGTCTCGATCAGATCGGTCGCTGCCTCGATCAGCCGAGTTCTGGTGTCGTGGGTGGCGTGAGCGACGGCCTCCATGGCCACCTCACGACCAGAGCCGGAACAGCCGACCCGTGACGATGTGGAACTGATAGGTGATCATGAGCACTCCGAAGAAGATCATCAGCGCCGCGCTGGCAGCACCGATGTAGGGCCGCGCCTTCTCGAGCCAGGTCATCAACGGTGCCGCCTGGGCCACGAGCCACGCTGCGGCCATGAAGATGACACCCACGCCTGCGGCGAAGACGAACATGATCAGACCGCCGGTGACCGGTGAGCCGGTTGCGCCCGCATACAGCAGGAGCGCCGACAGCACGGTTGCGCTGAAGCACGACAGACAGCCGACCGCAAACGTCGAGCCCATCAGAGCCGAGCCGAGCCACCCGGATCGCGATGGCCGATTGAAGCCCGGGATCTTGCACACGACCGGCACGCGCGCCTGACTCGCCACCCGAATGCCGAGAAGCACGACCGCGATGCCTGCCACGACGGATGCGGGCCGTGCATACTGGCCGATGCCATCGAGTCTCGTCAACGATTGACCGACATAGCCGGCGAAGACGCCCCCGGCGGTGTAGATGGCGGTGAAACCGGCGACGAAAAAGAGACCGGTCGTCATGAGCTTCGCCGTGGCTGCTCGCCGGCTCGTCCCGGCGACCGCCGCTCCACCCAGGACCGCCGAGTAATACGTCGCCAGCAGCAGGAGGCACGGCGAGAGCGCGGTGAGCATGCCGCCGAAGATCGCCAGGATGGCGCCCATGGACAGCGCAGTCGTGCCGAACGGTGTGGTCGCCGTGTCGCCGTTGATGACTCCGGTGCCGTATGGGAGGGGCAGATCCCACGACATCTCGACGTCGGCGCCCGCCCCATCGGTGGTGAACACACTCATCGACGAAGCCCCTTCGGTGAGCAGAGCCCCCGACGGGCCGGCTGCCGGGAACGTGATCTGGGTCACCCTGTGATGCGGAGCCTCCGTGATCGCTTCCGAGCCCGTGGGCTCGAAACGGCTGTCCCCGATCACGAGTTCCGACGCCGGGAGCGCAGCAGGGAGTTCCCCTTCGTGCACCGTCTCGAACAGGAAGAACACGAGGCTGGGTTCACCGGATCCGACCGGGAGATCCCTGCCGCTCCACTCGTAGTACCAGCTCGGCGTATAGAGGTATTCGAGCTCGATGTCGGCGGTCCGGGGGCCGGACCGCAGCAGCACATCGACCACCTCGGCCTGCTCGAGGCTGCTCACCTCCGGCGCGTCCGTCCCACCCCGGGTCAACAGGAGCGCGAGTGCCACTGCGGCCACGACCAGCAGCCCGACCATTGCGAGGTAGAACCGAGTCTCGATTCCTCGACCGGACGCGGGCGCCTCGAGCTGGATCGGCGACTGCTGGATGTCTGCCGGTTTGGGCTCGAGATGGATCGTCATGGCATCACCTCGTCAGGTCGGAATGGTCAAGGACAGATGGCTGATGTTGTGGAGGTAGAGCAGGACTGCGATGTCGACGACCAGGAAGGCACTCACGCCGACACCGGCGAACGCCGCTCCCCTGGCCCCCGCCAGGTCGATCGACGAGGCGCGGAGCGCACGTCGCATGCGGATGGTGATGGCGACCATCACCACCCATGCGGCTGCCATGGCAGCGAGCGCAGCCACGTACTGACCGCCGAATGGCACATCGAGCAGCGTCCCGAGATCGAACACTCCAGGCGCCCGAATCGGCGTGCCCCACGTTGCCGAGTGGAGGCCCGATGCGAGCAGCAGCAGCAAGCTGAGGGTCGCCCCGGTCGGGAACCACCGCTCGAGGAGAGCGAGGGCGCGGGTCCGCGGGTCGTCCTTGGCCACCCAGGTCGCAACGAGGGCGAGACCGATGAGACCGACCCAGATCGCACCGGCTGCGCTGTGGGCGATCCGAACGACGAGATTCGTCCAGTCGCTGCTGTCGAAGCGGAACAGCACGGCGAGCGTTTCCGTGTCGATCGTTCGCTCTGCCGAGTCGGTCGCCGTACCGGCCGTGGGAAGCACCTCGTCGGAGAACTCGACGGCGCCCTCACCCGGACTCTCGACGGTGATGGCGACGACCCACGTGCCGAACCGCTCGTAGTCGACCTCCGCCACGTAGCGCCCGGGCTGGTCGAGTGCGCCGAATCGGACGGGCCCGACCGTGGAACCGTCCTCCACACGCGTCGCCGTGAGGGCCATCACGGCGTCCTCGACCGGGTCACCGTCGTCGAAGGTCACGACGGCTCGATACAAGCGGGTCAGCGGAGCAGCGGAGTCCGGGGTGAACGAACCGGCCTCGATCGTGACCTCTCGGCCATGCGCACCGGCGCCCGAAGCCCACACCGTCACCACGGCTCCCACCGTCGCGGCCAGGAGGACGAGCCGGATCGAGGTGGATGTGCTCATGTCGGCCACACATAGATCGACATCACGGCACGGTCCGGCTCGCCGGGGCCGGTGGCGACGAGCGCTTCGAACTCCCATGGACCGAACATGAACAGGTCGAAGTCGGCGAGATAGTGACCGCCTCCGATGTGCTCGACCTCCGTCAGGAACGGCCCGTGGGTCATGAAGATCATGTCCCAATTGACGACGATCTCGGCATCCTCGACCGGATCACCCCCACTGGTCGTCACATAGAAGTCGACGGCGACCTCGAACGTGTCCGGCGGGTACGGCGCCACGAACACCTCGAGGTTCATGTCTGCGCCGAGTGGAATCGTGCCCCCGTTGGGGAGGTCGACTGCCAGGCCATCGGCGTCGAGATAGCGAAGCCGCTCGTCCGCAACCGTCTCGGTGGCGGGACGGAGCAACTCTTCCGACCCGACTTCCGAGCCATCCGCCGACTGATTGATGACGATGAGGCTCGGCGTCGATCTCGGCTCGTCGGGCGAGCTCCCCGATCGCAGCAGCACCAACCCGATCACGCTCGGTACGGCGAGTACGAGGACAGCAGCGATGAGAATCACCGCCGGCTTGATCCGCGATGACGGCTCTTCGACGTCGCCCTCTGGCTCTTCCAAGCGATCCTCTGCCGGGTCCCGCAACAGCATGCTGTGACCGTTCTCGCGCCTACTCGAGCGTCGCCAGGTACGCGGCGATCGCCTCGATCTCTTCGTCGTTCAGGATGATGAACATCATGTTCTCGTTGGTCTCGAGGTTCACGCGAATCGTGTCCGCCGACTTCCCGATGATGTTCGGCCCGGCTTCGCCGCGGGCATCGGTGCCGTGGCACGCCTTGCACCCGATCCCTCCGGCGGTCTCCTGATACAGCGTCTCACCGAGGGCGATCAGCTGGGCGTCGTCCATCGACTCGGTCGTCGTCACCCCGGCCTCGGTCGTCGACACCTCACCCGTCGCCGTCGTTGCGACCGCTGTGTCGGATGCCGCCGTGCCTTCGACCGCCGTGGTCGGGGCAGGCTCTGCCGGTGAGCTACATGCCGCGGCCACCACTGTCAGGCAGGCGGCGACCGCAACAAAGAGAACGGTTCGCGTGGCCCTCGTATCGCTGGCTCTTCTTCTCAGCCGCATTCGTCTCTCTTCCCTGTCACGATGGCGGTCGGTGCGCCCCGTTGCGGAGCGCACCGACAACCCGGGTTGTTCAGCCGAGGCTGGCGAGGATCGCCTGCTTCTCCGCGAGCGCCGGCCCATGGAGGCCGTTCTGATCCGCCAACACCTGTCCGGTGAAGTCGGAGTTGTACAGAACGAAGGCGCCGTTGTGCGTGCTTCCGTTGTTGGGTGTCGCCAGCGACTCCTTGATCGTCGCCGTCTCGAGATCCCAGATGACGGTCTCGAACGAGGCATTGCAGCTGATCCACATCTCGTTCATCGCCGGATCGGGATGGATGATGGCGTGGTCACCACGGACGCAGTCGGTGTAGAAGGAGCCCTTCTGCCCGGCCCTGTCGCTCGCCTCCGTGACCTCGTCGGTGTTGATGAGGCCCATCGTGTTCCCACGGTTGTGGCCGCCCTCACCCTTGCCGATGATCCACAACTGGCTGTCGTCCCAGTTGAGCGTGACCCCATAGGGTCCGATCGTCCCGGCGTTGGTGATCGCCGTCACAGCCCAGGCACGCGGGTTCTCATCCGACATGTCGATCCGAGCCACCGTGCTCGAGTGACCACCCGAGACGTAGGCCGTCTGGCCGTCGCCGGTGAACGTCACGTAGACCGGGGAACCGTCCTCCGTGTTGATGGTGTTGACCACGTTCCACGTTGCGAGATCGACCACGGCGACGCCGCCGTCGTGATCACGGAACGGTGTGCGCAGGCTCACGAACATGTACTGGTTGCTCGGATCCACGAACCCGAGATAACCGCTGCCGTTGAGGCCTTCGTTGTCGATGCCGCCGACGACACGGTTGCCGTCGTGTGGATCGAGTGCGTAGAACGTCGAGTCGCGGAAGTTCTCCACGAGCGTCAACTCACGCCCTTCCGGTGTCACGTAGGACTTGATGTGGTGCGGATTGCCGATCGTCGCCAGGACCTTGTCGATCTTGAACGTCCTGGCGTTCACGATGATGAGTCGACCTCCGCCCGAGCCGGCCGCACCCCAAGATGCCGCCGTTCCGGTCGGGATGTAGATCCACTCACCGCCCGGCGAGACACCGAGGCCGTGGGGCTCGAAGACCTCTTCTGTCTGGAGGTCGTAATGGACGGCCGCAACCGTCTCACGTGTGTTGGCATCGATCATCAGGAAGCCGGGATCCGTGACGGACGTCGACAGCAGCCCGCTGTATCCGGGTCCCTCCGAGGCGATGTAGACGAGCGGATGTGCAGCAGGATCCCACGCCGGATCACCCGACGAGTCGAACGTCTCGAGCAATGTGATGCCGAACTTCCGGGACCAGTCCGTGTCCCATGCGGGATCGACCGAAGCCGTGCCCTGACCGCCGGTCGCAGGAACGTCCTTGAACTCCTCGGCGTCCCTGATGTCGGCCTGGATGATGATGTTCACGGCATCGTCGGCCGTGGCGAGCGGATCCGAGGACTCTCCAGGTCCTCCGCCTGTGACCGAGCCTGCGTCACCGGGTGCCAGTGTTGTCGCGTCGGCCGTCGTCGTATCGACGGCTTCGTCCCCCGAGTCACAGGAGACCAGAACGAACACGAACGTGGCTAAGACCGCTACCAGCAGGCTGAAAGAGTGCTTCGAATGTCGTTTCATCGTTCCACCTCCGTCGAGTCCACGCGCGGGCGTGAAACGCCCTCGTCGATGGAATCTCGGCCAGCCCGTGCCTCACGCGACTGCGGAGAGCCCGGTTCGTGGAACACCCCGCCTTCCTCCCTCATAGAGCGCACCGTGGCCATTGGAGCCAACCCTGGCCCAGAGATGACCGGTCAACTAGTGCCAAAGGTCCCTGATCGGTCGCGCCGCTGGCACCGCGCGACACGTCCGAACGTCGGGTCGGATTCATCATCGAGCAGCGAGCCGGCACCGAAGGTCGTGAGACGTGCGCATCGCCCCGCCCGGGAGTGCGGTAGGCTGTCGCCAGCTGCTTCGGCGGCGACTCACTCTCTTCAGTTTTGCGACGGACGGCTTTGAGTCGATACCGGAACATCTGAAACGGGAAGGCACCAAGGCCTCCTCACCTCACAGAGAGTGAATCTCGATGAACATCTACGTGGGAAACCTCCCATTCGACGCGACCGACGCCGACCTCCGCACCCTCTTCGCCGACTACGGGGCACTGTCTTCCGCTTCGGTGATCACCGATCGTGACACCGGCCGGTCGCGGGGCTTCGGCTTCGTCGAGCTCTCGGACAAGGCCCTCGGCGCCAAGGCCGTGAGCGACCTCGACGGCACCGACTGGAACGGCCGCCGCCTGACCGTCAACGAGGCCCGTCCCCGCAACGACCGTCGATGACGGCGCCCGATACGGACGCTTCATCGTCGGAGACCTACGAGGTCTTCGAGCCGTGTGGTCGGTGCTCACTCACGCTGCGCCGCAGCGAGATGCAGATCCACCTGGCCCACTCGCACAACATCGGTCCGGTTCGCAAGAGCGACAAGGACAAGAAACATCGCGGCGCGAGAACCCGCTGAGCGGGTCGCGCCCGGAAGGAACATCAAGAGCACCTGGCGCTTCACCTACCGAGGTCGCGCCAACCTCGACGAAGAGATCATCACCGCCGACGAGCTCGTCGACAACGGTGAGTGGGGCGACTTCGTCGTCGACACCCCCACCTCCGCCGAGAAGGTCCTGCGCGTTCGCGCCAGCGACGTCGTCGAGATCAGAGCCGTCGCTCAACAGAGCTGAGCCTCGGCGCCGTCGGTGCCCCACCAGGTCGTCTGGCGGGGCATCGATTGCGGAGCACCGCGCCGTCGGGGATGTCAGCCGCGGGAGCGGGACTGCTCGGCGAAGAACCGGACGAAGTCCTTCGGCTTCTCGGCGAACACGGCAGCGGCGGTCTCGAACGCTCGCTCCCGCAGCGCCTCCGATCGTGCCGGCAGCGTCACGAGGAGCGCCGCAGGGACGACGCCGTCGGCGAGCGCGGTGCAACAATCCAGGAGATCGGCGAGGTCGTGATCGTCCCCCAGCACCTCCGACAGCTCGTCGAGGGTCTCGGCCATCGCACCGATGGGCGGCGCACACGCTCCCGTCAGCGCTTCCATCTGATACCTCACGACGTTGACGCGCTTCCGCCACTCGTGGAGCGCATGGGCGGTGTCGACATCCCGGGCGCGCCGCATCCCCCTCCGCGCCGCCCGGTAGCTCCGCTCGACAGCCGGCTCCACTGCGGCGAGATCATCCTCCTGATACCGGGCAGGGGCCGGAAAGCGTTCGACACATTCGACGAAGCCGGCGAGGGCAGCTTGGGCCTCTTCCCTGCCTGCCGCATCGTGGCGAAGCTGCGCCAGGGCAGCCGAATGGCGCCGGCCGAGCACGGCGCGAAGCGCAGCTGCGTCCTGGGTGGAGACGACGGACTCCTCGACGAGTCCGTCGAGCGTGTTGACGAGCACCCTCGACACACGAACGGACGAGAGTCGTCGACCTCGGTCACGCACGAGCGTATTCGCCGTGCGGTACACGTCGTCACCGAGCTCGTCGCGACACAACCTGAGGAGCGCCCGCAGCCGCTTGCCCGCTTTCCTCGCCAGATGAACGTTGTTGTCGAGGATCTCATCGTCGCTCTCGGAGATGAACCCACCGGTGATCACCTCGGCCTGTTCGAGCGCCATCCGACGCAGCGCGACGGAGAGGTCTTCCTCCGCACCCATGATCATGCGAGGGCTCGACGGCAGCAGGTTGTCGACTTCGCGAGCAAGGGACATGGTCAGGCCCGGTCTCCATCGTCGGGGAATGGCGAGCCTACCGACTGCGGCCGGTCGCGCGTGCCACTGCTCTCGCGTGTTGCGCAAACGACGGCCCAGGACTGTCGACCCGACGATCAGCCTGCACTCTGCGAATGAGCACGCTCACTGGCTGCGTGCGAAGAACTCATCCATCAGGTCTGCATGCCTGGTGACGGCTTCGGGAAGCCCGACCATCGGGGCGGAGCAGCACGGGCCGTTGAACAACGCACCGAATTCCTCCGGGTAGGTCGTCCTGACCCACTCCTGATACTCACTCATCGTCTGGGAATGGGCGGCATGCGTCGCCGCGATCCCAGCAGGATCCTCAGGCTCGAGGAATTCTTCGAGCGTGACGAGCCCGTCCTCGATGGTGAGCCTCACCTGGCNNATGGTGAGCCTCACCTGGCTCGTCATAGGGTCGGCGCCTCCAGCTCGAATGAAGGCGTCGGTGGCTGTCACTGAGCATTCGGCGACGGTCTCGGAGAGCGTGAAGCACTGCCACGTCATCTGCTGATCGGCCGGGTCGTGCATCGCCTGCCTGAATTGGAAGTCGTCAGCCGGAGCAGCGACACCATCTCCGTCGAAATCGTCCACGACGAACCGAGAAGCGCCGAACAGCGCAAACGTGGCGCCACGCCATCCGGAAAGGCGACCATGGCATCGGCATCGTGGAGGGCACGCCAGGTGACGTTGTCTCCGTCGCTGACGGCGCGGAACACATCGTCGGCGATGTCGTGAGGCATCGGCTCGGCAGCACCGCAAGCGACAACGGTCGACAGGCAGACAACACCCAAGAGGATCGATCTCATGAGGACTCCTTTCGTCTCTCCTGATCGACTCTTCGGGTCCTCCCTCAACGCCAAGTCTTGTGGAGCAACACCGAACCGGCGAGGCCTTGTTCGCTTCAGCGCCGACCACGACGGGTGCGGTCAGGCCGGCGACGACGCGCCCGCCGGGATCCCGGTTGTGTCCCCTGGCTCTCGACCGTGTCAGCTCGATGAATCGACGAACGAGCGAAACGCACCGGATGCGGCCCCGAGGATGGGGTCGGAGTGACCGAACACCGCGATCGCGAACTCGAGTTCGGCGATGTGGGCGAGGCTGCCGTCGATGTCGGGGGTCGATCGATTGAAGTAGCCCCGAACCACTCGTCCGTCCCTGGTCGNNACAAGATGCCACCGGCCCGATCGAGCAGATACGACGTGTGACCCGGGGTGTGGCCCGGGGTGTCGACGGCGCTGAGATCTCCCGGCAGCACGGTGCCACTCGCCTCCGACACCAGATGATCGACCTCCACAGCCGGAGGACCGGGCAACGCCGCCATCACCCACGTGAGCGGCCTCACATACAGCGGAGTCGGCGGCGACGGCGGCTTCATCTCGCCGCGGATCGCCGGTGCATCAGCCGCCGATGCGTAGAGATCGGCGCCCGACTTCGCCTTCACGGCTGCGGCACTGCCGGAATGGTCTGCGTGCGAGTGGGTGAGCAGGATGGCGCGGACATCGTCGAAGGAACGGCCG
>JABAOD010007237.1_pt2 | contig 10952 bp, 1 predicted proteins | sample 7062151 | NCBI WGS metagenome assembly JABAOD01 (sample SAMN14538626, study PRJNA623070) | marine sediment metagenome | biome: marine biome [ENVO:00000428]; feature: marine pelagic biome [ENVO:01000023]; material: deep marine sediment [ENVO:00002113] | place: India: Gulf of Khambhat ...
CTACTATCGTAAATCGCCATTTCTGCAATAGATAAAGGCAACACATCTTCATGACGAGTAATCACTCGATCAACGTAAAGATCTAAATTGGTAACATCGGTAGTTGGTGTACGAGTCACCGCCACAGCCTTCTCTCCACCTGGTGCATCGTTTAGATAAACTGTCAGTGTTTGATCACCAACTACTGTCACACCACCAATGCTGTAAGTACCACCTACTCCACAAGTTCCATCGTAAGTAGTGCCACCTTGAACAACTACCCGCACAGGTGTATCAACGTCACCATCACAGGTGGTGCCACCCAGAGTACTCACTTCATCATCGTCGTAAACAGTTCCGGCAATAGTTAATACCAACGCACTATCATCCCAGCGAATTGAACCTGGATTACCAGTGTCGTTATCTTGAGTTTCCCCATCGAGATTACCCTTACTGTCTCGGAACCACCAGTAAGAAACTGGTGCACCATCAGTCTGGGTAACGTTATCGGCTGAAATGGCTGTTGTAGTGGCAAAGGTAACGTTGTAAATCTGCTTGGCTGGGTTGGCATCAATAGTAGTCGAAGACACTGTCAGTGCTACCCCGCCAGCGGCTGCTACTGTAAAGGAACCATCACGTAAGGTAGTTACAGTTGAGCTAGCTAGTAGCGACAAGCCAGATGAACCCAAATCAGACCAATCGTAGTACTGCATAGTTGTAGTTCCACCACTCACTGAAACTGTGTAGGTACCAGCGCCTTGGTTCTGGACAGTAGTTGATGCTGCACTATCTCCCACCGCTTCAAACAACACATCAGTCATGCTAGCTGAAGCACCAGAAGCAAAGTAAACGCTCACTAAACGTTCACTACCACCAGAAAGATCCGTGCCGTCAAAGTCTGTTGCATAACTCCAATACTCAGCACCAGTGGTTCGATCATAGTCTCCATAGATATATAGATCTCCATCTACAGCATTATGATCTTGTGAATAAAGTGAACCGCCGGCCACAACAGTTGTAGTAATGGCAGCTGAATTCCACATTTTCACATCAGCAGTAGCACCAACCAAAAGATCATCGTACTGATCACCACCTATTAATTTAGTGTTGATTGTGTAGTCACCATTGCTGAGATATAGAGTTGACCCATTCCAGGTAGTTGAAGCTCCACCTACATAATTAGTGAACGAATTACCAACTGAGAGTGTCTGTCCTGAAGATAGTGTAAAGTCTGAGCTGCTAGCTAGTACAAAGTTATTAGTAGTCGTAGCTGAGGTGTTTACTGTCCAACCGCCGGTCGAACTCTCAAAACGAACGTTATAAGTATCGCTACCGCCAAAATCAACTGATTCCCCAGTATCGGCAGAATCGAAGATAATGGTTCCTGAGTTAGCGTTTATTGTGGCTGAGTTAGCCACCGAACCACCGATGTTTAACTCTCCGCCAGGCAATACCAAAGTACCGGCAGCCGTAGTCAGATCACCATCAATATCCGAATTTGTATCCAAGAAAGTAAATGTTCCACTGCCACTCACTAGTAAATTAGAGAAGCTAGAGCCGCCGCTTTCAATGTTTTCCGAACCTGCGCTATAGAACTGAACTGTTCCAGAGTTTCCAGCAAATGCACCAGCCGGGTTGTACAAAGAGCCACCAATTGCCAAATTACCGCTTGGGAAAGTAACTGTTCCAGCATTGATAATGAAATCATTTGAAGTGGTGGCATTCACATCATTAAATGTCCAACTACCACCTCCGGTGAAATTGAGATTGTTAAATGAATTAGCGAAGGCTGTTCCACTAGCTGTGATGGTTTCTGCTCCAGAACCACTAAACTCAATCACACTGTTGTTGTGCACAAAAGTTCCACCAGCACTACTCCAACTACCAGCCACCGTAGTAGTACCAGTCGTCATCGTCACCGTACCAGTCGAAACTGTAAAATCGTTATCGACACCTAAAGTAGCTTCTACAAACGACCAGCTACCACCAGCCCCACTGAAAGTTAAATCATAGAAATCATCACCACCAACGTCAATTGTATGGTTTGAAGTAGTAGCAGCGAAGAATACGGTTCCATTACGAGCTAAGAAAACATTGTTATTTTCCCAGTCAGTGTAGACAGTAATGTCATAGTTACCGACCGCTGAAGCATCCAACGTATCGTCAGCACCAATAGTGATTGATTCAGCCAATACGTTACTTCCTAAAGTAACCAACTTGTTAGACCCATCAACAACTACTAAGCCTACGTTTTGCAAAGTACTATTTTGGTCAGACCAAATTGCATTAGCTGTACCGTCAAAAGTGGTGGTACCCATGCCTGACCAGACTCCATTAGCACCATTGGTCAAATCACCTGCCACATTTACCAACGTATCAGCTCTACTTAGCGTGCCTCTTTCTGTTGTCAGATCACCATCAACATCCAAGTTGCTACCTAAAGTCCAAGTGGCATTTCCGGTAGTAGTGCCAAGTGTTAAGTTATTGAAATTAGAAACTAACGCCCCTGTGCTGTCGATAGTCTCAGTAGAACTAGTAGCAGTCATCACTACTGTTGAATCAGTCAGAGTTGTAGTGGCGTTATTATCCCAAGAACCACTGAAATAAAGTGTCGACGTTGAAATCAATGTTCCATTGTTAAATAAGTCATGACCTAGAACCTGACCTCCGGTCTGGTAAGTAGTACTGGCATTTATATATAGAACCACATCACCACAACCAGTATCACCACACAGCTCCAATGTATCGGTAGTAGTTGAGTAACCAACAAAGATATCTTCATTTTGACTACTGGTAATCAGACCAATATCAGCATTACGCAACGGCGGAGTTGAAGTAGCATCGTCACTACCGAGAGCTACATGTTTGTAGAACAAGTCAAAGCCAGTGATGTCACCAATTCCGTCATAACGAGTTACACCAACCGCTTCAATGTTTGGATCAGCACTAGTTGCGTTAACAAACACCGTCACCACGTCACCTGGGAAAGTGGTCACGTTGGCAATTGACCAAGTGCCGCCACTAACTGACCCAACCTTACCTGACTGTACTGTACCGTTAACAGCCACCCCTATCTGACCATCATTAAGGGCTGTTATGCGATCGTAAGCTGATAACGTACCGGAGATGGTAATACCTTCAGCCCATTCCACCGTCCAATCTTGGATACTCGGACAGTTATTACTGTCGTCACAAGACAATTCCGCATACGGACGGATAACGTTATAGGTATTTTTGTTAAGACCAGAAAGATCAATTGGACTAGTGGTGGTACCAGCACTATTACCTGGAATTTCCGAATCAGGAATAAATTCCCATGAACCAGTTGCAGTTTGATACTGTACAGAGTAAAGAATCTCACTCGTCCCAGGTGTACTATCTACCCAGCTCATCTCTTCCCAATAAGGACCATTTCCATCATCAAAGTCTATGCCCGGAGACACAATAGTGGTCCCCTCTGTACCGTCATTACGAGGTGCTAAGTGATAAGGATGACCATACGGTGTTGTGTCGACTGAAGCATCACTTTCAATGATAGTAGCTGTACCAGACCAGCTGCTACCATCCCAGTTAGCTGCTAGTAACTCATCATCTGTTTCATCAAAAAAGATACCAATAATAGTGCCATCACCAGTCCTTTCTAATTGCGATGTAATCGTACTGCTACCAATAGCAGTAATAGTGGTAGCTGTTGACCAAACACTGTTGTCCCAATAACTGTATTCTGTTGAGTCAGCATCAGTAAAGACAGTCATGATGTAGTTATCACGCGAACCACCATCCTCAAAGACACAGGCAAACCCAGGGTCCGCTTTCGACTTACCAGTAGTTGTTAGATGTTCATCAAACGCTGCCCAACTGGCACCTCCCCAACGAGCTGTACCGATGTTGGTATCTTCGTCTTGGTAACAAAGTGCTAGTTCGTCTGAACCAATATCTTGTACTAGACTCCCCCACTCAAAATCATCTTCTAAGTTAAAGGTAGCTGAGGTTCCCCAAGTAGTTCCATTCCAAGAGTTCCATTCAAAACGGGCCGGGTTACCGTCCGAGGTAACAACTAGAGCCTGCCCCCCACTTTCCTCATACTCAACCGCCATACCTGCGAAGTCCTCTTCCGTGATGTTACCCAATGTGGTTGAGTTACCCCACGCGCTACCACTCCACACCTGTGCTTCATATGGATTACCGTCAGTACCACGGACCAAAAGAATAATCTCGTCAGACACCGGATCCGAGGCCAACTCAACCCATTCACAATTAGTAGTTTCAGAAACCGTAATACTAGCCTCTGTGTTCCAGGTAGTACCATTCCAGATTCTATAACTTGGACTAGCGGCGTTGTCACAGTAAACAACCATGGCGTCTCCAGACTGAGTTTCGTAAGCAATATCAACACCTCGACCGGTAATGTCCCCCACATTAGTGGTCAAATCAACCGTATCACCCCAAGCTCCAGTACTAAACACTTGCGCATTAGCGTCGGAGTCTGTACCGATGGTAATGGCAACATATTCTTCACGAGTAGTACCTGCCTTTACTCGTGCCCATGTTAAGGCTGCACCTATATCTTCCATGTCGGATTCGGCACTCCAAGAGCTGCCGTCCCACTGACGATACTTCGGTGTCGTAGCCGTCCCCTCACCGTAAACCAAGATAGCTTCAGTTGCAGTAGTCGCCACCCCTACTGCATCAGTCGCTAAAGCGACGGTTCCGGACAGAACGTTAGTATCAAACTGCTCTTCAGTGGTCTGAAACCAAGTTGAAGCTACTACTGTTGTATCAACGGTGAAACTTCTGATATCAGTCCAAAACGACCAGGCATCATCCCCATTAGGATCTTTCGCTCTCACTCGCCACCAATAAGTCTCATTGTTGGTTAGTGCATCACCCGTTTGAATTTCGTACTGAATAGTATCTCCGGAATTGAATGGACTGGTGTCAGCACCACTATCAATATTAGTAAAGCCAGCTGGTGTAGTAGTGGAATTACGAGTAGTTGAAGCGCTGAAATCAGTGGTGGTTGACCAAGAAATTTCATAAGTTAAGTCATCACTCTGCGGGTCAGTGGTGGTAAATTCGAAGATCGGCGTAGTAGTACCCACCTTCTCATTAGGGAACAGTTTAGTAATGGTTGGCGTCTCCACACGGTAACCCCAATTAACTGTCCAATCCTGAACCGAAGGTGTACCGCCAATATCATTAAGACGAGCAACAATTCTCAATACTCCATAATCATCAGTATCTAGGCCAAGCAAGTTAACTGGAGATGTGTCGAACCCACTGCTGTTACCGGTCAAGTCTGAATCAGGAATATTAGCCCAAGTAGCAGCGTCAGTTTGGTATTGCACAACATACTTAACGTCACCATTAGTTTCAATATCGTTGAAGGTAAGACTATCCCAAGCAGTACCTGAAGAGCCGTCCGTGAATGTAATGGCGCTGCTAGTAGTAGTACCTGTTGTAGAACCACTAGCTAAATCCATCTGATCACTAGCTGTATCGATCCCTTCTAAAGTATTAGTGTCAAACTGCTCAGTTTCTGTCTGGAACCAAGCTGAAGCAGTCAAAGAAGTATCTATAGTGAAACTTCTAATTTCAGACCAATCACCGTAAGAATTAGAACCATTTGGATCTTGCGCTCGGACACGCCAATAATAAGTTGTGCCGTTAGTAAAACTCGACGCAGCATCAAACTCCATCAGTTGACCACTAGTAAATGGAGCCTTGTCTGACGGAACTACTAAGTTTGTAAACTGTGAAGAATTAGATATAGAATTCCGATCTTCAACAGTAGAACCAAAGTTATAATCGTCGTCTATTTGCACCTGATAATGCAAATCCTCCCCTTCGGTGTCAGAAGTTACAAATTGGAAACTAATGGTAGTGGAAGCAGTTTTTTCATTATCAAAAAGTTTAGACAAAGTTGGTGCATCTGGTGAACTGTCAGTAACCAACTTAGGATAAAGTGTGTACGTATTGAAGGCTGAACCATCATTCTCAATCATCCGGAAACAATAAGTAGTTCCAGTAGCCGCCCCATTGTTTTGCAATACAAAATCCCACTCACCTATGTCATTTGGTGGAATTTGATTTGGCGTAGCGGTCGCGTAACCATTTTCTTCATAAGTTTCCGCGACGGTTGTGGAAGATAATGTAGTTGATGACAAAGTCCCATGATCAGTCACACTGGAATTATCATAACCACGCCAAGCAGTCGATGATGATGTGTCCCCCACAGTTGACCAAGATGCCACACTACAATTGGTAGCTGGCGCATACTGCAACTTAAAGAAAGTTCCGGCGGTAGATGTAGCATTGGTCACTTCAGCATTAATACGCAAACGAATCACATCTCCATCACCCAGAACAGTCGTAGTGGCTGTGATCGGCTCACCTTGTTTCAAATTGCTGGCACCACTTGGCCATGGATCAGTTGGTGTCTGAGCATTTTCATTGGCGTACCAACGGAAAGAAAGTTGCTCATAAACAGGATTTGTCCCTTGCCGTTTACCAAACACTACTGAGGTAAACGGCGGCAGCTGATCATCGGTTGAAAAACCAGTCACATCCACATTATGAGTATGTGAGAAAGCAGCACCAAAGGTACCAGTTCTTGTAACAACCGACCCACCGCTAGGTCCTTGTGACGTAATACCGGTTACATCAGCATGAGTATGAGTATTAGCTCCGCCAGTAGCTCCGTAAGTAGTAGAAGCTTTGATGAAGCGGTTATTAAACGGATCAGCTCCGTCACTAGAAACGTCAATCCATCCAGATGGAACATCTTCAGTCCACATCGTAATTAAATCATTAGGCGCCGAACTGGTCGCTGTTAGCTGAGCTAAGACAACTTCAATATAAGGTGGTTCGTTATTTACAACCGTTGTACTAGCCAACACTGCATGAGTATGACCAGCTGCCGCACCAGAACCAGCAGTTCCACCACCACGCGCCCCCTCAGTAGACCCTGCCGCAGCGCCAGTATTGCCGGTAATATCGTGAACGTGAGTATTTGCACCTCCTGTCACACCAACATTGTCAGCACCACGAACGTAGTACCCGTCCTGAGCAGCATAACGCACCCAACCTGAAGGTAACGAAGAGGAAGCCACGTCGAAGATACCAATAGCTCCAGTTGGAATACTAGTGATAGCACTAGTAGCAGCCGGTTCACCGGCACCAGCTGTGTACTGAATAAATCGTAAATTTCTAAAGTTAGGCAGGTTCGTTTCACCCGAAATCGTTGGCGTGTAAGTGTGTGTATGAGATACACCAGCCACTGTACCAGAACCAAAGTTTTCCGCGTCTGAAGCAGTGGAAGCATTAACTGAACCGGTAGCACTTGGTGTATGAGTTGCCGTACCACCAGTATTGTTATAAGTCGAACTACCAACTGCAAATCTTTGATAGAAAGTTCCTGAACCACAAGAGAGACAAGTCCAGTTAGTTGGAATATTGGCTCCGTCCCACAGAATAATCATATTACCAGTAGCGTCAGAAGCAATCTGCCATTGTCTATGTTCTAAGAACGCTGAATTATTACTCGGCTGTGGCGCCGGCTTTAGACTTGTTTGTGGCGCCACAAATGTATCTAACTCATTAGTTGAACTAGCAATCTCTTCACTAGTCGATGCGGTTGAAGTGCTGAGCCCTAAAACAGAACGTCTTGGTTTTTTATCGTAAATCAATTCCGCTGGACCAAGTTCGTACAAATAAGGTGAGAGATCTGGTGCATCAAAATCGTAAGACACTACTCTTTCTTCATCAGCATCTGCCACAATGTCCCAAACCAACTCTTGATAAGTTCCTCGGTCATTTACCACTGCTGAGGTGTTATAAATCTTGAAGCCAGCTGGCACCTTTTCTACCAAGGTTCCAACGAAATCATCTGTGAGAGACTTAACTGTTAACCGCATCTCGTACGGCGCTGGTGGGTAGATTCGAGTTGGTCCATTACGCTCAATTACTATGTTTTGTTTCTCAGCCACCAAGAAAGTGTCATAGGTATGGGAGATCACTTGACCCTTTTCGTCGACTCGCTCAAGGAATAATTCATACTCACCTGCTTCACTAGTAGTAAATTCAGCTGAATAATCTGGTACATCAATCACGTTATTACCATCACACTTACCTGACTGCTCTACTGGCACCAGAGTGACAAAACCACTTGGATCAACCACATATAAATTCAAGTCAGCAATACAAATCGTATTACCATTTGGCGTCAGAGCGCCCATTGACAGCTCCACCAATTCATCCTGACCGTACTCGGTCTGATTGGTGTTGATAGACAACATCCCCCACTGGAAATCAAAACTTTCCTGTAAATCGTAACCACCCTCACTAATATCCATCTCAATGGTATAACGTCCTGGTTTAAGCTTAGACTTCTCACTATCAGGAATTGCCACCGTCACCAAACCATCTGTTGTGACATTAACTTGTGGTTTTACACCCAACAAACCTTCACCGCTATGCAGAACTCTTACCTCACTCACATCGATCTTATCCTGCCCCAAGAAAGAACGGATCGCCTCAACTGGTTTTGATCGCTGAGAATTATATTTCAAATTAAAGACCGGAGCTTCAAAACGTGAGAAATCAAAATTACTACTGACTAAGTCATGGAAATTAGGTTTGCCAACAACTTTTTGAATATCACCCTCCATCTTATCAGCCAGATCTTCTCGAGTAATTCTCTTTGTGTTCACCTCCAGCCAAACTGCGTCAAGAAATACTTTTTCCAACTCATTCTTGTCACCATTAAAGACAACTTCAATAGAAACATCATTCAGATCATCAACTTCAGTAATTTCTGGTAAAGCAAACAGGAAGTATCCACCGTTTAGTGCGTTGGATACCTCATCTGCCACCAACACAGTACCTACCCCAGTAGTCGAAGACGGTGTCTGGTAAACAAAATCGTAGTAAGGCAACATTGCTTCAGAGTCAGTCTTAGCTCTGGCCGCCAATGAAGCCCGTAGCTGTACTGATGTAATAAATTCACCAGGCTGCAATTCTGGAATAGAGAAATCACTTAATGTAATGCTGTGACTTTCAAATCCACTCGGCAATACTGACTCAACAATCTCAGTCGAGCTAGCATGAGTTGAGCTAGCGGTTGCAACTTCTAAATCAGCAACTGATTCTTCTATAGTCTCAGTGGTGGTTGCTAAATCTTCAGTAACAACTTCTTCATTATTATCGACAGAAACTTGCTCAACCACGGCCACATCCTCTACCACATCTTCGGTCGTCGTTGCATTTACCGCTACTACAGTCACTTCGTCCACAACCGGTTCTGGCACCATTTCTGTTTCTTCTACAGTTTCAACATCAACTTCCTCCACTACAGCTTCAAACAGCACCTCATCAACCTCCTCTACAACCTCTTCATCTAACACTTCTTCGGTAGTGGTGGACTCATTTGCAAATGGGAATATTTCCGTCACTTGACTGAAGAAAGTGAAGATCGAAGCCGTGGCTTTTTTGTAAACGGCCACATCTGAAGTACTGGCTTGCTCCTGATCAAGATTATCAATAACAGACTCTTCTAACGTTGAGTCAACTTCAAACTCAGGAACCATCTCATCATTAATAGTTTCAGATACTTCATCCAAAGAACTTGTACTTAGATCAGCTACATCTTCCACTAACGGCAAAATGACCTCTGGCTCAAAATCTAAGAACGCAGCGTTCTTTTCTCCAAAACGTTGGAAGATTGAATCCTCATCTAAGTTTGGTGACAACACACTTTGCAATCCACTCCAGTCATCAGTTTCAAATGAAGCTGGGTAGACATTGATAGTGTCGCTAGTACCAACACTATCTAATAAAGGTAAAGCTGGATTCTTGGCCTCCACCTCATAACTCATGAAAATAAATATTGAAATAAGTGACAAAACCAGAGTTTGAACACTAACAAAACGCCACAATTTCCATTTTATCGCTTTAAATAAGGGTTTATTCAATTTTTCTCTTGTTTTGTGGTGAGAGATGTAACTCATCAATTAAACAAGTGCCCCTTACCTAACGAACTGTTTTTCATACGCTAAACTGTCCCGCGAGTTAGAATCCGGGGCTATTATAAATTATAACGCGCCGGAGTATGCTCCGGCGCGTTACCTGTGGATTTAATTATACTAGATTTTAAAGGTTATTTAAGAATCTTTTTCACATCATTAATCTCTTTTTCAATCAACGTTTCAGACACCTCCAACGCCTGATTTAGACCTTCTACCGCCTCCTTCTCCTTGGCTGACAAACGAGGTCGTTTAGTAATAGCGTTTACCTGATCATAGATTTCATCTCTTAGAGCTGAGAAGATCTTTTCCATCTGATCCTGAATCTCACGTGTTTCCTTGCGCAACTTCTCTTCCATCTTAGCGTGCTGTTTCTTGTCGTAAATAATGTAAGTGAACTGAGCAACAATGATTAGCAACAACAGTATGATCAGCAAGTTAACTCCGGTGAAGAACAACCAAAAACTAGATGTCTCTTCAACTTCAACCTCCTTAACCCAACCGGCAGTGATCAGTACCGGCACAGAACTGACAGTTTCATTACCAGCCTTATCGACAGCTACCACCTTTACAGTGTATGTGCCATCTTCCAATTCTTTCAGAAGATAACCTAACTTAGCTTCGTCTGGAGTAATGTCTACCGGCTCCTTGTCCGCAATAGTCATCTCATACATTTCGATACCAGATGTCTTATCAATCGCTTCGAATACTAGTAGCGGGAATGAAGACGGAGATGTTCCAGTCTGAACATTGATATCAAATTGTTCTGGTGCAGTGGTATCGATTTGAATCTTGCGATTTGTTACTGCTCCCCAGCCAACCTGATTCTTAAACTGCACACTCAAGTACTGAACACCATCTACCAAGTTCTCGTTATTAACCACAAACTCTTCAATTGGTGGATCGTACTCAGTCACTGGCTCATGTTCAGATGAGGTAGCAATTTCTACC
>JABAOD010001078.1_pt1 | contig 10951 bp, 12 predicted proteins | sample 7062151 | NCBI WGS metagenome assembly JABAOD01 (sample SAMN14538626, study PRJNA623070) | marine sediment metagenome | biome: marine biome [ENVO:00000428]; feature: marine pelagic biome [ENVO:01000023]; material: deep marine sediment [ENVO:00002113] | place: India: Gulf of Khambhat ...
TTTTGTTGAAAAACTCCGATTTGCGAAGTGGATTCTCCCATCCTTTCCCTCCCTTGCTCTCGCGGTGGACCTTTTCCCGCCGTTGGCAGGTAAGGTGAGGACGGGCTGTTACCCGAATTCCTTCAGACCATTTGTGTCGAAATCATTTCCAGAGTATTTGCCCAGAAAGTGGGAAAGGAAGCTCTGAACCAAAAGTTGGTGTTCGTGGTCCGTGGTCCGTTGTTTAAAGACTCAGATTTGCACATCCACGGCCGTTCGATTAACGGGCCCAGGGAATTTGATTTTCAATCGAACAACTGACCACTGACAACCGACAACTGACAGCACCAAAAAAAGCTTTTGAGCAGCGAAGAGCGCTCCTTTTCCACTTTCATCAGACAAAAGCCGAGAAAAGGGATTTCGGAACGGCCCGGGGAATGCTGACACCCTGCCACTGCAAACGTCCCTCAGGGACATGAACGTCCACACAACTGAGGAAACCCCCATTATAAATCCCTTGACTTCAGTTGAGGATTTGTTTTAATGGGTTCAGAGCTTCCTCACGAAGGCCATATCTGGGCATTGAAACCCCACGTCTCGATGACATCGAGCTCTGGCAGAATTTTCAGGAGAGGGATTCTCATGGAAGCGTTTCTAAAATCAGACATCGAAAAGAGATTGGAAGATGAATATGTACCGAAGCTTCAAATGATGATGAATCTGTCACTCTCACAGGCGAAACGCGTTTTCCGCGAACTACTTCATAAGGCGAAAGAGGAGTCGCTGGATGAGGGGACTGCAGACTTACCTCAGAATTTCGGCGACATTCTCCTCGAAAAAGAGTCGACTGATGGGAAGATTAAGTCGTGGTTAGCCATGAAAAGGAATGAAGGTGTCAGAGACGAGGATATCAGGAATTGGTGGAATAAGCATGATCTTGAGAGAAGAATCGCTTTAGAACTCGATGGCTTGAATAGGTCGACCCACTTTCTCAAACTGAAAGAGGAGAATAGCCTGAATGAAAAGGAAGCTGAAAGGAGGATCGAGAAGCTTTTTCCCAGTTTCGGAGATCCCAACGAACCCTCTCTCACTACCGGCGACGATCGGCCCCTGCCGTATGAATTGAAGGAGAGAGTCGAGAGATACCTTGAGAAAGCTTCGACTGGCCCAGGAGATTGCAGAAGAGAAGCTGAACAATCATCCACCATCAATGCTTTTGTAAGAAGAGAGATTAAAAGGGGTAACATATAGAACTGCACTGAGGACCCCAAAAAAATCACCCCCCGCAGCAATCCATATTTTTTCCATTCACGAAAGGTTATCGGAATTCCTCAGACCCCCTGGTCCATTACTTCGACCCTAGCACAGACGGTGATGCGTCATCAGCCGCCCAAAGGACCACGCGCCCGGTTCCATTGCCCATAGGTCGGATCTCCTCTACCTTCCGTCTTTCCATCAGGTCCGATCGCTTCTTGAGAAAGTCCGTTTCCGTTTTCTATAATTGTTCTGGAAACGATTGCAGTCGTCCTGCAAATACCTGAGGAAAAGCGATGAGAACTCAAACAAGAGATACGATATTGGTCGGTATCGGGATCTTTGGACTGATCGGTTTTTTGTATCTATATACGGTCAAACTATTTGGCCAGCATGGGAAACCTGCAACGAGTGCTCTTCTGGAGAACTATATCGGCAGGAATGGCCTCATCTTGTTTAACATTCTCATTTTTGCCTGTTTCTTGGCCCTCTTGCCCTACCGTATGCCTTCGGGGGATAGGAACTGGAAATCAAAGGGTGCGTTTCTCGGATTTCTCATCGCTCTTTTCACTGAGATGTTCGGTTTTCCACTTGTGATCTATATCTTCTCGCCATTCTTTGATTATCCTTTCATCCTTTCTTTCAGTCGTAAAATGCTCGGTAGTTTTGGGATGATCGCCGGAACCTGGATCACCCTTTCGGGAATGGTACTTGTTTTCCTGGGCTGGCGACGAATTCACCAGGCCCAAGGTTTGGTTACGGATGGTGTCTATCGCTACATCAGACATCCGCAATATGCCGGGCTCTTTCTGATCATGTTCGGCTGGCTCCTTCATTGGCCGACTCTGTTCACCCTGATGATATTCCCGATTCTGATCACCGTCTATTACATGCTCGCTGTCAGAGAAGAAAAGACACTGGAAGAGCTCTTTGGCACCGAATACACCCAATATAAGAATCGAACCTCGCGGTTCTTCCCTTATCTGCTGCGGAAGAACCCTTAAGACCGCAATGAGAGCTTGGAGCCTCAGGTGAATCTCAGGATGCCCTTCAGTTTTCCGTTCTGTGCCACACCGAACTACCGGTCCGGTCATAAGGACTGCCCAAGGAGATTTCGACGACAAGGTGGTTCATGGGAGCCAGAATAGGCTGGAAACTCCAGATGATCTATTTTTCTTGACATCAGGGATCGTCGGTGCTAATAAGACGCAAAATCTCTTAACAGAAAGACGCTGGTCGTATTGTTCTTTGGGTAAAGGAGTGTATTTGAACTCATCACCGGTGCTATAGGGCACGGTACTTTCTCCTGTAAAGAGATCCTGGGAATCTCCGCGACCGAATCGATCCAAGTAAAAGCTAGGTGATTTCTCTCTCTTGGACGGAGTGCAGACCAGCATTCCGGGCGTGAGGCCGAATTCTTATGAAATCCAAACCGAAATTTATCGCTGCTGCTGTGCAATGTTCTCCTGTTTTCCTCCAAATCTCCAAGACAATTGACAAGATCGAGTCCATTGTGAAGGAGGCCCACAAAAACGGGGCAGAATTGATTGGCTTTCCAGAGGCAATCATATCGACTTATCCTTATTGGGTTTGGCTCGATAGCCCCCTCAGATGGAGGGAAAAATACACCCAGGCCTTTTTTGAAAACTCCCTTGAAATCGACGGTCCTCAGACGAAAAAATTATGCCAGATCGCCAGGGCGAACAATGCCTATCTCGTCATTGGTGTAAACGAGAAAGTAAGAGGGACTATTTACAATTCACAGTTGTTTATCTCCGAGAAAGGTGTTGTTGATGGTGTCCATCGAAAACTGATTCCGACATTTGCCGAGCGGAGTGTTTGGGGGCGAGGGGATGGGAGCACCTTAAATACGTTCAAAACAAAATTCGGCATCATTGGTGGATTGATCTGTGCTGAACATTATATGCCCCTATCGAGATATGCACTATTGTCACAATTTGAGGAAATTCACATCGCTTCTTTTCCTGCCTTTCCTTTCAAGGGCGGTGTCTTACAGTATCAAGCTGATATTACCGTCCGGAACCACGCCATAGAGGGACAAGTGTTTGTTATCAATTCGACTTCCTACATATCAAAGGAAATGATCGATCAGTTATGTGACACAGAGGAAAAAAGATCTCTCTTAGAGAAGATCGGGGGTGGATTTTCCAGTATTATTAATCCCCTGGGCTTCTACATCGCTGGTCCGTTGAAAGACAAGGAAGGCATTCTGTATGCCGAAATCGACAAGACTGAAATCCTCTCTGCAAAACGCACAATCGATGCAATTGGCCACTATTCCAGGCCAGACGTATTATCCTTGCGCCTGAACAAATCTCACCAGGAGAACCTGGACGTGGAATAATGTCGGCTTTCGCCTCCTCGATCTATCTGAGTCCCGCTCCAATCCCGACCACAGGCGTATATTCCTAAAACTGCACAGCCCGAATCCTATGCTTGGATATATCTCCACGACTTCGACGGTCTCAAGTCGTGCCCTGCAGGGTTTTGTTGACATCATTGAGGGTTTTTCATATATAAGGGAGTTCAGTCCCGCATGGTAAACCGTGAGCTTTGTAATCGCAGGTTCTTCCTGAGCACGATCAGAGGGGTCAAACCTTTCAAATGCTTTTATCGCTAACTGAATCTCGTCAGTGGGATTCGTCGCAAGGACAGATGAGGAGTTTCCATGGTTTTCTCAGATTTAAGGGAATACATTGAGGCGTTGGAGAAAGAGGAGGAGTTGGTTCGGATAGGAAAAAAGGTCGACTGGCACCTGGAGCTCGGGGCTGTCATCAGGCGTTCCTATGACCTCAAAGCTCCCGCTCCGCTTTTTGAAAACATAAAGGGCTACCCTAGAGGCTATCGAATTCTCGGCGCACCCATAGGACTAAGCCACAAATCGGGGCGGTCTCTGGCCAGGTTAGCCATGTCCTTGGGGTTTTCTCCTGATGCCACTTTTCGAGAAATTGTCGAAGGTTACATCTTAAAAAAGAAAGAGCGTATAAAGCCTGTAGTCGTTGATACCGGACCGTGTAAGGAAAATATACAAACAGGAAACGAGGTCAACCTGCTTAGTCTACCGGTCCCGTTGATCCATGAGGGAGATGGTGGGCGTTACATTGGAACCTGGCATCTTGTCGCAACAAAGGATCCTGACACGGCCTGGGTGAATTGGGGGATGTATCGATTAATGATCATCAATGAGAAAACAATGGGTTGTCTCCTGCGCCCGGATCAACACATTGGATTTCACTATTATCAGAAATACGAAGCCAGAGGAGAGCCAATGGAGTTTGCGGTGGCCATTGGGACCGAACCTGTGAGTTCTCTTGTCGGAGCCCTTAGGGTTCCAACAGGCGTTGACGAGGTTGACGTGGCCGGCGGAATTCGAGGAGAGCCTGTACCGTTGATAAAGTGTGAGACTGTTGACCTATACGTGCCAGCGACTTCAGAGATCGTCATTGAGGGTATCGTGCCACCCCACGAAAGACGTGAGGAAGGGCCCTTTGGCGAATATACAGGGTATTTGGCGCATAAATCCTCCCCGAAACCAGTTTTTGAGGTGACTGCTTTAACTCATCGCAACGACCCGGTTCAGGTCCACTCCTGTATGGGAGTACCCGTGGATGATTCGGCTGTGGTCACAACCGTGGTCCGGGCGGCAGACATTCTAGACGACCTCCGTCAAAAAGGCTTCCCGGTGAAGATGGTTTACCTTCCACCTGAAGGCGTCAGCCACTTGGCCGTGATTTCGACCAAAGTGCCCTTCGCAAACTTCGCCAAGCATCTGGCCTTTTCCATATGGGGTTCCACTGCGGGTCGGACAACCTGGTACCTTATCGTCGTGGATGAAGATATCGATCCGACGAATATGGACGAGGTCTTATGGGCCTTGACAACACGTTGTCACCCGCAGAGAGGGATCTTTTCTACTGGATCTTCCTGGTCTATACCCCTTTTGCCTTTCCTTTCCCCTTACGAAAAAGAGCACTATCTTGGTTCTCAAGTTCTGTTTGATTGCACATGGCCTAAGGATTGGCCAGCCGACGCGATTCCCAAAAAAGCCTCATTTGACCAGGTTTGGCCGGAGGATATCCAGCGGCGGGTTTTGAAGAATTGGCTCGCATATGGATACAAGAAGTTGGAAGAAAGGAGGTGATCCAATTCGGGGGGTTCGTTTTAACCTACAATTAACGACGCAAGGAGGTGTGAGATGAAAATACTCAGAGTGTTGGTTATTTCTTTTTTCTTGATAGCTTTTGGAACAGAGATTGGCGCAGGGGAGGCCAAAAAAATCAAGGTGGGAATCTTGCCTACTTCCTCCATGCTACCTCTTTTCTTGGCTCAAGAAAGGGGTTGGTATGACGAGGCTGGGTTGGAAGTAGAACTGATCAAAATGAGAGGTGGAGCCACTATATTGCCGGCTATCGCTGGTGATTCGATACAAGTCGGATATAGCAACGTTATTTCCATCATGCTGGCCCGTTCTACTGGCTTGGATTTCCAAATCATTACCAATCACGTCAACGAAGGATACACCAAGAAGGCTGGGGAGCCAGGAGGATACGCCACCTCGTCATCTGGTGTCCTCGTTCTACCAGATTCAGGCATAAAAGGTCCGAAGGACCTCGAAGGGAAAAAGGTTGCTGTTAATGCGATCAAGAATATTGACTGGATGGCTGTTTGGGAGTGGATGGAGAAGAATGGAGCGGATCCCACCAAAATCACATGGGTGGAAGTGGGTTTTCCAAAGATGATTCCTGCACTGATGGGCAAAAAGGTAGATGCCGTTGAGGCTACAGAACCATTCAAGACGATACTCCGGTCCAAGGAGGCTTTGCTCCTGGTGAATACACTCCATGACTTGCGACCCGGGCTTACTTTGGCCTCATTTGTTGCAAAGGAGGAATGGATTAACAAAAACAGTGAAGCAGTCCAAGGGTTTGTTTCAGCGACCGCCAGAGGACAAGAATATCTGAATACCCATCCAGAGGAAAGAAACCAACTTGTCACAAAATACACCAAAGTGTCATTGGAATTGGCAGAAAAAATGACCTGGCACGACTGGCAATCCAGAGTGGATCTAGAGAGCATGGACCTGTGGACCAAACTCTGTCAGAAGCACGGGCTCCTTGAGGAGGCACCGGATCTGAAAAAGCTGATTTACAAAACAGCGATGTGATCGCGATAACCTGGGAGCTGTCCGGTAGATTCTGTTATTCCGCGTGGAATGCGCGTCACCGGTCAGCTCTCAGATTTCCCGTATAGGCCAACTATCGAATATGACACTTTTATCTGTGGCCAACATTTCCAAGGAATTTGCCTCAGAGGATCAATCCACCTTAGCGATAAAGAGGGTAGGTTTTCAGGTCGGAGAGCGGGACTTTCTCTCCATTATCGGCCCATCAGGATGTGGAAAGACCACCCTACTCATGATCGTTTCTGGTTTACTCTCGCCGACCACCGGAGAAATAACGCTCAAAGGCCATCAGGTGACTTCCCCTCCTCCTGGTCTCATTCTACTGTTTCAGGACTACAGTCGGTCTCTCATGCCTTGGCGCCGGGTTTTTAGTAATGTGCGTTTCGGACTGGACCTAAAAAGGCAGCAGCATCAATTCAAGGGTCAGGATCTTAGGAAACAGGCGGAGAAATACCTGGAGGCTGTTGGCCTTCTGAAATTCCAGAATCATTATCCTTGGCAGCTATCTGGTGGGATGCAACAACGCGTGGCTATCGCTCGGGCCCTAGCCTGTGAGCCAACCTTACTTGTTATGGATGAGCCCTTCGGTTCGTTAGACGCGCAAACCCGAGCGGAATTAGAAGACCTTTTGCTTGAGGTTTGGGAGCAGTTTGAGCAGACGATCATTTTTGTTACCCACGATATTGAGGAGGGTATCTACCTTTCCGACCGGGTCATCGTCCTGACTGCCTCCCCTGCCGAGATTCTTAAGGAATTCCGCATTGACCTGCCACGGCCGAGGAATCAAATTGAGACACGGAGTGATCCCAATTTTCTGACTATCAGAAATAAAATCCACAAGATGATAATCCACGATACAGCAGGCTCAGGTCACGCAAACCATGTCGGTGCGCAGTGAGAAAACCATCTTTGCTCGTTTATTTCACCTCACCTTTCATACAAGATGGGGAGGTGTACTTACGATCTTCGCATTACTGGCCGCGTGGCAAATTGGATCGACTCTTGAGGTTATCCATCCTGTATATATTCCGAGAATCACGATAATCGGTCAGGCTCTCTACGACGTTTCCGTTTCAGGGGAACTTCTAGAACATTACAGAATCAGTCTGTTCAGGATGGTTGTAGGGTACGGTTTGAGTGCCTTCTTGGGAATCGTCTGTGGCCTAATTATTGGATACAGTAAAATCGTTTTCAATTTGACCGAACCCGTGATTGAATTCTGTCGGCCAACCCCGGTATCTGCGATTATTCCTATTGTCATTCTCCTTCTAGGCATTGGTAATGAAATGAAGATCTTTATTGTTGCCTGGGCGAGCTTCTGGCCAATTCTGGTGAACACTATCGACGGAGTTCGAGGAGTTGACCGCATTCTCGTTGAAACGGCGAAGATCTTTGGTGCCACCCGCTGGGAGCTCTTCAAAAGGGTCATCCTCCAGGCTGCTTCCCCTCATATCGTTACCGGCATGAGGGTTAGCATTGCCATCTCGCTGATCGTGACCGTTATTGCCGAGATGCTTGCTGGAAACAATGGGATCGGTTTTTTTGTTCTGGATGCGGAACGAACGTTTCGAATTCCGGAAATGTATGCAGGAGTTTTTTCCATGGCCATTGTGGGGTACTCGGTTAACCGTGTCTTCGTTTTCATAGAATCGATCGTGATGGCCTGGCATAAGGGTCTGACATCAAAAGAAGCACAATAAGGGACGCCTGGCAGGATTCATCAAAATTGCAGGAAGGGTTCGTCCTCTGAATCAAGGGGATTTGCGAATGAATTGACTCCCACCATTAGCCGAGGGAGGAATTCCCGAACTGATCTGCACTTTAGTGGTTTTTTCGATTCTCGGTGGCTCCATTCCTATCGGGTATGGGGTGTCAAAATGTGTGAAAGGGGATATTACGGATACGAGATTTTTCCTAGAAGGAGATAGAAGCCACCAGATCATTGAATTCCCGTGCGTGGGCTAGAACGTGATCGCTGTACCCGATAATGCCAATTCCCATTCGATTCGTGATATTTGCCCCCATATAACGATAAATGATAATTCTCTTTGTCGTCATTTTTCTTCCAGCCTGGAATCCTGAACTTGAGGAAAAGGTGTAGTACTCCAACTCCATGACAAACTTAATTACCCTACTTGAGGCGTTGCGGGGTTCCCATTTTTTTGAAAACTTTATGATCACTGGATTTGAGGCATCTAAACCCCAGCTGGCCAGAAGCTTTTCAGGGGTTACCGCCTCATAAAACTGATCTTTTCTTTCCCCCGTTAGTCTTCCCTTGTAATGACGCGGTCTTTCGAATCGAATAATCGTTCTATCGGGGTGGATGAGCTTTTCGCCCCTCGTTACCCACGGCTTATCCAGGGAACCTACGCGGTAGGCTCTCTTTGAAGCGCAACCATACAGCAAAGACAGAAGGCATGCTACGATGATGAAATACCCCAGCGTCCTTTTCCAGATCTTTTTCAACGCCCTCTCCTTACGGGATCTATCGATTGGCCTGATTATGCACATCCCATGCCATACCGTTGATCTTGAAGGGAAGGGGAGACCGGAAATCTGGAGGAGAGTTAGATGGCTTGACATCTCAGAGTGATCTGCTTTAATCGATCAAGAATAATCACCAGGTGCCGAATAGAAAAGCCAGGAATAACCGGATAGACATGGGAGGTGAATATGGATCGTTTTCAGGATCGGATTCTAAGAGCCGCCAAGCTAGATGCCGCCTTGTATGATGAGGTCGAGAGTGATCGGGAGGCAATGGGCCAAGCGGTGGTAGCAGTTATTCTGTCGAGTATAGCCGCTGGCATCGGAACCATAACCAGAGGAGGGTTTGGTGGGATCTTGTTTGGAACGATATTCTCCCTCTTTGGCTGGTATGTCTGGGCGTATATTACCTATTTTGTTGGAATCAAGTACCCTTCTGGATCAAAGACAACACCAGATCTGGGTGATTTGTTGCGGACAATTGGCTTCTCGAGTTCGCCTGGCTTGATTCGAATAATCGGCATTATCCCGGGCCTGACAGGATTGGTTTTTTTCATTGCCTCCATCTGGATGCTAGTCGCGATGGTTGTGGCGGTCAGACAGACGCTTGATTATGATGACACATCACGTGCTCTCGGGGTTTGTTTACCTGGATGGATTGTTCAGTTGATCATCCTATTTCTGTTATTCTCGATCTTTGGTCCAAAAACCACTTAGTTTCATACCCAGCGGTAAGAGGGAAAGGAGATGAAACAAAAGCGGCTTGAGGGCAAGAAGCAAGGACAAACCTCAGTAGTCGTTCGGAGAGAAAAGGCGTAAAGGGGACGAATACTCAGGGTGGTGACTTCCGTTTCAGTAGCCAGAGCGCTTTCCCGTAACCTCTTCTATATCAATTCTGATGATTGCCGACCGGTTTACGGCTTCCTCATCAAACTGGAATTTTCTCTCAGAGTAGCAGCTCATCATGACCGAGTAAGCCTTGAGTTTCTCTTCTAGCCCCTCGACAAAAGAAGCTTTTCCAAACCCAATGACGCTCCGATACTTGAACCCCCATTTGCAAGCGTCGGTTTCATGTTTTATGAATTCCACATCTGTTTCGACTTCGAAGCAGACATTGTTGTTCCTTCGAATGATATCGAGTTTCCGTCCTTCAAGGGCACAGTGAAAGTATAGCGTCCTGTCCTCATAGCCGTAGCACAACGGAACCACATAAGGGACACCATTCTCACACAAACCTATCCGGCAAATCTGCCCCTTTTTTATGATCTCCTCGATTTCCGAAAAATCAGTGATCTCCCTGTCCTTTCTTCGCATAATCTACCTTTCTAACTGTGGCGTTGAGGAAACATCGCTACCTTGCTTCACCATTACAAGGTAAGAAACCGGAAAAATCAACAAGAAAACCTGAAGGTTCCTAAAAAACCAGGTATGTCGCTATGCAAGTAGTCGGAACTTAATTCTGTTTTCGAATTACGCAAGTGCCCGACTCCCTTTTCGCTGGTTCTCAAGGGCTTTTCTTGGTTTGATTTATTCTTAAAGGTTCTTCGGATTCCTGTCGATACAAGGACCAAAAAGAGATCATTCAGGAGGAATCCATGAAAGTGAAAAGGACGATTCTCTACATGTTACTCCTTTTGATGGTCCCAGTCCTTTCGGGATGCTGGTATGCTGCTGCCGCCGGAGCCGGGGCTGCTGGGGGCTATCTCATGAGGGACGCAGGTTACAAAGTTCAAAAACCCATTGAAAAAGAGACTGAGAGGTAGAAACACCCGATTTGAAGACAAACGGCGGAGCGGCGAAACTCAACTGAACCCTGAGATGGTCAAGTGTGCCTTGACTTATCCCGAAGAAACCCAATAATGAGAGGGAGGGACTAGGACTTTAGGAGGTCATCATGGAACTGAAGAGCTTATCCACTGAGGCTGCCGAGTTACGAAGCGTGATCATTGCCTCGAGCATGACATCCTGCTACCTTATCCTCGAGGAGATGGCAGCCAATCGGGAGCTGGCGGTCCGCTACGAAGACTACAG
>JABAOD010015630.1_pt2 | contig 10949 bp, 6 predicted proteins | sample 7062151 | NCBI WGS metagenome assembly JABAOD01 (sample SAMN14538626, study PRJNA623070) | marine sediment metagenome | biome: marine biome [ENVO:00000428]; feature: marine pelagic biome [ENVO:01000023]; material: deep marine sediment [ENVO:00002113] | place: India: Gulf of Khambhat ...
CTCGACCGCCAACACCTTCCTGATGATCCCGTCGACCAACGTCGCGCGCGACATCTACCAGCGCTTCCTCAACCCCGAGGCCAGCGAGCAGCGGGTCATCCGCACCCAGCGGGTCATGATCGTGGTGCTGGCGCTGGTCGCCTACGCCGCCTCGACCTTCTTCGAGTCGATCCTCGACATGGCGCTCTACGCCTACACCATGGTCGGGGCGGCGGTGACCCCGGCCCTGCTGGCCGCCTTCCTCTGGCGGCGGGTCACGGCGGTCGGCGGCACGATCTCGGTGGCAGCCGGGGTGGTCGCCTGCCTGCTCTTCGCGGTCCTCAACCAGGTCGGCGTGGAGAGCATCCCCCTGGGCTTCACGGTGATGCCGCTCGACTACGAGTACGCCATCTACCCGGCCGCCTTCGCCTCCTTCCTGGGCCTGATCGTCGGCAGCCTGCTGACCCCCGCCTCGCCGGAGAAGAAGTGGCGGCCATTCTTTCCCGAATAATCGCCGCATTGTCCGTGTTCTGAATAGGTGAACGTCGAAACGGGGGAACCGTGGCTCAGGTACGACCGGTCGCCGTCGCCGGGCTCTTCTATCCCGCCGGAACCGGGGAGTTGCGCGAGGCGGTAGAGCGCTACCTGGAGGAGCGGCGCGGCGGGCAAACCGAGCTGACCGCCAAGGCGCTGATCGCCCCTCACGCCGGCTATGTCTACTCCGGGCCGGTGGCGGGCAGCGCCTTCGGCAGCCTGGGCGCGAGCGCCGCTCGGATCGAACGGGTGGTGCTGCTTGGCCCGGCCCACCGCTATCCGGTGCGCGGCTTGGCCCTGCCCGCCGCCGACGCCTTCGCCTCCCCTCTGGGCGAGGTACCGGTGGACCGCGAGCTGGCCAGTGCGGTGGCGGCGCTGCCTCAGGTCGATGTGAGCGAGCCCGCGCACGCCCCCGAGCACTCGCTGGAGGTGGAGCTGCCCTTCCTGCAGGTGCTGCTCGGCGAGTTCACGCTGCTGCCGCTGGTGGTGGGCGGCGCCTCGCCCGAAGAGGTGGCCGAGGTGCTGGACCTGGTCTGGGGCGGCGAGGAGACCCTGATCGTGATCAGCTCCGACCTCTCCCACTACCTCTCCTACGACGCGGCCTGCCGTACCGACCGGGAGACCGCAGAGCGGATCGTGCGGATGGACGCGCCGCTCTCGCCCGATCGGGCCTGCGGCGCGGCCCCGATCAACGGCCTCCTCCTGGCGGCCGGGCGCCGGGGACTGCGCGCCCAGCTGCTGGACCTGCGCAACTCGGGCGACACCGCCGGCGACCGCCACCGGGTGGTCGGCTACGGCGCCTTCGACTTCCTGGAAGCGGCATGACCGGAGACGGCGAGCGCGGCCCCGTGCTGCTGGCGCACGCCCGCGCCGCGCTCTGCGAGGCCCTGGATGTGGAGGCCGATCCGGCGCCGTCGCCGGCCTGGCTGCGGCAGCCGGGTGCCACGTTCGTCACCCTCAAGCGGGACGGCGAACTCTGTGGCTGCATCGGTTCGCTCGCCGCCTACCGGCCCCTGGGCGAGGACGTGCGCGACAACGCCCTCGCCGCGGCCTTCCGCGATCCGCGCTTCCCGGCCCTGACCGCGGGCGAGCTGCCGGCGGTGCGGATCGAGGTGTCGCTGCTGTCGGAGCTGGAGCCGCTGGTCTGCGCCGACGAGGCGGACCTGGTGCGCCGGCTCCGCCCCGGCGTCGACGGTCTGGTGCTCGAGGATTCCGGCCACCGCGGCACCTTCCTGCCCGCGGTCTGGCGTCACTTTCCGGCGCCGGACGAGTTCGTGCGCCAGCTCAAGCGCAAGGCGGGCCTGGCACCAGACTCCTGGTCGGCCGAGATGTCGGTGAGCCGCTACACGGTGCGCAGCTGGGCCGAGCCGCAGCCGGGCTCGTGATCGGCGGGCGCGGATTACCCAGCGCTGGGATGGCGGGCCGGCGCGTGCCCTCGCCGCGGCTGCGGGCCGGTCTACTCGGCGCGCAGCGACTCGACCGGGTCGAGAGCGGCGGCGCGGCGCGCCGGCAGCACGCCGGAGACGAGCCCGGTCGCCAGGCTGACCCCCACCGCGGCGGCGACGAACCCTAGCGGGGTGTGCACGCTGAGCCCGGGGACCGCGGCCTGCAGCAGCGCCGCCAGCCCCAAGCCGGTGCCGACGCCGAGCAGACCGCCGAGGGTGGCCAGCGTCGCCGCCTCGGTGAGGAAGACCCACTGCACCTGCGCGCGGGTGGCGCCGAGCGAGCGCACCAGGCCGATCTCGTTGGTGCGCTCGCCGACCGCGATCCACATCATCGTCAGGATGCCGATGGCGCCGACCACCAGCGAGACGCCGGCGATCGCGCCGACCGCCAGGGTGACGATGTTCATGACGTTGCCGAACACCTCGAGCATCCCCGCCTGGGTGGTGATGGTGAAGTCCTCCTTGCCGCCGTGGCGCTCGATCAGCAGCCGCCGGATGCCCTCCTCGACCTGGTCGAGGAGCTTGGCGTGGGTGAAGGTGAGGTCGATCTCGTTCAGCTCGTCGAGGTTGAAGATCTTCATCGCGCTGGCGACCGGGATGTAGGCCGCGTCGTCGAGGTCGAAGCCCAGCAACGTGCCCTTGGGCTCCATCAGGCCGACCACCCGGAAGCGGCTGCCGCCGATGCGCACGAACTCGCCGAGCGCGTTCTCCTCGCCGAACAGCTCCTGCTTGAGCTTCGGCCCGAGGACTGCAGACTGGTCGCCGCGGCGCGGGTCGCCGCGGCTCCAGAACGAGCCCACGCGCACGCCCCACTTCCAGACCTCGGGGACCTCCGGCGTGACGCCGTAGACGTAGACGCTGCGGGCCCGGCCGCCGCCTTCCACCCGGGCGGTGCCGAAGACCAGCGGCACGATCTTCTCGACTCCCGGCACCCGCGAGAGGGCCTCGGCGTCGTCGATGGTCAGCTTGTGGGTGCTGCCGCCGAGGGCGCCCGGGATGCCCATCGTCTCGGCCTTGCCGGGGTTGATGGCGATCAGGTTGGTGCCGAACTGGGTGAACTGGGCGACGACGTACTGGCGCGTGCCTTCACCGATCGAAGTCAGCAACACCACCGACGCGATGCCGATGGCGATGCCCAGCATCGATAGACCCGAGCGCAGGCGGTAGGCGAGGATTGCCCTGAGGCCGAGCAGGAAGAGGTCGCGCACGAGCGCAGTCTAACTCCCCTGGCGCGATGGAGCGGTGGCGGTGGCGTGCGGCCGCCTCGAAAATCTCGACACGAAACGGCCCTGGCGCGGGATAATCGGCCTGTGACGAACGGACGGAGCCGGGCGCGTGGCCGCCGTGTCCTCAAGGGGCTGACCGTGAGCTTGGCCGCCTTGCTGGCGATCGTGCTGGTCGTCTACGGCGCCCTCCACCTGGCTCCCGTCCAGCGCGCTCTCTTCGATCGCGCGGCGGCGACGATCGAGGCCCGCACCGGCCTCCGCCTCGGCGCCGAGTCGGTGCGGCTGGCGCCGCGCCGGGGCCGGCTCGAGCTGGTCCGGCCCCGGGCCTCGGCGGGTGACGCCGAGCCGTTCCTGACCGCGGGGCGCCTCGCCGTCGAGCTGGCGCCGCTGTCGCTGCTGGGCCCGCTGACGGTCGTGCGCGAGATCGTCCTCGAGGGGCCGCAGTTCGATGCGTCCCGGCCGCTGCCCGAGTTGGGCGGCGCCGGCGGCGAGCCTGCGGCGGCAGCCCCCCCCGCGCTCGAGATCCGCGAGCTGGCTGTCAGCGGTGGCTCGGCTATCGGCGTGCCGCTGCCGGCGCAGGTGGCCCCCCACCTGGCGGCACCGCGCCTCGACGGGCTCGGGCTCCGGGGTCGGCTGCTCGACGGCCGGCTGGAGCTCGCCTTGACGGCAGCCGAGCTGCGGCTCGAGAGACCGGAGGCCGCGCCGTTGCTCTTCGCCCTCGCGGGCAGCCTGAGCGGTCCGCTGGCGGGACCGCTCGAGCTCGAAAGCCTGCGCCTCGACGGCGACGCCCTGAGCGCCGTCCTCTCCGGGATCATCGGCCTCGAGGCGACGCAGCCGCTCGCGGCCAGCTTCGACCTCACCGGCGACCCCGCCCTGCTGCTGGCCGTCGATGCCGCCGGCGAGCCGTTGCGCGTCAGCGGCCGCGCCGACCTCCGCGCCGGGTCCGCGCAGGCGCGGCTCGAGGCACCCGATCTGGCGGCCGAGCTGCTGCGGCCGTGGCTGGCGCCGCAGCTCTTCGAGCAGGCGTCCCTGCCGGCGACGCGCCTCGCCGTCAGCGGCGCCCTCACTCTCGAGGACGGCCAGGCGCAGATCGACGCGCAGCTCGACTGGAGAAGGGGCGGGGAAGACCTGCTGCGGACTGCGCTCGCCGGCTCGTTCGCGGTGCCGCCGCGCGAGGTGGGGGTGGACCTCGGTCTGTCGCTGTTGCCCCGCCAGCCCGGCCGCCGGCAGCTCAACGGGCGATTTGTCCTCGCGGCGGAAGATCCGACCGCCGCGACCGGGCGCGCCCGGATCGAGCTGCGGTCACCGTCGCTGGCGCGGGACCTGGAGCATCTGCGTCGGCTCTGGCCGAGCTGGGTGCCAGCGCTGCCGGAGGCGGCGGCGAGGGGGTCGCTGAGCGCCGACATCCGGCTCGACGGCCGCCTGACCGATCCCGAGACCCGCCTCGACGCGACCTGGAGGCCGGCGCCAGGCGCCACCGCGACCCTGTTGGCCGACGGCCGGCCCCTCTCCAGGAGCCTGGGAGCGACGCTCGCTATCGACGCGTTGCCGCTGGCGCTCGTCGATCCCGAGCTGGGCGGCACGATCACCGGCTCGGGCGGCATGACCCTGGCTGGCGAGCGGCTGGCCGGCGAGCTGCGGCTCGAAGGCTCCGGCGTCGCGTGGGGCGACGCCGCCGTCGACAGTGTCGGCCTGGTGGCCGAGCTGGACGGCCGCCGTCTGCTGCTGCGCGACCTCACCGCGGTGATGGGCGAGCGGCGCCTCGCCGCCGCCGGCGACGTCGATCTCGAAGCCGCCGCCGGAGTGCTGGAGGTCGAGGTGCGGGGAGAGATGGGCCCCCTGACGGCGGCCGACGCCCGGCTGCGCCTGGCCGAGGGAGTGCTGCAGGTGGAGGTGCCGCGCGCCGTGGTGGCCGGCGAGAGCGCCTCGCTCAGCGCCGCGCTGCCGTTGGGCACCCTGACGCGGCTGCCGGGGGCGGAAGGCCTGGCGGCACTGCCCCTGAGAGCGGCCGGCGGGCCTCTGAGCCTGGCCTGGGAGGTGCCCGAGATCGACTGGGCGGCGGCCTTCGCGGCCGCCGGCGAGGCGGCGGCGCGGAGCTGGCGCGCCGGTGTCGAGGGCCGGCTGACCTTCGAGCCCGACGATCTCGGCAGCGCCGAGGGCGGGCTGGCGGTGTCCGGCCTGGCTGTGGAGGAAGGCGGCCACCGGCTCGTGGCGGGCGGGCCGCTCCGGGTCACGCTGGCCGCCGCCGAGCTCTCCCTGGGCGCGGTCGAGATCGATGTCGACGGGCAGCAGGTGGCGCTCGAGGGGACCGGCCGCCTGGCCGCCGATTGGTCGCCACAGAGGCCGGCGGCCGAGCTGCTAGAGGAGCTGCGGCTGGTCGCCCGCACGGCGCTGCCGGAGCCGCTCGCGGCCCTGGCGCTGGCGCTGCGCTACGGCCGGGAGCAGCTGGACCTGGCGGCCGACGTCGAGTACCGGGACGGCCGCGCCGGCGGGCTGACGGCCGCGGTGCCGGTGGCCGCCCTCTCGCCGCTCCTGGCCGAGCCCGGCGCCGCGGCCGCCGAGACCGAGCCGGTGCGCATAGGCTGGGATCTGCCGGCGGCGGACTGGGGCCCTCTCGCGGCGCCCTTCCTGCCCGAGCCGGAGCCCGGGGCGCCACCCCTGCCGCTGGTCGCCGGCAGCCGCGGCAGCCTGGCGATCGCGCCTGCCCGGCCGGCCCTGGCGAGCGGCGAGCTGTCGATCACCGACCTCGAAGCCGAGGTCGGCGGCCAGTCGCTGCGGGGAGACGGTCCCCTGCGCCTGCGCCTCGGCGAGGCGCGGGTCGAGGTCGGTCCCATGCGTTTGCTGGCGGCGGGAGCGCCGTTGGAGCTGGCGGGCTCGATCGAGCTGGACCCCGCCTGGAGCCCGCCGGCCCCCGCCGGCGACCTGGTGCGCCATNNCGCTCGAGCTGGCCGGCGCGGTCGAGCTCGACCCTGAGTGGAGCCCGCCGGCTGCCGTCGGCGAGCTCGTCCGTTACCTGTCGTTGCAGGGCGACGGCATGCTGCCGGCGGCGATGGCCAATCCGTTCCTCGGCGGCGGCGCCGGCGAGGGGATCTTGAAGGCCGAGCTCGAGATCGCCGGACCGGTCGGCGCCATCGAGGGCCGCGTCGAGCTGGCCGGTCCGGGCGCCGGCTTCTTCTTCGTCTCGCCGTACACGGTCAAGATCGACTCGCCGCGGCTGGCGATCCGGTTCGACGGTTCCGGCGCCGCGACCCTCTCCGGCGAGGCGCAGGTCAACGACGGCGCCGCCCGCTTCGAGGGCGAGACGGTGCCCGGCGGCGGCTTCGAGCTGCGCACGCGGCTCGAAGGTGTGCGCGCGTTGCTCGACTACGGGCTGCGCGCCGTCCTCGACGGCGATCTGACCCTCGCCCTGGCACCGTCGGGCGGCGGCGGGCTGTCGGGGCGGCTGACCGTCGACCGCGGCGAGCTGACCCGGCCGATCAGCCTGCACGGTGAGGTGCTGAGCCAGGTCCTGGCGCCGGTCGATCTGCTCGGCACCGAGGAGTCGCCGCTCGAGGCGATCGCTCTCGACCTGTCGTTGGAGACCCGGGAGGGCGTCCGGATACGCAACAACCTGGCCGACCTCAAGGTGCGGTGGGAGCCGCTGACGATCCGCGGCAACCTGCTGTTGCCGACCATCGAGGGGCAGCTCGAGGTCGACCCGGGAGGCCTGATCTACGCCTACGGCCAGACGGTCCGGCTCGATTCGGCGGCTCTCGTCTACGCCGGCGAGCCGGGCGAGACGCCGACCATGGAGGTGGAGACGACGACCTCGCTGGAAGACCCGACGATCGGCCGCCTGGCGGGCAGCGATCCGTTCCGCACGGAGCGTGGAGGAGATACGGCGGCGTCGCCGGAGGCGGTGGCCACCGATCTCGCCGCCTACCTCGGCGAGCAGCTGGCCGGCTCGCTCAGCGAGTCGCTGGGCGGCGCCAGGATCAGCTTCCGTCCGCTGCTGATCTTCGGCGAGGCCGACCCTTCGGCACGCCTCACGCTGAGCCGCGACGTCTCGGCCTTCGCCACCCTGGCCGCTTCGATCGATCTCAGGAACGCCGAGCGCCAGACCTACCTCCTCGATCTGCATGAGTTCGAGGCGGCGCCGTTTCTCACCAGCCAGCTGTTCAGCAACGATTTCGGCAACGAGGGAGCCACCCTCCAGCAGCGTCTCCAGTTCGGCGGCGCCCGCAGCGAGGAGACGGGCCCGAGGATCCGCCGCTTGCGGGTCGATCGCCCGCCGGGGATCGGCCGTCGCGCCCTGCGCCGCGCGGTCGGTTACCGCAAGGGCGACCGACTGCCCGATGGCGGCGCTTTCGAGGTCGAGGTCGAGCTGGCAGAGCTACTGCGGCGGCGCGGCTATCCGGACGCGCGCGTGGAGGCAGCGGTCGCGGCGGTGGAGGGCCGCCCGCGGGTCGACCTCGAGGTGGCGATCGACAGCGGCCCCCGGGTCGAGTTCGTCTTCACCGGCGAGCGCCTGCCGGCGCCGCTGCGCGGGGCCGTCACGGCGCTCTACCGGGGGGGCTTCTACGAGCCGGTAACGCTGGAGGAGATGCGGACCCAGGCGTTGCGGGCCTGGCGCAGCCGTGGCCACCTCGAGCCGGAGGTCGTGATCGAGCGTCAGGTGCTGTCCGGCGGACCGCCGGAACAGCGGCGGATCACGCTCCACTCGGATCCGGGCCGGCGGGTGGAACCGGGACCGCCGGAGTTCGTGGGGCTGGCGCCGCCCGAGGCGGCCGACCTGGCGGCGCTGTTTGCGACCCCTCTGCAGCGCGTCGAGCTGGCAGCCGGTCTGCCTGCCGCCGAGCGCCGCGTGCGGTCCGGTCTGGCGGCGCTGGGATACCCGGATGCCGCGATCGCGGAGCGCCAGCTGTCGGCCGACGGCCGCCTCCTCAGGCTGTGGATCGAGCCCGGCGAGCGGCTCCGGATCGGCGCGATCGAGCTCGTCTACGAGGGCAGCCTGCGCACCGAGGTGGAGGAGGCGGGAGGCCTCACCGCCGGCAGCCCGGTGCGCGCCGATCGGCTGGCGCGGGCGGCCCTGGAGGTGGAGCGCGAGCTGCGCGAGAGCGGCTACGTCGACGCCGAGGCCCGGCTGCGCCTCGTGCAGCCGGGGCCGGAGCAACCGTACGAGCGGACCGCGGTCTTCGAGGTCGAGAGAGGCTCGCGCTACCGTGTCGCCGGCACCGGCTTCGAAGGTCTCGGCGCCACCCGCGGCCGCTGGGCCGCCGCGCGGGTGGCGGGCCTCGAGGAGGGCGAGCCGCTGCGCCCGAGCGACCTCCGCGCCGCCCGCCGGCGGCTCTATGGCACGGGCTTGTTCTCGGTCGTAGGCTCGCGCACGGAGCCCGATCCCGAAGGCCGGTCGCAGATCGTCTTCGAGGTGGCGGAGCGGCCGCGCTACCGCCTCGCCTACGGCCTCCGCTGGGAGAGCGAAGAGGGCACCAGCCTGGTGGTCGACCTGCTGGACCGCAACTTCCTCGGCCGCGGCGTCGACGTCGGCCTGCGCGCGCTGTGGTCCGAGGACATCCAGCGGCTGCGCCTGAGCGCCACCATCCCCGGCCTGCTGGGCCCCAGGAGCAGCCTCGGGCTGTTCGCCCTCGGCGAAGAAGAGGAAGAGCTGGTCGACGATGACGAGATCCTGCAGTTCACCCGCACCGCGGAGACCACGCTGCAGCTCGGCTGGCAGTTCGGGCCGCGCTCGACCGGGCGGCTCTACGGGCGCTATCGCGAGGTCCTGTTCCGTGAGACCTTCCTCGTCGAGGACCCCCTCTTCGGCTTTCCGGACCCCATCGAGTTCGAGATTCGGCGGCCGTTCCTGGGCCTGCAGTTTCTCTACGACACCCGCGACGAGCAGGCGGCGCCGCGGCGAGGCATGTTCGGGAGCGTCGACTTCTCGTTCAGCGACGAGGCGCTGGGCGGCGACCTCCGCTACGCGCGGCTGTTCGGCCAGCTGAACACCTTCCGCCCGGCCGGCCGGCTGGCGGGGCGCGAGCTGACCTGGGCGCAGTCCGTGCGCCTGGGCCGGGCCGAGGCCTTCGATGAGCAGCAGATCACCAGCGACCAGCTACTGCTCGCCGGCGGCGAGTATTCGGTGCGCGGCTACCGGCGAGAGACCGTCGGCCCTCCCGAGCTGCGCCAGGTCCGGCCGCGGGGCATCCAGACCAACAGCCTGCTGGTGCTCAACGAGGAGCTGCGCTTCGAGATCTGGGATCCGGTCTCCGGCCTGCTGTTCGTCGACGCCGGCAACGTCTGGATCACGGACCGGGACTTCGACTTCGATCTCTTCGCCTCGGTCGGCTTCGGCATCCGGGCGCGCACGCCGTTCGGCCTCCTGCGCCTCGACCTGGCCTATCCGCTGGACGGGCGGCCTGGGGTCGATCCCGAGTACAAGCTCTATCTCGGTCTCGGCAACGTCTTCTGAGGGGTGACGGCCGCCGGCGGCCGCCACCACGAGGATCGCGGCCGCCGCCGAGCCTCTCCTCCGGCGGCGGGCGGTGAGCCGGCCTCGCGGTGCCGCCCCGCGAGAGCGTGGTGCAGCCGGCTAGAACCGCAGGCTAGATCGCCTCCAGGATCCGCCGGGCGCGTGGCGCGTCCGGGGCGTTGGGCGCCAGCGCCAGGAACCGCTCGAGGTCGTTGATCAGCAGGTCCTTGCGGTTGACCTTCTCGGCGGCGATGGCGCGGAAGAAGTAGCCGTAGGCATTCTCCGGGTTCCTGTCCAACGCCTCCGTGAGCAGGTCGACGGCCGGCTGCCACTCCTGGGCCATGGCCCGGGTGACGCCCAGCTCGTAGACCACCTGGGCGTCGCCGGGGGCCAGCTCGCGGGCCTTCTGCAGTGCCGACAGGGCCTCGGGCAGCTGCCGTAGACGCTGGCGGGCGACGCCGAGGGCGACGAGGCTCTTGACGCTCTCGGGCTCGGCGGCCAGCTTGGCCTCGGCTCGGCGGGCCGCGTCCTGATAGGCCGCCTGGGCCTCGTCACGCAGCTTGGCCTGGGTGTAGGCCTCGGCCAGGTAGAGCGGCGCCGTCGGATCGCTGGGAGCCGCCTCGGCGGCGCGCCGCAGCTCCTCGACCGCTTCCTCGGGCTTGTTCTCCTGCAGCAGCACCCGGCCGATGGCCATGCGCGCCGCGGCGTTGTTGCGATCGGGCAACGTCGCGTGGAGCTCGCGCGCCCGGGCGGTGTCCCAGGCCAGCAGCCGGGCGTCGATCTTCTTGAGGACCTGCTGCGGCGACTCCTGCTGGGTGCCCTGCGAAGAGCCCTGCGCGGAGCCCTGGGAGGAGCTCGTGCTGCTGGTGCTCGCCGTGGTGGTCCCGGTCTTGGTCTTCTTGGTCTTCTTCGCCGTCGTGGTCTGAGCCAGGCCGGCGGCCGGCACCGCCGCTGCCAGAAGCAGCGCCAGTAGCCGGGTGCGATGGCGTCGAGTCATGTTCGATCTCCCTTGCCCGGGCCGGTGAGTGCCCGCCCGGGTCCGCAAAACGAGAAGCAAGAGTACTGCCAGGTGCCCTGGCGTGACTGGATCTTAGCGCCCGGCCAGGGCCAGCACCGGATCGAGCCGCGTCGCCCGCCGCGCCGGCAGCCAGCCGAAGACCAGGCCGACGCCGATCGATACCGTCAGGGCGGCGGTCACCGCCCACGCCGGCGGGCTGGCCGGCAGCTGCGGGAAGAGGCCCACCATTACCCTCACGACGGCCCAGCCCAGGACCAGGCCGAGCAGACCGCCGGCGCTCGAGATCATCGCCGCCTCGG
>JABAOD010023624.1_pt4 | contig 10945 bp, 9 predicted proteins | sample 7062151 | NCBI WGS metagenome assembly JABAOD01 (sample SAMN14538626, study PRJNA623070) | marine sediment metagenome | biome: marine biome [ENVO:00000428]; feature: marine pelagic biome [ENVO:01000023]; material: deep marine sediment [ENVO:00002113] | place: India: Gulf of Khambhat ...
ACCGGGTCGAGCTTGCCCTCGCGCGCCGCCTCGGTCAGGTCGCGGGCGTATTTCTTGAGCGCGTCGTAACTGTCCTCGGCGGTCGCGCTGTCGGCCTTGCGGCCCTTGCGCACCGCCTCGATGGCGGCGTTGAGCGACTGCGGGTTGACGTTCGCGGCCTTCAGCGCGGCGGCCGCCGGCGTGCCCTCGGCGAGCGCCAGCGCCAGCAGCAGCCGCTCGGCGGTCACATAGCTGTCGCCGGCCTTGTCGGCGATCTTCTCCGCCTGCTCGAACAGGCGTGCGCTCTCCGGGGCCAGATACACCTGGCCGGCGCCGGTGCCTTCCACCTTCGGCTGCTTGGCCAGCGCCGCCTCGGTCTCGCCCAGGGCCCGCGCCGGATCGCCGCCGGCCGCGCGGATCAGGCCGGACGCAAGGCCCTCCTTGTCGTCGAGCAGGACCTTCAGGAGATGCTCCGGCGTCAGCCGCTGATGTCCCTCGCGAAGCGCCAGAGTCTGCGCGGCCTGGATGAAGCCGCGGGAGCGTTCGGTGTATTTCTCGAAATCCATCGTGCTGCCAGTCCCATCTAGGCCCCCTGCGATAGGCGGGCGGTCGAGGTTGCGCCATAGTTCGGACCCTCATCGGAGGCGTCCGGGCTCTATATGGCCACGATGCCGGGCAGGCTCAAGACCGCCGTCGGCGTTAACCTTTCAGTCGGAAATTCCGCGTTATATTATGCTGCATCGCAATATCGACGTTGCGCTGCAAAAAACAAGGCGGTACATGCCCGACCAGAGCGATTTTCATGCCAGGCTTTCCGGCTGGGGCCGGAGCGCCGTCGCCGCGCTGCAGGCGGCCTTCGCGGACGGTACAGGCGATGCCGCAACGCGCCGCATCGGCCTCGCCCTGCAGGGCGGCGGCGCCCATGGTGCGTTTACCTGGGGCGTGCTCGACGGCGTGCTCGAATCGGGGATGCGTATCGCGGCCGTCAGCGGCAGCAGCGCCGGCGCCTTCAACGCGGTCTTCATGGCCCACGGCCTGCTCGAGGGCGGGGCGGACGGCGCCCGCGAGGCGCTTGCGACCCTGTGGCGGCGGATCGGCGCCAAGGCCGCCTTCAGCCCGCTGCGCCCGAACTTCGTCGATCAGATGGGCGGCGGCTGGAACGTCGAGAACAGCGCCCGCTTCGTCGGCTTCGATTTGTTCACGCGGGTGCTGTCCCCCTACCAGTTCAATCCCCTCGACATGAACCCGCTGCGCGACCTCTTGAACGAATCGATCGACTTCGAGCGCCTGCAGCGCAACCGCCGGATCCGCCTGTTCGTGGCGGCGACCGATGTCGAGACCGGCCATGCGCGGATCTTCCGGACCCGCGAGGTGACGGCGGATGCGGTTCTCGCCTCGGCAACGCTGCCGTGGCTGCATCACGCGGTCGCCATCGGCGACCGGCACTACTGGGACGGCGGATTCGCCGCCAACCCGCCGATCATGCCGCTCATCGAGGAAACCGATGTGCGCGAGTTGCTGCTGGTGCGTCTCGACAACGGCGAGGCCGACAGCGTTCCCTTGACGGCGCGGGCGATTCATGCGCGACTCAACCAGATCATGTTCACCGCACCTCTCAATCGCGACCTCGAACAACTGGCCGATCTGCGGCGCCTCGCGCAGCAGGGGGCCTTGCGCGGTCCGGTGGCGCGCCGGCTGGCCGCGCTCCGCCTCCACGTCGTCGAGGGCGGCGATATCCTGCGGCCCTATGGCCAGTTCAGCAAGCTCAACCCGGAGCGCGGTTTCCTGCGCGATCTGTTCGCGCACGGCCGCGAGCGCGGCGACGCGTGGCTCGCCGGGCTCGACGAGCCAGAGATCGCCGTCGCCGGCGACGAGCCGATTCCCGAGACGTCATGACGGCGACCCTGGCACAGATCCGCCGCTATCCGGTCAAGGGCCTGAACGGTGAGATCCTCGATCAGGTCGACGTCTGCGTCGGCGAGGGCCTGCCGCACGACCGCCGTTTCGCCCTTGCCCACGCCGCCAGCCAGTTCGACCGCAGCAATCCGCAGTGGCTGCCGAAGCAGAACTTCCTGCAGCTGATGCGCGACGAGCGCCTGGCCCTGCTCGATGCGCGCTTCGACGCGGACACCGGCTATCTGACCATCTTCCGCGACGGCCGCCAGGTGGCGCGCGGCCAGGTCACGGAACCGCTGGGGCGAATCCTCGTGGAACAGTTCCTCGACGCGTTCCTGGAACCGGGGCCCCGCGGCAATCCGCATATCGTCGAGGCGCCCGGCATCATGCTGAGCGACGTGCCCGACAAGCTGGTGTCGATCGCCAGCCTGACCAGCGTCCGCGATATCGAGCGGGTCGCCCGGGCCCCGGTGGACCCGCGGCGATTCCGCGCCAACCTGTATCTCGACGGGTTGCCCGCCTGGGCGGAACTGGCGTGGCCGGGCAGCCGCATCGCCGTCGGTGCCGTCCAGCTCGAGGTGGTCCAGCGGATCAACCGTTGCGCCGCCACCGAGGTCAACCCGGACAGCAGCGCGCGGGACCTGCACCTCCTGCGAATCCTGCAGGACGGGTTCGGCCACACCGCGTGCGGCGTGTATGCGCGGGTGGTGACCGGCGGTGTGCTGCGCGCTGGCGATGCGGTGACTGCCCCGTCGGCGGTCGACGCCTGATATGTCGCGCACAGAAATCGAAACTGCATCGACAAAGAGGGCTCGGCAAGGCCGCCGCTAGGCCGCCCAGTTCCTGCGCGGCGGCACCTCCGGCGGCACGGTGGTATCGGTCTGCGGCTCGCCGGCCCCGAGCAGACGCACCGACGGGAACGCGAGCAGCAGCGCGGACGCGACGAAAATGCTCGAATAGGTGCCAATGGCGATTCCCCAGACCAGCGCGGCCGAGAAACCGCGCAATACCGGCCCGCCGAACAGCAGCAGCGACATGGCGGCAAGCATCGTCGTGCCGCTGGTCAGCAGCGTGCGCGCGAGCGTCTGGTTGACGCTCAGGTTGACCAGCGCCGCGAGTTCCATCTTCTTGTAGCGGCGCAGGTTTTCGCGCACGCGGTCGAACACCACGACGGTGTCGTTGATGGAATAGCCGGCGATGGTCAGCAGCGCGGCCACGGAGGTCAGGTCGAACGGCAGCCGCAGCACCAGGAACAGGCCGAGCGTGGCGATGACGTCGTGCAGCGTCGTGATCAGCGCGGCCAGACCGAACTGCCACTCGAAACGGAACCAGACGTATACGGCGATCAGCGCCACCGCCAGCGACGCGGCGGTGGCGCCGTCGACGAGCAGCTCGTGGCTGACCTGGGGGCCGATGAACTCGCTGCGGCGGATTTCGAAGGACGGGCCGAGCGCCGAAGTGATCGCAGTGACCGTCCGCTTTGGATCCACCGTATCGCCGGTCGCAAGGTGCACACGGATCAGGATGTCGCGGTCGCCGCCGATCGATTGCAGCGACAGCTCGGGCAGGCCGTTGCGGGCCAGCCGGCCGCGCAGCTCGCCGATGTCGACGGGTGCCGCCGACCGCGCCTCGACCAGCAGACCGCCCTGGAAATCGAGGCCGAGCCTGAGGCCACCGGCGACAAGGAGGCCGATCGAAACGAGCGTGATGACGGCGGTGAACGCAAAGGCCGCGCGGCGCCAGCGCATGAAATCGAGGCGCGTGTCGTCCGGCACGAGGCGCAGCAGGCGCATGGCTGTCCCGGAGGGAAAGACGTTCCTTGAAGACGTCCGACACGGGGCCGGCAAGAGCACCGCCGGTGCGGGCGATCTGAACAAGACCGCACAAGACATGGCGATGCGCAATGTCGTTGTCGAGTGGCCCAAGGCCGCTCGGCGCAACTTTATTTTGCAGGAGTCCCCTGCACCGCCGTGCCCCAACGACGAAGGGCGGCGTGTCGGCCACGCCGCCCCGTAATCCGGCCCGCTACCGGCTGCCGTTACTCGTCGCTCGGCGACGCGTCGCCGGCGCCCGCACCATTGGTTCCCGCGGACGTGCCGTCGCCGCTTGCTTCGCTGGCCTTGGGCGCACGCGTGCGGCGTCCCTTGCCGTTGCCGCGGCTTGCCCTGCGTTTCGGCGCCGGCGCGACGTCCGCGGCGTCATCCGGCTCGGCGGCACCGCCCTCGGGCTTCGCATCGGCGCCGTTGGGCTGTGCGGAATTCCGCTCCACCGCCGGCGCGGCACCGTCGGCAGCCGGGGCCCGCACCTCGGTCGGGGCCTCGGCTCCGTCCGACCCGTCGGCGCCGTCGCGCGGCCGATCACGGCCGCCGGAGCCGTTCTGCTGGCCCCTGCCGCGCCCCTGCGGATCATTGTCATTGTCCATGTTGATGATGCGGAAATAATGCTCCGCATGCTGGAGGTAGTTCTCCGCGGCGATCCTGTCTCCGGCCGACCCGGCATCGCGGGCGAGAGCGAGATATTTCTCGTGCACCTGATAGGCGTTGCCACGGATTCTGACACTCGGCCCGTTGCTGTCGAATGTCTGATGTCGCGGGGGAACGTTACGACGACCTGAGCCGCGCCCGCGCGAACGCTTCGAGTTCTGACCTTGCCTCATTGTACCTATCGCTGTGGGTTGCTCTGAACCAACCGGGTGCGGCACTGCCGCTCCCTCTCAGCCCCTGTCCCGACACGTCCAGAACCCGCAGATACATGCAGGCTGTCGCAATGATGTCCGGGGACCGTTCGGCGCTTGCCTTTCAGCATGGCGCGCGCCACGGGGCGGACATTAGACGGTCGGAACGGCCTTTCCAACCCCTTTTTTCCAGAAATTCGTCAATTTATCGTTTACGGGCGACCAGGCATCTGTCGTGCCCCGCGAGATCCCGGTAAACCCCGGCAACCGCCAGTTCGGCGCCTGCGACGATTTGCCCGACCGCCGCGCCCTGGCCGGCGCCGAATTCCAGCACCGCCGCGCCCCTGGGCGTCAGAATTCGGGCAATATCCGGCATCACGGCTCGATACGAGTCGAGTCCGTCGGGCCCGCCGTCGAGCGCGATCCGCGGCTCGTATTCGGCGACCTCCGGCTCGAGCTGCGAAATCTGCGCGGTCGGAATGTAGGGCGGGTTGCACAGGATCAGATCGAACGGGCGCTGGAGCGCGCGACCCCAGTCTCCCTCCTCGAACCGGGCCCGGGACGCCAGGCCGAGATGCGTCGCATTGCGCCGCGCCACGGCAAGCGCCTCCGGCGAGGCATCGATGCCCACCCCTGCGGCGCGCGGCAGTTCGTGGAGAATCGCCAGCAGCAGGCAACCGGTGCCGGTGCCCAGATCGAGCACGGACAGCGGGTCCGCGCGGTCTTCGACCACGTCCAGCGCCGCCTCGATGAGGGTCTCGCTGTCCGGCCGTGGGTCAAGCGTGGCGGGGCCGGTTTCCAGCTCCAGGCTCCAGAACTCGCGCCGGCCGGTCAGGTGCGACAGCGGCTCGCGCCGTTCCCGGCGCGCGATCAGGGCCTCGAACACGGCCGGTTCCGGCACTTCGCGCTCCGGATAGCCGGCCACCACCGCAGGCTCTATCCCCAATAGATGCGCCAGAATCAGCCGTGCCTCACGCCGGGCGTCGGCAATCCCCGCCGCCGCCAGTCGCCGCGCGCCGGTCGTCACGCAGTCGCCGATCGTCGCCGGCAGCGTCACTGGATCTCCGCCAGCCGCGCCGCCTCGTCGTCGGCGATCAGCGCGTCGATGATCTCGTCGAGTCCCTCGCCCGCCATCATGGCCGGCATGTTGTGGCTGCTCAAGCCGATGCGATGGTCGGTGATCCGGTCCTGCGGGAAGTTGTAGGTGCGGATCTTCTCGGACCGGTCGCCGGAGCCGACCTGGCTCTTGCGATCGGCCGCACGCGCCGCGTCCTGCCGTGCCCGCTCGGCATCGAACAGGCGGGCGCGCAGCACCTTCATCGCCTGCGCCCGGTTCTTGTGCTGCGACTTGTCGTCCTGGCACTGCACGACGATGCCGGTCGGAATGTGGGTGATGCGGACGGCGCTGTCGGTCTTGTTGACGTGCTGGCCGCCGGCGCCCTGCGACCGGTAGGTGTCGATGCGCAGGTCCTTGTCGTCGATCTCGACGTCGACCTCCTCGGCCTCGGGCAGCACCGCGACGGTCGCGGCCGAGGTGTGGATGCGGCCGCCGCTCTCGGTGACCGGCACCCGCTGCACCCGGTGCGTGCCCGATTCGAACTTCAGGCGCTGGAACACGTTGTGCCCGGAGATCGCGGCGCTGGCCTCGCGGTAGCCGCCGATTCCCGTCTCGCTGATGGTGATCGGCTCGAACTTCCATCCCTGCAGGTCGGCGTAGCGCTGGTACATCCGGAACAGCTCGGCGGCGAACAGCGCGGCCTCGTCGCCGCCGGTGCCGGCGCGCACCTCGAGGATGGCGTTGCGCGCGTCGGCCTCGTCGCGCGGCAGCAGCAGCAGCTGCATCTCGCGCTCCAGCCCGGGCAGACGGTCTTGCAGCGCCGCGTGCTCGCTCTCTGCCATGGCGCGCATTTCCGGATCCGCCTCGGAGTCGATCAGCTGCTCCAGGTCGGCCAGCTCCGCCCGTGCGCTTTTCAGCTCCTGGATCTTGGCCACGATCGGGCTGAGGTCGGAATATTCCTTCGACAGGCGCGCGAATTCGCCGGCGTTGCCGGCGCCTTCCGCCATCAGCTGCGCCAGTTCGTCATGCCGGGCAAGAACCCTGTCGAGCTTTTCACCCAGATTCATCGGTCCGTCTTTCTCGTTCGTCCTTTTCCTCTTCCGCTTCGGAGCCGGTCGCCGCATCGCTGTCGCCGGACAGCCCGAACAGGCGGCCGACCACCCGCGCGGCCTCATCGACGTCTTCGCCGGCGTTCGCCGCCACGTCGCGCAGCGCAATGCTGGGCGCATGCAGCAGACGGTTGACCAGGCGCCGGGTCGCTTCGCCGGCATCCGCCCTCGGGTCTGCGGCGAGGACCTCCTGGCGGATCGCCTCGAAACGCTCGCGCAGCGCCACCAGTGTCGGCACGGCATCGCGCTCCGCCCGCGAGCGGCGCCACGCGGCAACCGCGGCATCGACGATCCGCCACGCATCCGCGGCAGCCGCCTCGCGTTCCGCACGGTTCTCGCGGGCCACCGATTCGAGGTCGTCCAGCGTGTACACGAAGACGTCCTCGAGATCGTTCACGGTGGGATCGACATCGCCCGGCACGCCGCCGTCGACGACCAGGACCGGGCGGTAACGCCGCCGCTTGAGCGCCCGTTCCATCGCCTCCGTCGTTACCAGGTAGCGGCCGGCGCCCGATGCGGTCACGATGATGTCGGCCTCCGCCAGGGCATCGTCAAGGTCATGGAACGGCGTGAAATTGCAGCCCATGCGCCGGGCCTCGGCCTCGGTCCGGCGCGACGGCCCCGTCAGCATCATCCGGGCGACGCCGGCAAGCCGCAGCTGGCCGCCGATCAAGTCGCCGATATCGCCGAGGCCGAGGATCAGCGCGTTCACCTCCGACAGGTCGCCGTGCACGTCGCGGGCAAGCTGCACCGCACCGGAGGCCAGCGTGACCGAGCGTTCGGCGATCGGTGTTTCGGTGCGGACCTGCTTGGCTGCCATATAGGCAGCCTGCAGCAGGGTTTCCAGCTCCGGGCCGATCATGCCGTAACGGGCGGCGAGGCGGTGACCGGCCTTGACCTGGCCCAGCACCTGCGGCTCACCGATCACCTGGCTCTCCAGCGACGCCGCCACGCCGAAGATCCGGCGGACCGCACTCTCGCCGGTCAGCGCGTCGATTTCCCCCGCGATCGCGGCAACGTCTTGCCCTGCCCGGTCGGCCAGGATGGCGCAAACCGCGTCGATCGCCTGTCGCGGCACCTCCGACACGCCCTGGACCTCGACCCGGTCGCACGTCGACAGCACGATCGCCTGCCGGACGCCCGCCTCCGCGAGCCGCCGGAACAAATCCGGCACCGCGGCATCGTCGATGAACAGGCGGTCGCGCAGCGCGATGCCGCTCGACCGATGGGTCGCGCCGACGACGAAGGGTTCGGCCGGTCCGTGCGCCGGCATGACGCGCTACCGGTAACGGGCGAGCCGGTCGGCCAGCGAGGCCAGGGGCATCTCTTCCTGCTCGCCCGAATCGAGATCGCGCACGGTGGCAACGCCGCGCGTCAGTTCGTCCTCGCCAATGATGACCGCGGCCGCGGCGTTGAGTTTGTTGGCGCGTTTCATGCGCCTGGACAGGTTCCCGGAGAAGCCGAGATCGGCGGCAAACCCCGCGTGCCTCAGGCGCTGCGTTACCTCCAGTGCCACGGCCTCGGCCCCGGCGTCGACCGGGACCACCGCGACCGGCCGCGCGGCGGGCGGAACCGCGGTCAGCATCATCGACAGCCGCTCGACGCCGGCCGCCCAGCCGATGCCCGGCGTCGACGGCCCGCCGAGGGTTTCGATGAGGCCGTCATAGCGGCCGCCGGCCAGTACGGCACCCTGCGCGCCGAGCTCCCTTGTGGTGAACTCGAATGCGGTATGGGTGTAGTAGTCGAGGCCGCGGACCAGCCGCGGGTTGACCTCATAGGCGATGCCGAGCGCGTCGAGTCCCGCCTTGACCCGGTCGAAGTACTCGCGACTGAAGGCGTTCAGATAGTCGCCGAACAGCGGCGCTTCGGCCACCACCTGCCGGTCGCTCTCGTCCTTGGAATCGAGAATCCGCAACGGGTTGCGGTCGAGCCGCTCGAGGCTGTCCCGGGACAGGCAGTCCTTGTGCGCCCCGAAGTAGTCGACCAGCACCGCGCGATAGGCATGGCGGCTTTCGGGGTCGCCCAGCGTGTTGAGCTCGAGCACGGTGCGGTCGAGCACGCCCAGCTCCGCCAGGATATGCGCGCCGACCGCGATGATCTCGACATCGCCGAGCGGCTGCGCGACGCCGAGGAGTTCGACGTCGATCTGGTGGAACTGGCGCTGGCGGCCCTTCTGCGGCCGCTCGTAGCGGAACATCGGGCCGCTGTAGAAGACCTTGAGCGGCAGCTGGTTGGACAGGCCGGCGGAAATGAAGGCGCGCGCGATGCCGGCGGTCGCCTCCGGCCGCAGCGTCAGCTCCTCGCCCGCCTTCATCGAGAAGGTGTACATCTCCTTGGTGACGACGTCCGAGGTATCGCCGAGGCTGCGCCGGAACACCTCGGTGAACTCGAAGACCGGCGTCGTCATCTCCTCGTAGCCATAGCGTGCGGCGATCGCACGCGCCGTGTCCACGACATGGCGGTGCGGGCGCATTGCTTCGGGCAGGATGTCGCGCGTGCCACGAACCGGTTTCACCGAGGTCATGAGCGGTCCGTCCCGGCCTTATTCCGCGGCCTGCGGCGATTCGTCGGCCTCGATCTCGGCCGCCTTCTCCTCCACCATCCGCACCAGATGCTCGACGACGTCCTCGTCCTTGAGGCGATGATGCGGGATGCCGGCAACATAGACCTGGTGGGTGCCGCTGCCGCCGCCGGTGAAGCCGATATCCGTCTCGCGCGCCTCGCCCGGCCCGTTGACCACGCAGCCGATCACCGACAGCGTCATGGGCGTCGTGATGTGGGCCAGCCGTTCCTCCAGCTTGGCGACGGTCGCGATGACGTCGAACTGCTGACGCGCGCAGGACGGGCACGAGATGACGTTCACGCCGCGGTGCCGCAGGCCCAGGGACTTGAGGATCTCGAAGCCGGCCTTGACCTCCTCGACCGGATCGGCCGACAGCGACACGCGGATGGTGTCGCCGATGCCGGCCCACAGCAGGGCGCCGATGCCGATCGCGGACTTCACGGTGCCGCCGCGCAGGCCTCCGGCTTCGGTGATGCCCAGGTGGAGCGGGTAGTCGCACGCATCGGCCAGCCCCTGGTAGGCGGCGACGGCCAGGAACACGTCCGACGCCTTGACGCTGATCTTGAACGCGCGGAAGTCGTTGTCCTCGAGCAGCCGGGCGTGGTTCAGGGCGCTTTCGACCATCGCCTCCGGGCACGGCTCGCCGTAGCTCTCGAGCAGGTCGCGCTCGAGCGAGCCGGCGTTGACCCCGATGCGCATCGAGCAGCCGTGGTCGCGGGCCGCCTTGACCACCTCGCGCACCCGCTGGGCGCTGCCGATGTTGCCCGGGTTGATGCGCAGGCAGGCGGCGCCCGCCTCGGCCGCCTCGATGGCGCGCCGGTAGTGGAAATGGATGTCGGCCACGATCGGCACCGCCGTCGCCGCGACAATCCGCTGCAGTGCCGCGGTCGAGTCGGCATCGGGGCACGAGACCCGCACGATATCGGCGCCGGCCTCCTCAAGCGCGCGGATCTGCCGGATCGTCGCCGCCGCGTCCGCGGTCGGCGTGTTGGTCATCGACTGCACCGAGATCGGCGCATCGCCGCCGACGGGTACGTCGCCGACCATGATCCGGCGCGATTTGCGCCGCACGATTTCGCGATAGGGCCGGACGCTCATCCTCGACTGTTCCGCTGGGTCTTCCCACCACAACCATTGTGGCCCGCTTCCGGGTCGCGCGCAATGTGCGCCCGGCCGGCGAAAATATCAAGTTCGCGCAGGCGGGCCGGGCATACGGCCTATGGCCAGGCCCGGCCGGCCTTGAGAAGATCGGGATCCAGCTTGACGTCGCGCCGCACCTGGCCGGGCGGGCCCAGCGCCGGGACCGCCTCGCCGTCGACCATGATGCGCAGCCCGCCGGCGTTGCCGGTGACGAACCGGGCGCCGGCGCGGTTCGGCGCACGGTATCTGTCGCCCTTGCGCAGCACCCGGCTGAACAGCCGCGCATCGTCGCTGTCCGTCACCTCGACCCACGCGTCCTCCTCGGCGACGATGACGATGCGCGCATCGACATTGGCGAGTCCGTAGACCCTGGGTTCGCGCGGCTGATCCTCGAATTCCGGAAGCGGCGGCACCGCCGCCGCAAGGTCCTCGGGTGCGGGCGCCCCCGGGGCCTCGGCGGGCTCCGGCTGCGCCGGCGTCGGTGCCGCCGGCACGGGCGGCGGCGGAGCGGCACCCGGCGCCGGTGC
>JABAOD010003872.1_pt1 | contig 10942 bp, 10 predicted proteins | sample 7062151 | NCBI WGS metagenome assembly JABAOD01 (sample SAMN14538626, study PRJNA623070) | marine sediment metagenome | biome: marine biome [ENVO:00000428]; feature: marine pelagic biome [ENVO:01000023]; material: deep marine sediment [ENVO:00002113] | place: India: Gulf of Khambhat ...
AACGGGGTACCGGGGTCAACGCCCGGATCACCGGCTATCAGGTGGGCGGCAAGACCGGGACCACCGAGAAGTTCGTTGCCGAGCTCGGCGAGTACGGGGACGACGTCGTGTCCAGTTTCATCGGAATGGCTCCGCTCGACGACCCGAAGGTCGTGATTGCGGTGACAATCGACGCGCCGGCCGGCGGCGAGTTCGGTGGGACGGTCGCCGCGCCGGCCTTTGCCGAGATCGCCCTTTCGTCGCTACACCAGCTGGGGGTACCTCCCGATGCTGACTGACGGCCCCACCCTCGAGGCCCTGGCCGCCATGGTGGAGGGGAGGGTGATCGGCGACCCCGATCGCCGGGTGACCGATGTCACCCACGACAGTCGGCAATGCTCCGCTGCGACTCTGTTCGTCGCTGTGCGGGGACACACGTCCGACGGCCACACCTTCGCCGCTCGGGCCGCAGACGCCGGCGCTGCATTGTGCGTCGATCACGAGATGGAGGGAGTGGCCGCCGATCAGCTGATCGTGGCCGACACCAGGCGATCGATGGGGCCCCTGGCGTCCGCCGTACACGGCGATCCCTGGATGCAGCTCGAGATGGTCGGGGTGACCGGCACCAATGGGAAGACGATGGTCACGCATCTGCTGGAGTCCATCGCCGGTGCGGCCGGCCGCAGGGCGGCGGTGGTAGGCACGCTCGGCGCGCGAATCGGAGGGCGGGCGGTGCCCATCGCCCGAACGACCCCGGAAGCAACCGATCTCCAGAGGCTGTTGGCGGGAATGGTCTCCGCCGGGGTCGAGCTGGCGGCCATCGAGGTCTCGTCCCACGGCTTGGCCCTGCGAAGGGTGGATGGGATGCGCTTCGACGTCGCCGCGTTCACCAACCTGAGCCAGGACCATCTGGATTTCCACGGAGACCTGGAAACCTACTTCGCCGCCAAGGCCTCGATGTTCGAAGAGGAGCGGGCGGCCCGGGCGGTGGTGTGGATCGATGATCCGTGGGGGGAACGGCTGGCGGCCACGACGGCCCTGCCGGTGACCACTGTTGGTTTGACCGCTGCCGACGTCGGCGCCCGGGACGTGGAGTTGCGTCTAGACGGCAGCCGGTTCACGCTCGACGCTCCCGCCGGAAGGGCACCGATCGACTTCTCGCTGGGTGGTGACTTCAACGTGGCCAACGCCCTGGTTGCCGCTGCTTGTGCTCTGGAGTTGGGGATATCGCTCGAGGAGGTGGTGAGCGGACTCGAGGCCCTGGACCGGGTCCCGGGGAGGTTTGATCGGGTCGATGTCGGCCAACCCTTCGACGTGATCGTGGACTATGCCCACACCCCGGACGGCATCGCAGCGGTATTGGGAGCGGTGCGCCGCATGGGTCCCCGGCAAGTGGTCGCGGTCGTGGGCGCCGGTGGGGATCGCGATCCCGACAAGAGGCCCCGGATGGGAGCAGCGGCCGCCGGCGCCGACCTCGTTGTGGTGACGTCCGACAACCCGCGCAGCGAAGACCCCCTCGACATCATCAGCGCCGTGGCGGCAGGAGCACGCGCCGCCGGTGCCGAGGTGCTGGAGGATCCCGATCGGCGGACGGCCATCCGGGCCGCCGTGCACCGAGCCCGCCCCGGCGATGTGGTCCTGATTCTCGGCAAGGGGCACGAGGAGGGGCAGGAGTTCGCCGATCACGTCGAACCCTTCAGCGATCGCACCGTGGCGCAGGAGGAGGTCTTAGCTCTGTGAACCGGCTGGTGGCGACGCCCTTGGAGTGGAATCTGGCCACGGTGGTCGATGCCACCGGCGGCGATGCTCACGGCAGCCTGCTGGTCCCGGTGCACGCCATTGTGACCGATTCCCGCTCGGTGACCCCCGATGCCGTCTTCGTGGCACTGCGTGGTGAACACCGCGACGGGCACGACTTCGCCGGTGCGGCGCTGGAGGCCGGAGCCGCGGCCGTCATCGTCGGCACCGGTAGGGGAGGCGGTCTCGAGCCGCGCATCGAGGTGGACGATCCTCTCCAGGCGCTGATCGACCTGGCCGTCCGCCGCCGGGCCGAGATCGACGCCCGGGTGGTGGCAATCACCGGGAGCACCGGAAAGACGTCCACGAAGGATTTGCTGGCCGCCGGACTCGGTCCTGATACCTGGGCATCTCCATACTCGTACAACAACGAGATCGGCGTGCCGCTCACGGTCCTGGGGACCCCGGAAGGCTGCCGTCGTCTGGTGATCGAGGTGGGCAGCAGAGGGCTGGGGCACATTGCCCGACTGGCGCCGGCGGTACGGCCCCATGTGGCTGTGATCACCAACCTCGGTTTGGTGCATCTCGAGACGTTCGGTACCCCCGAGGCCCTGGCCGCGGCCAAATGGGAGTTGGTCGCTTCGCTCGGTCCGAACGGCGTGGCCGTCTTGCCCGAGGGAGAGGAGCGGCTGCCCGACCATCGGGGACGGTGCCTCACCTTCGGTCTCGATGGAGGCGACGTTGCGGTGCGGGATCTCGTTTTGGACAGCGACGGCCGGCCGGCCTTCACCGTGCACACGCCACAAGGACGGCACCGTATGCGGCTCCGCCTGTCGGGGGCCCACCATGCTCTCAACGCTGCTGCCGCCTGCGCCGCCGTTGCCGGCCTCGGCGAGGATCTGGCCGCCGCCTGCGCCGCAATGGAATCGGCCTCGGGATCGCCCTGGCGGATGGAGGTCCACCACGGTTCTTTCACGATCGTCAACGACGCGTACAACGCCAATCCCACCTCTACCGAGTCGGCCCTGCGGACCGTGGCCGCCATGCCGGGACGGCACATGGCCGTGCTCGGCCTCATGGCAGAGCTGGGTGTGGCCGAGGAAGAGCAGCACCTGCGGATCGGTCGGCTGGCCGCCGAACTGGGCTTCAACCCGGTGGTCGTGGTAGGTACCGATCCGGGATTGGCCGCCGGTGCCGGAGACGTTGCCGTTCCGGTGGCGACGATGGCCGAGGCCCGAGCCGTCGTGTTGGAGGCAGTTACTCCCGGCGACGTCGTGCTGGTGAAGGGCTCGCGGGTGGTGGGCCTCGAGGCATTGGCCGCCGGTCTCGCCGAGGAGGCGTCCCAGTGATCGCCCTCCTGGTATCCGGGAGCGTGGCATTCGGGATTGCCATCCTGCTGACGCCCTGGGCAATGCGGCTGCTGCGTCGCTTGGACATCGGACAGTTCATTCGTGAAGAGGTGGAAGATCACTTCCACAAGCGGGGTACCCCCACCATGGGCGGACTGGTGGTGTTGGCGGCGCTGGGCATCGGCTATCTCGTCGGCCACCTCAGCATGTGGACCCCGGGCGAGGGCTTCGACTTCTCGGTGCGGCCGTTCACCGCTCCGGGAGGCCTTGCGTTGGGTGCCGTTGCCGGCATGGGATTCATCGGCTTCCTGGACGACTTTTCCAAGGTTCGCCGGGAGCGCAACCTCGGTCTCAACAAACGGTGGAAATTCCTCGGCCAGGTGGTCGTCGCCGGTCTGTTTGCGTGGGGCGCAGTCGAAGCGGGGGTGAGCACCGAGCTCTCCTTCACGCGCGAGCTCGGATTCGATCTCGGTCCCTTCTACGTTGTCTGGGTGCTCGTCATGCTCATTGCCACCGCCAACGCGGTCAATCTCACCGACGGTCTGGATGGCCTGGCCGCCGGGTCCGGATCGCTCGTGTTCGGCGCCTTCGTGATCATGGCTTTCTGGCAATTCCGGAATCCGGACTTCTACCCCATCTCCGGAGGCCTCGACCTGGCGGTGATGGCAGCGGCATTGCTGGGAGCCACCCTCGGGTTCCTGTGGTGGAACGCGGCGCCGGCACAGATCTTCATGGGCGATACCGGTTCGCAGGCTCTGGGCGGCGCCATGGCCGCCCTGGCCCTGCTCACCAACACCCACCTGCTGCTCGTCGTGCTCGGCGGCCTCTACGTGATCGAGACCGGCTCGGTCATTCTTCAAGTGATTTCGTTCCGGGGGTGGGGCAAACGCATCTTCCGGATGGCGCCGATCCACCACCACTTCGAGCTGGCGGGGTGGCCGGAGACGACGATCATCGTTCGCTTCTGGATCCTGGCCGCGCTCTTCGTGGCGGTGGGCCTAGGCCTCTTCTACGGCGACTTCATCACCACAACAGGGGGTCTCGAATGAGGTATCTGGTGCTCGGGGCCGGGGTGAGCGGCACCGCGGCAGCCGGCCTGGCTCGTCGCCGGGGCTATGAGGCGGTCGTGTTCGACGAAGATCCTGCGGCCCTCGGCCCGTTGCGATCCGACGGTTTCGAGGTGCACGGCGGCGTCTGGTCCCGCCGTCTGCTGGCCAGGGCGGATGCGGTGGTTGCCAGCCCCGGCATCCGGGAGCACTCCCCGCTGATCCAGGACACGCTTCGGTCCGGGCTCCCGTTGTGGAGCGAGCTCGAATTCGGCTTCCGGCACCTCTCGGCGCCCCTGGTGGCGGTGACCGGAACAAACGGCAAGACGACGGTTACCGGTCTCGTGGCCGGCATGGCGCACCGCGCCGGGCTGAGGAGCGCCGCCGCCGGAAACATCGGTACGGCCTTGTCTGAGGTGGCCGACGGCGACTGGGATCTCGTGGTGGCCGAGGCCTCGAGTTTTCAGCTCCGCTTCGTCGAAGCGTTTCGACCGGTGGTGGCGGTCCTCCTGAACGTCGCCCCCGATCACCTCGATTGGCACGGCGGCTTCGAGGCTTACGCTGCCGCCAAGGCCAACGTGTTCGCCGCCCAGGGCCCCAATGACGTGCTCGTCTATGACGGCGACGACGTCGGGGCGGCCGAGCTGGCTGCAGGAGCACCGTCCCGGCGTGTTCCGGTGAGCGGAGTACGCCGTCTCGAGGCAGGAGGCGTGGAGGGGGGCAAGCTCTGGCTGGGGGATGTGGCTCTCGAAGTGGCCACCGCCGACGCCGCCTATGGAGTCGACCTGGTTGCCGCCGGCGTCGCCGCCTCGGAAGCGGGTATCCCGGACGATGCGGTGGAGGCCGCAATCTCGGCCTTTCGCCCCGGTCCCCACCGCCGAACGGTGGTCGAAGAGCGGGGCGGGGTGACGTTCGTAGATGATTCGAAGGCCACCAATCCCCATGCCGCCCTGGCCTCGCTTGCGGCGTACGGTCCGGTGGTGCTGATCGCCGGGGGACGCAACAAAGGTCTCGACCTGACGCCTCTGGTCACCGCAGCGAACGTGCGTGCGGTGGTGGCCCTGGGGGAGGCGGCCGGAGAGCTGGTGGCGGCCGACCCCTCCAAGGTGACGCGGGCAGCCGACATGGCTGAAGCGGTTGCGGTGGCCGCTGCAATGGCCGAGGCGGGCGACACCGTTCTCCTGGCACCGGGCTGCGCCAGCTTCGACATGTTCGAGTCGTATGCCGCCCGCGGCGAAGCCTTTGCCGCCGCAGTGGTTGGGAGGAATCCGTGGCCGGACGGGTGATCTCGATTACGTCGGCCCGCCGTCTGGCCCGGACCAGGTCGGAACGAGCCGGTTACAGGGCCCGCCTCATCGTTTTCGTGTTGGTACCGGTGGCACTCCTGGTGATCGTCGGACTGGGCACCCTGCTGTCGGCTTCGTCGGTGACTTCGATCCGGGAGACGGGAGACTCTCTCTATTACTTCAAGCGACAGGCACTATGGGCCATTCTCGGTGTGGTTGCTCTGCTGGTTGTGGCCCGCATTCCCTACCGCACCTATCAGCACCTGGCCGTACCGCTGCTCTTCGCCACCATCGCCGCCCTGGTCGTCGTGTTGGCCGTCGGAGACGTTCGAGGGGGATCGCAGCGTTGGCTCTCGATCGGTTCGATGAGCGTACAGCCCTCCGAATTCGCCAAGTTCAGCGTGGTCGCCTTCTTGGCCATGATCATGACGCGGCGAGAAGGCTCACTGCGGAGCTTCGGGGACTTCTTCTGGCCGGTATTGCTGTCGCTGGGCGTCGTGGGAGCGCTGGTGATGAAGCAGCCCGATATGGGAACGACCCTCATCATCGGAGGAGCAGCCTTTGCGGTTCTGATGGCCTCTGCGGCTCCCTTTCGGTACGTGTTCGGCTCGGCGGCGCTGGCTTCGGTAGCCGCCGCCGTGCTGGCGGCCGTGGCTCCGTATAGATGGGCCCGCATCACCAGCTTCCTCGATCCCTTCGCCGACAGTCTCGACACGGGTTTCCAGGCGGTCCAGAGCCTCGTGGCGCTGGGGACGGGGGGTATCTTCGGCGTCGGTCTTGGTCTGAGTCGGGCCCGGTGGTCCTTTCTCCCCAATGCTCACACCGATTTCATCTTCGCCATCATCGGCGAAGAAACCGGCTTTGTCGGGGTCCTCGGCGTGATCGTGCTCTTCGTCTCTTTCACGGTGGCCGGAACGCTCATCGCCTTGCGGGCCGCCGACCGCTTCGGCCGACTCTTGGGGATAGGCATCGTGGCTTGGTTGTCGCTTCAGGCGGTGGTCAATATCGGCGGCGTCGCCGGGATCGTTCCGATCACGGGCGTTCCGCTGCCCTTCATGTCGTTCGGCGGCAGCGCTTTGATGACCAACCTGGCAGCCGTGGGCGTGCTGGTGGCCATCGCCAGGGAGTCCCGGGAGGCGCGATGAGTTACGCCATCGCCGCCGCCGGCACGGGCGGCCATGTCTATCCGGGCCTGGCCGTCGCCGACGCGTTGGTGGCCGAGGGGATCGATCAGGACGACATCGTGTTCTTCGGCGGCGATCGACTGGCCGCAGATGTGGTCCCCCCTGCCGGGTACCCCTATGTGCGGCTGACGCTCCAGGGTCTGCGCCGCTCGTTGAGCCCCGCCAATTTCCGGCTCCCGGGCGTGGTCGTGGCCGCGGCGAAACGGATACGCGAAGAGTTGGTCGAACGGAAAGTGGGCGCTCTCCTCGCCGTGGGAAGCTACGTGACGGTGAGCGCCGCCNNTGAGTGCCCCCTTGGCGAGCCGGGTCCTCGTAGCCTTTGCTCCGGCAGCCGCTCGCCTCAAGCGGGCCGAGGTGGTCGGGAACCCACTCCGGCCTCAATTCATGGACTTCAACAGAGAAGCCCTGCGTCTCGGAGCCCGGGCTCGTTACGGACTCCCCTCGGACGCCATGGTCGTGGGCGTGCTGGGCGGAAGCCTGGGAGCCAGGGTTCTCAATGATGCGGCGGCGGCGCTGGTCGCTGGGCGCTTGCCGGGCCGTGCCGCCGTTCTCCATGTGGCCGGCCCGTCCGCCGCTGCCGAGATGCAACGGCGCGCTGAAGGCGCGTCGGTACCCTGGGTCGTTCTCTCGTTCGAGGAGGCGATGCAGGACTTCTACGCGGCATCAGACTTGGTCGTAGCCCGCGCCGGCGCTATGACCGTGAGCGAGCTGGCCGCAACCGGCACACCTTCGGTGCTCGTGCCGTTGGCCGCAGTGGCCCAGGAAGGAAATGCCGAAGTGCTGGCCGAGACGGACGGTGCCCGGATCGTCGCCGAGGACGAGGTGGAGTCGCTGCCGGAGGTGGTGGCCGAGCTGTTGGCCGATGCCGAGAGATTACGGGAGATGTCGTCCGGCGCCCTCGCCGTTGCCAGGAGCGACGCGGCACGCTGCGTGGCCGACGTGATGATCGAGGTGGCGGGTGACTGAGCTCGGAGGCTTCCACCACATTCACCTGGTCGGCGTGGGGGGCGCCGGAATGAGCGGCCTTGCCAAGCTGCTGGCTCAGAAGGGTTACTCGGTGAGCGGCTCCGATTTGAAGCCGGCCGCCGCCCTCGACGCCCTCAGGGACCTGGGGGTGGATACCTGGGTGGGGCACCGCCCCGAAGAGGCCCGGCGGTGGGATCTGGTGGTGTCTTCTTCGGCGGTGCCCGCTTCCGATCCCGAGCTGGTTGCCGCCGAGGTCGCCGGGATCCCCTCCTGGAAGCGGCCTCGGCTGCTTGGCGTGCTCAGCAGAGAGACCCCGGCTCTGGGATTTGCCGGCACGCACGGAAAGACCACCAGCACGGCCATGGCGGTGGCCGGGCTCAGGGGTTTGGGTCGTGACCCGTCCTTCCTGGTGGGAGGGGATCTGGTCGACCTCAACACCAACGCCCATCTCGGCGAGCCCGGGCTTTTCGTCGTCGAAGCGGACGAGGCGTTTGGGACCTTCTTGGAGCTTCGTTTGGCGGCGCTGATGGTGTCCAACGTCGAAGCCGACCACCTGGATCACTACGGATCGGTCGGCGCCTTGGAGGAGGCTTTTGCCGAGGTCGGTGGCGGAGTCGAGGGTCCGGTGGTGGTGTGCATCGATGATCCGGGGGGACGCCGTCTGGCTAATCGGATCGGGGCCGTTACCTACGGCATCAGCCCCGAGGCAGACTGGACGATCGAGATCGCCGAGCACGGGCCGTCTCAGGCTCGTTTCACGTTGCGGGGACGGGGGGAGGCGGCCGACGTAGAGGTGCCCCGCCCCGGCCTTCACGTCGTGCAGAATGCCGCCGGCGTGTTGGCCACTCTGGCCGAAGTGGGCCATGACCTGGGAGCCACAGCCGCCGGGCTCAAGGATTTCATGGGCGTACGCCGTCGTTTCGAGGTCCGGGCCAGGATCGCCGGGGTCACCGTCGTCGACGACTATGCCCACCATCCCACCGAGGTCGAAGCCACCCTGGCCGCTGCCCGTCTCGGACCGTGGCACACGATCTGGGCGGTGTTCCAGCCGCATCGGTATTCCCGAACCGCCGAGCTGGCGAGCGCCTTCGGACCGGCCCTGGCCCGAGCCGATCGAGTCGTCGTAACCGACGTCTACGGAGCCGGCGAGGCCCCGGTGCCGGGAATCACCGGAAGGCTGGTGGCCGACGCCGTTACGGCCGCCGGGACCCCGCGGGTGGTGTACGTCCCCAAGCGGCGAGAGCTCGCCTCCTACCTGTCCCGGCGGACCGAGGAGGGCGATCTCGTGGTCCTGCTCGGTGCCGGAGACGTCACGGCTGTGGCCGACGAACTGGCCGCCCTGTTGGCTGAGCGGCGATGACGACGCTGGCTGACCTCGTGGGCGCCGGTCGGGTGGCCGAGGACGTGCCGCTGGCCCCATTGACTACCTACAAGTTCGGGGGGCCGGCCGACTACTTCGCCGAGGTCGACTCCGAGGAGGATCTGTTGGAGCTCACGGAGGCCGCTGCAGAAGAGGGGCTGGCCGTGCTGGTGGTGGGGCGGGGCAGCAATCTGGTCATCGCCGACGATGGATTCCGGGGCCTGGCAATGCGCCTCGGCACCGGCCTGGGGAGGGTGGAGGTGACCGACGGTGGCGAGGTCGTGGCCGGCGGGGCGGCTTCGCTTCCGACCTTGGCCAGGACGTCGGTACGGGCGGGACGTTTGGGATTGGAGTGGTGTGTCGGCGTGCCCGGTTCGGTGGGGGGAGCGGTGCGCATGAACGCCGGTTGTCACGGAAGCGATATCTCGAAGTGCCTGACGGCGGCCCGGGTCGTGGACATCGACCGATCCCGTGCCGAGGAGCGGACCGTGGACGACCTGGGCTTGGGCTATCGCACCAGCCGCCTCACCGACAACGATGTGGTCACGTCGGCCCGGTTCCATACCGTTCCCGGCAGCAGCGAGGAGGGCGAGCGACGCATACGCGAGGTCACTCAGTGGCGGCGTAAGCACCAGCCCGGGGGCACGCTGAACGCTGGGAGTGTGTTCAAGAATCCGCCGGGCGACGCGGCCGGTCGGATCATCGACGAGACGGGCCTGAAGGGATTCCGGGTCGGCTCGGTAGCCGTATCCGACAAGCATGCCAACTTCTTCGTCGCCGACCCCGGCGCCCGCGCTCAAGACCTCTTCGACTTGGTGTGGGCGGTCCGCTCCCGGGTGGGCCGGGCCACCGGAACATGGCTCGAGCCCGAGATCCACTTTGCCGGCGCGTTCCGCCCTTCTCCGGACCGGGCCGATCCATGACCATCACCATGGACCCGCGTCTCCAACAGCGTCGCCGCCGGGTGGCCGAGCACGGGGCGCGCCGGCGGCTGCGGGCCATGGCATGGATGGCGATGATCCTGGTGGTCGTCGGCCTCGCAGTTTGGGTTTCGCAGTCGACGCTGCTCGACGTCGATGAAGTGACATCGAGCGGCATCGAGAATTCTGATGCATTGCGGCTGCTCGAGGAAGCGGGGATCTCACCAGGTACGCCGATCGTATCGGCTATTTGGCGGGCGGGCCGAGCGGAGCGGGCCATCGAGGAGGATCCGTGGGTCAGCGACGCCGCGGTGTCGGCTGTTTTGCCCGATAGGGTGGAACTGGTCGTGGTCGAGCGGCATCCGGCGGCGTGGGCGGAAGCCGATGACGGCTGGCTGCTGCTCGGGGGCGATGGCGTGGTGGTCGAGCAGGCGGCGGCCCCCCGGTCCGGCCTGGCGACGATCCGGCTTCCCGGGGTGACGGGTTCGGTGGGGGAGGCCGTGCAGCATGCCGAGGCCGCCGGCGTCCTCGAATTTGCCAACACCCTGGTCCCCGACGTGGCCGCCGATCTGGAAGTCGGGGTCCGGGACGGGGCCCTGTGGGCCGAGGCCGGCGCTCTCTCCGCGAAGCTGGGCCGGGCCCGGGAGATGACGGCCAAGGCCACGGCGTTCATGGCCTTCCTAGCCGAGGACGTGCCTGAGGGGTGGGCCGTCAATCTGGTCGCCCCGAGTCGGCCGGCCTTGTTCGAGCACGCATTGGGAGACGGGGCCGGGGGCGGGGAGCAGACGCCGGATCAGTAAAGTGAGGGTCGACCCTGGACTCTCAACCTGAAGTTGAAGGTGAGTCGGCCACGTTTTTTCGCGTTCTTGTATCGGGTAACCTGGCGGGCATCATGACGAGTGAGCGAAGGACCCCGCAAACGTACCTAGCGGTGATCAAAGTAGTCGGCGTTGGTGGGGGAGGCGTCAATGCCGTCAACCGAATGCTCGACGCCGGAGTGGGTGGTGTGGAGTTCGTTGCCATCAACACCGATGCTCAGGCGTTGCTCATGTCCGACGCCGATATCAAGCTCGACATCGGCAGGGATCTGACTCGCGGCCTGGGCTCGGGGGCCG
>JABAOD010001420.1_pt1 | contig 10940 bp, 10 predicted proteins | sample 7062151 | NCBI WGS metagenome assembly JABAOD01 (sample SAMN14538626, study PRJNA623070) | marine sediment metagenome | biome: marine biome [ENVO:00000428]; feature: marine pelagic biome [ENVO:01000023]; material: deep marine sediment [ENVO:00002113] | place: India: Gulf of Khambhat ...
TGACGGCGCGCTTCACCCTCGGCCCGCTGATCGACAAGGTCGCCAAAGGCCGCTCGGCACAGATCGATAGCGTAGCGGGCGAGCTGGGCGCGTTGCGCTTCGAGGTCGACGGCCTCCGGGAAGACATCCGCGGGCTGGAAACACAGATCAGGCGGCTGCAGGACACCTCGAAGTTCGATCGCCAGCTCAAGGGCTGACTAGGATACGCCTCCCGGTTGCTCCGCCGGGAGTTTCTTCGTGCGACATGTCAACTTGGCGAGGGTACGATGCCACGGGTGATCCTTCCGAGTCTTCTTCGAGACCGATCGAGCGGCGACGGCGACGTCGTCGTCGACGGTGGGACGGCAGGCGAGGTGCTCCGGCAGCTGGAGACGCGCTATCCGCGCCTTCGCGGCTGGATCCTGGATGAACGAGGCAGCCTCCGCGAGCACGTCAAGCTCTTTGTGAACGACGCCGAGGCGTCGCTCGACAGCGCCGTCGCGGCCGACGACGAGATGCACGTCGTCCCGGCGATCTCTGGCGGTGCGACGGCGGCCCGTCCGGAGCCGGCTCGGCAGGGCGAGCTGCTGGTCGGGACGCGCAAAGGCCTGTTCGTGTTGCGCGGGCCGCGTGAGGGGCCGATGAAGATCGTCGCCCGGCAGTTCCCGGGCCAGGAAGTGGAGTTTGCGATTTGCGATCCCCGGACGGGCACCTGTTACGCCGCGGTCACGCACGGCCAGTTCGGTCCGCACCTGTTCGTGAGCGACGACCCCGCGGGCGAGTGGGAGCAGGCGGAGGGGCCGGCGTTTTCCGAGGAGGCCGGCGCCTCGGTCAAGCGAATCTGGGCCATCGAGCCGGGCGTCGAGGACGGCGTGCTCTGGGCGGGTGTCGCCCCGGCGGCGCTGTTTCGCAGCGTGGACGGCGGCCGCACCTGGGAGCTCAACCGGCCGCTCTGGGATCACCCGACGCGGCCGAAGTGGGAGGGCGGCCTGGGCGGCCTCTGCCTGCACTCGATCTGTCCCTGGCCCGGCGACCCCGACCGGCTGGCGGTCGGCATCTCGGCGGCGGGCGTCTGGCTGACCGAGGACGGCGGCCGCTCGTGGCGTCGCGGCGTCGAGGGCCTGGTCCCCCGCTATCTGCCCGAGGAGGCGCGCGCGGACGCGCTCAACCTCTGCGTCCACAACATGAAGCGGGCGCCGCGCCAGCCGGCGACGCTGTACATGCAGTTTCACGGCGGGCTGTATCGGTCGGATGATGCTGGGGAGAGCTGGACTGACATCGGAACCGACCACGGCGTCCCGTCGGACTTCGGGTTCCCGCTGGCCGTTGATCCGGGCGATCCCAACCGTGCGTTCGTCATCCCGCTGGTGGCCGATGTCGACCGGGTGATGCCGGAAGGCAAGATCCGCGTCTACGAGACGCGGGATCGAGGAGAGAGCTGGTCGGCGCTGACGAAGGGGCTGCCACAGAGCGACGCCTATCTGACGGTCCTGCGCCAGGCGTTCTGCGCGGACGGCGCGAAGCCGCTGGGTCTCTACTTCGGTGCGACGTCGGGCGAGCTGTTCGGGTCGGCGGACGACGGGGCGAGCTGGTCGACGATCGCATCGCGGCTGCCGCCGATCAACTCGGTGCGCGCCTCGTCGTGACGGTGCCGGCGGGTCCACATCTGGAAGGAGCGCGATCGATGTCGAAGGGGAGACGTTGGCTCGGCGGCCTGGCCATGGTCGTCGTCGTTGCGTGTCAGCAGAGTGACCGGGCCGAAATGCCTGCGGTGCCGTGGACGGAGGAGGCTTACGCGCCGCGGACGGATGACGGCATCCGCGTGCTCATCATCCACGACATGGAAGGGCTGGCCGGGCAAAGCGATCCCAGCTCCTTCGACTTCGGGACCCAGCTGTACCCGAGCGGACAGGAGTGGCTTGCCGCGGATATCAATGCCGTGGTCGATGGCCTCATCGCCGGCGGGGCCACCGAGGTCGTGATCGCCGACGGGCACGGCAGCGGCAATCCCGACCCGGACTTGCGGCGCGACCTGCTGGACCCGCGCGCGACGCAGATCGTCCGTGATGAACCGTTCGATACCTACTTCGACCTTCCGGAGTCCGAGGCGATCGACGCGGTGGCCGTGGTCGGCATGCATGCCAAGACCGGGAGCCGCGGGTTTGCCTCCCACACGTTCACCCTCGGGATCGATCTACTCATCAACGGGCGCTCAATCACTGAAACCGAGCTGGTCGCCCTCTCCTGGGGGCGCGTGGGCGTGCCGGTGGTCTTCGCCTCGGGCGACGACCGATTGGCAATCGATCTTCAGACGATGCCGTGGATTCAGTATGTCACCGTCAAGGAGGCGCTCGCGGCGGACAACGCGGTCCCGCGGCCGGTGGACGAGGCGCGGGCGGACCTGCGGGCGGGCGCGCGACGCGCGGTCGAGAACCTGGCGACCGCTAAGGTCATGAAGGTCTCGACCCCGATCTACGCGTCGCTTCACGCCGTGCCGCCGGCCAGCCTGCGGTTTCTGGAAGGCATACCCGGCATCGACTACAAGGACGACACGCTGACGTTCGTCACCGAAGATCTGCGCGAAGCCTACGATGGGCTGGTCGAGATGGTGGGACTGGCGCGGCTCGGATATGTCGGTGTGTTGCGCGAGGTCATCCGCAGCCGGCCCGACGCCGACGAGATCTTCGGTGCCTACCGTGAAGCGGTGGGCCAGCGCTGGTTCGACCAGGAATCGGGGCGGTACGAGCGTCCCGAGTCGAGCGCGGTCGAACAGCCGGTGGGCGGCCGCTACCACGGCTACCGGTGATTCAACCTCGGTGTAGACGGAGCGAGGAGGCGATCGCGTGACTACGCCGCTCGGGCTCGTTGTGGGCCTGGTCGCTGGGATAGCTTTCGTCCGCTACGCGGGCGCGAATCGACGCCCCTATGCCGTGGGCCTGTTGGCAGCGGCGGTCATCTACGCCGCCTTTGCGTTGGCGGGTGGGGCGAGCGTTCGCTGGTTGTTGGTGGAGACCGTTGGCGTCGCGCTCTTCGGTGCCGTCGCTTGGAGCGGGTTTCGGGGTTGGCTCCCTCTGCTTGCTGTCGGGTGGGCCGCGCACGTCGGGTGGGATGTGCTTCTGCACCTCGACGGCGCGGGGGCGGTTCACACGCCGGGCTGGTATCCCTGGGCCTGCGTCAGTCTCGATCTAATCTTGGCGGCCGCTCTGCTGCGGATGGCGCTTCGGCGCGAGGTCGCTGAATCCCGCCTTGAGTCGTCAGGCTCGGAGGCGATCGCCTAGCGCGCCGACGCGGCGGCGCTCCCCTGCAGATAAGCACGAAGATCCCCGACGTCGTAACGCCCGTTTCTGTTGTTCATTTCGTCCAGGTACTTTTCCTCCGCGACGAGAAGCGGGTTCGTACCGTCGAGCAGCAGCGGCGACAGGAGACGCGGCAGCGAGATGGTCGATGTGGAGAGAACGACCTGCGCCGCGCCGGGACCGACCTTGATCTCGTAGATGTTGAGGCCGGACTCGGCGCCCAGGCCACCGTTGCGTCGCGTCGAGGGCTCGCTCAGGCTCGTCAACACGCCTGGGCCCAGCGCTCCATAAGCGTCGCCCGGCTCGCCGCGGCTGCCGCCCTGCGGTGCCGTCTTCACCAGCGAGCTGTCGCCGTCCGCTTCCAGCAGCATCACCCGATACAACGGCAGGCACCCGGCGCACGGCCGGAACGGGATCGTGTCGTTGATCCGATAGGCGAGAACGCCCGCCGCCGGAAGATCGCGATCGAACCCGATCCGATCGCGGAACTCCAGCAGCAACCGCTCGTTCTCGGTCAGCGGCAACTCCAGTATCTCGCCGCTGCTCTGCACGGGCTGCAGATCTACTATAGTGAGCTCGGCGGTCGGAACCCCTACGATCCGGTTCAGCCAGCCGAGCTGTTTCTTCTCCCAGGCGCCCATGTGTGACGGGCGCGGCCATGGCCCACCGCCGCCGACGGGCCCGCAACCCCAAGCGCCCGCTGCCATCAGCGACCAGCAGCCGACCACCCAACGCCGCTGCTGCGGGAGAATGCCGTCAACCGGGTGGTAGAGATCGGGCAGGCCGATCAGGTGACCCAGCTCGTGGGCGACGGTATGGATGGACGAGATCTGCGAACCGGAGCAGCTGACGATGCTCTGGATGAAGTACGAGTCGATGAGTACGGCCGTGCCGTTGGGTCGCAGGTCGTCGGTCGCAAACACCTGGCCGGTCCACCGCCGTAGCCTCGAAAAGTGGGGCCAGATTCCCGGGCCGCCGCACGACGCCGAGACCTCGAGGAAATAGAAGGCCACGGCGTCGACGAAGCCGTCGTCGTCGCCGCTGTTGGGGGTGTTGTCGGGTCCGTCGTTGTCGAACGCCCCGAAGTCGGTCGTGGGGTCGACTAACGTCAGCGCATCCCACAGATACTCGCCGACTCGTGAGTCGTTACCCAGGCCATACTCGCTCCCCACCACCTGGGCGCGCGTCAGATTCGTTCGCACCCACGGTGTGACGGCGCCGGCGATGTTCAGCCGCGCACCTGACACCTCGGCATAGAACTCCCGGAGCGTGCCTTCGGTCGCCGGCCCGTCGAACAGCACCTGCGACAGGTCGGCGCTGCTGAATTGCGGATCGGGCGAGTCGGAGAACAGCGCGGGGATCGCAACCAGCGGCAGGTCGCCGGCGACGGCGCGTCCCGCGGCGACGTCAAGACTGGCGCGCGCGATCCAGCCACCGCTCGGGGAAAAGAAGTCGGGATTCTGCCTTACCCGCTGGTAGTAGCCCGCCGGCAGCGCGCGGCCGGCCTGCTGGGCGGCGACCTCGATGTCCTGGCCGCTGGCATCAGCGACGGCGAGCGCCAGGACGACCAGAGTCGGAGCGAGCCGCAGGCGCCGTGGCATGATCACGCTCCGGTCACCGGCTGGGCCGTCACGCTGTAACCGGCCAGGCTGGGGCGGAGTGTGTTGCTGCCGTCGGCCACCTCGACGATCCGCAGCCGCGGCGGCCGGTTGAGGTCGTCGACGCTCAGCCGGAAGCGCACGTCGCCGGCCTGATCGAGCAGCACCACGATCCGGCTCAAGCCGCCTGCACGCCGGTGGAACGCCTGAGCCCCGTTCGCCGAGATCCCGACGATCCCCGCGTCGCCCGTCTCGAGGACGGCGGCCCCCTCGACGCCGTTCGGCGAGACGACGGTCACCCGCAGGTCGCCGGGGACCGGCTCGGGCGGGGTCGGGTCGTCGTCACAGGCGATGAAGCTCAGTGCGGCGAGCGCGATCAGTGCTTTGTGAACTTTGAACACCGGCCTGCCTCCGCTTTCAGGCAAGATACCACGTCGGTGGCGTCGAGAACCACCGTCAGCCCGATCAGGTGAAGACGGTCGGGGGGCATGCACCGCCCCTTCAGGTTCCGCCGGGAGCTTTCCCTCCAAGTGGGACAAAGTTAGTTGTTAGCGGGAGCAACAATCGGTCGGGAGGCCCGGCCAGAGATCACGTCCGATCAAGGTTGTATCCGTCGTGTCGACCATCAGCCTTTTGAAACCCTGCTTTTCAGCGAAACGTACTAATCGGTGTGTGGGCCAGCGTCCTTGATTTCCAAAAGCTTTCGAGTGTTCAGCCATGAAGAAACGATGGTGGTTTGCCATCGGGATCGTCCCGATCGCCGTCGTCGGCGGGTTCATGCTGAGGCCGCGCGGCGATGACGTTGCGAACGGCTCACCACAGCTGAGGACTGCGGAGGTCAGCCGCGGTGAGGTGAGCATCGTGCTCAACGAGACCGGCACCGTGGAGCCTGTCCGCCAGGTTGTGGTGAAGCCGGCCGTGAGCGGGGTCGTCATACGCCTCCTGGTCCGCGAAGGCGACCAAGTCTCCGCTGGCGAAGTGCTGGCCACGGTGGAACCCGACCTGAGTCAGGCGCGCGCCGTGGCGGAGATCCGTTCGGCCCGCGACCGGGCACGCGTCGCTCTCCAGCAGGCGGAGCGTGACCTGGAGCAGGGACGCTCGCTCAGCTCCTCCAACCTGATCGCCAAGAAGGAGCTCGAGGATCGCGAAGCCGCCTACCAGCAGGCGCGGCTCGAGCTCGAATCGGCGGAGGAACAGCTTCGCATCGTCGAGCAGTCCGGTGTTTCGTCACGAGTGCGCTCGCTCAACGTCGTCGCGCCCGCGGCGGGGATGGTGATCCGGCTGGGCGCCGAGGAGGGAGAGTCGGTGCTGGCCGGGACGATGACGCTCGGTGGCGGCACGGAGCTGGTAACGATCGCCGACCTCTCCAGCCTGATGATCGAGGCGACCGTCAACGAGGTCGACATCGGCAAGGTCGCCCTGGATCAGCAGGTCACGATCACCATCGACGCCTACCCCAACGAAGAGTGGGAGGGCCGCATCTCGTTCATCGCACCCGCGGCGCGAGTCGAGGCCGATACGCGGGTTCGGGTGTTCGACGTCGAGGTGGAGGTGGTCAATCCTGACGAGCGGCTGCGGCCCGGTATGACCGCGAACATCGACATCCGAGGAGACCAGAAGCAAGACGTCCTGACACTGCCCGTTGAAGCGGTGTTTCGGAAGGGAGGGCGCGACGTCGTTTACAGGATCGAGAACGGCCGACCCATTCTGACGTTCGTCGAGCTCGGCCTCGTAGACATCGCTCGGGCGGAGGTCGTCGCTGGTCTGGCGGAAGGCGACCAGGTGAGTCTCGAGGAGCCACCGGACACACTCGTGAGTGGAAGATGAGCGACAAGAAGGGCAACGGCCGGCAGCCGGTCGTCAGGACCGAGGCGATCCACAAAGTCTACCACCTGGGGAAGGTCGAGGTCGATGCGCTTCGCGGTGTCGACCTCGTCATCGAGGAAGGCGAGTATGTGGCCATCATGGGGCCGTCCGGCTCGGGCAAGTCCACGCTGATGCACATCATCGGCTGTCTCGACTCCCCGACAGCCGGCAAGTACTGGCTGGACGGCGAACCGGTGTCGGAGCTGCGCGGCCGGCGACTCGCGCGGATCCGCAACCGCAAGGTCGGTTTCGTCTTCCAGAACTTCAATCTGCTACCGCGGGTGGACAGCGTCGAGAACACGGCCCTGCCACTTCGCTACAGCGGCGGCCTCCGCCGGGCCGCGCGGATGGAACGCGCCATCGCCGTGCTCGAGCAGCTGGGGCTCGGCGATCGTCTTCGTCACAAGCCGGACGAGCTGTCGGGCGGCCAGCGACAGCGCGTCGCCATCGCCCGGGCCCTGGTGAACAACCCGTCGATGCTCCTGGCCGACGAGCCCACGGGCAATCTCGACTCGGATACGTCGAGGGAGATACTGAAGATCTTTCGTGATCTGCACGGGCACGGGCACACGATCCTGGTCGTGACCCACGACCCGAACGTGGCGGCGGAGGCCGACAGGATCGTCCAGATCGCCGACGGACGTGTTCAAGCGTGAATCTGCTCGAGTCGATCTCGGCCGGAATCGACGAAGCGCGCGAGCACCGCGGCCGGACCTTCTTGAGCCTGGTCGGCCTCACGCTCGGCACCGCCTCGATCATCGCGGTACTGGCCCTCTTCGGCGGAGCCCAAAAACGGAGCGAGGATTTCCTTGCCGAGGTGGGTGGCGCCGGCAGCGTGATCGTGCGCAACGACCTCGGAGGCAAGATCAAGCTGACACCCCGCGAGGCGGCGTCACCACAGTTGACCTGGCGCGATGTCCTCGATCTGCGCGAGGAAGCGCCGCACCTCAGGTACATCAGTGGCGCACGACATTGGGATCTCCGCTACACCGGCCCGCGCAACAGCTTCGAAGGGCAGGTCGTCGCGACGGTACCGGACTACGCCGCCATCAACGACATCGAGCCTCTCTACGGCCGTTTCATCAGCGAGACCGATCTGGAGTATCGCTCCAACGCGACCGTCCTGGGCTATTCGTTTGCCGACTCGCTGTTCGGGAGCCCTGAGGCCGCGATGGATCAGGTCATCACGATCGGGGACGACCGCTATCGCGTGGTCGGTGTTCTAAAGCGCGAGGAGTTCCACTTCGCCGTCTGGAGCGGAAATGCGTTCGAGTACCGCAATCGACGCGCTTATATCCCACTGACGACCGCCCTCAAGCGCTTGGCGGGTGACGACAAGCTCGTCTGGCTCACCCTCGAGGCCACGGATCCGCTACACCTGGAGACGGCGATCAACGAAGTCAGCGACGTGCTGCTACGGCGCCACCGCGTCAGGGACTTTTCTTTCGATCGTTCGACGGAGGACATCGCCGAGGGCACCGAATTCTTCCTGCTGTTCGACTTCATCTTCATGATCGTGGGCGTCATCTCGCTCTTCACCGGCGGTGTCGTCATCGCCAACATTCTGCTGGCCAGCGTCGTCGAACGCGTCCGTGAGATTGGAACTCGCATGGCCCTGGGCGCCAGCGGCTTCGACATGTTCATTCATTTTCTGGTTCAGTCGCTGCTCATCACGACCGTCGGCGGCGTGGCCGGTGTCGTGATCGGCACGGCACTCACATCGACCGTCGAAAAGTTGATGAAGTTCCCCGCGCATGTGACCCCCCTGATCTTTCTCGCCGGACTCGCCACGGCTTCGTTCGTCGGAATCGTTGCCGGCATCTACCCCGCCTGGAAGGCGGCGCGTCTGGACCCGGTGGAGGCGCTGCGCTATGGCTGAGGTGCTGCGCGTGACGGCAAGGCTGTACGAAGCTTTGGAGCTTCTGCGTGACGGATGGCGTGGGATCCGCGCCCACAAACTGCGCTCGCTCCTGACGCTGGTCGGTATCGTGTTTGGCGTCGCCTCGCTGGTCGCCATGTTCTCCATCNNTCAAGACGATGGTATTGAGCGACTACGATCAGTTCGGCATGAAGGACACGTTCGAGTTTAGCCGATCAAGCGTGGATTCCGAGAAGGCCGCCGATCACGTCTCGAAGGGTCTGCGCTCCCCTGATGCCGACACGCTCATCGCCCTCGAGACGGTCGTCGACGGCACGGACGGGCTCTTCGGCGAGCTGATCGGACAGGCGACGCTGGAGCCGCGTCGCTACCCTATTATCGGAACCGGGCCGGTCTACATCGAGATGCGGCAGATGAGTGTCGTCGCCGGCCGTTCGCTGACCGATCTCGATGTCGCTCAGCGCACGCCGGTCGCCGTGCTGGGGGAGCGTGCCGCCAGGGAACTGTTCGGCGACATCGACCCGGTCGGCCGCGAGTTTCGATTGGCCGGCGAACGTTTCCGAGCGGTGGGCGTAGTGCGGGCCCCGCGTATGACGCTGATTCCGGCAAACCTGGAATACCTGGAACGGCGCATCTACATCCCCGTCAGCACCTATCAGGCGCGGTTCACAGGCAGCAAGAGCGTCCAGGTCATCATGCTGCGGGCCCCGTCGTACGAGGCGGTCGGGCCAGCACTTCGAGATTCCGAGTCCAAGCTGCTACAGATTCATCGCGGCGTTCGGGATTTCGAAATCGAGAACAACGCCGCCGAGTATGGTGAAGAGATGGTGATGGTCGATGGCATACTATTGGGTTGGAACATCGTGCTCGGCGCCATCGCCGTCATCTCATTGTTGATCGGCGGGATCGGCCTCTTCAGCATCCTACAGGTCTCCGTACGCGAGCGCGTGCGCGAGATCGGGATCCGCAAGTCGGTCGGCGCCGATGACGCCGACATCCGTCGTGAGTTCCTGGCCGAGTCGCTGACTCTTGCAGCTTTGGGCGGCGTCATCGGTATCCTCGCGGGCTCGGGCCTTTGCCTTGGCGCCGAGGCCATCGCCGGCGTCTTCGGGCGTGATTGGAGCATCCCCATCTCACCCCTGGGCGCCCTTATCGGATTCGCCTTCTCTCTGGTCGTCGGTTTCGGGTTCGGCATCTATCCCGCGCGCCGCGCTGCCGAGCTCGATCCGGTGGCCGCAATCTCCCAGTAGCGTCCGCCAGGGCCGGCCACGGGTAGGACTGAGGTCCCCCTGCGTCGCCGCAAGTGAGACGCGCCAACTAGACTGCATGGCCCGTCCCTCTTAGGTTAAGCGATCCCCAACCGGGCCCTCTGATCCTCCAGTGTGGTGCCGCCGCGTGATACAGGGCGGTACGCTCAAGCCTAAACGCCATCGGGAGTGAGTGATGAGAAAGGTCATCGGTCATCTACTGGTCGCCGGAGTCGGTGTCGTGGTTACGATGCATCCCGCACGGGCGCAGGAGGAGCTCGTGGAGCTTGAGGCCATCGCGACCATCGAACAGAAGGTGATGGTCCCGATGCGCGACGGCGTCAGGCTCGCCACGGACATCTATCGCCCCAAGTCCGGAGGGCCGGCGCCGACGATCTTCGTGCGGACCCCCTACAACTTCAATCTGTGGCGTGACGGCGAGTTTCAGTCGCGTCGCCTCCGGGCACCGCTCGAGGCGGTGCGGCGCGGTTACGCCTACGTCGTTCAGAACGAGCGTGGCCGATACTTCTCGGAAGGCGAGTGGGACATCCTGGGGCCGCCGAAGAGCGACGGCTACGACGCCCTCACCTGGATCGCGGAGCAGCCGTGGTCCAACGGCAAGGTGGGGACGCTCGGCTGCTCCTCGACCGCCGAATGGCAGATGGGGTTGGCGGCGCTGGACCACCCCGCCCATGCCGCCATGGTACCCCAAGGGTTCGGCGCCGGCGTCGGCCGCGTCGGCGGGTTCTACGAGCAGGGCAACTGGTATCGCGGCGGCGCCGAGCAGATGCTGTTCATCCCCTGGCTCTACGGCGTCCAGAACACGCAGCGGCCGATGTTCCCCAGCGACATCTCGCGCGAGGACATCGTGCGGCTGTCGAGGTACTTCGACCTGGCGCCGGAGATGCCCCGGGTGGACTGGACCGAGGCGCTCTGGCACCTGCCGGTCGAGGACATCATGAGGAACGTGGACGGGCCGAAGGGCATCTTCGCGGATTCGGCGCCGGTCGCCACCGGCGGACGGATGATCCAGCGGACGCCCGACGACCCGGCCTGGTACCGGGGCGGCCTCTAC